>CXWL01000597.1_pt1 | contig 43396 bp, 35 predicted proteins | sample 590931 | NCBI WGS metagenome assembly CXWL01 (sample SAMEA3498368, study PRJEB10139) | groundwater metagenome | biome: water well; material: biofilm material | place: Germany | collected 2015-04-27 | reverse complement strand
CCGCCCCCGCTCCCGCTGCGCCGCCATCTCCGTCTCGAAGCCCTTCTCATCTACGTCATAACCCTGCCGCGCCGCGATCTCCTGCGTCAACTCCAGCGGATAGCCGTACGTGTCATAGAGGGTAAATGCCTGGTGGCCGTCGATCTTCTTCGTGCCCGCTGCCGATGCCAGGATCTCGTCGAGCAACACGCGGCCCCGTTCCAACGTCTCGCGGAACTTCGACTCCTCCGCCGCCAGCAGTCGCATCGTGAAGCTCGCGCGATCACGAAGATCCGGATGCGCCCCCTCCATCTTCGCGATCACCGCCTCCGCCACCTGGTCGAGTAGTGTCTCGTCGCTCGCCCCCTTCAGTTGCGTCAGAAAGTACACCGCCCGCCGAAGGATGCGCCGAAGGACGTAACCCCGACCCTCGTTCGACGGCAGCACGCCGTCCGTGATCAGAAATGTCGCCGCCCGCGCATGCTCGGCCACCACGCGAATCGCGAAGTCGATACCCGCCACCTCGCCGTACGACTTGCCGGTGACGGTCTCGACGCGTTGGATGATGTCTGCGAAGATATCCGTCTCGTAGACGGTGTCCTTCCCCTGCAGCGTCGTCGCCACCCGCTCGAAGCCGGAGCCAGTGTCGATGTTCTTGAACGGCAGCTCCGTCCGCGTGCCGTCCTCCGCCTGGTACAGCGTCATGAACACGAGGTTCCACACTTCGTTGAAGCGCCCGCAGTCCGGCTCCAGGTTCGGCTTGCACTCGCCCTTCGCGCAGAACTCACACGTTTGGGGACGCGGTCCGCGGTCGAAGAAGATCTCGCTGTTCGGGCCGCACGGGCCGACGTCGCCGCTGAACCAGTAGTTGTTCTCTTCCGGATAGCGGTTGATGCGCTCGTCAGGCACGCCGGTCTCGATCCAGAGGTCGTGCGCCTCGTCGTCCGTCAGGAAGATGGAGATCCAGAGCTTGTCCTTGGGCAACTTGAAGCCGTCCGTCAGCAGTTCCCAGGCCCAGGCGATCGCTTCCCTTTTGAAGTAGTCTCCGACGCTGAAGTTGCCAAGCATCTCGAAGAAGGTGAGGTGGTTGTAGTCGCCCACGCTCTCAATGTCCGTCGTCCGGAGCACCTTCTGCACCGTGCACATGCGCTTCGCCGGCGGCTCGGCCAGGCCCATAAAGTAGGGCTTGAACGGCACCATCCCCGCACTCGTAAAGAGCAGCGTCGGATCCCCGTGCGGCACCAGCGAGGCGCTCGGAATGTGCAGATGCCCCTTCGAGACCATAAAGTCGATGAAGGTGCGGCGTATCTCTTCGGAGTTCATGTGCGCCAGTGTAGATGGTGGACGTGAGATGCGGGAGGCGGGAAACGAGAGGTGAGAAGTGAGAATTCGGAGGATGACCGCTGCCGACCGGGTCGGGTAGGCTGAATGCGTATGGATGTCTCGGCGTACCTCGAACGCATCGGCTACAGCGGCGACACCGCTCCCACGCTGGAGAACCTCCGGGCGATGCACCGCGCCCACGCATTCACCGTGCCGTTCGAGAACCTCGACATCGAGCGTGGGACGCGGATCGAGGTCGAGGAAGCAGTCAACTTCGAGAAGGTGGTCCGGCGGCGCCGCGGTGGGTTCTGCCTCGAACTCACAGGGTTATTTGGGCGGGCGCTTCGGGCGCTCGGATACCGGGTCGATGTTATAGGCGCGCGGGTGATGATGGAGGGACGTCTGGGCCATCCGATGAGCCACATGGTTCTCATCGTGCACCTCGACGAACCGTGGATCGCCGATGTCGGATTTGGCGGCCGCGTCATCGAGCCGCTGCGCCTGAACGAGCAGAGTCCACAGAAGGTCGGCGACCGTATCTATATCGTCCAGAACGACGGCGACCACTGGTTCGTGACCTGCAGCGAGCCCGGCGATCCGCCGGGGATGTACATGTTCACGATGCAGTCGCGCGAGTTCGAGGAGTTTCACACCGTGTGCGACTGGCTACAGACATCGCCGGACTCGCGCTTCACGCATGGAAGTATCGTCTCGCTGGCGAAGCCCGACGGCCGCAGTACGCTGGCCGGCGGGCGGCTGATCACGGTTAAGAACGGGCATCGCGAGGAGTGTCCAGCATCGGCCGAAGAAGAACCAGCGATCCTCCGAGAGCAGTTCGGAATGTCTCTTTCGTAGCTGCGCTGGGCTCGCCGACACGCCTGACCAACCAGGCCTCCTACAAGATTTCCCTTCGATCCTCTGTGCCTCTGCGTTTGCCCGCACTGGCTTTGGCCAGTACGTGGTGCCTCTGTGTTGAAAAGCTGGTAGCTACCCCGCTTGACAGCCTTCTACGCCCGTCGCTACGATCACCCACAGTATCCAAGTCCCGCGCCCCGGCGGCCGGTGACGGAACCACGTTGATTACTAACGACGACGAACCTCCACACATCCGAACGCTCGCCCGCTGCGGCGGCAGACCGCGCATCACGACGCGGTCTTTGGCATATCCCTCATGACTTCTCGCTGGACGGCGATCATCATGGCGGCGGGCGCGGGCACGCGCATGCGCTCCTCGTTGCCGAAGGTCGCGCATCCGGTCGCCGGACGCCCGATCGTTCGCCATGTCATCGAAGCAGCGCGTGGGGCAGGCGTCAAAGACGTGGTCATCGTCGTCGGCCCGAACGCCGATGCGGACCTCGTGCGCGAGGCGGCGGGCGCGGGCGTGCGGTTCGTCGTGCAGCCGGAACACCTCGGCACCGGCCACGCTGTCGAGTGCGCGCGTGACGCCTGCGCCGCCGCCGAGTACGCCCTCATCCTGAACGGCGATGTGCCCCTCGTCCTCTCCGAAACGCTGCGCCGGTTGATGGCGGCGATCGAAGATAGCGCGACCGACGTCGCCATCCTCACTGCCGAAGTACCGGTCGAGTCGTACGGCTTTCTCGAACTGGATGGCCCTCGCATCACCCGCATCATCGAAACGAAAGAAACCGAAGGCGTTGACCGCGAGGAATTGCGGCACATCAACGCCGGACAATACGCCGTGCGCGCATCCTGGCTCTGGCCGCACCTCGCACGCATCGTCCCCGCACCGAACGGCGAGCGCTATCTCACGGCGCTGGCGGAGATGGCGCACGGCGAAGGCAATCCCGCGATCGCCGTCATCGCCGCGGAGGCAATAGAAGTGCGCGGCATCAACGACCGCGTGCAACTTGCCGAAGCGGAGGCCGCGATGGGCGACCGCATCCGCCGCCAACACATGCTCGCCGGCGTCACCATCATCGATCCGCCGACGGCGTACATCGATGCCGGCGTGACCATCGGCCAGGACACCGTCATCGAGCCACAGACGCACCTGACGGGAAAGACAGCCATAGGCGCCAATTGCGTCATCGGGCCGGGATCCTTCGTCCGCGACTCATCTCTCGGCGACCGGTGCGTGATCCGATACTCGACCATCGAGGAATCCACCCTGGAGGACGGCGTCGATGTCGGCCCATACAGCCACTTGCGCCCAGGAACGCATCTTGGTGAGGGAGTCCACATCGGGAACTACGCCGAGGTGAAGGCGTCCCGGCTGGGAGCGGGTTCGAAGATGGGGCACTTTAGCTACATCGGAGACGCCGACGTGGGCGAGCGCGTGAACATCGGGGCCGGAACCATCACCGCCAACTACGACGGCGCGCGCAAGCACCGCACCACCATCGGCGACGGCGCCTTCATCGGCAGCGACACGATGCTCGTGGCGCCGGTAAACATCGGCCGCGGAGCGCGCACCAGCGCCGGCTCCGTCGTCAACCGCGATGTGCCGGATGGCATGATCGCCATCGGCGCACCGGCCCGCATCCGTTCGCAGTCGGCCGCACACGAAACGGAGCCCGATCCTGAGCGCTGATCAATCACTTGGGCTGGGCATCCTGGTCATCGCACTGGCGCTGGTCGTGATAGTCGCCGCGTCCGAGGCGGCGGTCGCTTCGGCGAGCAGGCTGCGCCTGGCGACGATGGCCGGCAAGGGCGACCGGCGCGCCTCTCGCCTCTACGCTTACGCCGAGCGACGCGCCTCGACCCTCGCCTCGCTCGCCTTTGCGCGTACGCTTGCCCTCGTGCTGGCGACCTCCCTCGGCATCTTCTTCGTCACCAAAGAGCGCGGCCATACCTGGGGCGTCCTCATCGCCACCGCCGCCGCCGTACTCGTCGTCGTCGCCTGCCTCGACGCCCTCCCCCGCCTCATCGTCTCCCGCAGCCCCGAGTCCTGGGGTATCCGCCTCCTTCCGATCATCAATCTCTTCCGCACCAGCTTCGGCCCCATGGCGGCGATGGTGAACCGCGCCCTCGGCGGCGTGGTCAAGCGCAACGGCGATGAACAGCCGGACGAGACCGACGAACTACTACACGATGCCGAAATCGACACCGGCGGCGAGCCGTTGGACGAGGGCGAACGCCAGATGATCGAGGGCATCATTGGTCTCGATGAAACGACAGCACGCGAGATCATGGCGCCACGCATCGACATCGCCGCCGTTTCCGACGAGGACACCATCGACGACGCCGTAAGCATCATCGTCGAACGCGGGTTCAGCCGCGTCCCCGTGTACAACGAGACCATCGACAACATCGTCGGCATCGTCTATGCCAAGGATCTCTTGCGCTGCCTCGCCGAGAACCGGCGGCCGTCGCTGCTCGAGATCGCCCGCCCACCGTACTTCATCCCGGAGTCGAAGCGCGTTGACGACCTGCTGGCGGATCTGCGCAAGAGCAAGGTGCACATCGCCATCGTCGTCGACGAGTACGGGGGCACCGCCGGCCTCGTGACCATCGAAGACCTGCTGGAAGAGATCGTCGGCGAGATCCAGGATGAGTACGACCGTGAAGAAGCGCCGATCGAGCGCGTCAACGACACCGAAGCGATCCTCGACGCCCGCGTCAGCATCGACGTGCTGGAGGAGCTGTTCGGCTTCGAGCCGGAAGGCGATGACTCCGACTACGACACCGTCGGCGGATTCGTCTACCATCACCTCGGCAAAGTACCCGCCGCCGGCGACGAAGTCCGCGTCGACGGCCTGACCCTGCGCGTCCTCAGCGTCCTCGGCCGCCGCATCAAGAAAGTCCGCGCCACCAAACACGCCGACGAGCACGTCGCCGCGTCGTAGGCGATGCCATCATGACCAGCACGACGGAGACCATGCACCCGGAATAGTCCCTGGCAGGAGCGCGGGCGCCCTCGCCCGCCGTTTCTCCTGCGATCTCGGCGCCCCGTCAAGGGACGGAGCCGCGATGGCCACCAGTAGCCGCGCTCCGCCCCGCGAACAGCGCGGGTAGCTTTAGCTGCGCCGAGCGTCCGCGCCCGAAGGCGCAGCCCTGGGCGATAGCGCCACGTCTCCTTGTTACGCCACTTTGATGAACCACTCTTGCGTGCTGCTACGTGGCCCAAGGCGCACACGACGGTCGTTGTCGTCGGTCACGCTCTGGATGCTGCGCCCTGCAACCCGGCGATCTCCACACCCGCCTTCGCTACCCTACCCGCAGTGAATCGCCGCCTCAACCTCAACTGGCCCCGCCTCGGCTTTCTCGCCGGCTGCGCTGCCCTGTTGCTCCTCAGCCTCGCCCTGCGCTGGCCGTCCCTCGGCGAGCCCCGCTGGTACCGGGACGAGGGCATCTTCGCCGCCGTCGCCCAGGATCTCCGGCACGGCGACATGCTGTACAGCGGCGCCTGGGACAACAAGCCTCCCCTCATCTTCTACACCTACGCCGCCATCCAATCGTTGTTCAGCTCCGGCGTGTTCCCGCTGCACGCCGTCACCACGGTCGTCGTACTGCTGACGGAACTCACCGTCATCGCGATCGCGCTCCGCATCGGCGGCCGCATACAAGCGCTCGCCGCTGGAACGGTCTTTGCTGTTGTGACCTGTACGCCGGTCATCGAAGGCAACCTCGCGATGACCGAGACCTACATGATCCTGCCGGCAACCCTCGCCGTCCTGCTCATGATCGCACAGCCGCATGAAACCCGCTCGAAGCTCAGCGCCATCGCGATCGCCGGTGTGCTCATCAGCATCGCCGCGTCGTACAAGCAGGTGGCGGCGTTCGACGGGCTGGCCATCGCCGTGTTTCTCTGGCTGTCGCAGGAGCGGCCAGCCCGAGCGCTAACGATATTCACAGGGGCCGTCGTGACGCCGCAACTCGCCTTCGCGGCGTACTTCCTTGCCGTCGGCTCCCTCCCCGAATATTGGTACGCGGTCGTCGGTTCGCTGCCCCTGTACGCCGATCTGGGCCCCCAACTCGATCCTTTGGAGCGACTATCGGGGCTGCTGCCGGCGCTGCTAGTCGTCGCCTGGCTCGTTCGTGCCCGGGCGGAGGGCCACACGAAGGTCGGCGTACGCCACCTGCCGGTACTCTGGCTCGCCTTCACGATCGCCGGCGCCACTTCCAGCTCCCTGGAGTTCCCCCACTACCTGATGCAAGCCGCGCCCTCGTTCGCGCTGACCATCGTGCTGGTGCCGGCGATCGTCCCGACGGCAGCGCTCGATCGTCTCACCCTCGGTGTAGCGGGCTTCCTAGCGGTCACGGTTGTGGTGGCCCAGTTCGCGCCGGAGATCCAGGCTCGCCGCCAACTGCACCCTCTCCCCTACTACCGCAACTACCTCGAGTACCGGCAAGGCGACCGCGATCACCAGCGGTACGAGCGGTTCTTCGATGGCAGCGGGGAGTCCGTCCGCGATATTGCCGCAGCGATACAGAAGGACGGCGGTGGCACGACCCTCTACACCTGGAGCGAACTACCCTGGCTCTACGCCGCCGGCGACTTCACCAACCCGACCCGCTTCTACACCTCGTTCCTCGGAGAGCTAGTGCCCGGGGCGAAGGTCGAAATCCTCGAAGACCTGGAAGCGCACCCCCCCGCATACATTGTCATCTCCGACACCACGTACGCCCCCTTTCCCGAGCTGGACGACTTCGTCGCAGAGCGTTATGTCCCGCTACAACAACAGGGCGACTGGCGGCTCTACCGGCTGATGTCAGGCCTTACCAACGGGCCTAGATCGTAGCGCCGGTCTGATCGTATAATCCGGCCCATGGATGAAGTAGAACGTACGTACTGGATTGCCTTCGCCGCCATTCGCGGCATCGGCCGTGTCCGCATCCAGCAGCTGGAAGAACACTTCGGCTCCATGTCCGTCGCGTGGAAGGCCACGCCCGGCGAACTTCGATCGGCGGGTCTCGACGACGCTGCCCTTCGCGCGATCACGGAGGCGCGAACATCCATCGAGCCAGAACGTGAGACGCAAAAGCTGCAAGAGCAGGGCGTCCGCGCCTATACCTGGCACGACGACGAATATCCGAAGCAACTCCGCGAGATCTACGACCGCCCGCCGGTCATCTTCGTGCGCGGCCAACTTCTGCCGTCCGATGAATGGGCGGTCGCCGTCGTCGGAACGCGCCGGGTCAGCGTCTACGGGCGGCAAGCGGCGGAAGAGATGGCGCGCGGACTCGCGGCGAATCGCGTCACGGTCGTCAGCGGTCTCGCCCGGGGCGTCGATGCCGTCGCCCATCGCGCCGCTCTCGAAACGGGTGGCCGCACGATTGCCGTCCTCGCCTGCGGGCTGGACCTCATCTACCCGCCGGAGCACAAGCGTCTCGCCGAGCAGATCGCCGAGCGTGGCGCCCTCGTCAGTGAGTATCCGCTGGGCACGACGCCGCGCGGCGACTACTTCCCACGCCGCAACCGGATCCTCAGCGGCATATCGCTCGGCGTGCTGGTGGTCGAAGGTGATCTGAAGAGCGGCGCGCTCATCACGGCGCGACAAGCCCTCGAACAAAACCGCGAAGTCTTCGCCATCCCCGGAAGCATCTACTCCCCGAACTCCCGCGGCCCGAACAAGCTGATCCAGGACGGCGAGGCGAAGCTCACGCTCTGCGTCGAGGACGTCCTGGCCGAACTCAACCTGACGATGGCCTCGCAGCAGATCGAAGCGGCGGAACTGATCCCGGCCGACGAGACGGAGAGCGTGCTGTTGCGGCACCTGAACGCGGAGCCCGTGTACGTCGACGATCTGCGGCGCGAGTCGGGCCTGCCGATCGCGACCGTGACCAGCGCACTGGCCATGCTCGAGCTGAAGGGCATCGTGCGGCAGGTCGGGCGCATGAACTACGTGCGCGCCCGCGAGCCCGCCGCCCCTCGATAGCCCCGGCCGGCAAATAATTGAGAGCGTGATCAATATGTTTCACGTGAAACATATTGATCATTTCGTCACACAGATCTGGTTGCCACTCAGGCTTCCAGCAACTCGTCTTCCAGCAGGCGGTGGTCGTGCCCGCAGACCTCGAACCGGACGATGAGGTAGAGCGTGGCCATCTTTGGCGACTGCTTCGATGGCGGGGAGATCACACCCACGTCATTCTGACGGGCGTGCTGCATCAGGTGCGGGCGCCTTTCGAGCGACACACTCTGCTTAATATGGACTTTCGTTCCAGGATCGATGTTACGGTCACTCCGCTTGCTCCCCCGAACAAACGGCTTGGTTGAGGGCAGTCTACTTGCCTCCCGAGCAGGCTACCTCATCAATCGGGCGCCGCAAGCCCGGGAGGACAGGCACACGTCAAGTTCCCTCGCAGAATCCCGGTTGATCGCGAACCTAGCGCCCCCAGCAGTCAGGCCACGGCGCTTGACACATCTGCTAGGCTCGGAGAGGCGACCATGCGCCGCCGCCAGCACGAGGGGCCAACCCCTGATCGCCGATTCTGGAATCGGGCGCACTCCTGATTCAGATGTAGACGAACCTGTCCGACGTACCTGTTGTGCCGCCGGGCTCGTCGTGTATAACAACCGGGGTCTCCAACAGACGGCCTCGACCTGCGGGGCCCGAGAAGCAGATGGAAGATATGACTGAAGAAAACGGCGTGAGCGCGCTGGACGAACAACCAAATATCGCCGCGGTGCAGGATACTGCGGCTTCGTTACCAGCAATGGCTGGCGCGTCGGCGAAAGTTCCGGCCAAGGCGGCCAGGAAGGCCACCGGCAAGCGCGCCGCCAAGAAGACAGCCAGGAAAGCCACGGCTAAGGCCAGAAAGCCCTCCGGCAGGAGCCTGGTCATCGTGGAGTCGCCGGCGAAGGCCCGTACGCTCTCCAGCATCCTCGGGGGCAAATACGATGTGCAGGCCTCGGTCGGCCACGTCCGCGATCTCCCGAAGTCCCGGCTGGGCGTGGACGTGGAGGCCGACTTCGCGCCCCACTACATTATCCCGATGGCGAAGCGTTCGGTGGTCAAAGGCCTGCGGGAGTCGGCAAAGAACGCCCCGATCGTGTACCTGGCGACAGACCCCGACCGCGAGGGCGAAGCCATCTCCTGGCACCTGGCGGAGGCCATGGATCTGCAGGTCGGCCGCTACCAGCGCGTCGAGTTCCACGAGATCACCGCGGACGCGGTCCGCGAGGCCTTCAATCACCCGCGCGAGATTGACATGCACCTGGTGGACGCGCAGCAGGGGCGGCGGGTGCTGGACCGGCTCGTGGGTTACATGATCAGTCCGATCCTCTGGGCGAAGATTCGGCGCGGCCTCAGCGCCGGGCGCGTGCAGTCGGTGGCGCTAAAGATCGTCGTGGACCGCGAGCGCGAGATCGAGGCCTTTGTCCCGCAGGAGTACTGGACGATCGACACCCGAGTCGCCAAGCAGGCGGAGTCGGACGAGAACGCCTTCGGGGCCCGGCTGGTTGCCCTACCCGGCCTGAAGAAGGCGGAGATCGGCAACGGGGAACTGGCCGAGGCGGTCACCTCCGACCTCAGGCGCGCCACCTACGCCGTGCGCGAGGTGCGCAAGAAGCAGCAGCTACGCAAGCCGGCAGCGCCATTCACGACGAGCACACTGCAGCAAGAGGCGTCGCGCCGCTACGGCTTCTCCGCCAAACGGACGATGGCCGTGGCGCAGCAGCTGTACGAAGGCCTGACGATCCCCGGCGAGGGTCAGGTCGGCCTCATTACTTATATGCGTACCGACTCCCTGAACATCGCCGAGGTTGCGCGCGACGAGGCGAAGGGTTACATCACGCAGAAGTACGGTGCCGACTTCGTCCCGGATCAGCCGCGCATCTACAAGACCAAGACCAAAGGCGCGCAAGAAGCGCACGAGGCGATTCGCCCGACGTCGGCCTTCCGCGAGCCGGGGGAGATGAAGAAGGGACTGACGCTCGATCAGCAAAAGCTCTATCAGTTGATCTGGCAACGCTTCATCGCCAGTCAGATGGGCGACGCCGTCTTCGACCAGATGAGCGTCGATATCGACGCGAAGGTGGACACGCAGGCGGAGCCGTACGGATTGCGGGCGAACGCCAGCCACATGCGCTTCCCCGGATTCCGCCAGGTCTACATCGAAGGCCGCGATGACGGCGAGGACGAAGACGCCGAGCGCTCGCTGCCCGAGATGACGGCCGCCGACATCCTGCGCTTGCTTGAGGTGAAGCCGGATCAGCACTTCACCGAGCCGCCGCCGCGCTTCACAGAGGCAACGCTGGTGAAGACGCTGGAAGAGAACGGCATCGGCCGTCCTTCAACCTACGCGCCGATCATGTCCACCATCCAGGACCGTGGCTACGTGAAGAAGGACGGGCGCGCCCTGAAGCCGGAGGAGTTGGGCTTCATCGTCTCCGACATGCTGAGCGAGAATTTTCCGGTGGTGGTGGATGCTGGCTTCACGGCGCGCATGGAAGACGAACTGGACGAGGTGGCCGACGCCGAACGCCAATGGCCGCCGGTCGTTCGCGAGATCTACGAGCCCCTGAAGCTCCTGGTGGACAAGGCCTCGGAAGGCATCGAGCGCATCGAAGAACAGACCGACGAGAAGTGCGAGAAGTGCGAGAAGCCGATGATCGTCCGCTGGGGGCGCTTCGGGAAGTTCCTCGCCTGCACCGGCTTTCCGGAGTGCAAGAGCACCAAGCCCATCGGCGAAGAAGCCAACCAGGCGGCGGCGACGGACGAGAAGTGCGACATCTGCCAGGCGGACATGGTGCTGAAGCGCGGCCGGTTCGGCCAGTTCCTCGCCTGCTCGAAGTACCCGGAATGCAAGGGCTCGCGGCCGATCCTGAAGAAAGTCGGCGTCGACTGCCCCAAGGACGGCGGCGATATCGTCGAAAAGCGCAGCAAGAAGGGCCGCACGTTCTACTCCTGCGCCAACTACCCGAACTGCGACTTCACGTCGTGGACGCGACCGCTGAACCAGCCGTGCCCGACGTGCAAGGGTCTCATCGTGGTCGCCGCGCGTGGCACGGCGAAGTGCACCGCCTGCGACTGGAAGGGCGACATCGACGACACGCCCGAGCCCGAGCCGGAACTGGCCAAAGCCTCCGCGTGACACCGCGAACGAACCGGCCCCCGAAGCCTGCGGCTGACGTGCCGCCCGCGCCGCCGCGGCGTCCACACCACATCCACCTTTCGCGCCGTAGCTTTATCGCCGGCGCCGCCCTCATCGGGGCTGGCGCCGCCGCGACCGCCGTCTTTCGTCTGAACGACGGCGGCAAGACGGACAGCGAAGTGGCAGGCGCGGAGGCCACGCCCAAGTCAACCATCGCGAAGGCGCCCGCCGGCAGCCGCGGAGGCATCCTTCGCACCTACAACTTCGACGCCATGCCCTACGACTCGCTCGACCCGCATCTGACGATGATGGGGCCGATCGCGAACATGCATGCGGCGGTGTTCTCGCGGCTGTTGCGATTCGACGATGAGGTCGCCGGGTCGATCGTCCCCGATCTGGCCGTGGCGATGCCGGAGCAGCCAGACGACACCACGTACGTGTTCCAGATCCGCGACGGCATCCGCTTCCACGACACTGAGCGGTTCCGGCGGGCCTTCCCGGCAACGGCCGGCCGCCTGCTCACCGCTGATGACGTCCGCTTGAGCATCGAACGCCAGATGGATCGCACGAGCCCGCAGGCGCGGCGTATGTTCCGCTCCGGGAACTGGGACGTCATCGACCGCATCGAGGTGCCGGACGCGCGCACCCTGATCCTCCGCACCCGCGAGCCGATCGCCCCGATGCTCTCGTTCTTCGCCGGCCGCCACGCCTTTGTCATCCCGAGCGAGGTGCTGGATCGCGCCGACCAGATCACGAGCGCGGACGCCTGCATCGGCACCGGGCCGTTCGTGCTCGACTCGCTCGAGGATCGCGTGGCGATGCGACTCCGCCGGAATCCGCAATGGTTCGCCCGCGACGACGATCCAGCGACGGGTGGCGCTCGTCCCTACATCGACGGCTACGACGCCTTCTTGTCGCCGCAGGAGGACGTGTTCCAGCGTTTTACCTTCGACCGCAGCAGCGTTGACATGACCGGTTTCGTCGACCAGGGCGAGCTCGGACGGGCTCATGCCGCCAATCTCGAAGACATCGCCATCGAGCAGGTGGACGCCGGCAGCGTACTGGCGATGCGCCTCCTCCTCGACCGTCCACCGTTCCTCGACGACCGCGCCAGGCGGGCGTTGCATTTGGCCCTGGACCGCACGGCCCTCACCAACCTGTTGTTCCCGATCGTCGATGGCGCCCCCTCCGCGCGCCCGTCGGCCGCCATTCCTCCCGGAGTCAAGCGGTGGGCGCTCGACTCTGAGACAGTCGCCAGCAAGCCCGGGTTTCGCAGCGACCCGGACGGCCGCGCGCTGGATGTACGAGAGGCGAAGCAGCTCTGGGACGCCGCAATGGGCAGCACGCCGGTCGACCTGCGTATCTTCTTCGCCGGCATCCCACGCACGATTCCGGAGCGCGCGATCGAGGCGGTACGGGCGCAACTGCAGGGCACGCTGGGCGTGAACCTGATCTCGCAGGTCGACCCGTCCGGACACGCCTTGCTGGCGAACGCCTTCATGCGCAACCTCGACGGCGCGACCGAAGGCGCCATCACCTGCACCTTCGCCTTTGAGGACGGCGGCGTCGATCTCGACGACTGCCTCTACCCGCACTTCCGCAGCGGCGAGGCGATGAACACCTACCGCCTGCAAGACCCCCAGCTCGACAGCCTGCTCGACCAGCAGCGCCGCGAGTTCGACACCGCCACCCGCCGCCAGATCGGCCTCGACGCGCAGGAATACCTGCTGGCCAACGTCAACGCCCGCATCGAGATCTGCGCCCCCGTCGAGCGCCGCCTCGTCTGGGGCTACGTCCGCAACAGCCGCATGCCCCTCTGGCACGGCAGCACGCAGGATCTGGCGGATGTCTGGCTCGACAAGTCGCACCCCGCCTTCGCCTCCCGGCCTGCGTAGCGAAGTTCCTTGCCGCCGCAACTCCGTATACTTTGCGCGGAGGATGCAACGATGCCCACAAACTACGAACTCGCCCTGTTTGCACACATCGTCGGGGTCTTCGGGATCGCTGGCGCCGCCGTCACCTTCTGGGTGGCGATGTCGATGCTCCGCCGCGTCGACTCCATCACGGCTATGCGCTCGTGGACGCCCATCGCCGTCTGGTCCGACCGCGCATTCCCGGCCACCGCCGCGTTGGTGATCATCGCCGGCATCTTCCTGGTGGAGGAGGGTGAGTGGGGCTGGGGTGCCGGGTGGATGAACTCCTCGCTCATCGCGCTGCTCGTGATGGGCGCCGGCGGTGGCCTGCTGATGACGCCGCGAGTGGGCAAGATCCACGGAGCCTCCGCCGCCGCGCCCGACGGCGCCGTCTCGGCTGACCTCCTCGCCCTCGTCAACGACCCAGTCCTTTGGGGCACCCTCCACGCGTTCACGTTGGCCCTCTTCGCCATCATCTGGAACATGACCACCAAGCCCACCGATGCCCAGTCCGGCATGGTGGTGCTATTGGCGTTCGTTGTGGGTGCCGCCAGCGCCCTCCCGATGGCAAGCAAGCGACGCACATAACACGTTCTGCCCAACGACCAACGACCAACCTCCACCCGACCGCTACACTAACCCCATGAACTACCACATCTGGACCGTCGGCTGTCAGATGAACGTCGCCGACAGCCGCAAACTCTCCGCCGGCCTCGATCGCGCCGGCCTCGCCCCCGTCGATACCCCCGAGGAAGCGGATCTCGTCGTCCTCAACACCTGCTCCGTCCGCGAGCACGCCGAAGATCGCGCCATCGGCATGCTCGGCAAGCTCAAGAAGCGCCGGGCCCGGGCCGGCATCCGCGGGCGGGAGTTCAAGATCGCCGTCATGGGCTGCATGGTCGGCCCCCGCCACGACGACCTCTCGAAGCGCTTCCCCTACGTCGACGCCTTCGCCCGCCCCCAGCAGTTCGCGCCGATCATGGAGCTCATCGGCATCGAAGACACGGGCGGCGAGTTCTGGCCCACCACCTTCGCGACGCCGGACAGCGTCACCGCGTTTGTGCCGGTCGTCCACGGCTGCGACAAGTTCTGCACCTACTGCATCGTCCCCTACCGCCGCGGCCGCGAACGCTCCCGCACCATCGACGACATCAAGAACGAAGTCGAGCACTACGTTGCCCGCGGCGTCCGCGAAGTCACCCTCCTCGGCCAGACCATCGAGGCCTACGGACACGACTTGGAGTCAGGATCGATCTCGCTTCCCGCTTCCAACTTCCAACTTCCCGACCTCGGCGACCTCATGCGCGCCCTCCACGACATCGACGGCCTTGAGCGCATTCGCTTCCTCACGTCCTACCCGAAGGACATGACCGCGCGCATCATCGACGCCGTCGCCGAACTCCCGAAGGTGTGCGAGAACTTCAACATCCCCGTGCAAGCTGGCGACGACGCCGTACTCGAACGCATGCGCCGCGGCTACACCGTTTCCGAGTATGTCGAGAAGTTCGAGATGGTGCGGGCGCGGATCCCCGATGCGGCGATGGTCACTGATGTCATCGTCGGCTTCTGTGGCGAGACCGACGCCGAGTTCCAGCGCACGCACGATCTCCTCGCCCGCCTGCGCTTCGACAAGATCCACGTCGCCGCCTACTCGCCTCGCCCCGGCACCATCGCCCACCGCACGATGCAGGACGACGTCCCCGACGCCGTCAAGCAAGAGCGGTTCAAGGCGATCGAAGTGCTTGAGGCGCGAGTGTCGTTCGAGATCAACCAGCGCTTTCTTGACAGCGTCGAGCAGGTTCTTGTCGAGAACCGCCGCGAAGAGCGCTGGACAGGGCGAAACCGCCTCGGCAAGTTGGTACACTTTGAGGGCGCAGCGCACGTCGACATTCGCATCGGCGACCTTATCGACGTACGCATCGAACGCGCGACCGCATGGTCATTGCAAGGAACGGCGCTCCCCGCACCTGTACCGGCATAAGATGATTGAGTCCTGGGACATCGTGTTGCTGCCGTTGCTGACGGGAGTGGGGGTCTTCGCGCTGGTCGGCCTCATCTGGAACGTCTTCGAAGGCCTCCACGAGGAGTCGAAGAACGACCGGCGGTAGCGCAGGCAGGGCGCGCAGCACGGCGCCTCGCTCACCAAACGTCACCGCTTGCGAGCCTCGCCGCCCCTGATCCCGCCTCCCGCCTCCCGGCTCTCGCCTCTCGCCTCCCGTTTCTCCCCTCCCGCCTCCAACCTCCATCCTCCATCCCCTACACTCTCCCCGTGACCAACCCCATCACCGCCGTCGTCGTCGTCATCCTCACCGTCGTCGAGGACGACCTCAACGTCCTCCTCATCAAGCGCAGCGAGGAGCCCTTCCGCGACTACTGGGCGCTGCCCGGCGGCCTCCTCGCCGACGACGAATCCCTCGACCGCGCCGCCGCCCGCAAACTCTTCGACGAAACCGGCGTCCGCGACGTCTACCTCGAACAGCTCTACACCTTCGGCGAACTCTCGCGAGGAATCACCGCGGAGCCACCGAAGAAGATCACCGCAGAGGCGCAGAAAGCGCAGAGATCCGGTGGGAAGGGCACAGGATCACAGGCGCCCCCGCCTGTGCGCGCGAAGCGCAAGACTCCTCCAACCTCCAACCTCCAACCTCCAACATCCGCTCGCGGAATCGCCGTCACCTACTTCGCCCTCGTCCAACACGAACAAGTACGCCTGCGCGACACCACCGCCTGGCACCCCGCCTGGCACAACGCCTACACCCTCCCCGCCCTCGCCTTCGACAACAACCTCGTCGTCGACTACGCCATCCGCCGCCTCCGTGCCAAGCTCGACTACACCAACGTCGCCTACAGCCTCCTCCCCCGCACCTTCACCCTCAGCGAACTCCAGCAGGTGTACGAAGCGATCCTCGACCGCCCGATGGACAAGCGCAACTTCCGCCGCCGCATGCTCTCCCTCGGCATCATCAAAGCCTCCGGCGGCACCCGCATGGAAGGCGCCCACCGGCCGGCGCAGTTGTATACGTTTACGAAGCGAGAACCGGTGGTGGTGTGAGCACTAGCCCGCTGGCGCGGGATCTCCGGCTACGCCCCGACAGACAACAGGTAACGGTTAGCGGCTAACAGTGAGGACATGCTCGTGAAGCCAGACGTCGACCAGGCACCCCCCATCGCGGACTACGGAATCATCGGCGACCTCCGCACCTGCGCCCTCGTCTCCAAAACCGGCTCCATCGACTGGTGCTGCTTCCCCCGCTTCGACAGCCCCGCCGTCTTCAGCCGGCTCCTTGATTGGGAAAACGGCGGCCACTACACAGTTGCTCCTCGCGGCGGGGTGTGCAGCGGGCGGCGCTATCTCGATGGGACGAACATCCTCGAGACCTCGTTCACGGCGCCGGGCGGCAAGGCGACACTCACCGGCTTCATGTCGATCGACGCCAGCGACAAGAAGGGCGCGCCGCAGCGCATCGTGCGCCGACTCCGCTGCACGGAAGGCAGCGTCGACTTCGACCTCATCTGCAAGCCCCGGTTCGACTACGGGACGATCGTCCCCCACGTCGAGCTGCATGACCACCAGATCGGCTTCGCCCACGGCGGCGGCCAGGCGATCTCGCTGTACGCATCGTTACCGCTGGAGGTGACCGAGGATACGCTGCTCTGCAACGGCACGCTGCGTGCAGGCGATGAGTTCTGGGCGGCGGTGACGTACGAGGGCGGCTATCACAACGCCGCGGCCGCTGTCCACCAACGTGTGCTAGCCGACGAGCTGCGGAACACCACTCGTTTCTGGGAGCAGTGGTCGAGCATCTGCCACTACGACGGACCCTATCGCGAGATCGTCCTCCGTTCCGCCATCACGCTGAAGACGCTGACCTACGAGCCCTCCGGCGCCATGGTCGCCGCCGCCACGACGTCGCTGCCGGAGCAGATCGGCGGGCCGCGCAACTGGGACTATCGCTTCACCTGGATCCGCGACGCCACCCTCGCGCTGTACGCCCTGTTCATCCTCGGCTACCGCCGCGAGGCGGTGGCCTTCAAGGAGTGGCTCGACTGGACGACCGTCGGCCGCGCCCGCGACCTGCAGCCGCTCTACGCCATCGGCGGCGAACGGCGCCTGGCCGAGTACGAACTGCCCGAGCTGGCTGGGTATCGCGGCTCCCAGCCGGTGCGCATCGGCAACGGCGCCGCCGGACAGTTCCAGCTCGACATCTACGGAGAGTTGCTCGACTCGGCGCATCAGTACCGGATGTTCGGCGGCGAAATGGAGCCCGACTACTGGACCTTCCTCCAGCGCGTCGCCAACTTCATTTGCGACCACTGGCAGGAGCCCGACGACGGCTTCTGGGAGTCGCGCGGCGGCCGCCAGCACTTCGTCATCTCGAAGGTGATGTGCTGGGTCGGCCTCGACCGCGCCATCCGCGCCGCGAAGAAGCTCGGGCTCGAAGGCGACGTCGAGCGCTGGCGCGCCGCCCGCTCGGCGATCAAAGCGGAAGTGCTCGACCGCGGCTTCGACGCCGACCGCAACACCTTCGTCCAGTACTACGGCAGCGCCAATCTTGACGCCGCCACGCTGCTCCTGCCCCTCGTCGGCTTCCTCCCCGCCGACGACCCCCGCATCCTCGGCACCGTCGCCGCCATCGAGAAGGATCTCGTCTCCAAGGACGGCTACGTCTACCGCTACCAGGGCTTCGACGACGGCCTCGAGGGCGGCGAGGGCGCCTTCCTCATCTGCACCTTCTGGCTGGCCGACTGCCTGATCGCCATCGGCGAGCGCGACCGCGCCCAGGCCGTGTTCGACCGCTGCCTCCGCGCCAGCAACGACCTCTCCCTCTTCAGCGAAGAGTACGACCCCCGCACCGGCGAAATGCTCGGCAACTTCCCCCAGGCCTTCAGCCACCTCGCCCTAATCAACACCGCCGTCCAGCTAGGGAAGGCGTCGAGCCAAGAAGCGCGGGGGCAGGCTCGTGGGTGAGCAGCACCGGCTGTTGTTGTTGGGCACAATCAAACCCTCCGGTGGCACCCGCATGGAAGGCGCCCACCGCCCCGCCCAGCTCTACACCTTCACCAAACGCGAACCCGTCGTCGTGTAGACGGAGCACCTGCGGGGCATAGATCGAACCACCTCCTTGACTTCGCGGCCACATGCCCACCAGAATGACGGCCTCATGGAAGTCAAAATGGCCCTTTTAGCTGATGCTGCCAATGTCTCGCAAGAAGGCAAGCTGAACATCCTTGGGTCATTCGATACGATCAACACTCAGGTCTTTCCGTGCGTCCACCCACAGATGGTGCTCGTAATGCGGTTCGACGCGTCCCGAGCAGAGATCGGGCAGACAAAGCAAATAGACATTCGACTACTTGATCCAGACGGAAGACAGCTTGGCGCTGTGGCTGGTGCCTTCCCGGTCCCCGATGCTCCTCCCGGACAGCGGGTCACGATCGGAAATATTCTGCCCTTAAGCAACACCATCTTTGAGCGCGCTGGGGATCATCAATTTGTTATTATGATCAGTGGCGAGACGAAGTACGAAGTCATGATTCGGATTGTCGACATTTCAGTGCAGGGGGAACAGAATGCCGACGATGATTGAGCAGGAAGTCCCGGTCGCTGCGTCTGGCGCTTTGAGCGGTGCCTCCAGCGTGATCGTGATCAATATTCAAACACGAGTTGACGCGCACGGAACGCGCACATCATTCTCAATGGAGAGCGGTGCCTTGCACGTGACTCCGGATGCCGCCCTTGATGGCAGGCACTATCCGGTGCTTGTGGGCATCTGGGACAATGAATCCGATGCCATCTTCGATACGATTTGAGCCCGGTGTCATAGTCGCCGTCAAGATTCGATTCTCTGACGGGTCAGCCGTAAAGAAACGCCCCGTAGTCGTGCTCACAGACGACATCTATCATGCGGCTCACGCCGATGCAGTTGTGGTTGCTCTCACCACCAACTTAGACACGCTGCGATTCGGTGACTGCATGTTGACCGATTGGAGCGCTGCCGGGTTACCCTTGCCCAGCAAAGCAAAGGGGTCGCTTCACACAATCGAGAGAAGTGCGATTGAGAAACAATACGGCAACTTGAGCGGGGAGGACTTCAAACGAGTGCGTGAGAGCGTGCGTCAGATTCTAGGGCTGTAATGGGAACGCCGAACGCGAAGCCATAGACTTGTCGGGCCGGGACGTCAACGAAGTCCAGCATAGCCCGCGCTTCACTAAGCCCAGAACATTTCTTTCCCTGCGTTGAACCGCGTCTGCTTCCATCACGTCCCCACTTTATTTTCCAAAAGTGACATTTCGCGCTTGGAGATCGCTCCCCACCCGTGCTACGTTCGCGTTGCCATGCCATCCACCACCATCCGCCGTCCCCACCCCGCGCCCCCGCCGCCAACATCGCGCCTGCCTCTTCCCGGGTTGCGCGGGCGTCCCCGTGTCAGGAGCTGGCAGGAGCCTCAGATTCACAGCTTGACCGATTACATGGTTGACAGATTATTATTCGGAAACTTTTTTCTGCGCTCTTTTTTCCCAACCGCTGCCGCCGGCTCGGCCGACAGCCCCATCGCCTCCCTGCCCTTGACGGCGGAACAGGGCGCGCCGGCCGCCTCGGGTGCTACATTACTGGCACGTTCGGGGGAGCGTGCCGCATCCGGACGCCTTCTTCCCGAAGGGCCCCGCATGCCATGCCTGGCAAAGCTGCCGAGAGGGCCCGTTATGAGACTCCTACCCCTGTTCGCCGCCCTGATCGCCACGGTGGCCCTGTCCGCCTTCGCCTCGCGCGCCGCCAGTCCCGCCCTGGCCGCCAGCACCCTCGCCCGCCCCGAAGACCCGGTAGTGCTGACGGGCGCCGACGTGCCGGCGCTGAACGGCATCGCCCCCAACCTGCTGGTCGCCTTCCAGCACAACGGCTCGACTTGGGTGCAGATCCCCGTGCAGGTGGACGAGCGCGACATCAAGGACTTCCGCACCATCTATAACAACGGCATCGTCGCCGCCGGGGCCACCTCGCTGCAGTACACCGACGCGAACACCTGGACGGGGGCCGACAGCAACCCCGACATCGACAGCGACGACGAGATCGTCTTCATGGCGAAAGACGCCGGGGGGCAAGCGCCGTCGTTCTCGGAGCCGGCGAGCGTGGTCGCGGGCACAGGGCTCGAGGTGCTCGTCACCGATCCGCTGAACGTCGGGACCACGGGCTACGTCTACCTCTGGCGGCAGACCGGGGCACTCGACCCGGGGGCCGGCGTGGCATACGTCGCGTACAGCTTCTCCCTGACCTCCGGCGACTACAAGACGACGTACAACCTCGCGGCCGGACCCAACCTGGAGAACTCGCTCGCCTTCTCCGGGGATTACGCCTACCACTTCGGCGACCGCTGGCAGGACGATCAGCTCTTCATCACGGCGGGCGCGGCGACGGGAGTGGATGTGCTGGATCGCCACAAGCCAATGTTCGGGCCTGGCCAGTGTGTGCGCACGGAGGACACCTTCGATGCCGCCGAGGGTGCCTTCGTCGTGAACAAGTCCGGCCCCGTCCGCGCCATCCGCGGCTACATCGGCGCCAACAGCGGCCCGAAGACCCAGCGCGACCATATCTTCTACGCGCAGCGGCAGGACATCCGCACCTACCTCCGCGTCCACACCATCCCCAGCGTGATGGACTTCTTCGACTACTCACCCGCCGCCGCCGGTATGACCTACTACAACAGCCTGAACCCGGGCGGCTTCCCGGTCGACGGCAACCCGGAGACGCCGGCCGCCGGGCTGCCGTCGTGGGAGGTCCTAAACGGACCGCAGGGCGCCGTCGTACACGCGGGCACCGTCGATACCAACTGGACTGGCTTCAACTCGACCTCGTACTACCTGGATGATTCTTCACCGCCCGTAACCCAGTGCACCGGCGACGCGTTCGCCTATGCCTCGAGCGGCGCCTACGTGAATCCGTCCGGGTCGCCCCAGATCCCAAATACGGACCCGCCAACCGCAACGAACTACCTCAACAGCACGCGCTTCATGTATTTCAAAGCGCCATACGCGTCGGGTGCCGCCGCGACTAGCGCGGCGGCGACGTTGTCGGCGCAGGCAACCACGCCGCTGACCTACGCCGTGAGTCCGTTCCTCGGCGGCGGCGACACCGACGGCGATGGCATCGTCGATGCCAACGACAACTGCCCGGCGGTGCCGAATGCGGGGCAAGAGAACGCAGACCTCAACTTCATCGACCAGACGCCGCCGTCGACCCAGGACGACCGCACCTGGCCGAACAGCGACGCCGCCGGCGATGCCTGCGACGCCGACGATGACAACGACGGCCTTGCCGACAGCGCCGAAGCGGCGGGGTGCAACGCCTCTGGCGCCCTGAACGCGCTGATCCGCGACACCGACGGCGACCGCTTCCTCGACGGTCCGGAGTGTGTGCTCGGCACGAACCCGGGCAGCGCCGCCTCGAAGCCGGCGATCGCCTCGTGCGGTCCCACCGGGGATGCCGATAGCGACCGCATCGCCGACCGGGTCGAGGTCTGCAACTACGGCAGCAATCCCGCGGACAACGACACGGATAACGACCTCGACGGCTTCCCGACGACCGGGTTCACGAAGGACGGCTGTGAGGCGGCTTCCCTCAACAACGACCGCGTCGTCAACTCCGGCGACCAGTTGCTGATGGTGAACGAGATCATCCGCGAACCCACGCCCTCGCTGCGTATCGTCAGCTTCGACATCAACAAGGACGGCAATGTGAACTCCGGCGATCAGTTGACGCTGGCGCTGTTCATCACCCCGGCGGGGCAGTGCCCGTAAGGGGGACAGCGGATTACTAAGGGGAAGGGCAACGGGCAAGCGGGACCACGGCTGATTGCCTGCGGATTCGCGCGCGTATAGGCTGAAGAAACCGGCGATCAAGACTGCGGAACCGACAGCCGCAGGCGAAATGCAAGGGACGGCATGGGCCAGGAAGTCTTTAGCTGCCGGGATTGCGGTGCCAATTTTCAGGTGCCGCCGGCGACACTCAAGAAGTTCCCCGGATGGAAGCCCAAGCAGTGCACGAACTGCCGCTTTGGCAAGACGAACGGCCCCGCAACCACGGCCGAGGCCCTCGAACGCTTCGACGGTGGCCCGGATACGGGCGTCTTCACGGACGGTGCCTGCGAGCACAACCCGGGCCCCGGTGGTTGGGGCGCGGTGAAGGTCAACGCTGGCGAGATAATCGCCGAACGCTCCGGCCACGATCCTGCTACGACCAACAATCGCATGGAGCTGACCGCGCTCATCGAAGCGTACAAACTCCTGAGCTTGGATGAAGAGATCGCCGTCTACTCCGACAGCTCGTACTGCGTGAGCATCATCAACGAGTGGGCGGCGCAGTGGGAAGCCAACGGCTGGAAGCGCGGTAAGAAGCGCGAGCCCGTACAAAATCTCGATCTCGTGCAAGAGCTGTTCGCAGTATCGAAGGCCCACCCGCTGGCGAAGGCCACCTGGATCCGCGGCCACAACGGCTCTCGCTGGAACGAGTACGCTGACGCCCTCTCGCGTGCCTATCAGTCGGGGGACGTGCCGCCCGTCCACACCGAGGCTCCCGCGACGCTGGAGAATGCTCGGCTGCTGTAAGGTCTACGGATCCGCGACCGTGCGCGTTGCCGATTGGCCGATAGACTTGAGCCATGTCTGAACTGGCAGTCAACGGCGGCACTCCGCTCCGTACGAAGCCCTGGCCCTCCTGGCCGCAGCACGGCGATCGCGAACGGGAGTATCTCCTGCGCGTGCTTGAGAGCGGTAACTGGGGCGGGTTTCCTTCGCCGAATGTGATGGCGGGAGAGTTTGCGGAGAAGTTCGCCGCGCATCACGGCGCGAAGTACGGGATCTGCACGACGGGCGGCACCACCGCGCTCGAGGTGGCGCTAAAAGCGGTGGGACTGGAGCAGCGCGACGAAGTGCTCGTGCCGGCGCTCACGTTCTATGCCACGGCATTCGCGGCGCTGATCCAGGGCTTCGTACCGGTCTTCGTCGACGTTGATCCAGACACCTGGTGCATCGACGCAGGGCAGATCGAGCGGCACATCACGCCACGAACGCGGGCGATCCTGCCCGTCCACCTGGGCTCTCGCATGGCGGATATGGACCGCATCATGGAGATCGCCCGGCGGCGCAACCTGCGGGTCATCGAGGACTGCGCGCACATGCACGGCGCGTCGTGGAACGGACGCGGGGCCGGCAGCATCGGCGACATCGGTTGCTTCAGCTTTCAGTCGTCCAAGCTGATGACCTGTGGCGAGGGCGGCCTGATTATCACGAGCGACGAGGCGCTGGAGGAGCGCTGCCATGCCTACGTCAACAGCGGGCGGGTGAAGACGAGCGACCGAACCGCCGCCGAGGGCACGATGCTGGGGTGGAACTATCGTATCACCGAGTGGCAGGCGGCCGTCCTCCTGGCCCAACTGGAACGGCTGCCGGAGCAGGTGGCACTGCGCGATCGGAACGTCGCGCATTTCGAGAAGCGCATTGCTTCCATCGAGGGCGTGAGCGCCCTCCGTCACCACGACCGGCAGGACACGAAGTCTGGCTACGGCGTCGTACTCCGCTACGACGAATCAGCCTGGAACAACATCCCCCGCGACCGCTTCGCCTGGGCGCTTCACAAGGAAGGGATGCTCCTCCACGCCGCCTTCTACGAACCCGTCTACAAGTCGAAGCTCTTCGCCTGGAAGGATGCGCCGGTCAACGTTGACTACACCGCCACGTACTGCCCCGTCGCCGAACAGGCCGCCTACAAGGAGATGGTCTGGCTCCCGCACGAGGTCTTCCTCGGCGAGGAGTCCGATATCGACGACCTCTGCGATGGCATCGAGAAGCTGCGGTCGGGCATCGGCGAACTGGCCCGATGACTCTGTGCTGTGATGGGCGAGGCGGCTACCCTTACCTCTAGCGGATCACGTTCACTTCACAAAGGATCGCCACGGTATGACCAATCTCTTCTCCATCGAAGGCAAGACCGCCGTTGTCACCGGTGGGTCCCGAGGCATCGGCTTGATGATCGCGCGCGGCATGGTCGAGGCCGGGGCGAACGTGTACATCTCCGCTCGCAAGGCGGAAGCCTGTGACGCGGCCGCCGCCGAGCTCTCGAAGTCGGGAACATGCACATCGATCCCGGCGGATCTGGGTACGGAGGTGGGCTGCCGCTTCCTGGCCGACGAGATCGGAAAGCGCGAACAAGGGTTGCACATCCTGGTAAACAACGCCGGGGCGAACTGGGGAGCGCCGATGGATGTGTTCCCCGACGCCGCCTTCGACAAAGTCTTCGCCGTCAACGTGAAGGGCGTCTTCCACCTCACCCGATTCCTCGTGCCCCTGCTCGAGAAAGCAGCCACCGACGATGACCCGGCGCGGGTGATCAACATCGGCTCCATCGACGGACTGCAGGCGCCCATGCTCGATACCTTCTCATATTCATCGAGCAAGGCGGCCGTGCATCACCTGACGCGGGTGCTCGCCCACAAACTCGCTGCCAGGCGCATCACCGTGAACGCTATCGCACCAGGCCCCTTTGAAAGCAAGATGATGGCCGAGACGTTGGAGCGGTTCGGCGACTCGATCCGATCTACGAATCCCCTCGGCCGCATCGGCCGACCTGACGACATGGCTGGCACAGCGATCTTCCTTTGCTCTCGCGCTGGTGCCTACCTCACCGGCACAGTGATCCCGGTCGATGGTGGCATCTCGACGCGGCATGGATAGCGCCCGACCTGCCCCGAGCCGCCATCGCGCCCGCGGCTACCCGCGAACTTCGCGAGGTGCGGTTTGACCATCACCCGTGGACGCCGTGCGTGGACGGAGCTCACCGCGCTTCTGCTCGTCGCGCTCCTGGTGCGCGTTCCGCTGCTGCCACTCCACGCTTACCGCTCGGGAGGCGGCACCGACACCAGTGAGTACAAGGGGTGGATGCAGGCTCTCCATGAGCACGGGCTGCTGAACATCTTTCGCGAGTCGAACACGGACTACATCGGCTACCAGTGGGTGCTGTGGATCCTGACGTTGATCTGGTCACCGTTTGGAGACTCCTACAGCGACACGGCGCCCGGTCTGCACCTGCTGATCAAGGCGCCGCCCCTCCTGTTCGAGGGCGGGCTGATCGTCGCCGTGTACCTGGCAACCCGCATGCTCATGGAACAATCACCAGGCAGGAAGGAACCGCACGGGAACAGCACGTCACCGCTGCCGCTGATCGCCGCCGCGATCATCGCTTTCCATCCAGCATCGTTGTACGACGCGGCGGTCTGGGGCCAGATCGACGCGATGACGGCGCTGGTGATCGCGGCCGCCGTGCTCCTTATCTACCGAAAGATGCCGGTAGCCGCCGGGTTCGTCTGGGGCGTCGGCTTCGTGATGAAGCCGCAACCGATCGTCGTCGCGCCGCTGCTCGCCGTGCTCGTGTTCGATCGCGGCAACTGGAAGGAGCTGCTGCGCTTGTCCGGCGGGGGCCTGGCGGCGGGCCTGCTCGTGGCGATGCCCTGGATCCTGCATGGCGACTTGCGCAGGATTGGGGGCATCTACGAGGCACTGGTCAAAGAAGACATGGGGCGCCTTTCCGGCAATTCATGGAATATCTGGTGGTTCTTCGACCTCGCTGGCGATGCTCGACCGGGCGACCGCCCGCTCGGCGGCGTCCCCCTGACATATCGCATGACAGGAACGGCCCTCACCGGACTCGGAACGCTGCTGGCGCTTGCCTTCGCCTGGAAGCGGCCGAGCCTTGAACGGGCACTGATCGCGGCGGCGTATTCAGTATTCGTGTTTTACATGGTGTCCACGTCATCGCATGACCGTTACCTCTACCCGTTCTTCGCGCTCCTCCTTCCGGTGCTGATGCTCGACCGCCGATGGCTGTGGGCGTACGTCCCGCTGTCCGTCACCTTCACGACCAGCCTGATCCTCTCCGCCCCTCCATCGGAAGGTTGGGGCCATAACTGGTTGGAGTCGCCTCTGTCACTCGCGGGGGCCGCACTGAACGTTGTGATCTTTGGCGCCCTAACGGCCCTGCTGTTCCGGGGATGTTCCGACGCGTTCAGCCGAGATCGCACATCAAGCAGGACCTGCTTCGACAGTAGTCGGGGTGAGCCGTCCGCCTTCCGGTAGAATTACCGCATCAGGAAGCGTACGGAGCGTCGAGTTACTGACATGACTGATTGGCGAGACAAGGAAGCGAAATACTTCATGCGCACCGGCAAGCGCATGGATCTGCTCGCCGTGCGCGGCGAGGGCACGCGCATCTGGGACGACGAAGGGAAGGAGTATCTCGACTTCTTCGGCGGCCCGGCCACGATCAATCTTGGCCACAGTCATCCAGTGATCGTCGACGCGCTGATCGACCAGGCCCAGCAGCTCATCCACGTCTCCAACCAGTTCTACTCTATGCCGCAGATCAAGCTGGCCGAACTGCTCATCGAGAACTCCTGCTTCGACCGCGTGTACTTCCAGAACAGCGGCGCGGAGGCGAATGAAGGAGCGCTAAAGCTGGCGCGGAAGTGGGGTAAGGAGAAGAAGGACGGCGCCTTTGAGATCATCTGCGCGGAGAACGCCTTTCACGGGCGGACGCTGATGACGGTGACGGCCGGCGGCACGGATCGCTACAAGGCGCCGTTTGGCCCGCTACCAGAAGGCTTTCTGCATGTGCCTTTCAACGACGTTGACGCCGTCAAGCGCGCCACGACGCCGAAGACCGCGGCGATCTTCATGGAGCCGATCCAGGGTGAGGGCGGCATCAACGTCCCCGACGCCGACTACTTCAAGCGCCTGCGCGCCTGGTGCGACGAGCAGAACATCCTGCTGGTCTTCGACGAGGTGCAGACCGGATGTGGCCGCATCGGTACGCTCTTCGGCTACGAGCGGTTCGGTGCGGAGCCCGACATCATGACGCTGGGGAAAGGCATCGGAGGGGGCGTGCCGCTGTCGGCGTTTCTCGCCAAAGAGCACTGCGCCGTCTTCACCCCGGGCGACCACGGCAGCACCTACGGCGGAGAGCCCCTCACGACGCGCGTGGGCTACGAGGTCATGCGCTACATCATCGACAATGACATTCCTACCCAAGCCGCGAAGAAAGGCGAACTTGTCGAACGGCGCTTGCACTCGTTCCAGGACCGGTTCGCGAACGTCGCCTCGGTGCGCGGTATGGGGCTAATGTGGGCGGTGCAGTTTAGCAGCGATATCGGCGAGCGCATCACGCAGGCGGCGCTGAAGAACGGCCTCATCCTCAACAACGTGCGGCCGAACGCTATCCGCATCGTCCCTCCACTCACGGTGACGGAGGAAGAACTGGAGCAGGGACTGGCGATACTCGAGCACGTCATTGCCGAAGACGCCGGCGCGGCGAAGTAGGGCGACCTTGATCCTGGCGCAGATCGTGCGCATACCGGCCGAGGGTGTGGAAGCATTCCAGCGCTTCGAGGATCACGTCCTGCCCTTACTGTCGAAGCACGGTGGCCGCCTGGAACGCCGCCTCCGCAGCGCCGATAACCTGACGGAGATTCACATCGTCTGGTTCTCTTCGCAGGAGGCTCTTCAGCAGTACATGGACGACCCCGAGCGAGCGCAGCACCTGCACCTTCGCGACCAGTCACGCGCGACATCTGAACTGATCGACGTCACGGACGTTCCGGTCTAGCGCCTCGCGCGTCGCATCAACTGCGACTCCCACCATCGATCTTCAGCACCGAACCGGTCGTGAACGACGACGCGTCGCAGGCGAAGTAGAGCGCGGCCCCGACGACCTCGTGCGGCTGGCCAGCGCGCTTCATCGCGTGACGCTGTGCCTGCCGCTCGAACGACGGCATATCCCATGCCTTGGAGATGTCGGTGAGGAACGGTCCCGGCATGATGCAGTTCACCCGCACCCTCGGCCCGAATGCGTAGGCAAAGGCCTCGGTCATCGCGTTCACTCCAGCCTTGGCCGCCGAGTACGGAATGGTGAACTCACTCGGGTGGATCGCCGCCGTGCTGCTCACGTTAATGATCGACCCTCCGTCGCCCTCGGCCATCCGCGTCCCAACGATGGCGGTGAGGCGAAAAGGCCCTTTCAGGTTCACGCCGATCACCTTGTCGAAGAGGTCCTCCGTGACATCCACATTGCGTGGGTAGACCGGCGACATGCCGGCGTTGTTCACCAGCACGTCCACTCGCCCGAAGCGTTCGTACGCGGCCTCCGCCAGCGCCTCCACGGCAGCCCAGCGCCCGACGTGACAAGCGACCGGCATCGCTTGCTGCCCCGTCTCCGCCTCGACCTCGCGTGCAAGCGCCTCGCAGGCATCCAGCTTTCGGCTCGCGATGATCACATGAGCACCCGCCCGAGCGAACCCCAGGACCATCTCCCGTCCCAGCCCGCGGCTCCCGCCGGTAACGAGCGCCACTTTGCCCTTCAATATCTGCTCGGTCATGTGCTCAGGTCCTTCCTCACCACGCCGTGCGCGTACTAGCGCTGGTCCTACACGCGACTCGCGAACAAACGGCTGCTAGATCCCCGTTGCAACAGCATGCAACCCGCGTTCGCGGATCTTCTCCGTGCGATAGCCCAGCGCGCGGTACGTGGCGATCGGGTCGAGCGCGCCGCCGCCCCGCAGCCGCGCTTCAGCGGCCAGAGGGCGTACGTCGGCTCGGAAGGCATGGTGCAGGATCTCCTGCGCGAGCGCCGGGTCGTTCGACTCCTGTGCCGCACGCAACGACACCTGGTCCACGCACAGCGCCTGTGCCAGGGCGACCTGCATCGCGTCGGTGGCCTGCATCAGATCTTCGAGCGGATCCTTCAGGTTGTTGCTCTGGTCGATCATGTACGCCAGGTCTGGCATGCGACCGCCTGTCTCCTGCGGCGACCCTGATCGGTCCGCGTCGAGCAGTTCAAGGAAGATGAGGAAGAGTTGATACGGCTTGATGCTGCCGGTCGTCAGGTCGTCGTCGCCATACTTGCTGTCGTTGAAGTGAAAGCCACCCAGCCGCCCGGCCATCGCCAGCCGCGAGACGATCTGCTCGATGTTCGCGTTCGCCAGATGATGGCCAAGGTCCACAAGGCACATCGCCCGATCGCCCGTACCCTGCGCCAGCATCAGCGACGAACCCCAGTCGTGCACCACCGACGAGTAGAACTGCGGCTCGTACGGCTTGTGCTCGGTCAACAGCCGCCAGTCCGCCGGCAGGTGCGCGTAGATCTGGCGCAAGCCGTCCTGGACGCGCTCGAACTGCGCCCGGAAGTTCGCCTGCCCCGGAAAGCTCGTGCCGTCCGCGAGCCACACCGTGATCGCCTTCGACCCCAGCCGGACGCCGAGATCGATGCAGTGGCAGTTGTGCTCTACCGCCGCCTCTCTCACGGCAGCGTCGGTATGGCAGAGACTGCCGAACTTGTAGGTGATCGCGCCGTCTCTCGTGGTCGTGGGGTTGTCCTGAAATGTGTTCGAGTTCATCGCGTCGAAAACGACGCCGCGCTCATCTGCGTACTGCCGAAGCTCGGCCGGGTCGGCCGGATCGTCCCACGGCACATGCAAGGAGATCGAGCGGTTGGCGACGGTCAGCGCGTTGATCGCCGCCACGTCGTCGACCTTCTCCTCCGTCGTCCGCGGCTCTCCGCCGATCGGAAACCGCCCGAACCGGGTGCCCCCCGTCCCCAGCGCCCACGAAGGCGCCGCAGCCGAGAACCGCGCCACCTCGGCAATCACAGCGTCCGCATCGATGTTTGTACGGGCGAGGATCTCGCGCGCATGGTCGAGGTCGCGCGCGTGGGTGCGGGCGCGGGTGCCGTTCTCGGCTTCGATGCAGTCTTTAGCGATCATGCGGCGGCCCACCTTCGAATTGGACTATTCTCTTCACCTCAAGAATGCCCCCGGAACCCCACCGTCCACCGGCACGATCGTGCCCGTCGTCAGCGGCAGTTCGCCTGACACCAGCACGTACACCGCCGCGGCAATGTGCTCCGGCAGCACCTCCTGCTTCAGCAGCGTGCGTTCCGCGTAGAAGCGGCCGAGGTCCTCGCGCGGGACGTTGTAGACAGCAGCCCGCTGGTCGCCCCATTCGCCGGCGAAGATGCCGGAGCCACGGACGACGGCGTCGGGATTCACGCCGTTGACCCGAATGCTGTGCGCCCCCAGCTCCGCCGCCAGTAGCCGCACCTGGTGCGCCTGATCCGCCTTGGCGGCGCCGTACGCGATGTTGTTCGGTCCTGCGAAGAGAGCGTTCTTCGAGACGACGTAGACGATGTCGCCGCCACGACCCTGCTCGATCATCACGCGCGCCGCGGCACGGCTCACCAGGAACGACCCGCGCGCCATCACCCCGTGCTGCAGATCCCAGGACTCGACCGATGTCTCGACAAGCGGCGCCGAGTGCGAGAGCCCGGCGTTGTTTACGACGATGTCGACGCCCCCGTACGCCAGACACGCTGCCTGCATCGCGGCTTCGACCGACGCCTCGTCGGAAACATCCGCGCGAACCGCGACCGCCTTGTCGGGCCCACCCAGCTGGCTCGCGACGGCATCCCGCGCGTCGTTGACGTCGGCAATGACGACGACCGCGCCCTCGGCTGCAAAACGCTCCGCGATGGCCCGCCCAATGCCGGAGGCTGCTCCGGTGACCAGCGCCACCTTGCCGGTCAGTGGTTTCGCGGGCGGACGGCGGCGGAGCTTGGCTTCTTCCAGCGGCCAGTATTCGACTCGGAACTTCTCGGATTCGGTGATCGGTTCGTACACGGAGAGTGCTTCCGCGCCGCGCATGACGTTGATCGCGTTGAGGTAGAACTCGCCGGCGACGCGCGCCGTCTGCGCGTCGGCTCCGAAGGAGAACATCCCCACACCCGGCACGAGCACGACCGCCGGATCGGCGCCCCGCATCCCCGGCACCTCAGCCGTCGCGTATCGGGCGTAGTAAGCGGCGTACTCGTCGCGGTACTCTGCGTGGAGTTCACGCAGGCGCGCCGCAATGATCGCTGGTGCACGACCGACGGTGGGCGCAGCAGGCTGCGCAGTTGCTGGCGGGGTCACAACCATGTCGAAGAACAGCGGGCGGATCTTCGTGCGAAGGAAGTGATCGGGGCAAGATGTGCCTTTGTGCGCCAGCGAGGAGGCTTTCTCGCGGGAGAGGAAGTCGAGCACGGCGTCGGAGTCGTCGAAGTGGCCGACGACGTACCTGTCTGTGGAACAAAGACCCCGAATCACCGGTGAGAGATCGGCGGCGAGGCGGCGGCGCTCAGCAGATGGCAGCGGCTCGCGGCCGGCCACAACGGAGCCGAACGGCTCGGGGCGGCCGTGCTCGGCGATGAAACGCTCGGCGCGGGCAATGATCTCCAACGTCGTGCGCTGGCACTCGTCCGAGGTGTCACCCCACGCCGAGAGACCGTGCCCACCCAGCACCATGCCCTTCATGCCGGGCCGATACGCCCGCTCCATCATCAGCCCCAGCTCAAAGCCCGGCCGCTGCCAAGGGATCCACGCGACCTGGCCGCCGAAACACTCGTGCGTCAGCCGCTCCCCATCACGCGCCGCCGCGAGGGCGATGATCGCATCGGGGTGCACGTGGTCGACGTGCGCCACCGGAATCAATGCGTGGGACGCCGTATCGATGGACGGGGCGGCCGTTTGCGACCCGAAACAGCAGTAGCTTGCCAGCAGGGGGAACATCTTGTCCTCGTGCTCGATGTCGCGATATTGAGACTTCGAGGCGAGGATCCGGTCGAGGTTGAGGACGGCCAGCTCTGAGGGCGTGAGAGTGCTGAGATCGCCGCCGCTTCCTTTGATGTAGAGCAGACTGACCGGAGCCCCTGTCGCCGGGTCGATACCCTTCACCTTTACCGACGTATTGCCACCGGCGTAGTTCGTGACGCGACGGTCGCTGCCGAGCGCGTGCGAGCGCGCTAGCAGTGCATGGATCTCCGCTTCTGCCGATGGTCGGACCATGTCGATATTGTATGCGGCGTCAGGGAAATGGACTCGGTGCGCGGTATGGTTCATCTCCGGTGCTCGTGCCCAGCGTAGCTTCGAGCGGAGAGATCCGCCCAAATTCGGCGAGGCGGTGGCGTCACCTCCTTCAGCAAAGGCGTGGCCCCGGGCTACGACTATCCCCTAGTCCATCATCCCTATTCCCCTTTCCCTACATTCCGCCGATGATGAAGCGGAAAGGGGTGGCTCCGTGACTATTGCCCTGATGGCGCTCGCCGGTCTACTTGTCGGCATCATCCTTGACCTAATCGTCGCCAAGCTCGCCCGGGAGCCCTACGAGCACCCCGATGCTGGCGAAAACGCGGCGGCACCGACCCCGCAGAGCGGCGCTCCCCACCTTGCCAGCGAGCACGGGGCGCTGGATCTGCCGGCCCTCCTGGACGGCATGTCGCCCGTCCGCCGGGCCGCCATCGTGCTCTCGACAGCCGCCATCTTCGCCCTGATCGGTGCGCGGTACGAGGGAGACGCACTGCACCTGGCGATCGTGTCCGGGTACGCCTCCGCATTCATCATCTGCGCCTCGACGGATCTGCTCGCCTTCCGTGTACCGAATGTCGTGACCTACCCGGCGATCATCGCCGCGCTCGTCATCGGTATGACCATCTCGGGCGCCGATCGCCTCGATGTCGCACTCGGGGGGCTCGTGTTCGGGGGATTGCTGTTCATTCCGGCAATGCTCGCAGGCATGGGGATGGGTGACGTGAAACTGGCGCTGCTCGTCGGACTGGTGCTGGGGTTGACGCTCGTCGTTCCGGCGATGATTTACATGGCCATCGGCGGCGGCCTGGCGGCGGTGTTCTTGCTGGTCACGAAGGTGCGTGGCCGTCGCGACCCAATACCCTACGCTCCGTTCATTTCCGGCGGAGCCCTCATCGTGATCCTCGCGCAGGGCGTCGCCTTCGTCGAGCTCTAACGGCGGCTCGAGGCCGCTATCATTCGCGCATGGGTGTGTACTACGAACAGCGGCCGCCAGAGAGCGACAAGGGTCCGGGTTGCCTGGACGCGCTCGTCATCACGCGGGTTGTCTTCGAATTGCTGTTCTGGCCGATTGCCGGGATGCTGCTCGTTTTCGCAGACGTCGCCGCCGCGTTCTACCTCTTCACGGTGCATCCGGCGCTGGCCCTCATTCCGGTAGCCCTGGCGGGCGTGGGGTTGTGGCTGGTGGCTCGGTGGGATCAAAAGCGGCACAACCCTTTGGATCCAGATGGGCGCAGCAAATGAGTGGCCGTCGACTGCGTTCGCACCCGTAAGCGCACCGGGGATGGACGCGGTGGGCGAGCCAGTGCCTCGCCCCTTCAACGGCACGAGTCGGACAACCGGGAGCGGCGGGAAGACTACTGATCGGCGACGAGGCCAAGGCGGTGCAGCGTCGGGACGAGCTCCGATAGCGCTTCGATGCGGGCATGCGGCTCTGCGTCGGTCGCAGGCTTGTCGCCGATTTGTACGCACCACATGCCCGCCCGGCGCGAGCCGAACACATCGAGCACCGGTTCGTCACCGACAAAGACGGCCTCGTACGGAGCAACGTCGAACTGCTCCAGTGCGCTTGCGAAGATGGCCTGCGACGGCTTGGACATCTCCACCTCGTCTGAGAAGACCGTCGCATCGAGGTGCCGCAGCAGGCCAAAGCCATCGAGGATCTCGCGCAGCACGAATCCCGGGGTCGCCCCGGCGTTCGAGATGAGGCCGACCGGAATGTTGAACGCTCTCAATGCGGCCAGCGTCTCCTCGGCATGCGGCATGATGACCGGCCGATGTTCGAGCGCCGGCCTGAGAATCGCGTCGTCGAGGAGGCGCCAACCAGCATCGTCAAGCCGATCCGGCAAGGCCCCATCGATGTGACGCAAGAAGAGCACGGTGCGGCCACGTGCGGAGATATCGACTTCGCCGGCGTGGATCTGTTCGAGGGCCATTCCAGCAACGATGAAGCCAGCCTCGATGTCCGCGCGATCATAGGCCAGTCCGACATCGGCCAGCGCGGCGTGTGCCCGATCGACGCGCAGGATGCGCCGCTGCTCGCCGATCGCGGGATCGTCGTAGACCAGCGTGCCCCAGAGGTCGAACAAGATCGCGCGAATCACGCTGAGAACCCTCCCAACACGAAACCGCCGGCCTCTCGGTCGGCGGTTTCTGATCGTACGGGTGTTGTACGTCTTAGCTGACCGTCGCGTTGAGTGTCGTCCCGCAGCTAGAGCAGAACTTTGCGGCGGGCCCGTTCTTCGTGCCGCACTGCGAGCAGAACACTTCGCTGGCGACGGCGGCAACGTCCGATGGCGGCGCGCTCACGTCAGCGGATATGCCCGGCGTCGAAGTGACGACGATTGGCTTGTCATCATCGTTCGCGCTCTTGCGGAACTCACGGATGCCCTTACCCAAGGCTCCTCCGACTTCGGGAAGCCGACCGACGCCGAACACGAGCACGACGATGAATGCGATAATAAGTAGTTCAGGCACACCCAGTGGCCCAATTCCTGCGAGCAACGGCATAATTTCCCTCCTCGGGAGCAATCCAGCGTATCACCGCCTCTCATCGGGCGGCAAGCGCTCCCTCATCCTACCGCAGGCGTGCACGTTGACGTGAATGCGCTTCGTTTTGGCCGCGCTTAGCCGCATCTGGTACGATCCATCGCCGTCGGGGTGTAGCTCAGCCAGGCTAGAGTGCACGGTTCGGGACCGTGAGGTCGGAGGTTCAAATCCTCTCACCCCGACCACTCCTGTGTCTCAAGAGGGTGCCAGCAGGCGCCCTCTTTTCTTGCCAGATACCGCACCCCAGCCCTCCGTCTCCTCGGCGACCATTCGGCCACGGGCGGGGAGGGAAACGAAGCCTGGAGTCCGACCACCAATGTCCGCCCTCGATGTCTACGCCGACGACGAACTGGCCGCCTTGTACGATCTCGTCTACGCCGACACAACCGACGACCTGCCGCTGTATGAGCAGTTCGCCCGGCGGGGGAGCGGCCGTTCGCTGGAGATCTGCGCCGGTTCGGGGCGGGTGGCCCTGCATCTCGCCCGCCAGGGCCTGCCCATCGTGGCGCTCGACGCTTCGCCGCCCATGCTCGCCCGGCTCCAATCCCGGCTCGATTCGACGACGCAGCCCCTCGTCCGGATTGTCGAAGGCGACATACGGGACTTCAATCTCGCACCCGATACCTTCGACCTCATCTTCTGCGCCTTCGGGAGCTTCGAGCAGCTGCTAACCACCGGCGACCAGATCGCCTGCCTTCAGACCGTGACCCGACATCTCGCGCCCGGCGGCCTGTTCGTCGCCGAACTCCGCTCGCTGCCGGCCATCGACTGGGATCCGGAGCCCGTGCTCCTGTACGAGTGGACGCGCCCCGATCCGGCCACCGGGGAGCAGATCACAAAGTTGCGCTCGACGTCCGCCGCGCCCTCGCGGCAGGTGACCATCGATACGGTGATCTTCGACCGTACGGGCGCCGACGACACGGTGCGCCGCCGCCAGATTGAGGTTGCGATGCGCGCCATCGGCCGCTTTGAGATCGAGTTGCTGCTGGAGCGCGCGGGGCTTCGTCTTGCCGACATCTACGGCGACACCGCGCTCTCGCCCTATACCGACGAGAGCGATAGCATGATCATCGTTGCCGAACTCGCCTGGGGTTAAGGCGAACATCCGCAATCAGGAACGATACGCCCCTTCACGCAGGGAGGGGCTTGAGGGGTAGTCTTCTTGCTCATTGCACTGGACGCCATGGGCGGCGACTTCGCGCCGGCGCAGATCATCGCTGGCGCAATGCTCGCCCAGGCCGAGCTTGGCATCGAAGTGGCGCTGGTCGGCGACAAGGCCATCATCGAGGCCGAGGTCACGAAGGCCGGAGGTCTTCCGGCGGAGTTCCAGATCGTCCACGCCAGCGAGGCGATCGGGATGGACGAGCACCCGGCGCAGGCGGTCCGGCAGAAGCGCGACGCCTCGATCAACGTCGGCATGACGATGGTGAAGCGCGGCGTCGCCAGCGCCTTCGTCTCTGCCGGCAACACCGGGGCGATCATGGCCTCGGCGCTGATGAACCTGAACCGCATCCACGGAATCGAACGGCCTGCTCTCGGCACCATCGCCCCGTTCAGCGAGAAAGGCGTCCTGGTGCTCGACGTGGGAGCCAACGCCGATGTGAAACCCACATACCTGGTGCAGTTCGCCCAGATGGGCAGCATCTACGCTGAGCGCGTGATGGGCGTGCCGCGACCACGCGTCGCCCTGCTGAACATCGGCGGCGAAGACTCCAAGGGCAGCGAGCTCATGCAGGACGTACACGCCCGCTTACGCGCGCACACAGAACTCAACTTCGTCGGCAATATCGAAGGGAGCGAGGTGCATAAGGATAAGGCCGACGTCATCGTCACCGATGGATTCACCGGCAACGTCGCCATGAAAGTCACAGAGGGCGTCTCCGATTTCATCTTCCGCGAACTGCGGAGCGCGCTCACGTCGAAGCTACAGTACAAGCTGGCGGCGCTGATCCTGAGGCCCGGCCTGCGTTCGATGCGCGACCGCATGGATCCTGGTACCTATGGGGGCATCCCGCTCCTCGGCGTCAACGGCATCGTCTTCATCGGCCACGGCAACAGTGACGCTCGCTCTGTGAAGAACTGTCTGGCCCGCGCGAAAGAAGCTGCCGCTTCCGGCATGTTGGATCAGATGCGCGGGTCGCTCGGGCGAAAGGGCTAGGGCTTCTTTTCCGGCTCGCCCGCCATCTCTGACGGCGGGCTGGGACGCCACTCCCCGCCCTGCTTCCGTTGCGCCGCCTGCTGCATCGTGATCTTCATCGCCGCCGTCGCCTTCTCGTTTTCCGCGATCTTCGCCATCACCGCCGCCCCCGCCTTCCCCATGAACTCCTTCTGCTTCTCATGCAGGAACTCCGCCGAACCCTCCAGATTCCGCACGTAGCCGTTGATCTGCGGGATCACGTAGCGCGCGAACAGATCCCACGACCTCGCCGTGTTCTCCGGGTTCGCCCAGTCGTGTACAAACCCCATCACCGTCCCGAAGCCGCCCGTCACCTCCTGCAGCTTCCGGATCGCCGAGACCAACTCGTCCGGCGTGCCGATCACAGCCGTGCCGCCGCCCTCCGCCGATCCCGCCGCCGTCATCTCCATCAACTCCCACGGGTCCTCGACCCTCGTCGCGCCGGGGCGCCCCAGAACATGCACGTTGTAGTCGTTGTGCCACGTGTGCAGCCCGTGCAGAGCTTCCTTCTTCGCCTGTTCCTTCGTCTCCGCGAGGTGCCAGCTCATCATCACCCGCCAGTTTTTCCGGTCCACCGTCTGCCCGTGCTTAACGGCCGACTCCTCCGCGAACGACCACTGCGTCGGCAGCGACTGCAAACCCTCCGACGACGTCGAGGCGATCGACAGCGCCCCAATGCCGTACTTGCCGGCAAGCTGCATGCCCGACGGCGACAGCGACGACGCCACCGCCATCTCGATGTTCTCCTGCAACGGCAGCAGCTGGAGCTGCGCGTCCCGCAGCGTGAACCACTCGCTCTCGTACGAGAACCGCGGCTCGCCCCGCAGCAGCCGGATGATCACACCCAGCGCCTCATCCTGCCGGTCCCGCTGCGTAATCGGCTCGATCGCCAGCGTATTCGCGTCCGACGGCAGCGCCCCCGGTCCCGACCCGAAGATCGCCCGGCCGCCCGTCATGTGGTCGAGCTGCACGATGCGCTGCGCGACGTTGAATGGGTGGTGGTACGGCAACGACACGACGCCCGTCCCCAAACGGATGCGGCTCGTCACCTGGCCCGCCGCCGCCAGAAACATCTCTGGCGAGGCGATCATCTCCCAGCCGCCACTGTGGTGCTCCCCGCACCAGATCTCGTCGAACCCCAGGCGGTCCAGCTGCTGCACGAAGGCGATGTCGCGCTGGAACTGGAGCATCGGGTGCTCGCCGACGGGGTGGTGGGGCGCGAGGAAGGCGCCGAACTTCGTGCGTTTCATGGTGCGTGTTTCTCCCTGTCAGTCACCGCTTGCTCACTTCCTGGCCACTAACCCTGCCAGATCAGGTCGCCTCGCGCGAGTTCGTGCGTTAGGCCCGATGCTGCTATTATCGCGGCGAAGAAGCGGAGAACGGAACAGCCTCGTCAATTAGAAGCAGTCACGTTGCGAAATCCGCAGCACAGGCGTGCCCACAGCGCGGGCTTTTCAGCCAGCGCTGGTTATGGAAACGAAAGACCGGAGGCCCCATGCGAGCAGCCGTCATGCGTAACAAAGAGCTCGTGATCGACGACGTGCCGGTGCCCGCGCCTGGTCCCGGACAGGTGCTGGCCGATGTGATCGCCTGCGGTATCTGCGGCAGCGATCTCCACGCGCTCAAGTTCGCCGACAAGCTCATCTCCACGGCCGAGGCCTCGGGCGCCCCCTTCGTGATGGATCTGAAGAAGGACGTCGTGATGGGTCACGAGTTCTCGGCGCGGATCGTCGAAGTCGGTGCAGGCGTCACGAACGTGAAGGTCGGCGATGTCGTCGTCTCGATGCCGGTGATTATCTCGGCCGAGGGCTTCGGCGCGATCGGCTACAACAACACTTATCCCGGCGCCTACTCCGAGCAAATCGTCCTCAGCGCGATGCTGTGCTTGCCGGTACCGGACGGGCTCGACCCCCGCCATGCAGCGCTCACGGAACCAATGGCCGTCGGCCTGCACGCCGTTGCGAAGTCCGGCATCAAGCCCGGCGAGTCCGCCCTGGTTCTCGGCTGTGGGCCCGTTGGCCTCGCTGTGATCGCCGCCCTGCGGCTCGAAGGCATCGACACCATCGTCGCCAGCGACTTCTCACCCGCCCGCCGTGCTCTCGCCACGACGATGGGCGCGCACGTGACCGTCGATCCGAAGGAGGACCCAGCGATCAGCGCCTGGCAGAAGGCCGCCGGCACGAAGCCGGTCGTGATCTACGAGGCGGTCGGCGTCCCGGGCATGCTCGACCAGGCAATCAAGGACGCTCCACGCGGCGGCCGCATCCTCGTCGTCGGCGTGTGTATGGAAGACGATGTCATCCGCCCCGCCATCGGCATCAACAAGGAGTTGTCGATCCAGTTCGTCCTCGGCTACACGCCCGAGGAGTTCACGCGCACCCTCGGCCACATCGCCGAAGGCCGCATCGATGTCTCGCCGCTGATCACGGGCGAAGTAGGCATCGCCGGCGTCCCCCAGGCCTTTGAGGATCTAGCGAACCCCGAGGCGCACGCGAAGATTTTGGTGATGCCGGCGTTGGGGTAGTGAACTTGACCTGGCCATGAACGGCAAGTGACGCCTTTCATCAATCTGGAAAGGTGAGAGCCCCGGACGTTTCCGTCGGGGCTCTCATATACCCTGGCACTGGCCTATTTTCCACAGAGGATTGCTCCCCCAGTATCGTCGGCGCTGAGGCGTTTCACTGCCGTGTTCGGGATGGGAACGGGTGGGGCCACCTCGCTCTAAGCACCAGGAATATTCTGTTGTTGATGGCTGGAGATTGGTGATTGGAGACTGGAGTAAACCAATCACGAATCACCAGTCTCCAGCATCTAGCCGGTTGGTAGCGGGGGAAGGATTCGAACCTCCGACCTTCGGGTTATGAGCCCGACGAGCTGCCACTGCTCCACCCCGCGATGGGTGCCGCTGTTGGGGCGCCGGGCGGGCTGGAAGGCTCGCTCTACGTCACGCCAGCGACGGCGTCACGATCGAATAGGGAACTGTTGAGCGCGAGTACTTCTCTTTGGTGTGAGATGATCACGTCCAGGATCACGTGGAGAATGTAATGTAGGTCAAGCCCTCGACCATTAGTACGGCTTAGCTAAACGCATTGCTGCGCGTACACCTGCCGCCTATCAAACGGGTAATCTGCCCGTGGTCTTACCTGGTTAACCCAGTGGGAGATCTAATCTTGAGGTGGGCTTCGCACTTAGATGCCTTCAGCGCTTATCCCGTCCAGACTTGGCTACTCGGCAGTGCTCCTGGCGGAACAACCGACACACCAGAGGTCTGTCCACCCCGGTCCTCTCGTACTAGGGGCAGCTCCTCGCAAATCTCCTTCGCCCATGCCGGATAGAGACCGAACTGTCTCACGACGTTCTGAACCCAGCTCGCGTACCGCTTTAACCGGCGAACAGCCGGACCCTTGGGACCTACTTCAGCCCCAGGATGCGACGAGCCGACATCGAGGTGCCAAACCTTGCCGTCGCTATGAACGCTTGGGCAAGATAAGCCTGTTATCCCCGGGGTAGCTTGTATCCGTTAAGCCACGGCCCTTCCACTCGGAACCGTAGGATCACTTTGACCGACTTTCGTCCCTGTTCGACTTGTAGGTCTTACAGTCAAGCACTCTTATGCCAATGCACGCAACGGGTGATTTCCATCCACCCTGAGAGCACCTTTGTACGCCTCCGATACTTTTTTGGAGGCGACCGCCCCAGTCAAACTGCCCACCAGGCACTGTCCTTCTGCTTGTTCAGAAGTTAGAAGGTAAATCAGGAAAGAGTGGTATTTCAAGGACGGCTCCACCAAGCCCGAAAGCCCGGCTTCATAGCCTCCCACCTATCCTACGCATTCAAGACCCACCTCCAGTGCCAAGCTGCAGTAAAGCTCCACGGGGTCTTTTTGTCCTGGCATGGGAAACCAGCATCTTCACTGGTACTTCAATTTCGCCGAGTCCCTCGTTGAGACAGCGCTCAGATCGTTACGCCATTCGTGCGGGTCGGAACTTACCCGACAAGGAATTTCGCTACCTTAGGACCGTTATAGTTACGGCCGCCGTTCACTGGGGCTTCGGTTCAGGCCGTGAAGCCCTCCCCTTAACCTTCCAGCACTGGGCAGGCGTCAGCCCCTATACATCCCCTTACGGGTTAGCAGAGACCTGTGTTTTTGATAAACAGTCGCCTGAGCCGACTCTCTGCGACCCTCGGGCGCTTGCGGAGCAAGTCCGGTCACGCTCAAGGGTGCTCCTTCTCCCGAAGTTACGGAGCCAACTTGCCTAGTTCCTTAACGAGGGTTCTCTCGATCACCTCAGGGTACTTACCCCCACCTACCAGTGTCGGTTTGCGGTACGGGCACGTAATACATTCCCTCCGACGCTTTTCTTGCCGCCATAGACTCAACAGAATCGCTTTGACCGAAGTCGCTGCTTCCCCCAAAGCCTCCGCTTAACCCCACCGCGGATTTTCCTACGGTGAGACGCCTACGCTCCAGGGACGCGCCATGTCCAATGGGCACGCTCCGCCTATCTTCACGGGTCACGCCTTGAGATCAATACATACTACGTGGTGCAGGAATACTAACCTGCTGTCCATCGCCTACGGCGTTCGCCCTCGGCTTAGGCCCGACTAACCCTACGCGGAGAAACCTTGCGTAGGAAACCTTAGGTTTACGGTGTGGCGGATTCTCACCGCCATTGCGCTACTCATGCCTACATTCTCACTTCTGTTCGCTCCAGCACGGGTCACCCCTACACCTTCACAGCTGAACAGAACGCTCCTCTACCACTGTCCTTGCGGACAGTCCACAGCTTCGGCGGCTGGCTTGAGCCCCGGTACATTGTCGGCGCAGAGTCACTCGACCAGTGAGCTATTACGCACTCTTTAAATGGTGGCTGCTTCTAAGCCAACATCCTGGTTGTTTATGCAACTCAACATCCTTTGACACTTAGCCAGCACTGAGGGGCCTTAGCTGGTGGTCTGGGTTGTTTCCCTCTCGACCATGGAACTTAGCTCCCACGGACTCACTCCCGGACTTCTTCCACCGGCATTCGCAGTTTGATTGGGTTTGGTAGGCGATTAACCCCCTAGCCCATTCAGAGCTCTACCTCCGATGGATAATTTCCGAGGCTGCACCTAAATGCATTTCGAGGAGAACCAGCTATCTCCGGGTTCGTTTGGCATTTCACCGCTATCCACAACTCATCCAATAGATTTGTAACTCTAGAAGGTTCGGGCCTCCACGAGATATCACTCCCGCTTCACCCTGGCCATGGATAGATCACCCGGTTTCGGGTCTACCCCCAGCGACTGAACGCCCTATTCAGACTCGCTTTCGCTCCGGCTCCGGCAGCTGCCTGCCTTAACCTCGCCACTGAGGAGTAACTCGTAGGCTCATTCTTCAATAGGCACGCCGTCACCCTTGCGGGCTCCGACTGCTTGTAGGCACACAGTTTCAGGGACTCTTTCATTCCCCTCTCGGGGTGCTTTTCACCTTTCCCTCACGGTACTAGTTCACTATCGGTCATCACGGGTATTTAGCCTTAGACGGTGGTCCGCCCAGATTCCCACGCAATTCCACGTGTTGCGTGGTACTCACGAACTCCTGCGGGAGGCACCCATCGTTCCACGTACGGGACTGTCACCCTCTACGGTGGCCCATTCCAGGGTCCTTCTGTTACGACGGTGCTTGGTAACTCCCTGCAACCACGGCAGTGCTTGCTGCAAGCTCGTACAACCCCGCTCGATGCATAGGCCTGCCGGCCGTTAGGTCATCGACGGTTTAGGCTCTTCCGCGTTCGCTCGCCGCTACTGACGGAATATTATCTGTTCCTCCAGGTACTTAGATGGTTCAGTTCCCTGGGTTCCCTCCATCCGGCCTATGTGTTGAGCCGGCGGTACCTGGACATTACTCCAGGTGAGTTGCCTCATTCGGGGATCCCCGGCTACGCCTGTTAGACGGCTGACCGAGGCATATCGCAGTCTTACCACGCCCTTCATCGGCCCGTGATACCAAGGCATCCACTGTGCGCCCTTAGTAGCTTGACCTACATCGCATTCCACACGCGATGCAAGGATCGAGATCACTTCACTTCGAAATTGAAGTACTCGCGTACTCTATTTTTTCCCTATTCGATTGGTAACGTTCCCGCCCGATCGAGCCTGTCCCTCACAGAGGGATCTCACTCGGGCCCGGCCCGTACGGCCGACCGCTTGCGCCGATGCCTGGTGCATCAGCGAGAGCGGTCGATAGTACGGACTGCTTCTTCTGCTATTCGATTGCGCCCCGCGCCGCTCAACAAAATCGGCCTGATGCACTCAGGCCGATTGCAGGTCTGTCATCAGATAGTGGCTATTAAGTTGCGCGGTTCGGGTTCGTCATCAGGTGGGTCGTGCTTCTTTCTCGCGGCTTCGCTGGTTGCCGCGCCGGATCGGATTCTACCGCCGCTTCCCCCTTCGTCGCAACTCTCACGCTTGGTGAGAGTGGTGGAGCCGAGGAGGCTCGAACTCCTGACCCCCTCCTTGCAAAGGAGGTGCTCTCCCAACT
>CXWL01001006.1_pt1 | contig 43410 bp, 37 predicted proteins | sample 590931 | NCBI WGS metagenome assembly CXWL01 (sample SAMEA3498368, study PRJEB10139) | groundwater metagenome | biome: water well; material: biofilm material | place: Germany | collected 2015-04-27 | reverse complement strand
ACTCCTCTCTCTCCTGCCTGCCGGCAGTCGGGGGGCGGATCGCCCGCAGAGGAGCGACTGGGAGCGGCGCGCGTCAAGTGCCGCCGCAGGCGGCGGCCCCCGCGCGTCCGCGCCCCGAAGTCGCGACGAAGCGGGCGATCCGTCCCCTGACGTACCCACCACCTCCAACCATGAGACGTCACCCGTCTCCTCCCCCGCCTCCGCCCTCGGCCGCGCCGTCCTCGCCGCCTATCCCGACCGCCTCGCCCGCCGCCGCGAGCCCGGCAGCCCACGCGCCGTGCTCGTCGGTGGCCAGGGCGTCCGCTTGGCCGACACCTCGGCCGTCCGCGACGCCGAGCTCTTCGTCGCCGTCGACCTCGACGGCGGCCGCGCCGGCGACCGCATCTATCGCGACGGCGTCGCCACCCACGGTGAGGCCCTGGTCCGCATCGCCTCTGCCGTCGATCCCGCCTGGCTGCCGGCGGACACCGTCCGCACCACCACCGAGGCCACCTACGACCCCGAGCGCGACCGCGCCATCGGCGTCCAGCGTACGCGCTACGTGGTTGCCGGCTCGCCCGGCGAGGACACCCTGGTCCTCTCCGAGAAGGTCGTGCCGGCACCCCCCGAGGCGGTCGTCGAGGCGCTCGTCGTCGCCGCCAGTGCCGACCTCGCCCGCGCCGTGCCGCTCGACGAGCCCGCGCTCGCCAGCCTGCTTGCCCGGATCCGCTTCCTCGCAGGGGCGATGCCCGAGCTTGCTCTCCCCAACCTGGACGACGCCAGCCTGCGCGAGCTGCTGCCCGGCCTCGCCACCGGCTGCCGTTCCCTTGCCGAGCTACGTCGCGCCGCCTGGTGCCAGGCGATTGTCGGCCTCCTCGACCACCGTCAGCGAGGCACCCTCGACCGCCACGCGCCGGAGCGCCTCGCCGTCCCAAGTGGCAGTGACGTTCGCGTCGACTATCGCGGCAGCGACGGCCCGCCGATCCTCGCTGTTCGGATCCAGGAGATGTTCGGCCTCGCCGACACCCCCCGCCTCGCCGACGGGCGCGTCCCCGTCCTGCTCCACCTGCTCGCGCCCAACGGCCGACCGCAGCAGGTCACCATGGACCTGCGCAGCTTCTGGAACTCCACCTACGCCGAGGTCAGGAAGGAGCTCGCCGGGCGCTACCCGAAACACTCCTGGCCCACCGACCCGTGGAACGCGCCGCCCCAACGACGCCCGCCACGGCGACCCGCCGGCTGAGCTCGGTCGGTCAGGCTCGAGACCGGCCAATCTAAGGGTGTGCGCGCCAGGATCGCCGCGCCAATTCGACGGCCGAAGGCCAGTGCGCGGAGCGCACGATCAGATGAGACCCGGCTCCGCTGCGCGCCGAGCCACGGAGCTGAGGTGATGGCTGCCGTGAAAGACGGTGAAGAACAGCATCTCGCGGGTGGTCAGCGGGCCAAGCAGCGGATGCGGCAGACGGTAGCGGTCGAGTGCCTTCTCGCTCCAGCCCGACGCGCGAGCCGCCAGGCCGGTCGTGGCCGACCGCCAGGCCGCCACGATCTCCCGACGCCGGGCCTCCGGGTCGGCCCCTGGCGGCCGGGGCGACGGAGCAAAGCGCCCGGCATTCGCCCCGGCCCCCAGCCGCTCGCGGTAGAAGGCGCGCGTCTCGGCGAACGTCCGCGAGGGCGCGCTCGCCCACCCGAAGCGGAGGGCCAGAAGCAGCTTCGGCAGGCCCAGGGCGCGCTCGAGGGGAAAGGTGGACTTGGTGAGATGCCGCAGATGATCCCCCGGCGACCACTTCTCGCCCTGCGGCCGGAGGAACACCTCGGTCGACAGCGTCGCCAGGTAGCGCTCGCCGGCGCCGAGCATGGTCTCGAGCGCCGTCACCACCTCGGGACCACTCGCCGGCTCACCGACCTCGAAGAGCTCGCTCATCGGACGCCTCCCGTCAACACAGCTCCCGCACTTGGAAGATGATGCCTTCCGGGTCGACCGCATTGCGGACCCGAAAGCCGCTCCCCGTCCACTCGTCCGTCAGCACCTCGCCTCCGCGCGCTGCCGCCGCGACCTGGGCGGCGGCCAGGCTCGGGACGGTGAAGAAGAACTTGAACGCGGTGTCCTCGCGGCGCTCGGGGGGCGAGGCGATCACGATCGTAGCGGCAATCGCTGGCGGGATCAGGTGGATGACCAGTTGCAGGCCCGGCGCCTCCAGCACCACGAGGTCGGCAGTGTCGTGGGCTCGCGTCAGCCCGAGAACGTGCTGGTAGAAATCCGCCAGGCGGGCGAGATCCTTGGCATAGATGAAGAGTCCGGCGCGGGCAGGTCCAGGCATCCCCTCATCGTAAAGCAAGCAGCCGCCCTCGCCACGGCCTTCCTCCGCGGAACAGCCCACCGCGACCGATACCGAGCGAGGCGAGCGGCAGGGCAGCCGCCGCTCCGGCAGTGCCACCGCCCCGTGTGGACGCATAGCTCACGGTCACCCGCCAGCGGCGATCGCCGGGCTGTTGATCGATGCACAGCGTCCGCGGCGAGCTGCAAGACGGTCGGTCATCCCAGACGTAGACGCCCGCGCCGGTGCCGACATAGGCGCTGCCCACCTCCTCCGGGTCGAGGGCAATCGGCGCCACGGGCAGGGTCCCCTGACCGCCGAGGCTTCCGAGATCCCCTACCGGCTCCCAAGTGCTCCCGGAGTCGTGACTGCGACCCACGGACGGAAACTCTGGAGGGTCATCGGGGCCGTAATTCGCCGGTGCAGGCGAGGAAATCAGCGGCACCGATGGTCCCCTGCCAGGTTCCTCCCCGGTCGGTGCTGCGGTAGATCGTGTCCCGGCTGGCGGCGATCAACCCGCCGGATCCGTCGGATGCACGAGCAGCGCCTTGATGGCCGAGCCGGCGAACCCAGCGTTGACGGCGGACCACGTGCCGCCCCCGTTCTTGCTCTCCCAGATGCCGTCCAGGCGCGTCGCCGCGAGGATGTGCTGCGGGTCCGACGGATCGGTCGTCAGCGCTCCAATGGTCTCGGGCGCAGAGCCGAGGCGAGTCCAGGTGCTGCCGCGGTCGGCGCTCCGAAAGGTCCCGCTCCGCAGGCACCGACCGTCGCCTGCCTGGCACCGACGAGCTGGCGGTGGCGGGCGCCGTAGCGACCCGGCCGCGCCTTGCCACGGCGACGACAGCTACCCGGCCGCCGCGGGCACCCAGGGTGTATCATGGGCAGTGATATGCGACACGCGCGAACGGTCGTCCTTGTCCTGATCGCCACGGCGTGGCCACACCTGGTGGCGGCCGCCGAGAACCAGACTGGCTTCGACGGCACGATCCGGCTCCAGTACAGCGCGCCAGCACCAACGTCTGCGACGACCGGCCCCGGGTTCCACGAGGCGGTCGACGTCGCGCCGATCACCATCAAGGTGCGCGCCCTCGACCCCAAGGGCCGGCTCATCGCGGACCTCGCGCCCGGTGACCTCCAGGTCTGGATCGACGGCGAGGCGGTCACGGTCGAGGGCGCCGACTGGGAGGCCCCCGGCGTGCCTCTGACCGCCGGCATCCCGCCCGAAGAGCTGGCCGCGGCGGGCGTCGAGACGCCACCCAGCGAGCGCTTGATGGTGGTCTACGTGCAAGCCAACATGGACCACAACCGCATGCTCGGCATGCTGCAGCAGCTGCCGCGCGTCACCCGCCTGATCCTCGACCAGGCGGCCAACGCCAACCAAGTCGCGATCGTCTCGTTCGACTCGCATCTGCGCTTCCGTCAGGACTTCACGCGCGACCCGCAGCTGCTGATGCCGGCCATCGAGGCGGCCATCCGCCATGCCGGCACCGAGGGCGAGATGCGCCTCGAGGAGCCGTCGCTCGGCCGCCGCTTCGACCGGCAGGCGGGCAAAGCGGCCACCGATCCGGAGCGCGGCCTCGAGCTCACCGCCACCGCGTTGGGGGCGCTACCAGGGCCCAAGGCCCTGGTCTTCGTCGGCTATGGCCTCGGCCAGCTGCGCGGCCGGAACGTCCAGCTGAGCGAGAGCTACTACCGCGCCAGCGACGCGCTGGCGATGGCCAGGATCCCAGTCTACGTCGTCGACGTGAGCGAAGCCGACGCGCACAGCTTGGAGGTCGGCCTGAAGCAGGTCGCGGCCGACACCGGCGGGGCCTACGCCAGGGCCTACACGTCCCCTGACCTCGCCATGCGGCGGCTCGAGGGGACGCTCGCCGGGCACTATGTGGTGACCGTCTCCCGCCCTCTCCACGTCCCGCCCGAGAGCCTGGAGACGGGGGTGCCGCTCAAGGTCGCGCTCAAGGGCCGCAAGGGCCGGCTGATCGTCGCCGGCGGCTGACCGCCGCTACGGGGCAGCACCTGAATCGCGTTTCGGAATCGGTCGCTCCGGAGTCTCTCGCGTCCACAGAATGCTGTTGACCCACCAGCGATCGTCGCGCCAGATCGCCTGGATGCTGTTGATGCCGCGGCCGATCAAGGGGCCGTTCGGCGCCAGTCGGGTCTCGTAGGTGCTCCACAGGTGGACGATGTCGCCGAACTGCTCGCAACGACTGGCGATCTCCCCCTCCCAGAAGCTCGGGAAGGTGCCGTCGTCGATCCAGCCGGCGAAGCCGCGGATCCAGTCCTCGATGGTCATCACGACCACCGCTTCCGGGGTCATGCGCACCAGCCGGGCCCCTGGGGCGTAGAGGGCTCGAATGCGACCCCAGTCCGGTCGGGTGCCAGGGGCAAAGGAGATTGCGGCGTAGAGCGCGGCGACCAGGCCTTCGGGGCTGGTGGTCGCAGCGGCATCGGGAGCATCGGCGTGCGGCGTCATCGGCAGGGTCTCATCGGTTCGTGCGCTAGTCTCTCGTGCATGCCTGACGTTTTCTCTTCCGAAGCCGTGACTCGCGGGATCCGCGTGGCGGTCGACTGCGAGCACGACCCGAGTCGCTCCCGCCCGCAGGAGGGCGAGTGGTTCTTCGTCTACACCATCACCATCACCAACGAGGGCGACGAGACCATTCAACTGCTCTCGCGCCACTGGATCATCACTGACGCCAGCGGCCAGGTCGAGGAAGTCCGCGGGCCCGGCGTGGTCGGCGAGCAGCCGGTCCTCGCTCCCGGCGAGTCCTTCGAGTACAGCTCCGGCTGCCCGCTGCCAACTGCCTTCGGGCAGATGCACGGCACCTACCAGCTGCTGAGCGAAGCCGGCGATCGCTTCGACGTCGAGATCGCGCCGTTCACCCTGAGCGAGCCCTACACCGTCCACTGAGCAGGTCGGCCTACTCCGCCGGCGCCACCGCCGCGGCAGCGATCGACGCTGACTTCGGCGGCAGTAGCCAGCGCAGGCGGCCGTCGGCGGCGCGGGTCGGTGCCGAGGCCGGGCCCACCACCGGGGCGAGGCCCTGCGCCGGGACCGCCCCGAGGTCGAGCACCACCTCGCGGGCGGTGGCCCCAAGGTTGATCCCGACCAGCGCAGTCTCCGTCGCCACCACCTTCGCGAAGACCTCGACGTCACGGTCGGCGACGAGGGGCAGGCGGCCACCGCGACCGAGCGCCGAATGGGCCTTGCGGGCCTGGAGCACGTCGCGTACCCGCGCGATGAGAGCCTGGTCGAGCTTGCCCCAGGGCATCGGAATGCGGCCGGTATCGGTGAATCCCATCTTCGGTGCACCGTCGGCGAGGCCTGTCTCGCTGCCGTAGAACAGCGAGATCGGCGTCGACTGCGCGGCCATGAAGGTGAGCGCCAGGATCAGGCTGTCCTCGCCCCCGCCCCAGGCCAGGAAGCGCGACATGTCGTGGTTGTCGAGGAAAAGGGTTGGCAAGCCGTCCGCGCCGTAGAGCGCGGTGGTGTGCTGCAGCCACTCCTCGAGCAGGCTCGCGGCGCCGCCACGGGCGAAGACGTCGGTGAGCTCGATCTGCAGCGGGAAGTCGAGCAGCGACGGCAGCTGCGGCTTGCCACCCACCGGTGCGAAGTAGCTGGCGATGTCGACCGCGTTGGCGTCGGCGTTGCCCTGGTCCTGCCAACACTCGCCGACGAGATAGGTGCCGGGATGGCTGGCGTCGACGTCGGCGCGCAGCTCGGCCCAGAAGTCGTGCGGCACCCCGCGCACGTAGTCGAGGCGCAGGCCGTCCACCCCGCGAGCGAGCCAAAACCGGGCGGCGTCACGCAGGAAGGCGCGCGTCGGCGGGTGGTCGAAGTCCCAGTAGCGGTAGCCGCTGCCCCAGCTCTCCCAGACCTTCTCCGCCTCCTGTCGCGCCGCGGTCGCCCGCGGGCCGAGGCTCTTCGGATCGCCGTTCCTGCGGTCGTAGGACTTGCTGGCGTGGTTCAGGGGGATGTCGAGCACGACCTTGACGCCCTTCCCGTGGAGCGTTGCGAGGGTCTGGTCGAAGAGCGCGAGCGAGGCCTGCGCATCGCCTGGCACCGCCACCTGATCGGCCGGCAGGTAGTAGTTGGTGACGTCGTAGCCGTGCGAGGTGCGAGCGGCGAAGATCGGCGACAACCACACCGCGGTGGCGCCGAGGTCAGCGAGGTAGCCAGCCTCCTCGCGCACGCCCTGGAGGTCGCCGCCGGCGTAGTTGGGATGCCGCCAGCCACGGATCTCGCCGTCGTTGTCGGGCGAGCCGTTGCGGAACATCTCGATCATCACGTGGTAGATCGTCCAGTCGGCCCACGGGTAGCGGTCGACCGGCAGCGCGCCGACGCGAACCACCGCGTCGGGCGCCCTCGCCCCCGGCCGCGCCACGCCGAGGCGCGCCANNACGCCGAGGCGCGCCAACGTCGGCGGCAACCCGGCGAGCCGCCAACCCGTCCCCGCCGCCGTCACCTGCGCTGCCGACACCGCCACGCCGTCGGCGAAGAAGACGGGCGTCGCCCCGGGCCTGGCCCCCTCGACGGCGACCAGCCAATCGCCTGGCACCTTGTCGGCGGCCGGCACGGCGCTGGCGAAGCGCAGGTCGGCGGCGAGGCTCGGGCTGGCGAGAAGGAGGCCGAGGAGGCAGGTGGCCCCGGCGTTCACGTCAACCCCCGCTGCCCGTCAGCCGATCGATCACCACCCGCGAGCCCTGGATCGCCGTCCGCTGTATGAAGTTGGCGAGACCTCGCGCGCCGCCGAGCTCCTCGCTGGCGCCGGCGCGGCCGGGTCCGCCATGGATCAGGCCCGGCAGGACCATGCCGGGGGCCAACGCCTCGGCGACGACGTCGTTCGAGGCCACCACCACGCGGCCATGGAAGGGGGCGATGCCCTGCAGCGTGGCGTCGAGGAAATCGCCGTCGTCGGCATAGAGAGTCGCCACCAGCGAGCCCTCGCCGCGGGCAACCAGCGAGGCGGCGTCGCCGGCGCTGCCGTCGTAGGGCAGCAGCGTCGCTACCGGACCGAAGACCTCGCGTTCATGGATCTCACGCGCAGCGTGGGCGTCGACAGCCCGCAACAGCACCGGCGGCACGAAGTAGCCGACGCCCGGGTCGCCACCGTCGTGGCGCAGCGTCGTGCCGGCGCCGCCGAAGACCACCGACGCCTCGGCTGCCAGCTTGCAGGTGCCGCTGCGCACGTCGTCGCGCTGGGACGCCGAGGTCACCGGGCCCATCGTCGTACCGGCCGCCCGCGGGTCGCCGACGCGCACGCCGGCGAGCTTCCCGATCAACGCCTGCTGCACGGCATCCAGCTGCGCCGAGGGCACCAGGACGCGGCGGATGGCGGTGCACTTCTGGCCCGCCTTCTGGGTCATCTCATGCGCGATCTGCGCGACCGCCAGCTCGAACAGCGGCGAGCCCGGCACCACGTCGGGCCCCAGCACGGCCGAGTTCAGCGAGTCCGCCTCGACCGTCACCCGCACGCCTTTACCGAGCACCGTCGCGTTGCCGCGCATGGCGCGACCGGTGAGCGCCGAACCGGTGAACGCGAGGACATCCTGCGCCTCGAGATGGTCGAGCAGGTCACCCGCCGGCCCGGCGAGGAAGGTCCACGACCCCGGCGGCAGCTGGCCGCTGGCGACGAACAGCTCTCCGATGCGGGCGGCCACCATCGCCGTCGCCGTCGCCGGCTTGACCGCCACTGGCATCCCGGCGAGGAACGCGCACGCCAGCTTCTCGGCGAAACCCCAGGCGGGGAAGTTGTAGGCGTTGATCAGGAGGGCCGCGCCCCGGCGCGGGGTGAACACGTGGCGACCGGCGAGCGGCGACGTGCGCCCGAGCGGCAGAGCCTCGCCGTCCGCCAAGACGTTGCCGTCGCCCATCGATTTCGCCAGCCCGGCGTAGAAGGCGAGCGTGGCGCCGGCACCGTCGATGTCGAACTTGGCGTCGGAAAGCGTGTTGCCGCCATTCGCCGCCGACAGCGCGTAGAGCTCGTCGCGGTGCTCGCGCATCAGGCCGGAAAGGGCCTTCAGGATGGCGCCACGGGCGGCGAACCCGAGCGCCCGCAGGCTCGCACCACCGACCCGTCGCGAGTGGGCCAGGGCGGCGCCGAAATCGACGCCGGTGGTCGAGGCGGTGGCGAGCGGCTGTTCGGTCGACGGGTCGAAGAGGGTCGAGCCGGCTCCCTGGCCGTCGACCCAGCGGTCCTCGACATAGCTCTTGATACGGGCGAGATCGGACATCGGAGGCTCCGAGAGGAGGACTTGGTGCGGTGAAGGGAATGCTGCGGCCCCGGCGCAGGGCGTCCGCGGCAGGGTCACAACTCTATTCTGATCGGCCGGGACGGCGTTGTCCCTTGGCCGTGGCGCCTGCCGTATCCATCAGCAGTGACGGCCGCCAGTGGCCGTCGGGGAGACGAGACATGGCAAATCACACGACCGTCCTCGACACCATCGAGATCACCGACCTCGAGGACAATTCACAGCTCCGCGTCGAGGTGCGCGCCTGCAGCGAGCTCGGCAATCGCGGCGTTCCCGGGCTGCAGATCTCCTACCTCGGCTACCTGGTCAACTTCGAGCCGATCCAGGTCGAGCGCTGGGCCTACCAGGCCCGCAAGGCCGGGCAGGATGCCCTCCTGCTCGACCAGTCGTGGGACGTCCACCAGGATCAGTACGTTCGCAACTTCCTGGTGCTCGGCACACCGCTCAGGGCCCGGGTGCACGTCAAGACCCGCAGCCGCACGAACCCCCTGGTCCGCGAGTACCCGCTGCCCTTCGCGCTCGAGGAATAGGCAGATGTCGGCCTGGTACATCAAGACGCGCCGGGAGTTCCACGAAGTGCTCGCCCGCACTCGCGAAGTGGCGGTGCGCCGCGGCGCGGGAAGCCCCCTGCCCATGCACGACAGCATCGTCGCCCAGCTCGACGCGATGGGCGACTGGACCGCGAACGGGCGAACGCCCACGCCCGAGGAACGGGACCGCATCACCATCGGGCTGTATGCCATCCGCGAGATGGACCCGCCGATGGACGATGCCGAGGCGGACCACGCCGAATGCCTGGTCCAACTCGCTGGCTACTTCGAGGAATGGCCGGACGATCCGCCGCAGCCGTGACGCCGCTGTCAGCCGCCGACGCCGGCCTCGCGGTGTTGCGGGCACGGCGGATCACTCTCCTGGCGGCCAAGCTCTATCTGCCACCGGCGACGCTCGACGCCGCCAACTTCCCCGACGCGCTGGCCGCCGCGCTGGCCGCCGCGCTGGCCGCCGACGCTGAGGCGGTGCGTCTGCCGGGGCTGCCGGACGAGCTCAATCCCCTGGTGCTCGACCCGGCTCGGGTCAGCGCCTTCCTCGCCGGACTGTCGGGCCAACCCGAAGCGGTCCTGCGCCGTCTCGAGGACTGCTTTCTGGTGCTCGGCGCCGAGGGCATGGGGCTGTCGCTGGCCAGTCCCCGCGCCGCGGCGTCGATTGCCGCCGGCTACCAGCTGGTGCTGCCCGAGGACGACGGCCGCGTCGTCCAGGCTGCCCTGCGGGCGTCCCTGCCCCGCGCGTACGCCGAAGCGGTAGCCGCACGTGCCGAGGCGGCGTCCCGAGCGTTCGATCTGGAAGTGGGAGCCCTCGAGCGCGCCGGGGCAGGCACCGCCGACCTCACCCCGGCCCGTTGCCGGCGCTTCGCGGCAGCCCTCACCTGGCGCCTGGCGACCCGCGCCCTTGCCGATGTCGACTTCCGCGTGTGGCTTCGCTGGCGCGCGGCTCGCCGCGCCGCGGCGCGGTGGGTGACGCCGTCCTGGGTCGGCCTGCCGGGGCGCTGAAGTCTCATCCGATCGTGCACTTCGCGCACTGGCCTTCGGCCGCCCGCACCGCGGGCCGTCCAACCCATCATCCTCCGCGACGGTCGGCGTTTCACGCTTTACCAGGCGAGACCTCGAAGCTGCCGCTCGACCGGCCGCCCGGTCGAGCCTGGAGATGTCAGCCATGCAACACGCCGTCCGCCGCGCCGTCTGCCTCCTCACCACCGCCTGCGCTCTCGCCGCACCCGCCCTCGCCCAGCCGGGCGGGCCGCTGCCCGGGCCGCTGCCGCTCTTCCCCACGGACAACTGGTGGAACGTCGACGTCTCGAACGCGCCCGTCGAGCCCCGGGCAGCCGAGTTTCTGGCCTTCATCGGCGACGACCGGCTACACCCGGACTTCGGCGGCGACAGCGGCGACGAGCCGGAGATCTACGGGCTGCCCTACGTCTCGGTGCCAGGCAGCCAGCCGCTCGTGCCCGTCGACTTCGACTACGCCGACGAGAGCGACCCCGGAGCGCCCGGCCGACCACCGGGCTATCCGATCCCCGAGGACGCCAAGACCCAGGCCAAGTGGATCGAGGGCGGCTACCCCGGCAATGCGGACGTCGGTGGCGACCGCCACCTCCTGCTCGTCGACCGCGACCATCGCCTGCTCTACGAGCTCTACGCGGTCCGCTGGGACGCCAGCCTCGGCCGCTGGCAGGCGGGCTCGGGCGCGGTCTTCCCGCTGGCCGAGAACCGACGCCGTCCCGAGGGCTGGACCAGCGCCGACGCCGCCGGCCTCGCCATCCTGCCGGGCCTCGTTCGCTACGACGAGGCCTACGGCGGCGAACCGATCCGGCACGCCTACCGTTTCACCGTCCACGACAGCAACGGCTACGTCTTCCCGGCCTCGCACGACGCGGGCGACAGCCCCCACGCACCACCGCTCGGCACGCGTCTGCGTCTCGTGGCCGGCAAGGACATCTCGGGCTTCCCCGAGCCGGTCCGCCGCGTCTTCCAGGCAATGAAGACCTATGGCCTGATCCTGGCCGACAACGGCAGCGACATGTACGTCAGCGGCACCTATGACCGCCGCTGGGACAACGACGTCTTGAACCCCGCCTTCGGCGCCCTGCGGGCGAGCGACTTCGAGGTCATCGAGCTCGGCTGGCAGCCCGACGACGGCCCGCCACCGCCGCCGCCCAGCTGCACCGCCAGCGACACCACCCTGTGCCTGCGCGACGGCCGCTACCGCGTCGAGGCCAGCTGGCGACGCACCAACGGCACCAATGGCCCGGCCCACGCGCTGGCGCTCACCGCCAATGCAGGCACCTTCTGGTTCTTCGCCCCACAGGACCCCGAGCTCCTGATCCGCGTCGTCGACGGCTGCAGCGCCAACGGCAACGTCTGGGTGTTCGCCGCCGGGGTGACCAACGTGCGCGTCGACATCACCGTCACCGACACCACCACCGGCGCGGTCAAACAGTACGTGAACCCCCAGCGACGCCTGTTCCGCACCGTCCAGGATACCCACGCCTTCGGCTGCCCCTGAGGGTGCTGCCCCTGAAGGTGCCAGGCGATTGCACGAAGGCGCCACGAGGGCGCCTGACGAAGGGCACCCGAACGATGTCGCTCCGCCGCGGGCGGCCTTGGCCGAGACCACTACCCTGACGTACGCTCCTCGCCATGCTCGCCACCTTCCGGTTGGTTCCGACCCGCCAGACCGCGGCCCTGCCCCTGCTCGCGTCCCTTGCCCTCCTCGCTGCCGGCTGCGCCGGCCGAGCGGCACCGCAGACACCGGCGACCGCCCCACCGACAGCGCCATCGGCGGACACCCCGTCCGGGAGCACCGCGGCGCCACAGACGGCCGCCGGCGCGACACCAGATGCCGCGGCGCCGGCGGCACCACCCAAGGCGCGCGCCTGGACACTCTGCGCGCAGGCAGCCGACACCAGCGAGTCCAAGGTCGAGCTGGCGCGCCGCGGCCTTCAGGAGACCGTCTGCGCCGCGACCCTCTGGCTCGACGGCCTGTTCGGGCAGGACGGCGACGTCGAGAGCGCACGCCGGGTGTCCGGACGCGTCGAGCTCGCCGGTCAGCACAGCGACTACGGCGGCAACCGCTTCCGTCTGCGGTTCAACGCGCGCATCCGTATTCCCAATCTCGACCGGCGTTACAACGCCTTCCTCGGCCGCGACGACACCGACGACTTCGTCCGCGACCGCCAGGAAGGCTATGCCCTGCGCTCCCCATTCTTCGACCTCGAAACGCAGGAGAAGTGGTTGGCGGGTTTCGGCTATTCCCTGGTCGAGTCGGATCGCCAGAAGCTCGACACACGGGTCGGCGTGAGACTCCGCACGGACAGTGAGATCTTCGCCCAGGCTCGTTTCCGGCGCACGCTGTACGTCGACCAACAGCATGCCTGGCGCTGGCGCGAAACCGCTTTCTGGACCAATCGAGAGGGTTTCGGGCTCACCTCTTCCCTGGACTTCGACCGCGTCCTGACGTCGAAGCTCCTGCTGCGTTGGGGCAGCACCGGCACCATGTCGGAAAACACCAGGGGCTTCGACTGGCGCAGCGCCTGGGTGCTCTACCAGAACCTGCCCGGTGACCGCGCGATCGCCTACGAGACCTTCACTCGCGGCGCCACCGACGCCGAAGTAGCCGTGCGCGAGTTCGGCGTCCGGACGATCTACCGCCAGAGCGTCTTCTACCGTTGGCTGATCGGGGAGCTGGTGGTCGGCTACAGCTGGCCGAAGTTCTACCGCTACGAAGACCGACAGGGCTCGGCCACGGTCGGCATCAATGTCGGCATGACTTTCGGCAACGACGAGCGATGAAGGACCCCGCCGAGCGGCGGGCCATCCTCGAGCTGGTGCTGTCGGCGGTCTGTTTCGGCGTCATGGCGTTCAGCGCCAAGCTCGCGGCAGCGCGCCTGTCGGGCGCCGAGGTTGCCGCCATGCGTTTTGCCATCGGCCTGGTACCGTTCCTGGTCATCCCCGGAGTGCTCCGGCGGGCGTTCGCCATCGAGCGCTACGACCTGCTGTTCTACCGCGGCTTCTTCGGCGGCGTCGCCGTCCTGCTGTACTTCATGGCGATCGAGCACATTGCCGTAGGCCTCGCCACCCTGCTCAACTACACCGCGCCGCTCGCCAGCGGGGTCTTTGCCTGGCTGCTCCTCGGCGAGCCGCTGGCGCGCCGTACTTATGTACCGTTGCTGGTGGCCATCGCCGGCGTCATCGTGGTGGTCAACGCCCACGCCCGACCGGGCGAGCTCCTCGGGTTCGGACGCTGGGAGCTCGTCGGCGTCGTCTCCGCAGTGCTTTCGGGCGCCGCGGTGACGGCGATTCGGGCCTCCCGTCGAACCGAGAGCTCGTGGTCGATCTATGGCAGCTTCGGCGTCCTCGGGCTGCTCGCCACCGGGCCCTTCGCGATCGCCACCTGGCTGCCCCCGACGCCACGCGAGTGGGGCTTGCTTGCAGCCTGCGGCGGATTCTCGATCGCCGCCCAACTCCTCATGACCCACGCCTATCGCTGGATCGACAACGTGCGCGCCGGTGCGATCGCCCAGCTGGCGGTCGGCGTCGCGCTGGCCTGCGGCGTGCTCACCCTCGGCGAGCCATTCGGCTGGCAGGCCGCGTTCGGCACCCTGATGACGATCGGCGGCGTGCTCGCTACGCTTCGCGCCCCCCGGGCCGCGCCCCCAGCAGACCTGTCGGCCTCCCCTGCTACGATCGCGCGGTGACCCCGTCCTGGCGCCGGATCGCGTCCCGCCTCGCCCTCGCCCTCGTCTCCGTCCTGCTCACCGTGGCCCTCGCCGAGGGCGCTCTTCGGCTCTGGTTCTGGCACCAGGGGGTCAGCGCCGGCTCGCTGCGCGACCGTCTCGCTCGTTCCGAACAGGCCTCCTTGGGCAGCGCCGAGGGCCGGTTCAGCGTCTACGGCCTGGTGCGCGCGAGCACCTGGCCGGACATCGTCTACGAGCTCAAACCGAACCTCGTCGGCAGCTTCCGCGGGCAGCCGGTCCGCACCAATAGCCTGGGTCTGCGCGGGCCGGAAGTCAGCCCCCGAAAGTCGCCTGGCACCTTCCGCATCGTCGGGCTCGGTGACTCGCACATGTTCGGCTGGGGGGTCGGCCAGGACGAAACCTACCTGGCACGCCTTCAGGCGCTCCTCGACGCTGCCGGCGCGACGGCGACGCCTGGGCAGCGGTTCGAGGTGCTGAACTTCGGTGTCCCCGGCTACAACACGACGATGGAGGTCGCCACCCTGGAGCATCGGGGAATGGCAATGGATCCCGACCTCGTGGTCATCCACTTCGTTGGCAACGACTTTGGCCTGCCTCACTTCCTCCAGCCGCCGGGAGCCGCGCTGACGCCGGCGCGCTGGTATCTGGTCGAGCTCATGCGCGCGGTCCTCGGTCATGGCGGCGACGACGACGGGCAGCCAGCCCTCCTCGATCACGAGATGGACGATGTGCCAGCCGAGGAGCGACACGCCGCCCGCCAGCAGTACAAACACATGGCGGGCGAGGAGGCTTACCGCGTCGCGATGGATCGCCTGGCCGAGCTCACTGCCGAGCGAGGCATCCCTGTCGTCGTCCTCACCTTGGGTGACGGCGAAGGACGTCAGCTCGTGGTCGAGGCGGCCAAGGCTCATGGATTCACGCTGCTGGCCGCGAATGGACATTTTGCCGAGTACCTGGCTGCCCAAGCAGGCCCTCACGATCGCGATTCCTGGCGCGGCGCTCTGCAGATCCCCGACGACGGACACCCGAGTGCGCTCGCCCATCGCCTCTATTCCGAGGTGCTCTTCGGCGAGATGGCGCGGCGCGGCCTGGTGACGGCCACGCCGGGAGAACCACCGTAGACCGCGTCGGCTGAGGTCCCCTGCGACAGGGCGACAGGTGCCGACAGGGCGACAGGTTGCCAGGCGACTGTTCAGCCAGACACGCCAAGGCCGGCGTCGGCGGGTGCTCGGCAGGTGCGGTGCTCGGCAGGTGCCAGGCGATTTTTTCCGCGAGCTATGCGACGTCCGGCGTCACCGGCAGACGCCTTCGTGATTCACGCGGCAGGCGTCTCGGCGGCCACTGCGCGAAGGGCCGGAATGAGCTCGGTTTCGAGCTGCGCAACCGACGGGTACCGGTCACCCGGGCGAAAGGCCACTGCCCGGGCGAGCACATCGCGCAGGCGCTCCTCTGCCGCATTCCCGTGGCGCAGGAGACGCAGCTTGGCCTGGCCGATGGCTTCGAGGATCTCCACCGGGCTGTCCCCTTCGAAGGGAGGCCTTCCTGTCAGGGCCTCGATCGCCATCACACCGAGCGAAAACACGTCGCTTCGCTCGTCAGCCTCCTCGCCCTGCAGCTGTTCGGGGGCCATGTAACTGAAGGTGCCGAGCAGCATTCCGGGAATCGTCAGCCGCGAGCCCTCCTGAATGGCCGCGGTCTTGACCTTTGCGATGCCGAAGTCCAGGATCTTCACGATCTGACGACCGTCCTCCTGCGTCGTAACGTAGACGTTCGCCGGCTTGAGATCGCGGTGGATGATGTGGGAGCGGTGGGCCGCTTTCACCCCCTCACAAGCCTGCTCGAACCAGTCGGCCACCAACCTCGGCTCGATCGCACCCTGCTTCTTGAACGCCGCCCGCAGCGTGAAGCCCGACAGCAGCTCCATCGCGAGATAGGCGTTGCCGGTGTTGGTCGTGCCGTAGTCGTGGGCGATCACGACGTTCGGATGGCGCAAGTTGGCAGTCAGCTTGGCCTCGCTCTCGAAGCGGCGCGAAGCCTCCTGACCCATCAGGCTGCCATGCAGAACCTTGATCGCCACCTGACGACCGAGGTGCATGTCCGTCGCCTCGTAGATCGCCCCCATGCCGCCCTTGTCCAGCAGACGGTCCAGGCGATAGCGGTCGGCCACCAGTCGCTCGACCGGCCGCGCAAGCGAGAGCTCGCTGCCATCCTCGACGCAACGACTGTCGCCGGCGTCGAAACAGCGCCCGCACCGTGGACACTCCCGCACCAGGTTGAGCTCCTTGTCGGCCATCCGAGCCAGCACCTGGCGCTCGACTTCGCGACTCTGATCGACACGGTCCTTGAGGCGCAGGTTTTCGTAGACCAAGGCGATCTGCCCTGTGAGCGCTGAGAGCAACTTGCGATCCCGCGGCGTGTAGGGCTCCTCGGACTTCTTCTGTCCGAGCAGTAGCAACCCCAGCAGCCGCTCGTCGCGACCGCGCACGGGGACCACCAAGCGGGTCTCCAGGCGATCGAGCCACGACCGCTCGGCCGCCGGCAAGTCGGCCAGATCGGGGCTCGGATAGTCGAGCGGGCGACCAGACTGTTCGACGATTGCGAGCAACGGGCTCGACTCGGGGATCTGCTCCTCCCGCAACTGCATGCCCGTGGAGTGGCCGAGCGTCAAGTCGCGCGAGTAACGCTGGCGATAGAAGACGTGCGTGCTCTTGGGGTGAAACGCGACATGGAGATCGGTCGACACCACGCGCGAGATCTCGCCGATCGAGTCGACACGCTGCACTTCGTCGGTTAGGTCCAGGAGAATCTGCTCCTGGCTCGCCGCCTCCCGCCACAAGATCACGAACACCGCCAGCGGATAGAAGAGCAGGGCGATGTTCCAGACCAGGTCCTCCCAACGCGAAGCGACGTAGCGAGCCAGCAAGCCGCTCTCTGACGCCAGCAGGACGACTGCCCACGGCACGACGCCGGCCATCACGATCGCGGCCTGCTGACGACCACGCGACTCTGGGTAGGTCAAAGCCTGGCGCCCGAGGAGTGCCAGCACTCCGAGCGCCCACAGCGGATAGAGAATGGCGGAGAACGCGGTGTAGAGCTGTTGTCCCGACCACGGCATCAGGACCGTGCCACTCGACGTCTCGAACAGCAGCGCTCCAGCCACCAGCGCGGCAGAACCCAGCCCAACGACGTAGTAGCCCCTGATCACCCACGGCCGGCCGTCGAGCCAGGACTGGTGCTCCGGGATGACCGAAGCGAGGTGAAGCTCGACGCCAATCTGAAATCCGTTGAGCAAGACCGTCACCGGCAGCCACAGCCACTGGGCCAGCTTGGCGCCTGGCATCGCCAGCTCGAGCGCGATCGCAGCGGTCAACCAGAACAGCAGCCGCGCCCGCAAGTAGCCGGGACGCTTGGCGAGCGCCAGCGGCCCGATGGCGAAGTTGGCCAGAGTCGACAGGAGGGTAACCGTGAAGGTGAACAGCGGAAACGCGGCGCCGGGCTGCACATGTGCGGTGCGGCGGGCGCCCTCGCGCTCGACCACGAAGGTGAGCTGCCCACCTGGCGCCGCGTCGGCGTGGAGCTTGCGCACATCCTCCAATGCGAGGATCGGACGTCCGTCGAGGCTCACCAGTCGGTCGCCCGCCAGCAGCCCGGCCGTTTCGGCCGGGCTGCCGGGAACCACTTCACTGATGAAGACTCCCGCGTCGTCGACCTGCTGGTAGATCCCGATCTGGTGGCTCGCGAAGTTGGCCAGCTCGAGCGCCTGCAAGACCAGCATGATGCCAACGGCAGCGGCAATGCCGACAGTCGGTGTCCAGGCCCGGCGAGCGAAGGGCAACGTCCTAGCCTCGGGGAGGCGGGACCGCGTACGTGGCGTTCATGAGCATCGACGATTGTGCCAGCTGGGATTGTACGGCACGCCGGGCCGTCCAGCGAAGCGGGTCTTGCCAGCGCTCGAGGGCCCCCCGAACAATCGCCTGGCACCTGGTGCGACGCCCCGAGCTCGATGTCCATACGGAACGGCCTTGACGCAACTCGCCGCTCGACGGCATGCTGCCCCCGCCGATTCACCCTGCAAGGAGTCCTCATGCGCCTGCCTCTCCGGTCTGCCATCAGCATCTCCGCCCTGCTCGCAGCTGGCATCCTCGACGCCACCTGCGGAGGTGGTGGCGGCGGCGGCATGGGGGGAGCAACGCCCAGCGGCCCAGCGCAGCAGGAGGTCTACTACGTGCCGTGGAAGGTGCTCGGCAGCGCCGGTGCGATACCCACGGAGGGCCTCATCCTGTACTGGTTCCCGACCTCGGTCGCCGAGGCCCGCGCCTCGAGCCTGACCGCGTCGCGGCGCTTGACCCTGGCGGCTGGCCAGTGTGTGGCGCCCATCCTGGTGCCAGCCGATGAGCAACTGCTACATGCTCGCTTCGGAATCACACCGCCGGCTGTGATCCTCGCCAGCCTCGACGGCAGCCAGCTGGGTCGTGTCGAGGCGAAGAGCGGTGGGCTCGAGGTTTCGGCTGTCGAGAAGGAGCTGAGCGCCTTCCTCGATCGCACCGAGAAGGCGCTCGACAAGTCCCTGGACGACGCGAAAGCCAAGGTCAAGGCTGGCGACCAGCCAGCGGCGATCGTGCTCTACCAACAAGTCGCCGCCCAGCGCTGCCTGTTCCCGAGTCTCGGCAAGAAGGCGGCGAAGGCCCTCGACAAGCTCGGCCACCCGGTCGCCCGCGACCCGGTCGCCGATCTCGAATCGGACTCCCGCCGCCTGCCCGATCTTTCGGACACCATGACGGCCGCCCAGCTAGCCACCATGAAGGCGGGACTCGCCGCAGAGCGCGCACTGGACATCCCGAAGGCACAGGCGCTCTATGAGGAAGCACATCGACGGGACCCAGGCGATCCCGTTCCCACTCGCTTCCTCGCCGAGCTTCACCGTCATCACACCGGCGACTGGCAGCAGGCGCGAATCTTGTTTGAGTCCCTGGCCGCTGGCTCCGGCGTCGACCCGCTGTCGCGAGCCGTGGCCCTGCATGGCCTGGGCAAGATGACCATCCACGCCGGCGGGTTCGCCGACGGCGTCGGTCTCTTCAACACGTCGCTCGCCAACTTCCCGCTCGCCCTGACCTATCGCAACCTGGCGGTCTACTGGAGCTCAGAGGGTCAGACGGACAGGGCCTACGCCTACGTCGAGCAGGCGCTCGCGCTCGACCCCGACGATGCCTACACGCAGATCTTCGCCGCCACCTTCTACGTCGTGCTCGGCCGCCCTGCCCAGGCCGAAGCGATAGCACGCCAGCACGAGGGCATGCTCGAAGCCTCCTACAACCTGGCGGCGATCTGGGCCCAACTCGGCAATCGCGAGAAGATGCTCGAACTGCTGGCCAGGCACTTCGAGACTTATGAGAAGTACGACCCCGTGCGCGCCAAAGAGATGCAAGAAGCCCGCGACGACCGGGTCTTTGCGGCCTTCCACCGCGACTCTGCCTTCATCCAGCTCACCAAGCTCGCGGACGGCGATCCAAGCTCGTATCACCGGAGCCTGGCACCCGCGATCCCAGGTGCCAGTCGGTAGCGCTCCAGACCGGCGTGCGACCTAGTCTGGCGCCAGACACTGAACCGGAATGGCGGGCAGGAAGCAATCCGGCGGGAACCTGACCGTCAGGTCTCCAGCGCGCAGGCCCTTCGCCGCCCGGCGGTAGGCGTCGAGAAAGGCACGATAGGCGTCCTGAATTGCACGCCGCACAGCCTGGGTTGCCGCATGGACTGCGGGCGCGGGCGACCGCACCGGAATGAGCTTGCGTTGGATCGGTGCGAGGCGGAGGATCCTGTCGCGTCCGAGTACGGGGCGGCCTCCGCGATCGATTCGTGCAGCAACGGCAATGTCATCGACGAGCTCGCGCGCGAGGCGACGGCGGTCGGCATCATCGAGGTGACGCCACGCCGGGAGTGGCGTGAGCTCGACGCGCTCGCGGACGCGAAACGACCCCGAACCGACCCTGTTCGCGCGACGTTCGGCCGTGCGATCGACCCAGAACCCGCTGAGGTCCTCGCCGTCAACGAGGGCGCCAGCGGAGTGGACTCCAGGCCACTCACCCGGATGCGCCACCAGCCCCTCCTTCGTGCCGTTCTCGAGCACATACCTCAGCCGGGAGACCTGGGCCTCCGGCTCGTCGCTCACCGCGATCGCGCGATAGCGCCGACCCCATATCTTCTCGTTCCAGCCGTGGAGACGACCGACCTCCCGGGCCAACTTGCTGAGCACGTATTCCATGAAGTCCGACATGCGGACGACACTGCCCGGGCGGGCCAGAAGGTGGACGTGATTGGAGAGAACGGTCACCGCGATGAGCTCCATGCCAAACCGTCTCTGAGCTCGACCAAGCACGCCGAGGACGATGTCGTTGAGCGCCTGGGAGGGACGGAGCAACATCCGCCCCTGCATCGTGCGCGAGGTGATTTCGACCAAGGAGCCGGCGGGCAGGTAACGAAGAGGGCGACTCATGCCCTACAGACGTAAACCGAGGGGCCAAACCTTGCACATCCGTTGACCCAGGGCACCAATGGCGGTCAGTCGCCGCATGCCAGTCGCCCGCGTGTCAGTCGCCTGGCACCCGACGCGGCAGCCCCAAGAGCTCCCGCGTTCCCCCTGGTTCCTAGCCACCACCCCGGCCCTGGGGCATGATTGACGAGCGATGACCCTGCCGCCCGGCACACGCCTCGGACCCTACGAAATCGGCGGGCTACTCGGCGCCGGCGGCATGGGCGAGGTCTATCGGGCGCGAGACCCGCGTCTCGGACGGGACGTCGCGATCAAGGTCCTGCCGAGCGACGTCGCCGAGGATGCCGACCGCTTGCGTCGCTTTCGACTCGAGGGGCAAGCTGCCTCGGCGCTCAACCACCCGAACCTGCTCACGGTCTACGACGCCGACGTCGAGCACGGCGTTGCCTACCTGGTCACCGAGCTGCTGGAGGGGGCCACGCTGCGAGAGCGTCTCCTGCATGGCCCCCTCCCGCTCCGCAGCGCCCTGCTGGTAGCGGCCGAGCTGTCCCACGGGCTTGCAGCCGCACACGAGGGCGGCATCGTCCACCGCGACCTCAAGCCCGAGAACATCTTCCTGACGCGCGACGAACGAGTGAAGATCCTGGACTTCGGCTTGGCAAGACCGGTGGTGCCGATCACCGCCGGTGGCACCGCGGTCCACACACGACCTGGCTTTGTCGTCGGCACCGTCGGCTATATGGCGCCGGAGCAGGTCGAGGGCGCTGCCGCCGACCATCGCTCCGACCTGTTCAGCCTCGGCTGCGTGCTCCACGAGATGGTCACCGGGCAACGCGCCTTCGAACGCGCCACGCCCATCGAGACGATGATGGCAACGTTGCGCGACGACCCGCCGGTGATCGGCAGCGTCGACGGCCGCCCTCTGCCTGCCGCCCTGGCACCAGTCATGCGGCGCTGTCTCGAGAAGAAGCCTGGCCAACGCTTTCAGTCTGCTAGCGACCTGGCCTTTCAACTCGAGACGGTACGGGCGCTTCTGTCCACTGGCGGCCCCGAGGTCTCGCAGGTCGTCGCGCACTCACGGCCAGCGAGTCGCCGAGCCAGGCTTGCGACGGGCGCTGCGGGCGCCGCGCTGACCGCCCTGTTTTTCGCCTGGCACCTGTCGAAGTCGCCGCCGAAGTCGCCGCCGGGTCAGGCCTCGGTCCCCCAGCCGCGAACCACCTTCCTTACCTTCTCGGGACACGACACGGCGCCGGACGCCTCTGCTGACGGCTCCACGGTCGTCTTCACCTCGATCCGCGACGGGGTGCCACGGGTATGGCTGAAGCAGCTGAGCACCTCGGAGGAGGTCGCCCTCACCACCGGCCCCGACCGCTTCCCCCGACTTTCGCCGGACGGTGCCACCCTCTTGTTCACCCGCCTCGGAAGCTCTGCGGCCCAGGCCGGCTCTGGCGCCACGGCGTCAGCGCTCTATCGCATGCCGGTGGTCGGCGGCCCGCCGCGCAAGGTGGTCGACGCCGCCGAAGCCGGCGACTGGTCGCCAGACGGCAGTGAGGTCGTGTTCACGCGGGTCCGCCAAGGCGAGCAGGCGGTCGAGTGGCTCCTAGTCGTGGCTGCCATCGACGGCGGCGGTGAGCGCGTCATTGGAGCGGCCAGCGCGCAGCCCCTGGTGTCCCCGCGCTGGTCGCCTGATGGGCGCACGCTCGTGGTGACCCGCTCGGGCCGCCTGATGGGCGTTGCGGACGAGCTCGAGGTGGTCGACCTGGCGAGCGGCAACCGGCGCCCCCTCCCGCGGGCGAGCAAGGGCGTCGTCTCGGCGCCCGCGTTTTCTCGTGACGGCCACGAGATCTTCTACGCCCAGTCGCAGACGGTGACCGCCTATGTACCGCAGAGCCGCCTGGTCGCCCAGCGGCTCGACACCGGCGAGCTGCGAACCCTGGCCTGGGTGCCGAATCAGGTGACCACGGTCGACGTCCTGCACGACGGCGCCCTGGTGATCGACGGGCTCTTCCTACGCCAAGGCCTGCGCGAGATCCCGCTGCACGGCACCGGCGCGTCCCACTGGCTGACTCGCGGCTCGGCGGTCGACCGCCAGCCCGTCTACAGCGCGGACGGCCAGTGGGTGACCTTCTCCTCGAGCCGCAGCGGCGACCTCGACCTGTGGACTGTGGCGCCGCAGTCCGGGATGGTCCGCCGCCTCACCGAGGACGCGGCCGACGACTGGGACCCGGCCTCGACCAGGGATGGTCGAAGCCTGCTTTGGAGCTCGAATCAGGGCGGGCACTTCGAGGTCTGGGTGGCCGACGCCGATGGCAGGCGCGCGCGTCAGCTATCGCACGATGGCGCCGACGCCCAGAACCCCACTGCTGATGCTCAGGGTCGCTTCGTGACCTACGTGTCCGGCGCTCCCGGCCGCTTGGGGCTATGGCGCATCGCGGCCGACGGCAGCGACCCGAGGCAGCTGGTTGCGGGCACCAACACAATGAGCCCCGAGATTTCTCCGGACGGAAAGTACGTCCTATTCCACACGCCTCCCGACCCTGGCTGGTGCGAGATCAGGGTGGTCGCCCTGGCGGACGGCAGGCAGATCCCCTTCCATATCCGATTCGACGTGCCCGGGATCCCAGTAGCCCTGAGCGCACGCCCGCGCAGCATCGGCCGCGCGCGCTGGCTGCCGAATGGACGGGCGATCGCCTTCATTGGTGTCTCGCCGCAAGGCAGCCCGGGACTCTACGTCCAGGATTTCAGCCCCGGCCGCGATACCAGCGCGAGCCGACGCCCGCTGCTCATCCTTGGCGACGACGAAGCACCCGAGTCCTTCGGGATCTCACCCGACGGCTCGCGGGTCACCGTCTCGATGGTCGAACAGAGCCCCGCATTGCTGGTGATCGATGACCTGGCCACGGTTACGGCTGCCAGCGGGCGCCCGCAGCCACCCACACCCTGAACCCTGCTAATTCGGCTCGACCGGAAAGCGGCAATCCTGGTTGAGCGCTGGCAGGATCGAGGTGTCCTCGACGACGTAGACCGTCGCCTGGCCATCAGCGACCTTGACGCGGACCTTGGTGAAGTAGTTGTTCTCGGTGGCGCCACCCTTCCAGTAGATCGTGCCGCGGAAGGCATCGCTGCCCTCGACCTCGACCTCGCCAGCCGACTGGAACTCGCCCGCCGGATGCAGGCAGGCGAGCGCTTCCTTCCCCAGGCGCTCCGTGAACAGCGTCTCGAAGCGCTGGCCGGCACACGAAGCCAACGACGACAGCGTCGCAACCGCCACCAACCCCAACCAGAGCATCCTCTTCATCGACTGCACTCTCCAACGTCGTAGATGAACGTGACTTCCTTCTCGATTTCGGGCAACAGACTGCGATGGACCGGGCAGGTGCGCGCCGTGCGCTCCAGTTTGCCCCGCTCGGCCGCCGACAGTGTTGCCGGCAGGTGAATCTCGACCGGCAGACGGCCGATGCGGCGCGGCTCCCCGTGCATGTGCTTCTCGACGCGGAAGTGCGACCCTGCGAGCTCGATGCCGTCGCGGTGCGCGACGATCCCCATCACCGTGACCATGCACGCACCGAGCGCCGCGGCGACCAGGTCGGTCGGCGAGAACGAGCTGCCGTCGCCGTTGTTGTCGACGGGCGCCGCCGTGCGCAGCTGCGCACCCGACGGCCCGTGGGTGAGGTCGACCTTGAGGTCGCCGCGGTAAGCACCGGTGATCTCGACTGCCATGCCGCCAACTATTCCACGCCGGCGACGCTCTCCGCCATCACCAGGTTGGTGGTCTGCTCGCCAGTCGCCATGGTCAGCAGTCGGCCATCTGCCGAGAACGCGAACGACTCCACACCCCACGGCAGGTCAAACCCGGTGAGCGGTCGCAGGGTGTCGCTGGTGTCGCGGTCAGGGAGAAAGTCCTGCACCCAGAGCCCCGTCACATCAGACTGCTCAGGGCCTGCAGGGGCGGCAGCGACGAAGGCGATGCCGCTGCCGTCAGGCAGCCAGCGAGCGCGCCCCTGGACGATGCCGCGCCCCTGGCCCGGCGTCACCTTACGCGCCACCGAAAATCCAGGAACGCGCTGTCCGTCCGCCAGTCGCACGACCTCGATGCCAAAACCCGTCGATGCGGGCACCGTCCGGTACAAAACGTAGCGGCCGTCGGGTGAGATTTCCGGCAACCCACAATCGCCTGGCACCAGGTTGGAGGCCTCGCTGCCATCGGGCCGAATGCGCCAAATGCCCCGGTGAGCTGGGTTGAGGGACACGTAGACGAGCCACTTGCCATCCGGGGTGGCCGTCGGATTCTCGGCGTCGACCCCGTCGTGGGTGACCTGCCGCGCCCCGCTGCCGTCCGCGGCCGCGATCCAGATCTCGAGGTTGCCACTGCGCGCGCTGCTCCACACGATCTGCTCGCCAGCGCCGACGTAGGCCGGGTCCCAGTCCTCGGCCGGCGAGTCGGTGAGGCGCCGCAGGGCACCGGTATCGAGCGCCAGCTCCCAGAGGTCGAGGTTGCCGCTGCGGTTCGACGAAAAGAGCAGCCGTTTGCCGTCCGCGCCATAGCGCGGCTGGCGGTCGAGCGCATAGCCGCGCGTCAACCAGCGGTCACCGCCACCGTCCAGCCGGTGCTCCCGGAGGTTGGTGCGCACCGAAGCGGCGTCGAAGACGACCTGACCGCGGGCACCGACGGCGGCAGCCGAGCCGATGTTCAGGCTCCAGAACAGCGGATGCGAGCTGCCGTCCGGACGCAGCTCGAGCATCGCGCCATGGTAGACCCGGACGTTGTCGACCTGTGGCAGAAGGACCGCACTGCTGTCCGAGAGCCAAGCGGGAGACGTCGGCGGCCCGAGCAGTGGGCCGGCGGCGACCGTCCGCTCACGGCCGCTCGTCACCTCGACGAAGTGGAGCTCCGACGGCGCGCCGGAGAGCGCCACGCCATTCGAGACGACGACCTGCCGACCGTCCGGGGACCAAGACGGCGGGCCCATGTCGTTGGTCTCGACGCGCAGCAGCTCGCGCTCCTCCCCGCCGTCGGCGCCGACGATGCCGAGCAGCCAGTGGCGGTCGTCGACCTTCCGCACGAAAGCGATCTGCCGACCATCCGGCGACCAGTCTCCGGCGGTTGCATCGGCCAGCAACCGCCGCTCCTCGCCACCGACAATAGCCACCCTGTAAAGGCCGTGGCGTTCGCCGTCGACGCGAGAGAACAGCACGCTGCTGCCGTCCGGTGAGAAGCGCGGCGCATCGTCGACGCCGGCGGTGAGCGGGGCCTCGGCGCCGCTCGCCAGTTGCTCGAGCCAGATCCGACGCCGACCGTCGCGCTCGGAGACGAAGGCCATGACGCGACGGTCCGGCGACAGATCGGGTGACGAGTCGCTGCCCGAATACGTCAGCGTACGCAATCTCGGCGGCGTGCCCACCGGCGAAGTCCGCAGCCACCAGCCGAGCCCGAAACCCGCCATCAGGAGCGCAACCGCCGCTGTGCCGAGGAGGAGTCGAGGGCGCCAAGTCGCCGACCGGCGGCGCCCGCGGGCCATCCCGCTGCCCGAGCCAAAGCCGCGCGAGGAGAAGGTGTCGCGCAGGCGGCCCAGCTCGCGACCGAGGTCGCGGGTGGAGTCGTAGCGGTCGCCTGGCACCTTGGCGAGGAGGCGCTCGACGACCCACGCCAGCTGGTCCGGCACCGTCGGCGCCAGCAGCGCGAGGGGTGTCGGCTCCTCGGCAAGGACGGAATTCATCTCCTCGAACGGGTTGGCGCCTGCGAAAGGCCGGCTCCCGGTCAGGCATTGATAGAGAAGGACGCCCAGGGCGAACTGATCGACGCGATAGTCGACCGCCTCCCCCATGATTTGCTCGGGCGCCATGTAGCCGGGCGTTCCCCACATCATCCCCGGCCGCGTCGCCATCGGCCGCGTGGTGTCGGGCTGCGCGAGCGTCTCGGCGTGCACCTTGGCCAGGCCGAAGTCGAGGATCTTCGCTCGCCCGTCGCGGGTAACCATGACGTTCTCGGGCTTCAAGTCGCGATGGACGATCCCCAGCTCGTGGGCTGCCGCCAGGCCCTCGGCGATCTGGGACACGATCTGCAGCGTGCGACGCAGCGGCAGCGGGCCGGCGGCGAGGAGCTCCCGCACCGACTGTCCCTCGACCAGCTCCATGGCCAGGAAGGTGGCCTCCCCGCCGCCACCGGTGCTGAAGTCGAACACCGTGACGATGTTGGGATGGTTCAGCGCCGAGGCCGCTCGCGCCTCCTGTTCGAACCGCCGCAGACGCTCGCTGTCGATCTCGAGGTCGTCGCGCAGAACCTTGAGCGCCACGTCCCGGCCCAGGCGAGCGTCCCGGGCGCGATAGACGTCGCCCATGCCTCCGCCCCCAAGGGTGGACAGGATCTCGTCTGGGCCAAGACGGGTGCCAGGCAACAGGCTCATCGGCCTACCGATGATAGCGGCGAACTCTCTGGAGCATCCGGCGGGATCCGCCGACGCGATCGGCAGATTTCGCCGACGACGTCAGCTCGGGCCTCCAGTCGACAGATGCAAGCCATTATTTTCCAGTCATTTGCGCCCAATCGACGAGATGGCATCGCCCTTGCCCTATGAACCCGCGCACGACCCCGGCAACAGGTGCCAGGCGATTGCAAATCGGGCAGCCCGCCCAAGGAGACCCACCCATGCAGCGTCGAGGCAGACCACGGCCCCTCATCGTCACCTGGCTACTCGCCAGCCCCCTCCTGCTCGCCGGCGCCGCCAGCGCGCAGCCCGCACCACCGCCGGCGCCCTGCCCGCCACCCCCCCATCGCGACTTCATCGCCGACTTCGACGCCAACGGCGACGAACGAGTTGCCGCCAACGAATTTCGCGGCCCAGCCGACCGCTTCGCCGACCTCGATGAGAACGGCGACGGCTTCGTCGACCGCGGCGAGGCCCCAACGGGTCCGCCGCCACCCCGCGACTTCATCAGCGACCTCGACCAGAACGGCGACGGAGTGGTGAGTGAGCAGGAATTCGCTGGCAGGTTTGCCGAGCTGGACGAAAACAGCGACGGCGTCATCGACCGCGACGAAGCGCCACAGGGCCCCGCGCCGCCGGGCGACGAGGGACGCCCCCGCCGCCCGCCACCGCCGAGTCGCCCCTGAGCCCGAGTCGCTTCCTATGCGCCCACCGACAGGCCGGTGACGCGCACGACACTCTCTCGCACGCAAACCAGATCCCAGGAGGAGCCCCATGTCCAGTCCGCTATTCGCCGCTCGCCTCGCCAGCAGTCTGCTGCTCGCCGCCAGCCTCCCCGCCCTCGCCGCGCCACCACCTCCTCCGCCCCCGCCACCACCGGTCGAGGCACCCGCTGGCTTCGACGGGCTCACGAACGACTTCACCACCCAACAGCAGTACGACCTCGACCGTGAGACCTTCGACGAGCACGAAGACGTCGCGGACGGGCTCGGGCCGACCTACAACGCCCAGGGTTGCGGCGAGTGTCATCAGAACCCCCTGAGCGGTGGCGGCAGTCAGGTCACGGTGCTGCGCTCCGGGCGCTTTGCCGACGGCCAGTTCGTCGACCATCCGGGAGGCTCGCTGATCCAGGATCGGGCGATCGACGCGTCGCTCCAGGAGCGCGTCTTCGGTGGTGAGAACGTGCGCACCTTCCGCATGTCGCTGTCGGTGCTCGGCGACGGGTTCATCGAGGCGATCGCCGACGAGACGATCGTCGGCCTTGCCGCCCGCCAGCCGCCGCCGCTGCGCGGCATGGTCATCCGAGTACCTGTGCTCGAGGCCGGGGGCGCAGCCACGCGGGTGGCCCGCTTCGGCTGGAAGAACCAGCACGCCAGCCTGCTGTCCTTCGCCAGCGACGCCTATCTGAACGAGATGGGCATCACCAGCCCGCTCCAGCCAACCGAGAACACCGCCAACGGCGCCGCCGTGGACGAGTTCGACACGGTTCCCGATCCCGAGGACGACGCTACCCCTGACTCCCCGCACGGCGTCGACCTCACGGCGTTCACGCGCTTCATGCGGTCGACCAAGGTGCCGCCGCGCGACGCCGAGCTCGCCGCCACCCCCGACGCGACCGCCGGCGAGCAGATCTTCCGCCAGCTCGGCTGCGCCACCTGCCACGTTCCCACGCTGGTCACCGCGCCTCCCGGAACGGTGATCAACGGAGGCGCCCTGACCGTGCCAGCGGCCCTCGGCGGCAAGCGCATCCACCCTTACAGCGACTTCCTGCTCCACGACGTCGGCACCGGCGACGGCATCGTTCAGAACGGCGGCCCCGCGACCCGCAATCTGCTGCGGACGCCACCGCTGTGGGGCCTGCGAACGCGCAATCGGCTGATGCACGACGGCGCAAGCCTGACGTCCTTCGAGGCCATCCTCCGTCATGGCGGCCAGGCACAGCGAGCCGCGGACGCCGCCCGCGCGCTGAACCCCGACGACCGTCAGCGTCTGCTGACCTTCCTCGCCTCGCTCTAGGTCCAGGGAACACTGCTGACGGGCGGGCTATATTGCGAGCGATGACTCGCCCTGTCAGCAGCTGGCCACGCCGTGCACTGCTCGTCACCAACCTCGCGATGGGGGTGATCCTGGTGGCCATCGCATGGTCGAACTCGCGCGCCACCGTCCGCGCCTCGGCGGCGCTCGCCAGGGGACACGCCGAGCTGCTGGCTCAGGCGGTGGAACGGGAGTTGCGCGAGACCGGCCCGCCACCCACCGATGCCAAGCTCGCCAGGATCCTGACCTCCAACGCCGAGGCCGGCCTCCGCTATGTGGCGATCTACGCCCCCCACGGGCGCCAGGTCGCCGCGGCCGGCACGCCGGCGCGAACCGAGCCGGCGGGGATGCCCGACGTCGGTCCGGGCCGACTCGACTCGGTCGGCACGCGCTACCGCTTCCAGACTCCCCTGCTCCGTCCGCCGCCGCCGGGCCCCGGACAGCGCCAGGCGGACGACCCGCCACCCGGTCGCCCGCGACCCGGTCCCCCGCGACCCGGTCCCCCTCCGCCAGGAGAGGACCCTGACGGACCACGTCCGCCGCCGGCCGAGCAGTCGCCTGGCACCTTCCCGCCGCAGTCGCCTGGCACCTTCCGACAATCGCCTGGCACCGCGCAGTACCCCCCGCCGGATCGGCCCGGGGACGGTCGCCCGGTGGCCGGGCTGCTGGTGCTCGACTTCGAGTCGGCGGCGGTCGAGGACCTGGTGCACGGCAGCCGCTGGACCCTGGTCCTCGGGGTCGCCGCTGCTCTCCTGTTGACCGCCGTGGCGCTCGTCCTCTGGCGGCAGGCGCTCGAGCGCGAGCAGGGGCAGGCCGTCCTCGCCCAACAGAAGCGCCTGTCGGCCCTCGGCGAGATGGCAGCGGTGATGGCGCACGAGATTCGCAATCCCCTGGCCTCGCTCAAGGGCAACGCGGAGGTCCTGGCCGAGCTGGCCGCCGGCCCGGCGCCACCCAGTGAGGCCCTGGCGCGCAAGGCCGGCTGGATCGTCAAGGAAGCGGCGCGCCTGTCGGCGCTGCTCGACGACCTCCTCGACTTTTCTCGCTCCGGGCCGCCCGAGCTCCGATCGATCGCGGTGGCCGACCTCTTGGCTGCCGCCGCACGCGAGGTCGACGACCCACGCGTCAGGGTCGACGCCAGCGCCGCGGGCGCATCCTGGTCGGTCGACCCGGTGAGGCTTCACCAGCTGCTCACGAACCTCCTGCGCAACGCCCTGGCAGCCTCCCCCGCGGACGGCGCCGTCGAGCTGACGGCCACTGCCAGCCCGAGCCGCCTGCTGATCTCGGTGCGCGACCACGGCGACGGCCTGCCGGCGGGCGCCGAGACGCGCATTTTCGAGCCCTTCTTCACCACCAGGTCGCAGGGCACGGGTCTCGGCCTGGCGGTATCTCGCCGCATCGCCGAGCTGCACGGCGGCGCGCTCGTGGCCCGCAATCACCCTGGCGGTGGTGCGGAGCTTCGGCTCACCCTGCCGGCGGCCGCGACGGCCGAGCGACCGCGCTGAGAGAGAGCAGCAAGCCAATGGCCCATATCCTGGTGGTCGACGACGAGGAAGGCGTCCGCGAGTTCATCGCCGACGCGCTGGCGCTCGACGGGCACACCGTGACAACCGCCGCCGACGGCGAGGCGGCGCTCGCCTGTCTCGGCCGACAGGCGTTCGAGGTGCTGATCACCGACCTGCGGATGCCACGCCTCGACGGCATGGAGCTGGTCAGGCGGGCGCGCGCCGACGTGCCCGAGACCGAAATCGTCGTCCTGACGGCGCATGGCACCGTCGAAACCGCCGTCGAGGCGATGAAGCTCGGCGCCTTCGAGTACCTGCGCAAGCCGATCCAGAGCCTGCTCGAGCTGCGCCTCCTGGTCGGCCGCGCCCTCGAACGGCGCCGCCTGCGCGACGCCCATGAGCAGCGCGGAAGCAGCGACCGCAGCGAGCTCACGCTCGGCTACGGCGACCCGGCGATGGCGCCGGTCGAGGCCGCCCTGCGCAAGGTCGCGGCAACGCCGGCGACGGTGCTCCTGCTCGGCGAAAGCGGCTCGGGCAAGGAGGTTGCCGCCCAAGCGATCCACCGCCTGAGCCCGCGCGCGAGCGGCCCGTTCGTCGCCGTCAACTGCGCGGCGATCAGCGACAACCTGCTCGAGAGCGAGCTCTTCGGCCACGAGCGCGGCGCCTTCACCGGTGCCACCCAGACCCGGCGCGGCCGGCTCGAGCTGGCCGCCGGCGGCACCTTCTTCCTCGACGAGATCGCGGAAATGAAGCCCGAGCTCCAGGCCAAGCTCCTGCGCGTGCTCGAAGTGCGCAGCTTCGAGCGGGTCGGCGGCAGTCGCACCTTCGCCGCCGACGTGCGCTGGATCGCGGCCACCCACCGGGACCTGCCGGCGATGATCCGCGCCGGCACCTTCCGGGAGGACCTCTACCATCGGCTGGCGGTGTTTCCGATCCGTCTGCCGCCGCTGCGCGAGCGCCGACGCGACATCCTGCCCCTCGCCGCCACCCTTCTCGCCCGCAGCGCCCGCCAGCTGGGCCGACCGGGGCTGGAGCTCACCCGGGAGGCTGCCGCGTTGATCGTCGCCGCCGACTGGCCAGGCAACGTCCGCGAGCTCGGCAACGCCCTCGAACGCGCCGCCATCCTCGCCGACGGGACCCGCATCGAGCCCCACCACCTGCTGCTCCCCGGCTCCGCGGTCAGCCCCGCCGCGAGCGGCGGTAGCACGCTGGCCGACCTCGAACGCGACGCCATCAAGAGCGCCGTGGCCGCCGTCGCCGGCAGCCGACAGCGCGCCGCCGACCGCCTCGGCATCAGCGTCCGCACCCTCTACGACAAACTCAAACGCTACGGCCTCGAGGCCGACTGAGAGCTGCCGCAGCGCACCGAATCAGGCGCCGTTCAAGGCAGCCAGGCGTAGCCCAGCTTGATGAAGAAGGTGCGGTCGGTCTGCGTCAGGTCGACCTGGTCGATCGAGCCGGTACCGCCCTCGCCTCGGCGCGAGCCGACGTAGCCATCCGAGTAGCCGACGAAGAGCACCGTCTGCGGGTTCAGCTTGTAAGAGAACAAGAGCTCGTTGTAGAGATCCTGGCTGCGGCTGGCGACGTCGAAGGTGTAGAGCGTCGGGTCGCGGCTGACCTCGGTGTACTGGGTGACCAGGCGCACGAAGGTGCGAAGGTTGAGCTGATACACCACGCGCAGCTGGGTCAGCCGCGCGTCGAACAGCTCGCCGCCGAGCACCGACAGGGCGTTGACCTCGTAGGACAGCGAGGTACGCAACCGCCGGCCGGGTTTCCAGGTCAGCGACGTCGACAGAATCTGCTTGCTGCCGGCACGCTTGTAGGTCGGCGACGTGTTCGCGAAGTCGATGTCATCACCGAAATGGCCCTCGACGTTGACGTAGAGATCGCCCATCGGCCGCGACTCGACGAACACGTTCAGGAACTGCTCCGCAAACGTCTGCCCGCGGTAGGTGCGGTCGCGAACACCGGCGTCGAACGAGACGTAGCTCTGGAGCGGGAGCCCAGCCTCCCACCAGGCCTCCCACTCCTCCTCGAGCAGGTTGCCGTGGCTGTCCTCGGTGCGATCCCAGTCGCCGCCGAGCTCCATGCGCGAGTACCAGGTGTGCTCGGTGCCCTGCCAGACGTGGCCGCCGCCGGCCACCGACGTGTCGTAGCCCACCCGGGGGATGAACCCGAGATCGGCCCGGAAGTCGGGATCGATCTGCTCGTAGCGGGCGTTGGCGTACCAGTTGCGCGAGCTCAGGCTGTACTGCAGCTTGAGCGCCTCACCACCAAAGTCGACCCGACGCGCCTGGCCAAACGACGTCGGATCGTCGGTGCGCGACGACAGAACCTGACCGATGATGCGATTCTGCTCGTTGATCTGCCAGCGCCCGTCGACCCCGGCGAGCAAGTTGCGGTAGCCGTCGCCGCTGCGCGCGGTGGCGATCACCCCCAGGTTCGAGTTGCCGGCGAGATCGCGGCGCCAGCGCACGGCGGCGTCGGTCGACGCCAGTCGTAGCGACATCGTGCGCGAGCCTTCCGTGCCCGGCAGCAGCAGATTGGTCAGCGCGTCCTCGGCGACAAAAACGCCCATCGCGTTGGCTCCCTGCTTGCCGGTCAGCTTGACGCCCCAGTCCGGGTCGGCGACATTCCTGGTGAAGACGGCGTTGAACGGCGAGGAGAAGAAGTCGCCACCCTCGAGGAAGAAGGGGCGCCGCTCCGGAAAGAACAGCGCGAACTGGGTGTTGACGTCGAGCTGCGCGGTGTCGGCACCGACCTGCGAGAAGTCGGGGTTCACGGCGGCGTTCAAGATCAGGTTCGGCGTGATTCCCCAACGGGCCGTGAACCCGAGCTCGCTGTCGGTGTCGCCAGCCTCGAGGTCGCCACGCGGAAAGTCCTGGCGCCGATCCGTGCGACCGGCAACCAGGGTGGGCGCCAGCTCGACGTTCTTGCCGGGGGTCAGGCCGTCGAAGCCCTCGAGCTTGGAGAACTGGCAGATGTAGCAGCTGACGTTGCGGTCGAGAGCCTGGCTCGACAGCCGGGCGCGGTCGACCCGCGGGCGGAAACGCAGCAGGTCGACACCCCAGGTCTGGGCCCCCGCCGCGGCGGGAAACCGCAGCGAGGAGCCCGGGATCGCCATCTCGACCTCGAAGCCGTCCGCCGTGATCCGCCCGGCGGAGCTCCAGATGGCGTCCCAGGTCTCGTCCTCGTTGCCGTTCACGTCGTCGTTGAAGAGGTCCATCTGCGACCCGAGCGGGTTGACGAAGAACTCGAAGGCCCGACGCTCGTCGTTGAAGGTGTCGAGAACGACGCCGACGAAGTCGTCATCCCAGGCGCTGTCGCGGTCGGCGAGGCGGGCGCGGATCGCACCGGGATCGGGGTCGCTGGCACGGAAGGCGGCATAGACGAAGCGATCGTCGTAAGTGAGGTAGACCTTGGTGGTCACCGTCGCCGGTTGGTTTTCGGCCGGCCGCGTCTCGACCGTCAGCGGGATTTCCACCGCGTGCAGCCAGGCCGGGTCGTCGAGCTTGCCGTCGACGACGATCGCACCCGTCGCACGCGGCACCCGCCAGGTCTGCTTTCCCGGTCGCCCTCCCTTCGCCGACGAAGTGCCAGGCGACTGCAGAGCGGTGTCGGCGGACGCCCGGGCCGGGCTCGGCACGGTCGCCAGAACGAGCGCCGCGAGAGCGAGTTGGGTGAGTTTCGAGATGCGCATTCGGTCCTCCGGGTCGGGTGAAGACGGCGGTCGAGCTCGCCTGCCCCCCTTTGGACGGAAAAAGTGCCGAAAAGTTACCCTCCAACCCGCGGACGGGTCCTCGCGTCGCTCGGGCGCTAGACGCCGAAGACCCGGTCCTTACCTGCGCGCTTGGCCTCGTAGAGGCGCTCGTCCGCTCGCGCGACGAGGGCCTCGAGGTCGCGTCCGTCCTCGGGCACGTGGGACACACCCATCGAAATGGTCAACGGCAGGCGCCGCCCGCCGTGCTCGAAGGCGTGCTCGGCAATCAGGACGCGCAGCCGCTCGGCCGCCGTCCAACCCTCAGCCGAGCTGGTATCCGGCAGGTAAGCGATGAACTCCTCGCCGCCGTACCTGGCAGCGACGTCGAAATGGCGGAGGCGGCTGCGGATCACGGCGCCGACCTCGCGCAGGACGGCCGAGCCCGCCAGGTGGCCGAAGCTGTCGTTGAGCTTCTTGAAGTCGTCGAGATCCATCATCACCACCGCGCAGCCCTTGGCCGTCACGATTCCCCGCTCAAGCTCCCAGGCGAGCGCGGTCTTGAACGACTCGTAGGTCAGCAGGCCGGTGAGGTCGTCGTAGAGGATACGGTTGCGGATCTCGGCGTGGAACTTGGCGTCGATCGCGTCGTGCAGCTCGAACTTGAGCAGCACCTCGCCGAGCTGGATCTTGTCGCCGTCGCGCAACAGGTGCTGCTCGACCCGCGAGCCGTTGACGAAGACGTGATTGGTGCTGCCGAGGTCGCTCAGGCGGTAGAGGATCTCGTCGCCGAGCGGCAGGGCGGCGATCACCGCATGAGCCCGTGACACCTGCTTGTCGTGGAGAATGACGTCAGCCGTCTCGCCCCGGCCAATCACGGCCCGGTGGCGTCGCAGCTGGAACTGCCGACCCATCTCGGGACCGCTGACGACCACCAGGGCGGGCACGGAGCGACCCGTCTCTTCGATCGTGCGCAGGCTCGGAATCGCCGTCGAGTCGTGGTCCGGGCGAGCATCTGACTCGCCCGTGAGCGACTCGGCGGGGATCGTGACCTCGCCGGTCGGAACCTGGTTTTGTGGGCGCTCGGCCATGCTCGCCTGGGGTCCGCTGAGTACCGACGGGGCCAACGACCCGGCGGTGCTTGCAGACTACCGCGAGTCGGGCGCCGGAGGTTCGACTTTCCCGCGTCCACCCTTCCCCGTCGCTGCACGACCGAGCTCCCTGGCGGCGTCCTTGCCAACCCAGCGCGCAGTCGGGTCAGCGGATGCTGTCAGTCGCCGCGCCAGCGCCAAGGCCCGCTCGTGACGCTCGCCGGTACCTCGGCCAAGGGCGCGCAGCGCCCAGCTCACGCCTTTCTTGACGAAGTTGCGGTCGTCGGTAGCAGCCGCTTCGATGAGCTCGAGGTAGCGCCCGACGGGCGCGTCGGCGCCGAGCCTGCCGTGGAGGGCGAGACAGGCCAGAAGGGCAAAGGCCGCCCTCCTCACCTGCTCGCCGGGCCTCGCCGCCCACTCTTCGACCTTGCCGGGGGCATGTGGCGTGCGGTCGAAAAGGTGGAAGCAGGCCGTGTCGCAGATCCCCCAGTTGTCGAAGTCGTCCGCCCAGCGATCCATCTGCTCCGACGTCACCTGCGCCGGATCGTCGATCAGGCACGCGACCATCCGCGCCTCGTACCAGCCGGTTGCCCACAGCGCCGCCGCCAGCTCATGATCGCGTCCGAGCCCCTTGGCGATCGCTTTCATGCTGGCCATTGCGACGCCGAAGGCCTTGTCGGTGTGGATCCCGTAGCGGGTCGGCATCTCCTCGCGCACGCGGGTGCTGCTGGCTGCCGCGAGCGCCGCCAGCACGGCCCCGACCTCTGCCGCCAGCTGGCGCGGCGACGTGCCGGTCGCGCTCACCCGCCGTGCTCCTCGCCGTCGGCGATGGCCGCCAGCACCCGGTCGAGCTGGTCGTAGCCTGCGGCCACGCCCTGTTCCATCGGCGACTGCAGGACGGCGTCGCGGGCCTCGCGCGACTCGTAGAGCAGCGTATGCGTCAAGGTGGTGCGGCCAGCCTCCTCGGTCAGCACCAGGGTGCCCACTCCCTCGCCCGGGTACCAGGCGTCGTCGAAGCGCTCCGTGGCGACCAGCCTTTCCGGAGCGACGACCTCCACGTAAGTGCCGCCCATCCCCATCTCCATGCGGTCCGGGCCATGCCACACATAGCGATACCGGCCGCCCACGCGCAGGTCGATTTCGCAAACGGCAAGCGACCAGCCGTTGTGGAAACCGAGCCAGCGTCTGAGCAGCTCGGGCTTGGTCCATGCTGCAAACACCAGGTCCCGCGGTGCATTGAAGCTGCGAGTCATCGTCAGCTCGCGGTCGCTGGGGGTCGAGATCACGAGGCGTCCCATCGGGTTCATGCGTCCAGTCTCCAATTCGGTTCTCGAGCTCAGGGGAGGTGGTGACGTCGGCGTCCGGGTCATCAGCCGGCCAGCGGCCGATTGAGCTCGGTGCGAAACTGCGAGGAGTCGGCGGTCGACTCCGGACCAGCCAAGTAGCACTCCCAAAGCGCGGTGCCGGGCGCGTGGCCGTTGACGGCGAGCCACTCCCCGAGCTCACCCCAAGCCGCGCCCAGCCCTTCATAGGGGCCGTGGTAGACCGTCCGCGCGACTCGTGCCGCCGGCAGCTCACCCGGCCGCACACGGCCAGTTGGGGTCACCGGCGCAGAGACCGGCACACCGATCTCGAAGTCGAACACGGCCGGATCCGTCCGCAGGTGGTGCGAGAACCAGGGACCGGTCGGGCCGATGCCCTGGGCGCTGACGGTGGCCATCAGCTCGCCGATGCCCGGGCCCATGACGGTGCGAATCTCCTCGCGCGGGATGGTCAGGCGGATGACGGCGGTCTGCTGGACGGTGGTGTGGAGGATCTCGGGGGTGTCGATCACGGGGTGTCTCCTGGGGTCTGGGTCTTGCGATTGGCGGTCTTGCGGTCGGGTGGTTGACTGGCGGTCGCGGTCCGGGTTGCCTTCGCCTCGACGTGCGCCTGGCCGGCGAGCTCCGCGAGCAGGGCGTCGAGGCGTTGGAAGCTCGCCTCCCAGTACTCGCGGTAGGCCTCGAGCCAGGCGCTGGCTTCCGCCAGTGGCTGCGGCTCGAGCCGGCGCGGTCGGCGTTGGGCGTCACGACCCTGCGAGATGAGGCCAGCCCGCTCGAGCACCTTGAGATGCTTCGAAATCGCTGGCTGGCTCATCGCAAATGGCTCGGCCAGCTCCGACACCGAGGCGTCACCGGTCGCCAGGCGGGCCAGGATGGCGCGACGCGTCGGGTCGGCGAGGGCGGCAAACGTGGCGTCGAGGCGGTCGGGGGCCCACGCCGCGCTCGACGCGTCCGGGCTGGCTCCATAACTCTGCAGTTCCATAACCGAAGAGTAATTTACACGCCGAGCGGCGCCACGTCAACCTCCACGCGCCGCCCTTTCCTCGGCAGTCCGACCTTGACGCCGCCCCCTCGCTTGCCGTCCACTTAGCGGCGCCATGCGCAATCGCCTGGCACCTCTCGGAGTCGCCGGAGTCGCGGTCGGTCTCGCCGCCATACCCGTTCTCACCGGCTGAAACGGCTCCAGCCAGCCGGCTCCGAGCAGGCGCCCCAGCCTCACCGAGGGCTTCGCCGTCGGGCTCCTGCTCCCCGAGAACAAGACCGCCCGTTACGAGGCGTTCGACCGGCCGCAGATCGAGCGCCACCTGAGCGACCTGTGCCCGCGCTGCACTCTGCTCTACCAGAACGCCCAGCAGGACGCGGCCCGCCAGCAGACGCAGGCCGACGCGCTGCTGAGCCAAGGCATCGCCGTGCTGATCCTCGACGCTGTCGACGCCAAGGCCGCTGGCGGCATCGTCGAGAAGGCGACTGCCCAGCGGGTGCCGGTGGTTGCCTACGACCGCTTCGCCTCCGGACCACTGACGTCGTTCGTCACCTTCGACAACGAGCGAGTTGGCCAGGAGCAGGCCAACGCCCTCCTCGCCGTGCTCCGCCAGGGCGGCGACGCCAGCCGCGGGCCGATCATCATGATCAACGGCTCGGCGACCGACCCCAACGCCGCCGACTACAAACGCGGCGCGCACGCGGTCCTCGACGGCCAGGTGAGCATCGGCTACGAGGTGGACACCCCCGACTGGAGCCCGGACAAGGCACAGCAGGAGGTCGAGCAGGCGCTCACCAAGCTGGGCGCCGCCAACGTCATCGGCGTCTACGCCGCCAATGACGGCATGGCGAGCGGCGCCATCGCGGCGCTCAAGGGGCACGGGGTCGACCCGCTGCCGCCGGTCACCGGTCAGGACGCCGAGCTCGCTGCAATCCGACGCGTGGTCGCCGGCGACCAGTACATGACGATCTACAAGCCCTACCCTCGCGAGGCCGAGACCGTCACGCGGATGGCGATCGCCGCGGCCCTCGGTCAGCCCTACGCACCGCCTGCCGGCAGCGAGCCGCTGGCGACGAAAACCAACGCCAGTGGCCATGCGGTGCCCTCGGTGCTGCTGCCGGTGGTCGCCGTCACCCGCGATCGCGTGCGCGAAACGGTGGTGGCGGACGGCGTCTACACCGTGGCGCAGATCTGCGTCGAGCAGGTCACCGCCTGCGACCAGGCCGGCCTCGAGTGACCTCGCCGGCGGCCTCAATCCTCACCCTGCGTGGCATCAGCAAGCGCTTCGGCTCGGTCGAGGCGCTGGCCGGCGTCGACTTCGAGGTGGCGGCCGGCGAGGTCGTCGCCTTGGTCGGCGACAACGGTGCGGGCAAGTCGACGCTGGTCAAGGCGATCTCCGGCGTCGCCCCGGCGGACCGCGGAACCATCGCCTGGCACCTGGCGGAAGTCACGATCGGACGGCCGCAGGACGCTCGCGACCTGGGCATCGCCACGGTCTACCAGGACCTCGCCCTGTGCGACAACCTCGACGTCGTCGCCAACCTGTTCCTCGGGCGCGAGCTCACCCGCGGCGGCCTCCTCGACGAGATCGGGATGGAGCGCCGGACGCGCGACCTGCTGACGACGCTGTCGGCGCGGATCCCGGACGTGCGCATCCGGATCGCCGCGCTGTCGGGCGGCCAGCGCCAAGCGGTGGCGATCGCGCGCTCGCTGCTCGGCGAGCCACAGGTGGTGCTGCTCGACGAGCCGACCGCGGCCCTCGGCGTCGAGCAGACGGCGCACGTCCTCGAGCTCATCCGCCGGCTGCGTGAGCGCGGCCTCGGCGTGGTCCTGATCAGCCACAACCTGGCCGACGTGCTGGCGGTCGCCGACCGTATCGTGGTGCTTCGGCTGGGGCGCAACGCGGGAGACTTCCGGGTCGGCGAGGTGACTCATCAAGAAGTCGTGGCGGCGATCACCGGGGCTGGAGCGGCGGGGTGAGCGCGACACCAAACGCGGCTAGGACGCGGTGGACGCGCCTGCGGCGACGCGAGCTCGGTCCGCTGCCGGTCCTCGTCGGCCTCGGCCTCCTCGCCCTGGTCTTCCAGGCTCTGGCCCCGACCTTCCTGTCGGCCGGCAATCTGTCGAATCTGGCGCTCCAGATCGTGCCGACCGGGCTCATCGCCCTCGGCTTGGTGATGATCCTGCTCCTGGGAGAAGTCGACCTGTCGGCGGGCTCGTTGAGCGGCCTGTGCGCCGCTGTCATGGCGGTGGCGAGCGTCGCGCATCACTGGCACCCCGTGCTGGCGATGGCGGTCGCAGTCGCCCTTGGTGCATTGCTCGGCGCCGGCCAAGGGGCCATCTTCGCCCGTCTCGGCGTGCCGTCCTTCGTTGTCACCCTGGCCGGGTTGATCGGCTGGCAGGGAGCCCAGCTCTGGACCCTTGGCGCCACCGGAACCGTCAATCTTCCCTACGGCGGCGCCGTCGCCACCCTTGCCAACACTTTCGTCGCCTCGCCAGTCGCCGCCTGGTCCCTGCTGGTCGTGCCGCTCGGCATCCACCTCGCGCTGGCGTGGCGCGCCCGGACCCGACGCGCCGCGGTTGGCCTGCCCACGACATCGATCGCCGGTCTCGCCCTCGGCGCCAGTGCCATCGCCCTTCCCGGCGCAGCAGCGATCGCCATCCTGGGCCGCGCCCGCGGCGTCCCAGTCGCCTTGGTGATCTTCGTCGTCCTGGTCGCCGTCGCCGACCTCGTCCTGCGACGCACCCGGTGGGGTCGCATGGTCTACGCCGTCGGCGGCAACGCCGAGGCAGCTCGCCGCGCGGGCATTCCAGTCGCCCGGGTGCGCATCGCCGTCTTCGCCCTCGCCGGCGCGCTCGCCGCCGCCGGCGGCATCCTCCAGGCGTCGCGCCTGTTTGCCGTCAACCAGAGCTCGGGCAGCGGCGACCTCCTGCTGAACGCCATCGCCGCCGCGGTCATCGGCGGCACCAGCCTGTTCGGCGGCCGTGGCAGCCCGTGGTCGGCCCTGCTCGGCATGCTGGTCATCGGCACGATCCAGTCAGGAATCCTGCTCCTCAACCTGCAATCCGACGCCCAACTGATGATCACCGCCGCGGTACTACTGGCCGCAGTCACCATCGACTCGCTCGCTCGCCGCGGGCGCCAGACCAGCGGCCGGGGCTAGCCAGGGTTCTGAAATGGGCGGGCCTGCAACGCCAGAGGGGGTGGCGGCGCGCGGTGGGACGCCAGCGACCGGAGGGCTCCCGGGGCGCGGAGACCGGCACGCTTGTCTGGTTTCGCGCCCAACGCCCAGTCCGGGCGAGCACCCCGGGACACCGGCGCGGTAAGCGAGGGGCCCGCCGCGCGCCGGCTCCCCCGGGCTGCCGCATCAGGCCCTACACATTCATCTCGCCCGAACGTGCCAAAGACCTCAGGCCGCCAAAGCGTCACAGAACCCGCCGAACACCTCGACGTAACGGTCGATGTCGGCGTCGCTGTGCTGAAGCGACAGCGTCCACTGCTCCTCGTCGCCCGGGGTCATGAAGATGCCACGGTTCAGGAGCCACGGGTAGGACGCCGTGAACAGCTCGGGCTTGGTCTCCAGGAAGTCGCGGTAGTTCTTCATGGGCGTCGGGCGGTACGAGACGCAGCCCTTGGCGCCAAGGTCGATGGTGTGCGCCGGCAGACCTGCGCGCTCGATGGCCCGCTGGCAGCCGGCAGCCATCCGCGCCCCCAGCTCGGCGAAGCGCTCATAGGCCGCTGGGGTCAGGATCTCGCGCAGCAGCACCAGGCCGACGTGGGACACCAGCGGGTTGCCGTTGTAGGTGCCCATCTGCGAGACGCCACGCTCGATCAGGCGCATGAGGTCCTCGCGGCCGCCGAAGGCTGCCGCCGGCAGGCCGCCGGAGATCGCCTTCGCGAGGCACACCAGGTCGGGCTGCACGCCGAAGCGCTCGACGGCGCCCCCGGCGGCGATGGTGAACCCGGTCTTGATCTCGTCGAAGATGAACACCACGCCGTGTCTGGTGCACAGCTCGCGAGCTCTTGCGAGATACCCCGGCTGCGGCAGGACGATGCCGATGTTCATCATCGCCGGCTCCATGATCAGGCAGGCGATCTCCGACCCCCGCTCGTCGAACAGACGCTCGAGCTGCGCCGTGTCGTTGAACGGCACCACCTCGATGTAGCGGTGGGCGTCCTTGACCAGGCCCTTCGAGACCGGCGCCTTGGCCGGGCGCTCGCGACCGCCCATGGTGTCGGCGTTGGGGATCACCGAGAACATCACCGCATCGTGATGGCCGTGGTACGACCCTTCGATCTTGCAGATGACGTCGCGGCCAGTGGCCGCCCGCGCGACGCGGATGGCGTCCATCGTCGCCTCGGTGCCGGAGTTCGCGAAGCGCAGCATCTCGAGGTTGAAGCGCCGGCAGATCTCCTCGCCGAACTCCACCGCCACTTCGGTCGTCACCGCAAAGTGGGTGCCCCGGCTCGCCGCCTCGTGGATCGCTTCGACGATGCGCGGGTGGGCGTGGCCGGTGACCATGGCGCCGAAGCCGCCGTGGAAGTCGAGGTATTCGCTGCCGTCCTGATCCCAGACGTGGCTACCCTTCCCGTGTGAGACGTAAATCGGGTACGGCGAGCCCTTCTGGAACGACGACACCACCCCGAACGGCATGGTGCGGAGCGCGCGCTCGTAGAGCTGCGCCGAGCCCTGCGTGTTGGCGAGCAGCCTCGCCGTCTCGCGGTCGGCGAGCTCTCTGGCGCGCGTCAGGAGACGGTCGGCGGCGGACGTGGGGGCGGTGGGAACCGGAGAGCTCATACGCTATCGTTGACCTCGTCTTGCATCGACTGTCACTCAGGAACGAACCGGCGCTCGCGGCTTCCACCGTCGAGCGGGTTACGATAATGGCGATCGCGGCAGCGGGCGTCAACCGCTGCCTGCCGCCGGCCTGACCGAGGACCTCGCCCATGGATCCGGTCATCATCCTCGATCACGTGGGCAAGCGCTTCGGCGACCAGATCGCCGTCCACGAGGCGAGCTTCAGCATCGGCCGCGGCGAGTTCTTCTCGATGCTCGGCCCCTCCGGCTGCGGCAAGACGACGACCCTGCGGATGATCGCTGGCTTCGAACAGCCGACCAGCGGTCGCATCCTGCTCGAGAGCGAAGACGTCTCGCGGGTGCCGCCCTACCGGCGCAACGTCAACACCGTCTTCCAGCACTACGCCCTGTTTCCACACATGTCGGTGCGCGACAACGTCGCCTTCGGCCCACGCAGCCAGAAGCGACCCGCCGCCGAGGTCGACAAGCGGGTCGGCGAGCTGCTCGACGTCGTCCGCCTCACCGCCTACGCCGATCGCAAGCCATCGCAGCTCTCTGGCGGCCAGCAACAGCGCGTGGCGCTTGCCCGCGCGCTGGTCAACTACCCGAGCGCCCTCCTCCTCGACGAGCCGCTCGGCGCCCTCGACTTGAAGCTGCGGCAGGCGATGCAGATCGAGCTCCAACGGATTCAGCGCGAGATCGGCATCACGTTCATCTACGTGACGCACGATCAGGAAGAAGCGCTGACCATGTCGGACCGCATCGCCGTCATGCACGAGGGCCGGGTGGAACAGATCGGCACCCCGCGCGAGATTTACCATGCCCCAGCAAGTGTCTTCGTCGCGGCGTTCATCGGCGTCGCCAACCTGCTGCCGGCCAAGGTCTCGACGGTTGCGGGCGACGTCGTCACGGCTCTGGTCGCCGGTCGCCAACTCCCGCTCCCCGTCGGCGACCGCCTGCTCGCCGTCGGCGCCGACGCCACCCTGATGGTGCGGCCGGAACGGCTTCGCTTGAGCGCCACGCAGCCGACGACGCCAGCCGCGCTCGAAGGCGTCGTCACCAGCGCGATCTTCCAGGGGCCGGTGGTGCGTTGCAGCCTGCGCACCCACGACGGCAGCGAGATCGTCTGCCACGTCGATCATGATCACAGCCTGCCCGGGCTCGAGCCGGGCGGGACCTTCTGGGTGAGCTGGGACACCGACGCCGCCAGGCTCCTGCCCGCCACACCCTCTCACTGACCCGCGAGGAACCCATGTCGCAGCCAGACGACGCAC
>CXWL01004383.1_pt1 | contig 43438 bp, 49 predicted proteins | sample 590931 | NCBI WGS metagenome assembly CXWL01 (sample SAMEA3498368, study PRJEB10139) | groundwater metagenome | biome: water well; material: biofilm material | place: Germany | collected 2015-04-27 | reverse complement strand
TATTAAGTACCCACACCTATCGATTGTAATTTTTTAAAGAACGATGCTACTTAGTCTCATTTTATAACTCGCTAAGCAGCGAAGAACCGAATTATACAGACTCTACATAACTGGTCAAGGCATTTCAACGCTTATTCTTATTTAATCCTCAAATGATTATCACAACAGGTCAGCTTATTTCAAAAACACTTTTAAATACAACCATCCAATATTTTTTCTTAGTCTTTTATCTAACCCCCTGCTTGAGACTTGCCTCAATAAAGTTATTTAAATCTCCATCCAGAACACTTTGTGTATTACCAACCTCTAAGTTTGTTCGCAAATCTTTAATACGTGACTGATCCAATACATATGACCTAATTTGATGGCCCCACCCAATATCTGTCTTGGTTTCTTCCACTGCTTGTTTCTCATCGTTACGCTTACGTAACTCTGCCTCATATAATCTCGATTTTAGCATTGCAAGTGCATCTGCTTTGTTGCGATGCTGTGAGCGCCCACTCTGACACTGCACAACTATTCCCGTTGGATTATGTGTAATGCGAATAGCTGAATCTGTTTTATTAATATGCTGACCACCTGCGCCTGAAGCTCGAAATGTATCTATTCGTAAATCTGCTGGATTAATTTCAATTTCTATTGTGTCATCAACTTCAGGATAGACAAAAACACTAGCAAAAGAAGTATGGCGACGATTTCCGGAATCAAAAGGTGATTTTCTAACCAGACGATGCACACCAGTTTCTGTACGCAAATAACCATATGCATATTCACCGGAAACTTTTAAACTAGCGCTTTTAATACCTGCAATATCGCCCGGCGATTCTTCCAGAACTTCGACATTAAATCCCTGTCTCTCGCAGTAACGCAAATACATGCGTTCAAGCATTAATGCCCAATCTTGCGCTTCTGTTCCGCCAGAACCTGATTGAATATCAACAAAGCAGTTTTTTGGATCCATTGGATCAGAAAACATGCGTCTAAATTCCAAATCTGCTATCACTTTTTCCATATTACTAACATCAGCAGCAATACTTTCAAGAGTTGCATCATCCGACTCATCCTTCGCTATTTGAAATAACTCTCGAGCGTCATGTAGTTGTTGCTCCATTGAACCCAATGTGACAACTGTATCTTCCAATAGCTTTTTCTCACGACCTATTTCTTGAGTACGTTTACTGTCTTTCCAAATAGCCGGATCCTCAAGAAGTCGTGCTAATTCATTCAATCTAGTCTGTTTGGCATCGAAGTCAAAGAAACCTCCGTAATTCATTAGCTCGATTGTCTAGTTCCTGAAGATGATTAAAAATTGCATTGATTTGTTCTGTTTCCATAATTCTCACCTAAAATTTAATTCTTTAATTATACCTATTAGTGAACTCAAGTCTTGAGCACCTTCCATTAGCTCTAGTAGAGCTGTCCAAGAATAGAGTGATTCACTACGAGCAAGCTATTTTGCCCCTGTTTCCTGATCATTTTCGTTAAATAAAATCACTATTCGCCTCAAATGTTCAAAAAATCTATCTCAAAATAGCTTCCCCGCGCTACGACCACTATTCTCGGGCAGCCTCCTAGCCCGGATATTTCATGAATTGCACATGCCCTCACTTGACTCTTGATTCCACAAGGAATTTTTGCGAGCAGCCGCTTTGCGGCTTGCCTGCTTACCCCGAATCCTCAGTCGAGTGTATGAATAACTACACCGCTTCTTAGAAAAATACCTTGTGAAACCAATAGCCTGCGCGATCATCGTGCGAATTCATGAAATATCCGGGCTAGTAAATTGCATTACTCATCTCATTTGTAAAAAGTAAAAATTATCAGGTACAAAAGTCTACAATTTCAAACAATAGGTTAGTAAAAGAATTTATAATTCTCTGCCATAAAACTAAAAACCTATAGATTTTTCATGTGCTAACCAGTTTTCTTAATTCAATTTTATAAGCTCAACAATGTCAAAGTTTTTTGCTTTAATCCCAGCAGCTGGTTTTGGTTCGCGCATGGGTAATGAGTTGCCCAAACAATATTTATCATTAAACAATAAGCCCATGATTTATCATGCGATAAATACTCTATGTCAAACCCGACTCATTACCGGGGTATTTGTCGTACTTTCACCCTGTGATAATGAATGGCTGAAATATGATTGGTCAAAATTCTCAGAAAAACTAATTGTGCTTAACTATGGTGGCATAACTCGAGCAGAAAGTGTACTTAATGGTCTCACCGCAGCAAAACAAAAAAACCTGATAGACGCAAATGATTGGATATTGGTTCATGATGCTGCTCGACCTTGTTTGACCTCAATCCAACTTGAAAAATTAATCAATGAGTTATCTGATGACGATGTGGGTGGATTACTGGCAGTGCCTGTAGCTGATACTTTAAAACGCAGTGATACTGAATGCCGTGTGGCGCATACTGAATCCAGAGAAAATTTATGGCAAGCACAAACGCCCCAAATGTTTCGTTATGAACTACTAACTAAGGCACTCATTAATGCGACAAACATTCATGTAACAGATGATGCCAGTGCAGTTGAAGCCTTAGGACTTCACCCCAAACTTGTGCTTGGTGATGCTTACAATTTTAAAGTAACTTACCCCCAAGATCTGGCTTTAGCAGAATTGATAATACAAAAAAGGAGTAATCCGTGAGTGCAATGAGAATTGGACAAGGATTTGATGTGCATCAATTAGTTGAGGGCCGTCCATTGATCATTGGTGGAGTAACTATTCCTTACGAAAAAGGACTACTAGGTCATTCTGATGCTGATGTATTATTGCATGCAATTTGTGATGCACTACTAGGTGCCGCAGCATTTGGAGATATTGGTAAACATTTTTCTGATTCTGATCCGCGCTATAAAAATATTGATAGCCGCGTGTTATTACGTAATGTATACAGCTTACTGGAAAATAATAGCTATACCATTATCAATATTGATGCGACCATTATTACTCAAGCTCCAAAAATGGCACCTCATATCCCTGCCATGATTATAAATATCGCTCAAGATCTTAAAACTCATACCAGTAATATTAACATTAAGGCTAAAACAGCCGAGCATTTGGGTGCTATTGGCCGTAAAGAAGGCATTGTGGCAGAAGTCGTATGCTTAATTAATCATTCGGAAAACGAGATTGACTAAGAAAGGCACTGATACAGAAATAAAACCTATTCGAGTATTTTTTGCCATTTTACCTAATAAATTTGTACAAAAACAATTGGCGCATCAAGCTGAAATACTGGAACCTATTTGCGGTGGCCGCAAAGTCCGAACACAGAATTTTCACCTTACGTTGTTATTTCTAGGAGATGTAAGCACTCACCGTATTGAAACACTTCAAAAAATCGTGAGAAACATATCAGCAAAAAAATTTGTACTTAGTTTAGACAAAATATGCTACTGGAAACACAATCAAATTATCTATATCCAGGCAAAGCAATTCTCTACCGAACTGTTCTTTCTCGTTGATTCACTGAAGATTGCACTGTCAGAAGCCGGGTTCTTGTTTGATAAATACACTTACAAACCACATGTTACACTAATCCGAAAAGTAGCTCATCCAGCAGAAATCAATCTAAATACCCCCATCAAATGGCATGTGAATAAGTGGTTTCTTATCCAATCCAAACAAACTGATGGCGGTATTGATTATATTCCACTGAATCAGTGGAGCTTGAAATAAGCTGATACTGATCAAAGAATTCATCCCATATAAATATCTCTCATCTCAAAGATACTTGATCACATTCAAATTAAAACTCTTGTCACCCAACTATTTTGAAAATTCTTGCCCTCGAAACATCTACTGAATTCTGTTCTGTTGCACTGTACCTGGATGGCAAAATATTCAACAAGGAAATTCTTGCTGAGCGCCGTCACTCTGAAATTCTTCTGCCTATGGTTCAAGAACTACTGGAAGAAGCTGTACTTGCATTGCAACAATTAGATGGTATTGCTTTTGGCGCAGGTCCAGGTTCTTTTACTGGCCTACGCATAGCTTGCGGTGTCGCTCAAGGTTTGGCGTATGCAACCAATCTGCCGGTTATAGGAATTAACACGCTTGAAGCAGTGGCACAACAAATTGATGAACAGAAAATCATTGTGGCTCTTGATGCCCGCATGGGTGAGATTTATCATGCCGCCTATCAGAAAGCGGAAAATTTTGACTGGAAAGTTATCAGTCCGCCGACACTCTGTTTACCGCAGCATGCACCCTCGGTACCGGGTAATGGATGGATTGGATGCGGTAGTGGTTTTGATGTCTATCGCAAAGAATTATCGACTCTGTATAGTGAGAATATTCACCAGGTTCATTACAAGCTCCACCCCCAAGCTGGGGAGATAGCTCAACTTGCGCTACCCAAATTTACCGACGGCTCTAATACTGATCCAGCTAATGCAACACCTGTCTATATTCGTAACAAAGTAGCATTGAAGGAAAATGAGCGATGAAGATCACATTGCAGCAGACAACCGAATTCAGAAAAATGTACCCATCGGACCTAGATCGTGTCATCCTGATCGAACGGGAAATTTTTCTTTTTCCATGGTCGCCGGGAAATTTCGCCGATTCAATCAAGGCCGATTATGTGTGTCAGGTTTTGGAACAGGCCGATGTTCTGTTCGGTTATGGAATTATGATGATGAGTCCTGAAGAAGCACATATTCTCACCATTGGCATTGCCGCAAACTGGCAAAAAAAAGGTTGGGGTAAAAAGCTACTCCAACATTTTATTCAATATGCCAGAGAAGAAAATGCAAAATCGATATTCCTGGATGTACGAGAATCTAATCACGGTGCCGCACAGCTCTATAAACAAGTGGGTTTCCAGCACATTGCAACGCGCAAAGGTTATTATCCAGCAATGTGCGGGCGTGAAGATGCTCTTGTCATGCAACTGATGTTATGAATACGCGGCGCAGGCAAATACTCAAAGAATTGAATCTGCTGCCTGTATGGCACCTAAAATCTGGTGCCCAGAAACAGAATAAAGCACTTGAATCACAATTATCCGAAGTCAGAAATTTAGCATCTCCACCTGATCCTGCGAAAAGTTCACGACAGTGCCAGGAAATCCATCAAATGAATTGGGATCAACTCAGATTAGCCGTATCCCAGTGCACTGCATGCCCTTTACACCAGACACGTACTCAAACAGTATTTGGTGCCGGCGATGAGAATGCGGATTGGCTCTTTGTAGGCGAAGGACCAGGAGCCACAGAAGATGCAACCGGTGAACCTTTTGTTGGACATGCCGGCAAACTACTCGATCAAATGTTGGCAGCTATTAAGCTGAACCGTGGACATCAAGTCTACATCACCAATATCGTAAAATGCCGCCCGCCCAATAATAGAAACCCCAATGTCAATGAAGCTCGTCAATGTGAACCTTATCTGACGAGGCAAATTGCTCTGATTAAACCCAAACTTATTGTTGCATTAGGAAAGGTTGCTGCACAAAATCTTCTTCAGTGTGAAGACAGCATTTTCAGCTTGCGTGGAAAAATACATGATTATTCAGGTATACCTCTGATTGTCACTTACCACCCTGCCTATTTATTGCGCGCTCTCCCAGAAAAAGCAAAAGCTTGGAAAGATTTATGTTTTGCTCAATCAACTATGCAATCAATTATATAGATTATTCACTTAATACAGCTTTTAGCTTTGGTGCATTGGAAATTAGTGTACTTTTTTTGCACCAATCAAATGAAGTGAATCCTCTTTACTCTGGTTGATCAGATGCCACTTCCTAATCAATGCCATCATAACAGATACAAATAATCCAAAAGCGACTATAACAACATAGATATGTACATCAAATAATATCAGCAAAGCATAAAGTGATAGCATCACTAGAATACTCAAATTTTCATTGAAATTTTGTACCGCGATGGAATGTCCTGCTCCCATCAAAATATGGCCACGATGTTGTAATAAAGCATTCATCGGCACTACAAAGAATCCTGCTAATCCGCCAATCAACATCAGCAAGACTATTGCGAGCCACAAGTCTTTTACTAAAATCATGGCCATCACAACGATACCCATTGCAATACCGAGCGGAATGACCTTTACTGATTGCTTCAACGAAATCCATCGAGCTGCCATAATAGCACCCATTGCAATACCCACAGCAACCACGCCCTGTAGTTGAGCGGCTTGATTGAGTGGATAATTTATTGCCAGTTCAGCCCATTTCAACACAATAAACTGTAGTGTTGCGCCTGCTCCCCAGAACAAAGTAGTTACTGCAAGCGATATCTGTCCAAGCTTATCTGCCCATAATAGCTTTATACAATGCCCAAATCCATGGATCAGATAAAAAGGATTTTTCTTGGGGATACGGTGATCAAATCCTGTATTAGGAATATACAGATTAAAAAATGCTGCAACAGCATAAATTATGGCTACCAAAAAAATACTGGCCTCCAATGCGCTATCAATCCTTGTATCAATAAAAGGAAAATCAAATTCCAGGAAATCATTTGAAACAGCAGGTGTAATCAAAATACCGCCCAATACAGTACCTAAAACTATGGATGTTACCGTTAGTCCTTCAATCCATCCATTAGCCATTACCAGTTTCTCTGGTGGTAATAATTCGGTCAATATGCCATATTTGGCAGGCGAATAAGCTGCTGCACCTAAACCCACAACTGCATAAGCAGCCAATGCATGATATTGATGTATGGCAAAAAACAATAATCCACAACCTACAATCTTGATTGCATTGCTAATAAACATGACACGTCCTTTTGGCATAGAATCAGCAAATGCGCCAACGAAAGGAGCAAGAATGACGTAGAACAGTACGAAGACAAACTTCAGCATGGGTGTTAAATAGGAGGGTGCATGCAGGTCAATCAATAATGCAATCGCCACAACCAACAGCGCATTATCTGCCAGAGAAGAAAAAAACTGCGCTGCCATAATTGTATAAAAACCACGCTCCAAGCTATTTCCTTGTAAGTTTATATTTTTTATAACTCTCAGTTACCGGGTCATTCTTTTGTTCTATGAAGTCACTTAAACAACAAATTTACTGACTACTTTAATCATTCTATTCAATTTAACATGAAAGATTAGCATATTATGCAGGTTTTTAAAGTATCAATACATAAATGTTAAATTCATCATACTGAATTTAGAATATTATAAAAAATTCTGTGAATAATTCTCGCTTCCGCTTATTCTGGACATAAATTTAATGCCTCGCCCTACTCAAGCTTTTATAGATCTTTCTGCTTTAACGCATAACCTGACTATAGTACGTCAACATGTACCACACGCACGTATAATGGCAGTCATCAAGGCAGATGCCTATGGTCATGGGTTACTCCATGCCGCAAGTGCTTTAAAAGATGTTGATGGATTTGCACTACTGGAATTGGATGCAGCTATATGCCTACGGGATGCTGGCTATCGGCAGCCTATTCTACTATTGGAAGGCTTCTTTTCTACAGAAGAATTAGCATTGTTTGAACAGTACCAATTAAGTGCTGTTATTCACCATAGTGAGCAAATTGCCATGCTATCAGATTCCAAACATCATGAACTAAACTTATTTCTAAAAATCAATACAGGGATGAATCGTTTAGGGTTGGCACCTGAGCAATTTCCACAGGTAATCAAGAAACTGACAGGGAATCGATGCGTAAACAGCATCACATTGATGACACACTTTGCCTGTGCTGATGATCCTTCTAAGGAAGAAAGTGTAAATCAACAATTGCAATGCTTTGAAGCTATCACTAAAGAGCACAATCATCCACGTTCACTTGCAAATTCCGCAGCAATCATACGTTATCCTGAAACACATACTGACTGGGTACGTCCTGGCATCATGCTATATGGCGCCTCCCCCTTTCCTGATAAAACCGCATCAGAGCTCAATCTGAAACCAGTCATGACACTATCAAGTAAAATTATTGCCATACATGATTTGAAAATCGGAGACAGAGTAGGGTATCACGGTCTTTTCCAGGCAGACCGTCCGATGCGTATCGGTATTGTCGCATGTGGCTATGCAGATGGATACCCACGTCATGCACCGACAGGCACACCTGTATTAATAAACAATCAACGTAGTCGACTATTGGGTCGGATATCTATGGATATGTTAGCTGTAGACTTAACTGAAATTGAGAATGCTGGGCTAAATAGCCCTGTTACTCTTTGGGGGAAGGAAATGCCGGTTGATGAAGTAGCTCATCGGGCAGGGACAACCAGTTATGAGCTACTTTGTGCGCTAGCTCCACGAGTAGAAAAGATTCCTTCAAAATAACATTAGAACCCAATCTACTCGCGCTAATTCACTATACAAACAAGAGGCTATTCTACTCTTGCTTTACTGCGCAAATCTTGCACAACTGTCGCAAATTCACGCTGTAATACACGTTGCTGTATATTCTGTTTTACTTCTTCAAATGGAGGAACTTCCATTGGGCGTATATCCATTAATTCAATCACATGCCACCCAAAAGAAGTCTGTACAGGCTGCTCAGTCAATCCCCCTTTCGATAAATTTACTAGCGCTTCAGCAAAAGGTCTGACATAGGCTGCAGGTGGACTCCAATTAAGTTCACCTCCATTTCCCTTACTACCATCATCAATTGATTTTTCCTGGGCGATTTTGGCAAAATCACCACGTTTTTTCTTGAGACTAGCAATAATATCCCTAGCTACACTTTCACTTTCTACAAGAATATGGCGTGCTTTATACTCTTTATCACCCATTTGTACTTTCAGCATTTCATATTCCTTACGTAAGGTATCTTCCCTGACTACATTATTCTTTATGTAATCAGCCTGAAATGCTCTGACTAACACTGCCTGGCGAGATATTTCAAGTTGCGCAATGACTTCCGGATCTAGATCCAATCTCTTTTTGGTCGCTTCTTGTGCAAGAATCTCTTCAGCAATCAGATTCTCACGCAAAGCCTTTCTCATTTCCGGTCCATCTGGCTGACCCTGCGCAACGTTTGCTTTAACCATTAATTCCAGACGCGATTGTGGAATCACTACACCGTTCACCTTAGCCACAACTCCTGTTGACTGAGCCTGAGCTGATAGAGTAACTAAGCCAAAAATACTAACTATCATTACTTGTGAAAATTTCGTCAAACGCATGGAATTTCCTTTTTTGTGATTTGGATAAAATTTATATTCGCCAGAATATATTGATCGGGAGAAAGTATACGCCTTAACTGAGTGAACGTGAATCTTTACCTGTCACCATTTATAGTGAAATAACTTGATACTATTGAAAAATGCAACACATGCAGATTCCTTATGCGGGCAATACCTTTTTAAAAGGCTTGACTGTTACTTTCTTATAGATACCTGAGCGGACATAAGGGTCCGCATCAGCCCAATCTTGCGCTGCCTCCAAGGATTCAAACTCTGCCACAATCAAACTTCCTGAGAAACCTGCTGTACCTGGATCACAACTATCTATCGCAGGATAGGGACCTGCCAAAATTAGACGTCCCGCCTCTTGTAACGCCTGAATTCTTTTTAAGTGTTCTGGGCGAACTGTCATTCTTTTTTCTAGACTGTTCGGCACATCCTCGCTGTTTATAACATATAGCATCATCAGTTCTTACTCACTTTATTTTCTATTTTCTTCTCCTAAATTATCCTGCTCGCTAGAAGTAACATTTTCAGTTAATAATGGGGCCGTATCTTTCAAGTATCTTCCTAACATGATCACTTGCAATATTATAAAAATAAACATTAGTCCAGTAGCACCAAATAGTTTAAACGTAACCCAGGTATCCAATGAAAAACTAAACGCGACATAAAGATTGACACAACCCATTGATATAAAAAAACCTATCCAGCCAAGATTGAGTTTGTTCCAGACTAACATTGGTAAAACAATCTGTTTCTCTAACAAGGTCTGTACCAAATTTTTTCTGAAAATTTGATTTGATACCAGCAAAACAGTTGCTAATAACCAGTAAAGTGCTGTCGGTTTCCATTTAATAAATGTTTCATTCTGAGACACTAATGTCGCGCCGCCGAAAATAACGATAATAGCCAGATTTATCCACATCATTTTATCTACCTGACGATGGCGAAGCCAAAGCCAGCCAATCTGTGCAATAGCTGCTGCTATAGCTACAGCAGTTGCAACAAAAATATCGTAAACCTTAAAAGCCAAGAAAAATAAAATGACCGGGAAAAGATCAAATAGAAATTTCATCATTACTAGTACTCAGTATTTATATTAGTAGCCAATTAGAAAAATTGATCGCAAAAAAAGAAATCTGTCTTCACATCAATACAGGGGGCAATTGGGCTGTAAGGTTATTTTTTTCCTTAGTCGCTGCGCCCAATAATGCATAACCTAACAAAATACCAGCTTCATCCTGATAAAGCGCTTTTACACCATCTTTGTCAGCTTCAATATGCCATTCACCATTTACACTAAAATCAGGTGGTGAGACTACTGTTGGACACGATGGCGTTTTTACCATCACTGGCATTGCTGGATAGCAAACAGATGTTGGATTACCTGCAAGTGTTGCAGCTAAGGCCCGGGCTGCGTGTGTAATCGGCATCACAAAAGGTAATACCTTGCTTTCAACCTCTGCACAATCACCCAAAGCATAAATATTGGTAAACTGTGTTTGTAATAAGCGATTAACTACAATTCCACGATTGACCTGAATACCGGCTGCCTCAGCAAGTTGAGTACGAGGACGTAACCCTACTGCTGAGAACACGATATCTGATTCGATCGTTTCACCACTGGTTAGTGTTAAACATAAATGCTCTTTAACTTGATCAACAGATTGAGTTGTTGCATTTAAGTGAAAAACCACACCCGCCGCTTCTAGTTTCTGCTGTATAAATGCTCCGCCTGCTGGCGGTAAGAGGCGCCCCAAAGGGCGGGCATTGATATCAATCACATCCACTTGATAACCCGTTGCTGCCAGGTCATTTGCAAATTCACAGCCGATTAAACCTGCACCAATAATGGAGATTCGTTTTTTCCCTATCAATGCATCACGAAAACTTTGATAATCATCGAGGTCATTTACTGTTAATATTTTTGCTACGCCATCTCCCTGTAATGGCAGACGCACTTGATCTGCGCCTAATGCCAAAACCAGCTGATCATAGAATATTTTTTCACCATCAACCAACGTTACTGAATTTCTGGATTGATCAATAGCAACCACACGACAATGAGGACGAATGGAAATCTTCAATTGTGATGCCATTTGAGCTGCATCGCCATTTAAAATAGATTCAGGTGTTTTACCACCTGATAGCGCATTTGATAACATGGGCTTGGAATAAAAACCGCCATGGTCAGCAGATAACATAATAATGGGAAGTTCTGTGTCCAGTTTACGTAGCTCACGTGCTACGGCATAGCCAGCCAATCCACTTCCTACAATAATCACCGGATTATCCATCACTCCGATTTCTACCATTTCAAAATCTGTTTTACTCACTCCACATTCAGGGCAAGTCCAGTTTTCTGGAAGATATTCCCAACGTGTACCCGCTTTAATAGCATGCTCTGGATCACCAATGGATTCATCATAGATAAACCCGCATATCTTACATTGAAATCTTTTCATTTCTTTTATCTTTCTTTACTGGAACTTATAAAAAATGCACATTGATTTGAGGAAATTTTCCATCAATCAATGTGCCTTATTTAATAGCGCTAATAGCGTAATAGTTGAATAACTCTTCAACAGAAAAATTAACCTTCTCAAACACAATAATGATACATGCAGTGAGTAAAAGGCGAGCCAGTACTAAAAAAACAAGTAAGACAACCAAGTTATTCCATCAGATTCGCTATATTTATAAATGCCCAGTTCTTTGAAAAGTTAGCAAACATAGAAGATCACAGTGTATCTTCTGTCCTGAATGGCACTTACTTAAGGCAATCGTCAGGATTCCTCTGTCCTCTTTTATTGAGGCTCTGAGGTATCGCTATTATTCACTAAACTTTTTCGTCTCTGCAAATAAGCATCGCGCAAAAATTCATATTTATCCAATGCAGCTTCTTCTAATGTTTTCTCAACATCCAATAATTGTGCACGCATGTCGAGGGCTCTTCCTGTCGCAACGGGAACACGAAGAGCTGCATCAACATAATTAATATTGTTCAGATAAATTCCTGTTGTGATAGGGTTAGCAAAATAACCATCAACACCTATTCCTACCGCATCACGCACAGAACTTGGTCCTAATAAAGGTAATACTAAATAAGGCCCACTACCAATGCCGTAGTGCCCCAATGTTTGGCCAAAATCTTCATTTCGTTTGCTGAGATTAACATCACTCGCTGCAGTGATATCACTAGCAATATCGATCAAACCAAATATACCAAAAGTTGTATTAATCAATACTCGTGCACTACTCGCAAGTGCACTTTCATAATTTAACTGTAGAATAGAATTGCCTGTCACTACTGCATCGTCAATATTTGAAAAGAAATTACCAATCATCATTTCGATGGGATCAGGTACAACCTTCTTATAACCTCTAGCAACTGGTTCAAATATTTTTTCATCTAACGTCTCATTAAAATCAAAAACAGCACGGTTCATTGATTCCAACGGATCACTCTGGTTATTCGTTGAAGCACAAGCAGTTAAAAATAAACCTAACACCAGAAAAGCACTAGCTTTGAAACGGATAAAATTAATCATTTTCTTTTTTTATTCAAGTAAAAATTCCAATGGATATTGCCACATTTATAAGACAGGTTCAATATGCCTTGCTATTCGTCCGTGCCGCCAAAAATGATACTACACACAAGACTTAAAAAGTCATCATTAAAACAAGCATCAAACATATACGACAGATTACTCATAGTACTCTATAAAAACTTTCCTTTAACAACAGAATTAAGCATTTCTAAACAACCACTGGCTAAAGCCGGTGATTCTAACCTTATGATGGAAATAAAATTGTGTAGCTTAACGATCAAGCAGCTTCCATTCCATTGTGACGCAATAGCGCATCCAGTTCCGGCTCACGACCGCGAAATGCAATAAATGATTCCAGCGCTGAACGACTTCCTCCCATCGCAAGGATCTCTTCTAGAAAACGTGAACCTGTCGCTGCATTGACTACGCCATCTGAAGCGGTTTCTTCAAACATACTATAGGCATCAGATGACAATACTTCCGCCCACTTATAACTGTAATAGCCCGCTGCATAACCGCCTGCAAAAATATGTGCAAAGCTATTTGGAAAACGATTGAAGTCGGGAGGAATGATCACAGCGACAGCTTTGCGAATATCATCAATCAACTGTAACACTGTCTTATCACTACTTGGTTTAAAATCAAAATGGACATGCATATCAAAGAGCGCAAACTCAATCTGCCGCAACATCTGTAGCCCACTCTGGAAATTTTTGGCCTTCAGCATCTTATCAAATAGAGCCTTGGGTAGTGATTCGCCCGTCTCAATATGTTGAGTCATTCCGGCAAGTACATCCCATTCCCAACAAAAGTTCTCCATAAACTGGCTGGGCAGTTCTACTGCATCCCACTCAATACCGTTAATGCCGGACACACCTAAATCCTCGATTTGTGTCAGCAAGTGATGCAAACCATGACCAAACTCATGAAATAGCACGATCACTTCATTATGCGTAAATAAAGCTGGGCGGAGCTGGTGATTAATATTGACAGGTGCTGAAAAATTACAAGTAAGATAGGCAACCGGTAATTGTATGACATGATTTCCTGCTTGTTTATTTTCAATTCGCCGGCGTGTAACTGCATCATCCATCCAGGCACCGCCCCGCTTAGCAGGACGCGCGTAGAGATCAAGATAAAATTGGCCAATTAATTGACCATTCGCATCATTAATATCAAAAAATTTTACATCAGGATGCCAGCATTGAACATTTCGTGAAACTACTACAGGAACAATATGAATGCCATATAGTTTTTCTACCAGTTTAAACATGCCTGTCAATACCTTATCCTCAGGGAAATATTGTTTGACTTCCTGATCAGAAAAAGCATAGCGGTCTTCACGCAATTTCTCACTGACGTAAGCTAAATCCCAGGCTTCAAGTTTTGGCAGATTTAACTTCTCAGCTGCAAACTGCTGAAGCGCTTGCAGATCCCGCTCAGCATATGGCTTTGCTTTAGCTGCTAATTTTCCAAGAAAATCCAAAACCTGTTGTGGCGAAGTAGCCATTTTCGTCGCCAATGAAACTTCAGCATAATTCTCATAACCAAGCATTTGCGCTGCTTCCTGGCGTAGCTTCAGTATCTTGTTAATGAGCGGCATATTATCCTTATCCGACCCAATCTGACGATCAAATTCACTGGCACGAGTGGCATAAGCACGGTACATCTGCTCACGCAAATCGCGATTGTCCGCATATTGCAGCACGGGAAGATAAGAAGGCATATGCAAGGTAAATTTCCAACCTGTTCTGGAATCTTCTTCAGCCAATTCTCTGGCTGTTTGTAACACATCAGCCGGAATACCTGATAGGGTTTCTGCATCCTCTATTATTAATGAATAAGCATTGGTGGCATCCAATAAATTATCATTGAACTTTGAAGATAACTTCGATAGCTCCTCCTGGATCTGTAAAAACCGTTGTTTTTTGTCAGATGGCAATTCTGCGCCGCCTAAACGAAAATCTCTTAACTCATTTTCAATAATTTTTTTTCGTGCCGGACTCAAATTATCGAATCCTGCACTCGCACGTAGTTGCTTAAATTTTTCAAACAGTAACAAATCTTGTGACAACTCCGCATAGAACTGAGTAATCAATGGTAGATTTGCATTATAGATTTCCCTGAGCTGCGGACTATTCATCACCGCATTCAAATGCGACACCTGCCCCCAGGTTCGTGACAAACGCTCATTGGCATCCACCATCGGTTGTACAAAAGTTTGCCAACCAGGCGCATTATGATCAGCGCGTACTTTTTCAATCACCGTACGATTTTCATTCAGCAGCACTTCAATGGCTGGCGTAATATGCTCATTCTTTATTTCTACAAAACGGGGGAGTCCAGAAAAATCAAGTAATGGGTTTGACATGTTGCTCCAAGTAATGGGTTAAAAACAAACAGAGTAGTTATTGCAGGCTCAATGCTCATAAACAATATGGCCATTCACCAGGGTATATTTAATTCCACCCGGTAACTCCATACCTAAAAAAGGAGTATTTTTACCTTGACTTGAAATGGCTGAGGATGTCACTTTCCAATAATAATCAGGGTCAAAGATACAAATATCAGCTGCACTTCCGACAGATAAATGTCCTGCATCAATTCCCAATATCTTTGCTGGGTCCGATGTAATCTTTGCCAGAACATTAATCAATGGCAGGCGCATTTCCACCCCCCATTTTAATGTTAAGGGCAGCAATAATTCCACACCTGTTGCACCCACTTCAGACTGACCAAATGGAAGTAACTTGGCATCTTCATCAACTGGCGCATGATCCGAACAAATCGCATCAATAGTGCCGTCAAGTAAGCCATGACGCAATGCGTCTCGATCACTGGAACCACGCAGTGGCGGCATCAGATGGCAATTAGAATCGAAGAAGCCAATATCCATGTCGGATAAATGCATATGATTGATCGTTACATCGCAAGTCAACGGCAAGCCCTGTTGCTTGGCGGTACGGATCATCGCCAGCCCTTCTGCACTGGAAATCCGGCACAAATGCACTCTGACACCCGTTTCTTTCGCTAATAAAATAATATTGGATAAAGCTACTGTTTCAGCACACACGGGAACTGTGGGCAAACCTAATCGGGTCGCCACCTCTCCATCATGCGCTACACCATCGTTGGTCAAGCTGATTTCTTGTGGACGTAGCCATACGCTAAAACCAAATGTAGAGGCATACTGCATTGCTTGCATTAACACTCGTAAATTAGGCAACAAGCCATCCGGTTGACCAAAAACAACACATCCTGCATCGTTTAATTCGGCCATTTCGGTTAAACGCTCACCTCTTAGTCCTTGAGTAAGCGCACCAATGGGGTAAACATGTGCCTGATTAAGGTTTTTGGCACGATGTTTCAGCATTTCTACCAACCCCGGTTCATCTAACGGTGGATCCGTATCCGGAGGACATGCAAAACTCGTTACACCACCAGCAACAGCCGCACCCATTTCTGATTCAAGTGTCGCTTTATATTCAAGTCCAGGTTCACGCAAGCGCACAGACAAATCAACCAAACCTGGGCACACGATTAATGATTTGGCATCGATGATACGACTGGCTTGAAATTCACTGGGAGCAGCGCCTATTGAAATGATCTTACCTTTAGCAATAAAAATATCCTGAACTGCATCAATACCCTGCTTAGGATCAATCAGGCGCCCATTCTTAATATGAATTTTCATGATGGCAGCCTTTAAACCTGATGACCTGCCAAAATGGACATCACAGCCATGCGCACCGCTATACCGAATGTCACTTGCGGCAAAATCACTGACTGCTTGCCGTCTGCCACGGCAGAGTCGATCTCCACTCCGCGATTCATGGGTCCAGGGTGCATCACAATGGCATCACGCCGGGCTAGTAATAATTTTTCCGGGGTCAATCCATAGTATTTAAAGTATTCTTCCGGACTGGGTAAATTCGCGCCTTGCATGCGTTCATTTTGCAAACGCAGCATCATCAACACATCAATGTCTTTCAGTCCCTTCGCCATATTATGGTAAACATGCACACCCAGGCGTTCTACCATTTTTGGCAATAAAGTTTTAGGTGCGATCACTCGTACTTCCGGCACTCCCAATGTAGTCAGTGCATGGATCTGGGAGCGGGCTACTCTGGAATGCAGAATGTCACCAATAATAGCGACGCGCAAGTTATGAAAATCACGCTTATAACGCCGAATAGTGAACATATCCAGCAAAGCTTGTGTTGGATGTGCATGACTCCCATCACCAGCATTAATTACATGAATGTCTGGTCGAACATGATTGGCAATCAAGTGAGCCGCGCCACTTTGTGCATGTCGTACAACAAACATATCAGCATTCATAGCTGAAAGATTGTTTACTGTATCCAGCAGTGTTTCACCTTTAGATTGCGCAGAAACTGCAATATTGAGATTAATGACATCTGCCGATAAACGTTTGGCAGCAATTTCAAATGTCGTCCTTGTGCGCGTGCTCGGTTCAAAAAAAAGATTGAATATAGATTTTCCACGTAATAATGGAATCTTCTTGACATCACGTTCAGTGACACCAACGAATGATTCGGCAGTATCCAATATATGCAGTAAAATGGAGGCAGGTAATCCTTCCGTTGTCAGCAAATGCCGCAGCACACCATTTCCATCCAGTTGCGGATTTCTATTGATCATTCTGGAAGGCTCTTGTCATACAAATTTAAACTTAACTTTCCGCTATCTTCACGCTTCAATTCCAACATTTTATCGGCTGGTAATTCAAGCTCTATACCAATATATTGAGCAGCAATTGGCAGCTCTCTGCCACCTCGATCAACTAAAGTGGCCAGACTAATAGAAGCGGGACGACCGTAATCAAATAACTCATTAATTGCTGCGCGAATGGTACGCCCTGTATAAAGTACATCATCCACTAATATAATATGCTCCCCTTCCACATCAAAGGGTATTTCCGATGGTTTGACTTGTGAATGCAATCCAATTTTATCGAAATCATCGCGATAAAATGATACATCCAGCGACCCTAGCGGCTGTGTAATCCCTAGTTCCTGATGCAGACGTTCAGCCAACCATACACCTCCCGTGTGGATACCCACGAGTGCGAAATCTTTGCCAATATCTGACTGTATTTTCTGAGCGAGACTTTTGAATAAAATTTCAGCGTCTGGTAATTGCATGCCGTTCATCAAAAAATGATTGAAGTATTTGTTGTGCCGCTATCTGATCAAGTACTGATTTTTGTTTTCTTCCTGTGATACCCGCTTCTCGTAACGTAACACTGGCCGTTTGACTGGTATAACGCTCATCTTTCAATATGACTCTGATATTAAAACGCCCCGCCAGACGTCGCGCAAAGCGTTGACTTAAATGTGTCAGCTCATGTGCTGTTCCATCAATATGCATAGGCAACCCCACCACCAATAAAACTGGCTGCCAAGTTTCGATCAATTTAGCAATCATAGCAAAACGTTGCTCTGTCACTTCGCTATCAACCGTCACAAGTGGATGAGCTATACCCAGCGTATTATTGCCAATAGCCATACCAATACGTTTTTTCCCAAAATCAAAAGCTAATACAGTTCCTTCAGGAAGTTGTTCTGGTAATTGACATTCCAATTGAGCATCAGCGGGATTCTCTGCCATCAGCAATGATTATTTATGCATGTCCGACTTCATTGGATAAATTTGCATAATTAATGCCGAGCAATTGCATTGCTGCAGGCAATCTTTCTTCAGATGACAAATCAAATATCACAGCCGATGAAGCTGGCACCGTCAACCATGCATTCTGTGCTAACTCATGTTCAATTTGACCAGCGGCCCAACCAGCATAACCAAGCGCAATCAGTGCTTGATCTGGCCCATCGGCATTTGCTATAGCTTTTAAGATATCCAGTGATGTAGTCAAACCTACTTCTTGATTCACAACCAGCGTTGATTGCCACTTGCCTACGGGTTGATGTAATACAAATCCGCAATCCAGTTGCACAGGCCCACCAAAAAGTACAGGCGCTGTTTCAACTAGAGAATTGGCCTGTGAAATACCTAATTGTTTGAAAAGATTGACCAGAGTAAGATCAGTGGGCCGATTAATGACTATGCCAATCGCACCTTGTTCATTATGTTCACAAATATACGTTAATGTCTTAGAAAATATAGAGTCCACCATAGTTGGCATAGCAATTAAAAAATGGTTTGTCAGGTTAATATTTTTCATAGCGGAATCAGTTTTCTATTTACTTATTTCATCATCATTTTAATTTCTCTTATTTCATATTCAATAACTTACAAGATAGAAGATTTCCACTTAAACCCAATATGCTGTTTGAGTCATTACTTTTGACCCAAGTTTCATGGTAAATTTTACGGGCAACGGTAATTCTGCCCCCCCATAAGATAACGCCATGGTTGCATGACTGGCTTCATCAATTTCCATTTGTGTCACAATAGCGCGGCTTTTCTCATCGTTATTAGGCAAACGCTGCAAATGACTCGCCAAATGTGCGCCCACTTGTTGCTCGGTTTCGGCAAGAAATCCCAGGTTCCATTTATCTCCCAACATTCCCGCCACAACACCTATGGCAAAAGACCCACCATACCAGAGTGGATTAAGTAAGCTTTTGCGTCCACCCAGCTCAGCGATACGACGCTCTGTCCAAGCCAGATGCTCTGTTTCTTCGCGTGCAGCCTGCATCAGTGCTTTCTGCACTGTTCCGTCACGCGCTGTTAATCCCTGTCCTTGATACAATGCTTGCGCACAAACTTCGCCCACATGATTCACACGCATTAACGCACTGGATAATCGTTTTTCCGTATCAGTCAGTTCAGCTTCTGGCAGCTCACTACCCGGAACAGGCCGCAAAGTTTGGGCTGGAGTCAGCAAGGTGCGCAAGGCGCCGTCAAAACCAATGATAAGCTTATCAATATTGATCATAGTCTTTTACTTCGTGAGTCGATGAGAATTAGGTATCCATTATAGGCTGATATTCAGGAAATGAAGTACCTCAGTTCAAAGATAATTGTTTACTTCCCCAGTAAATTTCTAATTGTATCAACAAGCTTTTAGCAAAAATACAGCATACGTTACATGAAAATTTGTTTTCATTATAATTCCAAACCCATTTGCCTTGCCAGTAATGTAACTGGATGCAACACTTCGATACTTATTCTTTTCTCGTACAATCCATTGGCAATATGCATCGAGCAACCAATATTTGAAGTTACCAAGTATCTAGCACCACTTTCTACCAGAACAGATATCTTATCATCCAGCAGCATACCTGCGATCTCAGGCTGATTAACAAAATAAGTTCCTGCAGCACCGCAGCATTGATCATTACCCGCTAAAGGCAGAACTTGTGCACCAGGTATACGTGAAATCAATTCATAGGAATAGGCCTGATCACATAATACATTACGCAAACTACATGGATCATGCACCAGAATTTTATGTGGTAATGGTGATATTTCTACACTTTCCCATCCCTCTGCTGCAACCAGAAATTGACTGATATCTGTAATACTTGATAACGCGCGCGCGTTATCAACACTACCGGATTCAGTATACTGTTCATGGCCATTACCCACTCCAGACTCAAACAACTGCACACTACAACCCGACGCTGTACTGATAATTGTGTTTACATTGAGTTCACCAAAAACTGACTTGTTTTGTTGTGCCAATGCGGCAGCTATTTCTAGCGCACCACTATGTTGATGAATAGCGCCACAACAGGTTTGATTTAGCGGAACATAAACGGTATATCCTAAGCGATTCAACACGTAAATACTCGAATTTAATGTTGCGACATCCGTTATTCTCGCCACACAACCTAAAAACAAACCAACTTCACCTCGCTTTTTCCCTTCCGCAGGGTAAACTTCCTGCCAATTATTATTAATGGTATGCTTACTATTCACAGTTATTGCATAGGGAAATTTAACCAAAGGAATCTGCGCGGCAAATTTAAGTAATTTATTTTTCTCTAACTGACTTAATTTTTGTAGCCGTTGCAATAAGCCTCTTTTCTGCATGAAATAAAACAGCCGGCGTAAACGATCCAGACGTACAGGGCGGGTAAGCAATAGCTTTTCCAGTACAGCTCGTATTCTTGATTTCTGGCTTGTTACGAAACCTTTTGGTTGATCTGCAATCAGCACGCGAGTTGCATCAATTAAATGTCCATATGAAACATTGCTAGGGCAAACTGACTCACAAGCCCGGCACGTCAAACAACGATCCATATGCTGAGTAAATCGCGCATTCAATGGAATGCGCCCATTAGCAACCCCACTCATCAAAGTAATACGCCCGCGCGGAGAATCCGCTTCTGATTTCAGTAATCGATAAGTAGGGCAATGCGGCAAACATAAACCGCATGAAACACACCGACTTGATTCATTAATAATGAAATCTCTAGAGAGCTTCGGAAGCAATTTAATAAGTTCCATTATAAAAACTCATGTATAACCCTCTTCTTTATTCCCGCCTGTTGAATACGGAATCACAATAAACTTACTTATTTTATCACTTGTCAGAGTCGTAGAAATTACTGTAAAATAGAAAGTTATCCGAATTTATACTTCAGTAATTATAGGCTTATAGGCAAAAATATGGTTATTATTAGATTGGCAAGAGGCGGCGCCAAGAAACGTCCATTCTTTAATATGGTTGTAGCAAATTCTCGCGACGCACGTGATGGCCGGTTTATAGAGCGCGTTGGTTTTTATAACCCAAGAGCCATTGGTGGGGAAGAAACGCTACGAGTTCAATTGGATCGAATCGCTCATTGGCAATCCAAAGGCGCGCAGCTATCACCAACAGCAACCCGATTGATTAAACAATTTACTCTCAATAAAGAAGCTCCCGCAAATAGCTAATACAGACAAAACAGCTATAGCAATGGTGGTGATGGGGCATATTATGGGCCCCTTTGGCATTTCTGGCTGGATAAAAGTTTATCCTTATACTGAGCACATTAACGGATTACTGGGATATTCATCATGGTGGCTAAGCAAAGAAAATGATGAGTGGCAGGAAGTGAGAGTTATAACAGGCCGTATTAATGGCAACACCTTAAACGTAGAATTAAGGGAATACACTAACCGCACACAAGCCTTAAGACTTAAGGGAATGCAAGTAGCAATTCCACGTAGTCAATTGCCCACCTTACCAGCAGATGGAAATTGTGGTTACTATTGGTCAGATTTGATTGACGCTGAAATAGTTAATTTAAAAGACGAGAAACTTGGCAAGGTTGTTGGATTGTTTGAAACTGGCGCGAATGATGTTTTACGTATACAGTGCATGGGTAAAGAAAAAGAAGAAATTCTTATCCCTTTTATTGGGCAAGTTGTCATAAAAGTAGATTTGAAGCTTTCTCGGATCATAGTTGACTGGGGTATAGATTATTAAGGTGACGAACAATGCCTTTTGAATGTGATGTCATCACATTATTTCCAGAAATGTTCAATGCCATTACTCAGTATGGCGTAACAGGAAAGGCAAACAGAAACACCATTTTTCAACTCAGCACATGGAATCCACGTGACTTTACCCAAGACAGTTATCGTACTGTAGATGACAGTCCTTATGGCGGAGGTCCAGGGATGGTCATGATGGCACAACCATTGGAAGATGCTATCGTTCAGGCCAAGACCAGACAAAATACACTTGGGATTGAGAAACCTAGGGTTGTTTATCTGTCACCACAGGGAAAGCGGCTTGACCATGAAATGGTCACACAATTGAGCATACTGCCGGGATTAATTTTGCTTTGTGGAAGGTATGAAGGAATAGATGAGCGTTTAATCATGCGTCAAGTAGATATGGAAATTTCTATTGGCGATTATGTGGTCTCAGGTGGTGAATTGGCTGCAATGGTATTAATTGATTGTATCGTTAGACTAATCCCAGGAACACTAGGTGATCCGGAATCAGCAAATCAGGACTCATTTGTCGAAGGGCTATTAGACTATCCGCACTATACTCGCCCTGAGATGTATGAAGGCATTTATGTACCTGGAGTATTAATGTCAGGTAATCATGCGCATATTCTCCGTTGGCGCTTACAACAAGCACTCGGCAGAACATGGTTAAAACGACCTGATTTATTTGAGTTAAAATTTGCACACGGCATGACAATAGAAGAAGAAAAGCTTTTGGAAGAATTTAAACAATCCTGTAAATCCAGGTAGAATCGGCAAATAGGGAAAAAATATGAACTTAATTAATCAATTAGAAGCTGAAGAAATCACTCGCCTTAACAAAGAGATACCTAACTTCTCTCCTGGAGATACAGTGATTGTTAATGTCAACGTAGTTGAGGGAGATCGCAAACGTGTACAAGCTTATGAAGGTGTTGTGATAGCCAAGCGCAATCGTGGTCTGAATTCAGCATTCACAGTTCGAAAAATTTCAAGTGGGGAAGGTGTAGAACGTACCTTTCAAACGTACTCACCACTGATAGCGAGTATAACCATAAAGCGCCGAGGCGCAGTTTGCCGCGCAAAACTTTATTATCTTAGAGATCGTGCTGGTAAATCAGCTCGTATCCGTGAAAAATTACCCGCTCGTATTGCCAACAAGAAGGTAGCACAAGCGAATCAATCTGCTATTTCACAGGAAACTACAACACAAGAGTCTGCTGAATAATCAGCTCAAATATTCATAGATTCCCAGAACAAGAAGCCGTACATTGGTATAACAATGTACGGCTTCTTGTATATAAAGCAGGTAAGAATTTTTAATTATCATCTACGAAAAATGTATATTAATTAACCGGGATATTTCATGAATTCGCACGATTATCGCACAGGATATTGTTTATCAAGGAATTTTTGCGGGCAAGCCGCAAAGCGGCTGCCAGCAAAAATTCCTTGAGAATCAATAACCAAGTGAGAGCGTGTGCAATTCATGAAATATCCGGGTTAAGTTCTACATTTTTTATTCGAGTAGCTCCAACACATTCTCTGGTGGTCGGCATAATTTAGCTTTGCTGCCACGTACCACTATGGGGCGCTGAATCAGATCCGGATTCTCTACCATCGCTTTAATTAACTCATCATCCGACGCAGTGCCTAAATTACGCGCTAATGGTTCATCTTTACGCAAAATATCGCGTACCGGCATATTTAGTTTCTGAATCAATTCTCGCAACTCATCAACTGTTAAGGGTGCTTCATAATAATTAATTGATTCAAAATCATCCCCACTATCCTTAAGTAAGGACAAGGTTGCCCTACATTTACTACAGGTAGGTTTCTGATAGATAACTATCTTGTCACTCATACACTATTTTTCCTGTTACTGATACCACCTCTTAAAAAAATCCCAAGTCAAGTACAAGTCTTTTAAAGAGAATAAATTATTTCACACCACATTCTGATGAAATCGCTTTATAAGCAGCCGATGAGCCACTTAGCCCAAAAGTATCAGTTGTTTCTGTACCACGTGCTGACACCCCCTTAACAACTAGTGAATTTCCACGATTTATAGCATCAGTTATTCTATTATCGGCTGCTTCATCAGCAGCCCAAGCCGAATCATCCTGAGTAAAAAGACGAAAATTCTGATTATTTACTATAGCTGTCACTTCACTGCCAGATTTGTATGCATAACCAGCAATATAACTAAAAACGTTTTTACTTTTCTCAGCAGGACGATGTGTTATCAAAGCAAAGACGTCACCTCGCTTTGTATAATTCCCTCCTGTTTTTTTGGGCTGGCTAACCATGTAACAAACTTTGCTATTGCTTTCCATAAACATATAGGCTGCCCAGTCGCCGTGCTCTCCAATCAGTTTTGGCTCTGAGGCCTGAATTGAGCTACACAGCATAAAGGCAACACTAGAAATTATTAATTTTGTAAATTTTAACTTCATTTCAGAAACCTTGAGAAATATGTTCGATACGATTTCAGTGATTGATCGGAGTCAAGATAAGAATTCTCTGCAATCTAAATTACTTACAATCAGAAAATAATTAACAACCTTCCATCTTGTAAATATAAAAACCATTCGTGTTGATCGCATCAATGACATCAGCGGGTGCGCTCTGGCTATGGCAAAAACTACATTCCTTACTGGTAACAATCGCATCATCTTCACCAATTGTAGCAAGCCATTGTTTGGCATATTCAACCGCCTTATGGTCATCTTTCACTGCTGTAAATACATCAAAGTGCATCGTATGCCCATCTTTAGCTTTAACATAAGTATCATAAACATGAATTTGCATATTATTATTTCCTTGAAAAAATATGAATTAAAGTAACAAGCGCACTGTAACAACCTGCTATATTACGAATAAGACATAGTAACTATACCAATTAATCCATTAAACTGCCATGAGAATCACACTACCGGGATAACCAGAAAGTTCGTTACCTTTCCTTGAACATGGCTAGCATTATTTCTTTCTCGCGACGATGACACCACCGCACGTTGGATTAATAGATGATCAGAATCTGAATCATTCATTAATAATCAGTCGATTATACTCTATAGTCGCTTCTGTTGAGCCAAGCACAACATCTTGATAATTCTTCATGGTTATACAGCCATGCCACAAAAGTGGAATTTATACTTTCTTCAATACCTCGTTCAAGAGATCAAATACTTCCTTAGCATATCGTTCCTGAGTAAAACGATCCGCTGCCCAAATACGAGCGGCAGATCCTAACTTTAATCCTTTTTCCGGATTCTCATAAAAATATTGAATTTTGTTTGCAAGCTCATTATAGTTACCGGGAGCATAAAGTAACCCCGTCACTCCATCATGAATTAATTCAGCCGTAGCTCCACTATTTGTTGCTATCACAGGTTTACCAGCAAGCATTGCTTCTACGGTTACCCGCCCGAAACCTTCCCAGCGCGAACATATTAAAACAACATCTGCCTTTCGGATAAATTTCATAGGATTTTCCACGTACCCTATAAATTCTACGTACTTCTCCAAGTCGCAGTCTTTTACTTGCCGCTGCAGCGCTGTTAGGAAACGCTCCTTACCATTCCCAACCACCAGTAGACGGGCATTAATTCCTCGACGAATCACCTCAGATAATGCAGCTATTGCTTCACTCTGACCTTTCCATGGATTCAAAGAGGCAACGATGACACACTGAAAAAAGCATTCGTCATGATTCAAGTGCTCCGTCTTCTCAATTTCGTCACACAACGTTACTGCTTGGTAGATTAAGCGTATTTTTCCTGATCCCATATAGCGCATGTAATCATTTTTTACAGCATGGGAAACAACGACAATATACTTAGACAAATGGTGCATCAAGTGCAACATCCAATATTCTTCCACCTTAGATTCAGTCTTAGACTTTTGACGGCTGGATTCATGCAAATGCCACACATGGGGTTTACGCACAAACCATGCCGCAAATGCACCGGCACAAATAACTGAAGTATTGGTATAAACAACATCACAGCGCCACTGCGAAAGTATCTGCGCCATCCGAACGGCAATTACCAGGCTAATTAGAGATTTTGCAATACGTGATAGTAAAGATCTTGATGTCCACTTCGGATAATGTATTATCCGCCATTCGATATTCATGCGATCAAGCTCGCCCAAGATGGGGCCTTCTTGGGGTACCAAAACCAAACATCTGACCCCTAATTTAACCAAACCTTGTAACAATTCCAGCAATGCCAGTTCCGCACCGTATCTGCCAGCAGAATGTGATATGAAACAGACGCGCATTAAGCAGTTCTTTGATAATGATTATTCACATTAGATTTCTGCCAGCTAATAGCAATCGCAGTAATCATCAGTAATAAAATTGGAATTTTACTAAAGATTATAAAAGCATCTGTAAGCCCAGCTAAAAAAATATAACTTAATAAGCCAGCTCCCAGTATGCCTAACTGGTTTTTCTTAAATATTTGATACCAGCTCCAGTAAAGAAACAACAAAGCCAATATACCTGGAATACCAATGTGCATGCCAATTTCAATCCAGTCATTATGATAATGAGAGGTTTTCTGAAATTCAGGCAAATTCTTATAAATACCATTTTTATACGTCACAATTGTGCGCTCGAAATAGCTTTCTGGCGCACCTGTTCCATGACCCCATAATGGGCGCTCAGCAATGCCACGTAAACCAACATCCCATATAGCGAGCCGATATCCCAAACTAGAACGGTAGTCACCTTGTTGTAATAACTCGATATCACTTTTTACCTGAGTCCATCTGTCCTGAAAAACGGAGCTGCTAGAAGCAAGAATAGTAGTGATCATAAGTACAAATACAAAGATACCCATGAATTTTCTAATTTCCATCCTATAGCGCAAGAAAACTAAAAATATGACAGCTATTAGTGTTGCAAGTAGAAAAACCCTGCCATTCTGATGAAATTGAACCAATAGCAATACAAGCGCGACAAACCCCGACACTATTCTTAATTTCACTGATTGACCCAAACAAGTCAGATAACTTGCCACTATAATCCCTATCCCGAGCATGGCTGAGAAACCCAGATAAGACATTCTCAATGGCGGAACACCCTGATCTCCCATAACAAGCCAATAATAAACACCTATGGCTAGAACGCTAAAATAGTTCGTCACTAATGCGCCTATCACCCACGGTAAGCGTTCTTTATTCAAAAGGGAGTAAAATGGAATAAAAATCAATAAAACATAGTACTTCACCCATTTGGCTCTACCGACTCGGCCGTCTTCTGGAAAGTCACCCCATAGCAGCCCTAAAAGTAAAAGCGCGCATAAAATAAGAATTGCTTGTACAAATGGTTCTCTAATGGTTTGCTTAAATCTATCCAGACCTCCATCCATCAGCCAAGCCATTCCTAGCAATGGAAAAGAAAAAAGATTCAATCCCCCCTTCCAAAATCCCAGGCAGATAAAAACTAGTGCAATTCTGATAAAAAATTCTTGCCGTGTAATATTAGCTTGCATAAAACCAATAGACCGATGTTTTCAATAAACCGTTTTAAGTCTGAATAGTTTGGATATTGCAGTTATTTTGGATTCTGTCTGGCAATCTCTCGCCCTAAAAACAGGCTTCACTGATAAATTCTGCAGAGGATCTGACATTCGTTCGGCAAATTTAAACTGCCCCGCTTCCCACTTCCCACTTCCGCATTTCTAATTTGCGCACACGAACAAAAAGTGCCAATAAAATACGCAACAACACGGAGGCACCTGGCAAAATCCACACCGCAGAAATGCGCTTATCCGTGCGTGAGCGACCGCGCAGCATCAGTTTGATTGCCATTCTGATGCTTGCCGGATTGTTACGCATTTGCAGACAAGATAACTGAGGTAATGGCAATGGTGTCAACCAATGAATCAGCCCCCCTTGCCGCAATACCTGTTCAATCGAATCTGCCAGCTGCACAGATAAATCAGCCAATGTATAAGGACCTGAAACCAGCAGAATATTGCGGCGTGCTTCAGGATAACGCGATAGATATAATGCACGATTACGTATCGCCAGTAACTGATACGACCGGTCGCGCCCAAACAATGCGCCGCCTGCATGGTGGATGTATGCATCCGGACGCACACCCATACACCATCCTTGTTGAACCAATCGGCGCCCCAGGTCTGTATCCTCAAAATAGCCTCGACCAAATTGCGCATCAAATCCACCCATCGCGACAAATAGATCGCGCCGGATTAAAAAAGCATATCCTTGAAAACGATACGTAGCAATATAATCACCCGACCGCCGTTGATAGCGATCCAGTTTAGATCTCGCAAAATTGTCATGCACAGGACTGATTACTGCCAATTCCGGATCAGCTGCAAAAGCTTCGCACAACATTGGCAAGAAGTTTTCATGAACCTCCGTGTCCGAATTAAGCACTAGCACCCAATCCGCATTCGAGCGTGCAACTGCGTCATTGACCGATTTGCCAAACCCCTGATTTTCAGGCGCGTGATAAACATGAAGCTGCTGGTAACACAAGTTATCAAGCATCGCACAAGTTTCTGTGTCTGATGCATCATCTTGAATATAAATAGTCCTAATTGACCGACCCAAATAAGTGACAGCAGAGTCAATACACCGCTTTGTCAACTCTGGCGCATTATAGACAGGTATGATGACATCAACAGAAGGCGCAACGGGTGTACTCATAAATTGTAGGCAAGCGTTCTTAAAACCATCCGATCACTTAAAAAAACATAAAGAGATACAAAATATGCGCTGACAGCGCTAGATCTTTTCAAAGATCAGATAAGCTTCTCCCCAGTTCCTTGTTGGTCGCTGTTTCACTTCAAGACCCGCCTGTTTCATTAAATCGATCGCTTTTGCCTGTTCCTCATCAGTACCTAACTCGATAATAACAGACCGCAACGCGGGGTGCGCCAATACAGACTCCGCGCCTTTGAGAATGGAAATTTCGATGCCATCGACATCGATCTTGATATAATTCGGATAAGGAAATCCCCACTGACTGCATAAATCATCTAACATCACACCAAATATTCCTTGAATGTGCGTGGCAGACATTTTCAAGTTTTCAATGTCTTCTTCTTTTCCAAATTGCGATCGATTCCCACCCGGGATAAATTTGGGGATATACAATTTGGAAAATTCGCTTTTCCCGGAAACCGCAACACAATACGATAAAATATTTTCTTTGAGGTTATTAATATAAATATTTTTGTTCAGTGCGTAGTAATTATTGCTTTGCGGCTCAAACGCATAAACCTGAATCTTGTCGCCATATTTTTTGGCTGGATATAAGGAATATTGACCGATATTGGCACCAATATCAAAATAGCATGAGTTGGGTTCAAAGCTATCCAACCAATCCAGCGTATCCGGCTCTTTGATCGAATACGTTCTTGCACGGTTAAGTGTGCGCAAATGATCGACTGAAATTAGAATGCGCTGATCTCTAACCTGTACATCTGTATACCCGCCTTTTAGTTTATATGCTGCCACAATCAACTCGTTTAATATATCTTTGGCCAGCATCATGAGCACTTTTTGAAGTTAGTGGGGTAAGCTTTGATTCTGATTAGGTGGAAAAGCAAAACAGTTCAACTTGCAGATTGCTCAAGTAACGTGACATAACGGGGCAGTACATCGGCATCCGGAAAATCCAGCATTTCCTTTAGAAAGCGCTGCCGGTGTTCTTCAATATAGAAAGAGTCACAACCATTAGTTAAAAAATAATTGATTTTCTCATACACATCATCGCGGCATCTCATCTCTGTTTCCGGCATGAAATAAGCCACCGCTGAGCGGGCTGCGATTAAATAATCCGCTGCCAATACCGGCTTTTTTGCCCTGACAGCTTCGAATACCACCGAAGTAGCCAAATCGATAATCACATCAGACCAATTCATCAAATGCACCGAATGCGCATCATCGCTCGCAACACGCACATTAGGCAATTGCTTGATCGAACTGTCTTTGGTCAGTGATTGTTTCCAGCCGCTCCGCGTATGCGGTTTGATAATCAATTCCACACCGGGAAATTCGGCAATCATATGAACCACTTCACCCACTTCTTCCCAAAATGTCGTAAAGTTGGATTTTCTGAGGAACATGACAATTTTAAGGCGGCTATCCGAACGGACAAGTGGCGAAGGCGGCATCAATCCGGCAAGTATTTTTAGCCACTCTTCGCAATATCGCGGTGAGCCTAATACGACAAGCTGGTTGCCTTCCAGAAACGGACGGAAACGAATGGAGCATAACTCGTTGGGCACCACCACCCGATCAAATATCTTAGCTGCCGAAAACGTGATGTCGGGTTGCAAGTGTCTCTCACCACGGCGAATCAATTGACTGGCATGCGGGCTGTCGCCATGCGGCAAGGAAACCGTACCGAGACCTCTTTCTTTTGCCATCGCTACCACTACTTCAACCCATTCCACACAAATCACCGAATTCCGTTCAATCCAGTCAAAAGCCACAACCCCCTTGCCCGCATCGCCAAAACATCTGTTCAATAGGAATTCAGCGGTATGCCGCCACAACGGCTCGCGCTGTTTTTCATCAAAACGATCGGCAAGTTTCTCCGCCAGCCCGCCAAGAACTTTTATGCGCCGGACATTGCGCGTCAACATCAGCATTTGCAAGCGCCATTTTAAATACTCAGCCAGCGGAAACAGCTCCTTCATATGCGCGACACGCACACCTTCGAGTTGGCTTAAATATTTAATGCGAAAATCACGACGGAATTGTGTTGAACCAATCAGTACCACATCACATCGGTGCCCCGATCCAATCCACTTGTAAATGACCGGGGTAACATGATCAATATCGTTATAATGTCGAAGAAAGAAAAGGGCTTTCATAGTCATGATAGGGTTTCAGAAATATTCAGGATATGCAGCATCTCTATTATTTTCCCAGTTTAAACAGAAGATTCTGTGAAGCGCGCTCATTCTACTCTTGCAATTATTCAATTACCAGTAACGTAGTCATATCACGTAGTCATATCATCTTCGGGATAAAACCACAGCATGCAAGAAATCCGTTAAATTTAACAATAAGTATTGCTCAAGAAACAAGAAAAACCTGATAATCAGCAAGTAACTCTTGAGTGTAATTTCCCAATACTCTTAAACATTAATTAACCACACGACATATCAATGAAAACAATCGCCGTAATACCCGCTCGTATGGATTCATCACGCTTCCCCGGCAAACCCATCGCAAAAATATTGGGCCGCCCGATGATTGAACATATCTATAAGCGCGTCGCCATGAGCAAATCACTCGATGCTACCTACATTGCTACCTGCGATGAAGAAATCCGGCAAATCGCGGAAGGTTTTGGCGCACAGGTGATTATGACCGCCGATACGCACGAGCGTGCCAGTGATCGCGTGGCTGAAGCGGTTACCCAACTTGATGCGGATCTGATCGTCATGGTACAAGGTGACGAACCCATGACACACCCAGACATGATAGATACCGCCGTTGCACCCTTTAGAGATGATCCGCAATTGGGCTGCGTCAACCTGGTGCGCAAAATTGATCATGAAGCTGACTATCTGGATGCCAATACCATCAAAGTCGTCATGAACCAACAAGGCGATGCGCTTTATATGTCACGCCGCCCGATCCCGACATTGGCCAAAACCGGCTTTGCCGATACCGCCGCGTATAAACAAGTATGCATTATCCCGTTTCGCCGTGCCACGCTGTTTCAATACACTCAATTAACACCCACACCGCTTGAGCAATTGGAATCGGTCGACATGCTGCGCCTGCTCGAACATGGCTTCCAGGTTAAAATGGTGCACACCGGATTTAATACCCAGGCGGTTGACACCGAGGCAGATTTAGCACGTGTTGCCAAACTGATGGAAACAGATCCGCTGCTCACCCGCTATTAGGAATAGTTATGTCATTAAAATCAAAATTGAGTCGATCTGAATTAACCATTGGCTCATGGGTCACGCTAGGGCATCCTTCCATTGCCGAAATCATGGCAGCAGCCGGATTTGACTGGTTGGTCCTGGATATGGAACACAGTGTTCTGGAGCTTAGTGAGGTACAAGCCATCATTCAAGTTCTGGACGGCAAGCATTGCCCGGCAATCGTTCGCCTGACTTCAAACCACCCCGATCAGATCAAACGGGTCATGGACGCCGGCGCCACCGGTGTGATGGTGCCGATGATTAAATCCGCCGCTGACGCCAGAGCTGCCGTGGATGGAGTCTATTATCCGCCGCGAGGACAAAGAGGTGTTGGTCTTGCGCGCGCGCAAGGTTATGGCGCCAGTTTCCCAGCCTATCAACAATGGCTGGAAGAAAATGCGGTGATTGTTGTCATGATAGAACATGTCGATGCTGTCAAAGCCATTGATGAAATTCTTGCTGTTCCAGGAATTGATGCTTATATCATCGGTCCCTATGATTTATCAGGTTCTATGGGACGACCCGGTGACCTCAATCATCCCGATGTACAGGCAGCCATTGCACAAGTATTAGCGGCGGGTCAACGTGCCCATAAACCCGGCGGCATTCATGTCATAGAACCTGATCCGCAAGCACTGCAACAACGCATTCAGGCAGGATTTAATTTCCTCGGCTATGGTCTGGATATCCGCATTCTTGATTCCATCTGCCGCAATCATCTACAAAGTATCCGCGCAGCACTCAAAACATTATGAAAAAATTTGTCATATCCACGTCCTCCTTCGACATCGACAATAACCCGCATATCCAGCATCTGCTGCAAAATGGCGTACAAGTTATCACCAATCCGCATCGACGTAAGCTCACCGAAGATGAGATTATCGAATTACTGAATGGAGAAGCCATCGGCCTGATTGCAGGTATCGAACCACTGACTGAGCGGGTATTCCAGTCGGCCAAAAACCTGAAAGTCATCTCACGCTGTGGTGCCGGTATGGACAGTGTCGATCTAGTGGCTGCAAAGAATTATGGCATTACCGTTTTAAATACCCCTGAGGCCCCCGCGCAGGCAGTCGCTGAACTAACTATGGGACTCATACTGACCGTATTGAGACAAATAGGTCAGATTGATCAATTAGTACGCAAAGGCGAATGGCCTCGTTCACAAGGCCGCCTATTGGCAGCTCAAACAGTCGGCATTATCGGCATGGGGCACATTGGCCGACGAGTTGCCCGCCTCTGTCAAGCTTTTGAAGCCACTGTCATCGCGCACGACCCGCATATCAATCAAATTCCAGCAGGTGTCACACTGATGTCCCTGGAACAATTATTAACAACGGCGGATATTATCAGCCTGCACCTACCTTACGGACCGGATACGCATCATCTGCTGGATGCCAAAGCATTCGCAGCCATGAAACCTGCAGCCATTGTAATTAATGCCGCGCGGGGTGGGTTGATTGATGAAAACGCTTTGAGCGAAGCGTTGAAAACAGGCAAACTCAGTGCTGCTGCTTTGGATGTCTTTGAACAGGAACCTTATCAAGGTCCACTTCTTGAACTTGGCAATATCATCCTGACATCACATGTCGGTTCTCTCGCCAGAGAATCCCGTCAACGTATGGAAATTGAAGCGGCTGAAAATTTGCTGCAGGGTTTAATCAAAACAGGTCTAATCAATAACGGATAACACTATGCTGAATGAAACAGTTGTGGTATTTGGCGCCAGTGGTTTTCTGGGCAGCCATGTTGCCGATGCACTCTCGACCGCAGGTTATCAAGTACGGTTATTTGATCGCAGCCCATCGCCCTATATTAAAAGCAATCAGGAAATGATCGTTGGCGATATCATGAATCTCGATCAAGTCATCGAAGCCACCAAGGGAACATCCATCGTTTATAATTTTGCCGCGATTGCTGACATTGATGAAGCTCACGACAAACCCATTCTCACTGCAACCATCAATGTGTTAGGCAATATGCATGCCCTGGAAGCTGCCCGCATCGCCGGCGCTCGCCGCTTTGTATTTGCCAGCAGCGTATATGTGTATTCTGAATCCGGCTCTTTTTATCGCGCCAGCAAGCAGGCAGCAGAACGTTTCACTGAAACCTATCATGAACGCTACGGCCTGGACTACAGCATTCTGCGCTATGGCTCGCTGTATGGCCGGCGCTCTGATAAGCGCAACGGCATCTATCGCATGCTGCACGAAGCCGTCGCCCATCACTCCATTACCTACAAAGGCAGCGGCGATGCCATGCGGGAATATATCCATGTAGAAGATGCTGCGCGCATGAGCGTACAAATATTGGCGCCGGAATTTGCCAACCGTCACATGATTCTGACCGGCCAGGAAAGATTGCGCATCAAAGATGTCATGACGATGATCTCGGAAATCCTGCCATGGCCGGTTGAATTGCATTTTGACGAAGCCAACACCGTGCACCACTACGAAATTACGCCCTACGCGTTTCAACCCCGCGTTGGCCGCAAGCTGGTTCTGAATGAACACGTCGATCTGGGGCAAGGCATCCTCGATTGCCTGCGGGAAATTCACCAAGACCTGCATCATGGCGATGAAAACGACGACGCCACTCCAGCCACCTCGGACAACCGCGCCTAATCATGAAAAATTTCGACTGGCAAGCGATCATTTTCGATTTTGACGGCGTCGTAGTGGAATCCGGAAAAATCAAAACCCAGGCATTCGCGGAACTTTACCGTCCTTACGGCGAAGACATCGTCGCAGCAGTGGTGCAATTTCATACCCAGAACGGCGGCATGTCGCGCTACCGAAAATTCCGCCACTTCCAGCAACATTTTCTAAACAAACCGACACTGACAGAAGCGGAAGAAAAACAACTGGATATCCGCTTTTCCGAGCTGGTCGTCGAAGCTGTCATTGCCACCGAAGCAGTGCCCGGCGCAGTCGAACTAATCCGCCAGCAATCCGGAAGAATCCCTTTATTCGTCGCCTCCGGCACACCGGAAACAGAACTCAAAGTCATTGTCGAACGCCGCGGCTTAACGCCTTATTTCACCGAAGTGCACGGCGCCCCGGCGCTCAAAAAAACAATCATTGCAGAAATTTTATCCAAACACGCGCTGAAACCGGAATCGGTACTGATGATTGGCGATGCCATGGCGGATCTGGAAGGCGCACAAGCCAACAACACCGCATTTCTGGGCCGCGTCTTTCCCGGCGACCCGAATCCTTTTCCCGAACATGTGGAAATCGTTCCGGATTTGCGCGGGTTAGTCGCGTAAGCGCATCAGCTTCCCGATGCAACGCCATGTCTTCCCGAATATCGAAGAACTGAGTCAAGCCTTTGCCGACTTTGCCGAAGCCACACTACAGAACACGCTAGCCCATAAACCCCAAGCCACACTGGTCGTCCCCGGCGGCAACACCCCGCGTTATTACCTGCCCGCACTGGCAAAATGTAAGCTGCCTTGGGATCGAATCACCGTCACGCTGTCTGATGAGCGTTGGGTTGCTGTTACTGATGAACAATCCAACGAGCATCTGGTCAAGCAACACCTGATGAATCACCTCCCCATAACCACTCGCTTTGTCGGACTCAAAACCCAACACGACACCCCTTTTGCTGCCGTCGAAGAAATTCACCAACGACTGGATAAGCTGCCGCTGCCATTGAGCCTAACGGTATTAGGGGTGGGAGAAGATGGGCATATTGCTTCGCTATTTCCCGGAATGAATCTTGATTTTCTCTCTAGGCATCATTGCATTGCCGTTGCACCGCCAATTGCGCCATCGCTACGCGTCAGTCTTTCATTGGATATATTGGCTAATAGTGAAAATATTGCACTGGTTGTTACTGGGAAGACTAAGCGGCGGTTGTTGGATCAATTGAGTGAAAATCCTGATTCGAAATTTCCGATTTCTTGGTTATTGCAACGCAATCAATCACCGATTACGGTTTTTGAAACTGACGCATAGTAAGTAAAATGAAATATGAACATAGCATATTCATAAATTCCAACTTGGAACTACCTGTATTGACTTAAAATATCGCATTATCTCTAATTCGATTCTACATTCCTCCATCCCATAAGCATGCTTCAGCCAGGCGATATTATTCTTGTTTCTGGAACTCAAAAATCCTCTTCCGCACTGATTGAACTTCAGAAGAAGTTTATAGCCTGTGCGCAGTCAAGCCATGTACTAATAGCGCAGGCCGAATGCGTCTGCGTGGATGCTGTGCCAAAAGACGGAGTTAGGCAGCGGTTTTTCCATGATGTCATACAAAGTGTAAAACCTTCATGGAAGGTAATAAGAAGAAATCTTTCTCAAAATCAGAAAGATGAAATAATCAAATCATCAGTTTATTTTTTAAATCAGGAATACCTAATCAAACCAGCTGAGTTTCTTGGAAAGAATAAATCATATTGCTCTGAGTTAGTCAGAAAAATATACCAACGAGCCTCTCTGGAGATAGATGTTCCACGCGACGGTCCAGTAATGCCCGCCCACTTCGATCACCTAATTCAAAACAGTTCAGTCTGGACCGATGTAACTAAAGAAATTAAAGAATTCCATGACAATCCGCCCCTAAGTATTGAGGAGCTTCGTCAAGCAGCAAACTTTTTAATAAAAGGCATAAAGCTCAATAGAAAGCGATTTGATGATCGAGAAAAATGGCGAGAACGGTTAAAGAATTTATTGCTCAACGGAAAGATCAGTAATTCCTCATATGAAGAAAAGATGGCATTCATTGAGTCAATAGAAGCCAGCATGAACTACAAGTTCTGGAATACTTAAAGAAAAAACAACGGCAGGGAATGGCAGCGGGATCAAATCTTGCAGTATGAATCTTCTAACTCTACTGATTTCTGCAATACCGGATAAGCTTGTAAGTGGAACAACTTCGTCTTCTAGAAGATCGAAACGACATTAACTGCATGATCAAATTCAATACCAAGACCGGGATATTCTTGTTCATACCAAGTGCCGCCTCAATAGCTTCTTCAGCGGCTTCTACAAGAACCTTTACCCGGCGCACGATCAGCCGCCAATCCGTGCCTGCATTTGCCGTTGAAATTCATCTCGATCAATCAATTTCGCGGTACCCGTATCAATTTCAGCAAGACGGCGGGCGCAGAATTTCCTTCTTCCAAGCTTCCAATGCATCCGCATCATCAGGCGCATCCAGGCTTATAACCAAAGCGTGCGCAAACTCGGCACGTTCTGCTTCCGGTAACATGAGCGCTTCGGAACCGCAAGCAACAGGGTCACAAGCAACAGGGTCAGGTCTTTCCTTTTGCTCCTTCGGTCTAACCCAGAGGCACAAGGAAAGACCTGACCCTAGCTTTCCGCGGTCGTTTTCAGTGCGCCAGTGGGTGAAGTGCAAGGCCCTGTTAAAACACAGTTTGGTTATCATTTACTTGAAGTGACAGATCGTAGCGATTAAAGCACTGACATTCGTTCATATCACTTTATAGTCAAGCAATATCGAGGAGCTTAAAGCGAGGCTATCGAAATATTAAAATTAACTCTCCCATTTTTTGGATACAACATAGATCATTTAACATGCTGTATTACAAATAAACTCGATGAATTTCTGCTTCCACTTTTACAATTGTCTTCATTAAATCTATTTTTTACCTGGAAATAAGCACTTATAAGATATTTTTTACTATTTAATATCAATATGTTATTATTTTTTTGCCTACTAAAAGCCGGTGAATATTCTAGGTCTATTTCGACAGCCTACCACCAGGCTGCCTGGGTGCTGGCAAAACTGCTAATTTTGTTCGACGATGCCTTCAACCCCGCACTCAGGGGTTCGCTTGAATTCATGTGTTCAAGCACCAACTGCTGATGGCGTTTGATGAGGCGCGGGTCTACATCCACTAATGTTTTTTAAAATCATCCGTTATCATGTCATTTTTCGGGCGAACTTGTGTAGATACTTATGCCTTCGCGGGGGCAGGCTTTGTCCATTTTTGTTGCGTGCCAGACGTTTATCGGCAATCGCGGGCCGGGTAATGTAGCGGCACAAACGTTCCAGCTTGCTACGCTGGTTCATGGCGCAACGCACATCGGCATGCAGGCTGGAAACCATGTGCGTTGACACAGCACGCCTGGCCTGGCTTGGCTGAGGCTGTTGTGTGCCTTGTGTGGACGCGATTTTCAACGTCAGTATTTTCTGTCCTGCCCGGGAACCCAGTGCAAACAGGTCAAGGTCAAGCCGCCGATTGCAACAGGGCCAAAGCGGCATCCGACTCTATGTCGGGCAGGTAGGTCATGCCCTCCTCCTCCTCAGTGAGCGCGCCGTGGCGAGTTAATGCTTTCATGATATAGGTTGATTCAGTTTGCCCAAAAACAACTTTATAAGGGATTATCATGCTATAATTTTAGTGTGACAAAGAAATACTAGAAATACATTTTTATAAATTTTATGGATACAGATATAAATGAAACTTTCATCAATTTTTGTAATATTATTCGCATTAACATTAGTTGCTTGTGGTAAACCTACAGCGCCAGAAAGTGCACAATCTGAGGGTTACGGCACGACGCATGAAGGCAAGCCGGCTGAGGGTCGTAATGAGGTTACTAAGTAATAGTAGCTCATAAAAAGCTATTTGTATTATTTATCTTCAATGTCATTCTGACTGATATGATCCCCTGTAGGAACAATACACAGAACCTACAGGGCTTGAAATCAATATCAGAATTCCAAATAAAAAATAAATTCTTACAAAAGAAACTTACTTTAATTTAGAGGAAGAATTTAATAATTTATTTTGGCCATTTCACGCCCTCTTTTTTCATTGACAGTAGCAAGAAACATTAGACCGAGAATAAAAAACACCAGTGTACTGAGTAACGCTATCCGGTGATCTCCCTCATATAAATAGATCATTCCGCCATAAGTGAGCGGACCGATAATGGCCGAAAGTTTTGTAGCCAATCCCCACAATCCAAAAAATTCCCCTTGACGCCCGGATGGAGTGAACTGCCCTACCAATGCTCGACCAGCTGATTGGGCACCACCCAGAGCAATGCCAATTAAATTAGCGGCAACCCAGAATAAAATTTCATCTACAGCAAGATAGGTACAAATAATGGCAGCAGACCAGATCAACAAAGTAATAGCAATGCAGCGGCTGGACCCAATTCGATCCTGTAAATGACCAAACAAGAAAGCTCCGATAGCAGCCGTTACATTAACCACCATAATCAGAATGATCGTGTCCTGAGTTTTGAAGCCCATCACTTCTTGCGCATACACCGCCGCCAGCACAATAACAATATGAATGCCTGAGTAATAAGTCGTCAATGAGATCAAGAAACGAAATAAATCTATGTGCATACTGACATGGCTCAGCGTGACTCTTAACCGTTTAAACCCTGCTCGTATGACATGAGCGTTTTTAATTGATTTTGATACACCACTCCGTTCGCGGAGCCAGAACAATGTGGGTAAAGCTGCAATCCCAAATAAAGCAGCTACAATCAGAGTAGTAACTGGCACGTAATGTGTGGCATCCAATCCTTTATTTTCTGCATAAGTTACATAAGCCAAGCACAAAATCAGAGAAAGTAAGCCACCAAAGTATCCCAACGCCCAGCCATAACCTGAGAGTCGCCCCATCGTCTCTGGCTGACTGATTTCGGGCAAAAAAGCAGAAATGAGATTTTCACCACTGGCAAACATAAAGGTGGCAAGAATAACCAGAATAATCGCTAAGGTGACGTCACCGGGACCAACGAAACTCAAAAGCGCTGTAAACAGTACGCAACCAAGTGTAGTAACAACCAGAAAGCGTTTTTTTGCTCCAGAATGATCGGCTATAGCACCTAATATGGGCGCACTGAACAATACTAAAACATTGGCAATGGCGATTGTAAGCGTCCAAAGAAGTGTTGCATGACCATTACCACTCTCAGCAGCTACTATACCCACAAAGTAAGCATTGAAGATGGCTGTTAGTATGACTGTGGTGTAACCTGAATTTGCAAAATCGTACATACACCATGCAAAACGTTCACGCCGGGTTACTGAATTGGAATTATGAATAATGGATGACATGGCGATGTTATACCGTGTGCAAGAGTTTTTGTCACGACCACTATTCTCGGACAGCCTCCTAGCCCGGATATTTCATGAATTCGTACGATGATCACGCAGGATATTGGTTTCACAAGAGATTTTTCGAAGAAGCGGTGTAGTTATTCATACACTCGACTGAGGATTCGGGTTAAGCAGGCAAGCCGCAAGGCGGCTGCTCGCAAAAATTCCTTATGGAATCAAGAGCCAAGTGAGAGCGTGTGCAATTCATGAAATATCCGGGCTAGTGTTGCCAAATCAAATAGAAATCGTTTCTAGAGATTAGAAACATTGATATCTCTCGCAAATTTTGTGTGATAATCATTTGGCCTTATAGAATTGTCAGAAAGCTTTTCCAAAATTGGACCCATATATTGGTTTTTCTTGCTCATCTTGAGGCAAATACTCCGAAGATCAACTCAAAATTAAGGTGATAGATATGACTCCTTTTCTAGGTGAATTAATTGGTACTTTTATTTTAGTTTTATTGGGTAATGGTGTAGTTGCCAACGTAGTGCTCAATAAATCCAAGGGTAATAATGCTGGATGGTTAACGATTGCAGCGGGTTGGGGAATTGCGCTTTTCGTAGCGGTTTATGCCGTAGCGGCTTCAAGTGGTGCTCATTTAAACCCTGCGGTAAGTATCGGTCTCGCTGCTGCGGGCAAGTTTGCGTGGGGCGATGTACCTATTTATGCGCTTGGACAAATGCTAGGCGCTATGCTGGGTGCATTGATTGTATGGATTACCTATCGTCAGCATTTTGACGCAACGACTGATCCCGATATGCAGTTAGCTGCATTTTGTACCGGACCAGCCATCAGAAGTCCATTCAATAATATAATTACTGAAGCGGTGGGAACATTCATGCTGGTGTTTGGCGTTATGATGATTGTTTCGCCGCAGGCAAGCCTGGGTGCGCTGGATGCATTGCCGGTTGCTTTATTGCTATTTGGTATCGGTTTGTCACTGGGCGGACCCACCGGCTTTGCTGTCAATCCTGCGCGTGATCTAGGGCCACGCATTATGCATGCGATTCTCCCGATGACCCATAAACGGGATAGTGATTGGGGTTATGCATTTGTGCCAGTAGTGGGCGGCATTATCGGTGGACTGATTGCCGCTGTGGTTTATTCCATGCTGTAAAACTTTGCCAAATTAATTAGCTGGTGGATGGGCCAGGAGGCTTTCCAAGATAACAATATATTGCGATGAATTTTTACGATTTCGCATTCTTGGACAGCCTCCTGGCCCGGATATTTCATGAACTCGCACGCGCTCACTTGACTCTTGATTCCACAAGGAATTTCTCTCAGTCGAGTGTATGAATAACTACACCACTTCTTCGAAAAATCCCTTGTGAAACCAATATCCTGCGCGAGCATCGTGCGAATTCATGAAATATCCGGGCTAGAATCATTCACGCGGAGGCGTGAAAATTTCATTGATCTGGCTGAACGATGCGCCGGGCGCCGGTCCGCCACTGATGACATAGAGACGTTCATTCACAACAGCCGCGCCTGAACCATGACGTGCTGTCGGCATGGGCGCCATGATTACCCAGCGGTCTTCAGTGGGCAGATATTTCTCATTGCTATTGAATGTGCCTTCACCGGATTCACCACCAAGCACATAAATCTGCTCACTCATTACGCCGCTACTGATGCCGCTACGCGCGGTGGGCAGACTGGCTCTTGTTTGCCACTGGTCAGTTGCTGGATCATAGGCATCTACCCTGCCGGTGTTCTGATGGTAATTCAAGCTGGCCCTGCCGCCTATTGCATAAATTCCGGAACCGGCTGATGCAACAGCCAAATGATCGCGCGGTGCCGGCAAAGGCGCAACCGATGACCAGGTATCTGTTTCCGGATTGTAAACTTCTGATGCTGCCAGACTGCGCTCACCATCGTAGCCGCCAATGGCATACAGACGGCCTTGGTAAGCGGCCACGCCCAGCGCGCCGCGCGCTGTCGGCATCGGCGCCAGTTCACGCCATGTCTGCATGGCAGGATGGTATTGATAGACGGTATTGACTGCATGCCACACGGACAAACCTGCTTTAGCAAATCCACCGATCACATATAAAAAGCCATCCAGTGTGGCGATGCCGGCATGATGCCGGCCTTCCGGCAATGGTGTTGTGACAGACCAGGAATCGGCAGCGGGGTCATAAACCTCAACATCCCGGCTTATAGCAAAATCCAGCACATTCCTGAGACTCGGCTGACTGAAACCGCCGACAACATATATCTTACCGCCAACAGCAGTGGCGGCGATTTCCGTGCGTTTAGACGGCGCAGGCGCACCCTGGTTCCAGTTCCCTTGCAGGGATTCAGCCAAAGCCTGATTGATGTTGACCAGCGAAAAAAAGAAAATCAGCATGATAACAGTCAGTCTGGGTGTGAACATAATGCCCCCCCTCAATAGAATTTTCCGGATAATCGATTGATAAGATCCTACAAGAACAGGATGATATAAATCTGCATCATTCTTCTTGCTTGTTGTAACAAAAAAACCAGGATTGCAACAAAAACAAACAGGTATCACACCCCTCCTTCTTTCCATAACCAAAAAAGCAAAGAGACAAAGCACAAAGAACAAGCCTACAAAACCCTGGCGACACGAAAACCGAGGATGTAGAGGGCTTCAACGGTGATGCTCCCGTCACGGTCAGCCGAACGAAGGCCATGTGGATCGAAGCCCCACGAACCACCCGGCGACCACAATCATCCCCACCCGCCTCCAGCCAGGCCGAACCATCCTCAGGAGCGTTCTGATAGTTTTCATGCCAGCAATCCTGTGTCCATTTCCAGACATTGCCTGCGGTATCGTAAAGCCCGAATGAATTCGCCGACTGGTGCCGTTTTATGGCTATCCCATTAGCAGCTCTACAGCCATTACAGACTGCATTATTCTGGCTGATGTCATCACCCCACCAGCAGGCTGTTGTACTCCCTGCTCTGACGGCAAATTCCCATTCCGTCTCGGTCGGCAGGCGATACGTTTTGCCAGTTTGTTGTGATAGCCATGGCACATAGGCCTGTGCGTCGTTAAAACTGACATTGCTTATCCTAACCCAAGTTTAACATCCACCAGAAAACATCATTCATAATCATTCTGTTAGCGCGTACCAGTGTTTTTTGTTATTGATTTACTCGTAATTTGCTCGTTAACCGATCAGTTTTTTATTCCACCGGGAGCCGGGTTAATTTGCACAGCGTTTGATAGATCGCTCTTAACTCAGGTTCAGCCAACGTACTCTTGCCTCTTGCGGATAAACATTCCCTGATTTTACAGGAAAAGCAAGGGGAA
>CXWL01003879.1_pt1 | contig 43449 bp, 32 predicted proteins | sample 590931 | NCBI WGS metagenome assembly CXWL01 (sample SAMEA3498368, study PRJEB10139) | groundwater metagenome | biome: water well; material: biofilm material | place: Germany | collected 2015-04-27 | reverse complement strand
CTCGGAAGCTGATCGCGCCCGCCGTCTTCGCCGTCATCGTCGCAGTGGGAGCCGCAGCGGTGGCCGTCCACAGCCCGTTCCACGTCATCTTCATCTTCCTGGCCGCGCTCGCCCTGGCCGCCAACCTCCAAAAGGTCATCGAGAAGATGCGCGCCCACGGGCTGCGCGGGGTCGGCGGCTACCTCGCCCACGTCGGCGTCGGCACCATCCTCCTCGGCATCATCGCGTCGTCGGCCTACGACCAGAGCGCCAAGGTCACCCTCGTCCAGGGTGAGCCGCAGAAGGTAGGCGACCTGACGCTCACCTTCAACCGCTCGATCCCGCGTTCGGCGACCGAGCGCGAGCGCATGGAGGTGGCGGTCAAGGCCGACAGCGGGCTCGAGTATCTGGCGTACCCGAAGTTCTTCATGAACGACCGCACCCGCCAGTTGATGGTCAACCCCCACATCCACAACCTGTGGCTGCAGGACCTCTACATCTCGCCGATCGAATACGAGGAAGGCAGTGCCGGCGGCGCCGCTCGACAGGTGGCGATGAGCAAGGGCGAGTCGCTTGCGCTGGGCGCCGCCCAACTGCACTTCATCGGCTTCGACCTGCAGGTCGAGGGCAATGCCCTGGCGGCCATGGAAGAGGGCAAGCCCGTCGCCATCGGCGCCATCTTCGACCTCGAGCAGGGCGGGCAGAAGACGCGGATCGAGCCGATCTACCGCTTCGCCAGCAATGGCGAGGTGGCCTCGGAGCCAATCGGCCTGCCGGGCGGTGGCCAGCTGGCGGTCGCCGGGATCGACGCCAGCGGCGGCAAGGTCCAGTTGGCGCTCATCGGCCTCGGCGACGGCGGCGGCACGCCGGCGCGCCTGGCCGTCGACGTCACTCACAAGCCTCTGATCAAGTTGGTCTGGTACGGGCTCTATGTCGTCATCGCCGGCGGCTTGCTGTCGCTCATCCAGCGGCGGCGAGACGTCCTGGTGCTCGACTCCGTCGCCGCCCGCCAGGCCGACTGAGCCGACCGCCTCTCCGGGCGTCGCGCAGCGCGGCGTCCGGCGGCTACCCCAGACTCAGGGCTCCATGAGCTCCTGGAGAGTCGCCCGGATCATCGCCACGTCGGTTGGCAACCAGGCAGCGAATCCTGCGCTGTGGAAGAGCTGCCAGTCACCGGGATAGGTCGGCACGACGTACAGAGGAAAGCGCTCGAAGATCTCGCGGTCGCCGCGGACGCGCCGCGCCTGCACCCGCTGGCGGCTGGCCGCTGCGGCGTCGAGGTTGCGCAGCAGGTAGTTGATGGCACGAAACTGGGCGATGGTGCGCTCGTCGGTCAGCTGCGGATAGCGCGGATCGGCCGCCCGCGGCCCGGCCGCCCGCGGATCGGCCGCCGCCGCGAGCGCTGGCGGCGCGGCGCCGGCCATCGATCGCCATGCCTTGGCCAGGCCACGACGGGCAAACTCGCGCGGCCCGAAGCGGCGCCACTTCTCACCGAGTGACTCGCGCGGCGGGCGCGCGGCCGCGGGCGCCTGGGCGGCGACGGCGGCGCTGCTGCCGCCGGTGTTGGCGATCACGCCGGCGTACGGGTCGATGGTGAGCGTCACACCCGCCGGGTTGTTCTCCACGAGCATGGCCTGCGTGCGCGCCAGAAGCACCAGCTCGACCAGCGGCATCATCTTTTCCCACACCCCGGCCTCGAAGTTCTTGTAGGCGTTCAACCAGGCGTTGCGCTCGAAGAGGAAGCCGCGGTTGAACAGACCGAGGAGGTCGCTGGTGGCGCTCGAACGGTGGTGGACCACCGCCGCCGGGGCGAAGACCACGCGCTCGCCGCCCTGCCACAGCCGCCACCCGAGGTCGACGTCCTCGAGGTAGGCGAAGTAGCTCTCGTCGAAGCCACCGGCCGCCAAGTAGGCGGCGCGACGGATGAGCATGTTGCCACCGCAAGCAAACAGCATCTCGCTGCCGGCGACGGGTATCTGCACGTTGGCGAGCGGACGACGGAAGCCCGGCTGGAAGGCATGGCCGTCGAAGGTCATCACGCCCTGGGCGAAGTCGAGGCGCTCGCCCTCCCAGTCGACGATCAGGCCCGACACCGCCGCCACGTCGGCTGGGGCGCTGGCGAGCGCGGCCACCAGATTGGCCAGCCAGTCTCGCTGCGGGCGCGTGTCGTTGTTGAGCAGGGCGACCGCGTCGGCATCCTCGGCGGCCGCCACCAGGCGGTTGTTGCCGCCGCAGAATCCCAGGTTGAGCGGGCTGGCGATGACGCGCACCCGCGGCGGGCGGCTGCCAGCCCCGGTCGTCGGATAGGCGCTCTCCAGCCAGGCCGCGGTGCCGTCGGTCGAGCCGTTGTCGAGCACCAAGACCTCCCACGGCACCCCGGGGTCCTCCTGCTCGGCGAGGGCGGCGAGACAGGTCTCGAGGTGCGCCCGGCCGTTCCACGACAGGATCGCCACCACGACCTTGCGCAAGTGACCGCCGGCTCCGGCGGTCATGACGCCGCCACCTGTCGGCGGCGCCAGGACGCGAGCGCCCGCTGCGCCCGCCGCCGCAGCCGCCACTCCCAGGAGTCGGCCGGGGCGTGCGTCGGCACGGCTTGCGCGAAGCGGTCCTTGCTCGGGTCGCGGCGTGGCGCGCGCAGAAAGTCGACGAGGGGCGCGAGCACCCGCTCCCAGGCGAACTCCGCGGCCAGCGCTGCCATCCCCGCCTGCCGAGTGACGGCCCCACCGGCAATCGCCTCGCGCAGGGCGCTCGCCAGCGCAGCTGCGTCCCCTTCCGGTACCACCCAGCCGGCATCATGCGCCGCCAGCAGTCGGCTCATCGTTCCACCCTCACTGGTCACCACCGGCAAACCCGCCGCCAGCGCATCGAGGAAGCGGGTGCGCAGCGACAGCTCGGTCTCGATCGTTTGGCGATGCGGCGCCACCAGGAGATCGACGTCGCGCAACAGGTCGAAGCGCCGTTCGGCCGGTACCCAGTCGAGGGCCACCACCCGGCTCCCCCACCAGTCGAGCTCCCGACAGCGAGTCTCGACCTCGGCCATCAGCCGCTGCGGCGTCGACGCGGCGTTCGGATTGCGCACGAAGTAGAGCGTCCAGGCCTGATCACCCAAGCGCTCGAGCGCGGCGAGCAGGGTCCACGGGTCGTACCAGTCGTAGAGCCCACCGAACAGAAGACGGCTGCCGGCGCCGGGCACGCGAGATGGCAGCACCGGCCGGTGCGGCGGCAGGCGGTCCGGAACCCCGAACGGCACCGGCACGATCAACCCGTCGAGGGCGGGATCGGCGGCCACGCGCTCGGGGTTCAAGCGACCGACCGCGGCGAGGAACCCGAGGTAGAACAGACGCTGCTCGCGCGACGAGCAGAGGAAGAAGTCGCCGCGCGACATCTGCAGCACCCAGGTCGCATGATCGTTCCGGTAGGGGCCCAGCCCGAGGGTCCGCGCGTAGTGCAGGTTCTCGATCAACCACGGGTCGTAGAGGTCGATCGCGGTCGGCAGCTCGGGCACCTCGAGCAGCAGGTCGTTGGCCAGCTGGCCCTGGGCAACCGCGGCGTCACAGTCGGCAAGGAGGTCGGCCAGCCGACCGCGGACGAGCTCGCGGCACTCGACGCCCGGCAGCGCGGGCACCGCGTCGAGCGGCCCGGGGTTGAGCAGCACAACCTCCAGACCCGGCCGCGGCAGCCGCCGGGCGAGCTCGTGGTAGCGGATGCCGATCCCGGCCATCTGACCGCGGAGGGGCTCGCTCGGCAACAGTGCGATGCGGCTCAAGTCCGGCCCCCGCGCAGCCGCTCGGTGAAGCGATGCAGCCGCCAGGCGCGAGTCGCCTCCATCGCTCGGATCAGGCCGTTGAGCCGTTCGACCTCGTGCCAAAGCTCGCCCTCACGCGCCTGGGTCGCCGCGAGCACGGTCTGGAGCTCGCCCTGACTCGCGGTCAACCGGCCGATTTCGGCATGGAGCGTGCCGAGACTCGCCTGCTGCTCCGCAACGGCCGCCGCCAGTCGACCCTCTTCGCCCTGCAGGCGCGCGACCTCGGCCGCCCGGGCCGAGTCGCGCGCCGTGGCCGCGGCAAGAGCCGCCTGGACCGCTGCAAGCTCGCCCCGCACGGGCTCGAGCTCGTGCACGGCGGCGTCGAGGACGGCGTTCTGGGCGTAGAGGCCCGCGATCAGCTCGCCCTGCGCGCTCGCCGCCTCGCGCAGCTCCCGCTCGACGCCATACAGTCGCCGCAGATCCTCGCTCAGCCGGGTGGCCTCGCCGAGCAGACTTGCGTGCTCGCCATTCAGCTGGTGAAACGCCTCCTCGCGCTCCCAATAGCGATCACTGAGCTCGCGCTGGGCACCCTCCAGCCGGTGATAGTCGTCCGCCAGCAGGCGATGGGTGTGCTGGACGGCGTCGTGCTGGCCACGCAGGGCCTGCCAGGCCGCCTGGCGCTCGGCCGCGGCCTCGGCGTAGCCAACGGCCTCCGCCCGCATCCCGTCGACCACGCGAGCCAACAGCTCCGGGGTGAGCCGCTCGGCGTGACGCGCCAGGACCCGCGCCTTGGTCACCAGAAAGTCCGCCCGACCGCGAGGCGTCTCCCCGAAGACGTGGTGCCCGGCGCCGCGGAAGTGACGGTATTCGCACGTCGTCCGGCGCAGATGCTGGAAGCGGGTGCGGGCCGACAACCGCACCAGCAGGTCCCAGTCCTCGAAGAACTCGAGCGACTCCTCGAGCGGGCCGACCGCCGCCAGCAGCTCGCGACGAATCGCCACCGTGTTGAACGGGATGTAGTTGTCGACCAGGAGACGGTCGGGGTCGAAGTCGCGGCTGTACGGCAGCCGCCGCTCGACGCAGCGCCAGCTGCCGTCGCCTGCCAGCTCGTACACCCCGACCGCGGCGTCGCTGTAGACGACCCCTGCGTCCTGCCAGGCGGCGGCGAACGCCAGGGTCGCGAGGTGCTCGGGGAACACCAGGTCGTCGTCGTCGAGGAAGGCGATCAGCTCGCCGCTCGCCACGGCGATACCGGCATTGGCGGCCGCCGCACGCCCACGCGACGTCGCGTGCTCGACCCGTCGCACGGGTAGCGGGAAGTCGGCAGGGACCTCCGGCGACGCGCCGCCGTCGTTGACCAGCACCACCTCCGCCCGCTGCCAGGTCGAGGCCGCCAGGCTCGCCAGCGCCGCCGCCAGGAGTCGTGGGCGATCGCGCGTGCGCACCACCACCGAGATCGTCGGCCCCTGTTGCTCGACCTGGAGCGCCGGGACTCCGCCCAGGTGGCCGACGAGGGCCGCCAGGCTGCGGGTGCTGAAGTCCGCCGGCGTGAGCTGTCGGTAGGCCTCGGCGGCGGTCGCCGCGGGCGTCAGCGACAGGCAACGGTAGCGCCGCAGGCCGAGTGCAGCAGCCAGGTAGGGATGTCGCGCCTCCTGGCTGGCGTAGCAGGCCATGGCCCGCTCGAGTAGCGGCACCTCCGCCGAGACATCCACCAGGAGGTCCGGATAGGCAGGGTGATTCACTTCGTACGCGAGGACGCGCAAGCCCCGCGTCGCGGCGAACAGCGCCGCGCGGTCGCCGTCCTCGCCGGCCAGGCCATCGTCCGGCCGCACCGGGCCGAGGACGTCGTGAAGCGCGGCAAAGGCGGCGCGATGGTCGGCGCTCACCTCGAGCGGCGACGGCACCAACACCAGCTCCGGGCGCAGGGTGACGAGGGCCCGCCGCAGCGCCGCTGCCATCGCCTCGCGAGCCAGACCGAGAGCCCCGTCGGCGAGGTCGAGATGCTCGACACCCGCGAGCCCGAGCACCGCCGCCGCCGCCGCCGCCTCGGCGCGCCGGGTGGCGCGATAGGCGGCGCGGTCCGTCACTTCCTCACCGCCCCCGCCCCCGTCGCTCAGGAAGAGGACCCGCACGACGGCGCCCTCGCGGGCAAGCTGCGCCAACAGGCCGCCGCAGCCCAGCACTTCGTCGTCGGCGTGCGGGGCCAGGACCAGACAGCTGGCCGCCGCGACCTGCGTCGGCACGCCGGGCGGCAGCAACGGCTCGGGCCGCTCGCCGCCGCTCAATTGACGTACCCCAGAGCACGCAGGCGCGCCATCGTCTCGTCGCTCCGCGGCCCCACCAGCTTGGCCTGTGCCGCCGGCTCCCAGATCGACAATCCACCGTTCGCCGTCGGCCGCGCGCCACCGACCGCGGCGCGTTCGACAACGGCACCGACCACGAGCGGCCCCGCCGGCCCGCTCACGCTCCCGCGTGCAACGGCGACGCCGTCGCGGCGGAGGTCGACCAGCGTCAGGGCGCTCCAGTCGCCGAGCACGAGCGCACCCTTGGCCAGCGTTTCGCCAGCCAGGTCGAAGACCAGATCGGTGCCGTGCACGGTGAGCTTGTCGCCGGGAGCGAGAAGGAAGGGCAGATGGCCCGCGAGGGGCCGGTCGAACCGGATCGTACCAGCCAGACGGCTCCCTGGCGGCAGCCCCGAGGTCAGCACCCGCAAGCCGGGTAGCGACTGGTCGAGCTCGCCCTGGATCACCGGCTCGAGGCGCGCCGCTCGGGCAGGATCCTTGGCGGCCAGGTTGTCGTGCTCCTGGGGGTCGCGTTCGAGGTCGTAGAGCTCGTGGCGCGCCAGGCGGGCAAGATCCACCGCCCAGAGGTGGGCCTGCAGCTGGTCGGCGCCCGGGTCGAAGGCTGCCTCTCGGTTGAACAGGATGAGCTTCTCCCGGTCGAGGACGGCCGCCGCGCGCAGTGGCCCGGCAGTCAGGTGCTGGGCAAAGGCCGTCCGCCGCGGTGGTGCGACCCCCGTGGTCAACACCGGCAGGAGCGAAATGCCGTCCCACTCGGGGTGTACGTTCGCCGTCCCCTCGGCGCCGCTCGCCGCCATCAGCGTCGGCAGCAAGTCGAGCAGCGACACGGTGCCGCTCACCCGGCGCCCCGCCGTCACCCTGCCGTCCCAGCGCACCAGGAGGGGCACGTGAATCTGCTCCTCGTAGAGCGTCTGACCGTGCTTCCAGCCGCCGTGGTCGAAGAGCTCCTCGCCGTGGTCGGAGGTGAGCACGATGAGCGTCCGCTTCAACACCTCCGGCGACAGCGTCCGCAGCACTTCGCCAATGTGGCGGTCGACGTAGCGGATCTCGCTGTCGTAGAGGGAGGTGAGATAGCGAATGTCCGCCGCCTGGTCGCCGAGCGGGATGCGGCCGTTGTAGACGCCATGCACGTGCCGGCCGGTCAGCGCGCCGCGATAGTCGGGGTCGAAATCCGAACGGCCCCGCACGAGGTCGGAGTTCTCGTAGGGGTCGTGCGGATCGATGAAGTGGAGATAGGCAAAGAAGCGGTCGCCCTGGTGGGCGGTGAGCCAGGCTCCGGCCCGCGAGGACACCTCCTCGGCGTGCTGCTGCAGGGACTCGATCTTGTACTCCGGCATGTAGAGGGTGTCGAACCCGCGGTCGAACCCGTTGCCGGGGTAGAGAGTCGGGTTGCCGATGAAGCCGGCCGTGACATAGCCCTGAGCCTGCAAGAGCTCGGGCAGGACCGGCTGATTGGGCGGCAGGCCGTAGGTGCCGAGATCCTCACCGAGCACTTCGCCGGGATAGCGGCCGGTGAACAGCGACACCACCGAGGGCAGCGTCCACGGCGCCTGCGAATAGGCGTCCTCGAAGACCGTGCCCGCGGCGCCCAGGAGCTGGTCGATCTGCGGCGACGTCGGACGCTGGTAGCCGTAGATCCCCAGGTGGTCCCGCCGCAGGGTGTCGACCAGGATGAACAGCACGTTTGGACGGTCGGAGAGGGCGGGCACGGCACCCAGCTCGGTCACCAGGGCCACCGGACCCCAGGCGATCAAGTTCCGCGGGTCGTCCGCGGCCAGCCCCTTGGCGCGACCGGTGAGCGAGATCTCGACGTCCTTGCCGGTCCAGCGGCCGAGGTCCACCGCGGTGTCGAGCCACGTCCGGATCTTCTGTCGTCCGCCGCCATGCAGGCTCGCCACGACTTCCGCCGCACCGCCGACCTTGACCGTGAGGTCGACGTCGAGCCGCTTGACCTCCTGCCAAGCGTCGGGGAGGAGCTGGCAGCCGAGCTCGAGCCGCGCCCCGCGCGGCACGACGCCACGCCAGCTCCAGCCGGCGAGCGATGTCAACACCACGTGCCGCTGCTCGAGCTCGTAACTCACCAGAGAAAGGGCGGGCGTGCCCGCAATCGCCAGACCTGGGCCGTAGCCGCTGCCGTCGCGGGCCGCCGCCACCCGCTGATGCAAGCGGAAGGGCTCGCCGGGCGGGCCGCCGCAGGCCGTGGCGACCGTCGCGCACGCCCAGAGGCACGCCAGCCAGCGTCGTCTCACCGCCCGCTCCGCGCCTGGGGCGCGCCGGCACCTGCCGCCAGGGCTGTCGGAGCCAGGTGGCGATGGCGCCAACGAATGCGCACCAGGTCGACGAGCATGCGCCAGGAGTCGGTGAACGCGTGGACCCTGGTGTCGGGCGAGTTCCGCCACTCGACACCCACCTCGGCGATCCGATACCCCGCCCGTCGCGCCAGCCAGATCAGCTCGACATCCCAGGCGAAGCGCTCGATGGTGAGGTGGGAGAACAGGGCGCGCGCCACCGCTCCGTCCAGCAGCTTGAAGCCGCACTGCGTGTCGCCGATCCCCGACACCACGAGCAGGCGCACCAGGCGGTTGAAGAGCTTGCCCATCCACTCGCGATAGGCCGGCTGGTGGACCAGCACCCGTGAGTCGGCGAGCGCCCGGCTGCCGAGCACCAGCTCGGCGTGGGCGAGATACGGCTCGAGGTGATCGAGCTCGGCGATCGGCGTCGACAGGTCAGCGTCGGTCACGAGGACGCACGCCCCCTGGCTGGCGAGAACCCCGCGACGCAGCGCGGCACCCTTGCCGCGATTGACTGGCTGTTGCAGCACGACGACGCCATAGCCGGCGGCCACCCCCGCCGTGCCGTCGGTCGAGCCGTCGTCGACCACCAGGACCTCCGCCTCACCCCCGCGCGCCGCCAGGTGGGCTAGCACCCGCTCGAGCGTCGAGCCCAGGCGGCTGGCCTCGTTGTAGGCGGGGATGACGACGGAGAGAGCGATCGACACGACGCGGCATTGTATCCGCCGCTCCCGTTGCCTACTGGTCCCCTGCCCTCGACGTCGCGCCGGCGCGCTTCGTGCGCCTTGCCAAGATGGGAAAGAATGGCGACACATGGCCAGCCTCGGTCGCGCCGGCGACGAATTCACGATCCGCTCCTACGCGCCTGGTGACGAAGTCGCCATCCTCGAGCTCTTTCCCCAGGCCTTCTTCGTCGCCCGCGACCCGACCCACTGGGCGTGGAAGTACCGCCGCTGTCCGTGGGGTCGCCTGGCCATCACCACCGCTTGGGCGCCGGACGGCCGGCTCGCCTGCCACTACGCTGGCTATCCGGTCCCCTGGCTGGACGCCAGGGAAGCCCGAGCTCCCCGCCCCTTCCTCGGCCTGCACATCGGCGACACCATGACGGCGACAGCCTTCCGCGGCGTCGGTCGTGGACCGACCAGCCTGTTGGCGCGCACCGTCCAGCGCTTCTACGACACGTATTGCCGTCAACGGTCGCCCGCCGACTGGCCGGCGTCGGACCCGCACCCGACCGCCGATCACCGGTTGCCGATCGCCTTCAACTTCGGCTTCATCACCGGCAATCACCATCGCTTCTCGCTGCGTTTCGTCGGCGCCCGCGAGGTGGAGCCGGTGGGCTACCGTGCGCTCGACCTCGTCGACGGCAAGCTGCCAACGAGCCCCAGCGGTCCACCGAGACTCCGCGACCGGCTGGCATTCTGGCGACACCCGCCGCGCTACGACGTCGGCGAGCTCGACCCAGCGCGCGATGCGGACGAGCTCGACCGTTTCGTGGAGCAGGTCGCCCCGGCCTACGGCGTCCTGATTCGCCGCGACGCCGCCTGGCTCGCCTGGCGCTACGCCGCCTGTCCCGACGTGGGCTATCGCCTGCTGAGAATACGCGTCGAGGGCCGGTTGGTGGGCTGGAGCGTTTTCCGCCAGGACGGCGACCTCGTCACCTGGGGCGACGCGTTGTTCGACCCTGCGCACGCCAGCTCGGCCCGGGCGGTGGTCGAGCACCTGCTAGCCACCAGCGCGTCGGCGCCGCGACGTCTGGAGGCGTGGTTTTCGGCGCGTCCAGCGTGGTGGCTGGCCCCGTTGGACGAGCTCGGCCTGGTCGCCCAAGCGGAGCCCCACGGCATCACCCTGGTCTACGTTCCTTTCGCCGCCGGCGACGCCAGCGGGCCCACCCTCGCGGCCGCCTACTACACCAAGGGCGACGGCGACCTCTTCTGACCCTGCGCGGCGGGGGCCCTTGCGGGTCGCCAACCTGGCCAGGCGAGCAGCCCAAGGGTCGCCACCGCGGCGAACAGGGACAGCCAGACGCCGGCTGCCAGCCCGCGCGGCCGGTAGGAGAGCTCGAGCTCGCCCTGGTCGGCGGCCAGGGTCACCACCATCCCGCGCCGATCGGCGACGAGCGGCACGGGGCTGCCTCCGCTGGTCGCCACCCAGCCCGGGTCGTAGCCGTCGGCGATCACCACGGTCGCCGGCACCCGCGATGCCGACGGGGTTCGCCAACGCAGCCGCCAATAGCCGGGATCGCTGGCCAGCAAGTCGAGGCCGGCGGCGGTGTCGTCCACCGCCCAGCGCGCCAGGGCGAGGGGTGGCACGCGCTCGTAGAGCCGCGCGTCCGCGCCGTCGTAACTCATCTTCCATGCGCCAGCGCGCGGGCCGGTGACCGGCGACGGGGCGCCCGGCGCAGTCAGCACGAAGCGCACGCTCTGCGCGTCGAGCCAGTCGTCGTCCACGCGTACCAGCGGGGTGAAGGTGCCCGGCAGGCCGGAAGCGGTGCGGCCGGCCACCGCCGACGCATAGCGTCCGCCGGCCAGCGGGTCGTCGACGCGGACGTCGCGCAGCCCGTAGGCCAGGGCGGCGTTCGGTCGCAGCTCCTCGCCGAGCGCCACGACACGGCCAGGCCGGCCGATCATCGCGGTCACCGCTCCGGTCGGCGGGTACAAGCGGCCGACCGGCAGTCCGGGGTTGGTCCGGCTGTGCGCCGCCAGCAGGTCGCCGGCCAGCACCGCCAGCAGGCCGGCGAGCGCCGGCAACCGCGGTAGGCTCGGCACGCAGGCGACCGCCAGAGGCAGCGACGACAGCAGCAGCACAATGGCGGTCCAGGCCAGCTGACGGTCGGTCTCCCCGTGGAGCCGCCAGTCGGGGGCGAAACGCCACCAGGCGATGGCCAGGCCGACGCCTACCCCCATCCAGCCGAGCAGCAGGCTCCGCCGAAGACGTCGAGACTCGGTACCGGCGGCGCGCCCGGAGGTGAACAACGCATCGAGGCCGGCCGCCGCGAACAAGGCCAATCCGAGCTCGACGGCGAACAGCAACCGGTGGTGGAGGGCCCGGCCGACGAGCGGCAGGGCGTTGAGCAAGGGGTCGACCAGCGGCAGGTGGTAGGCGCCGGCGGCCGCCAGGGCGGTGACCAGCGCGAGCGCGCGCCACTGCGGGTTGCGCCAGGCAGTGACGAGGCCGGCAACGGCCAGCGGCAGGCTCGCCGCGCCGACGTAGACCGCAGTCGCCAGATGGTTGAAAGGTCCCCACCAGGTGCCGATCGCGGGATTGCCATAGAGATCGGGTAACAACAGCCTGAGTGGCTGCGCCAGCAGGAGGGCGAGCGGCGGCGTGGCACCGGCCGCGGCCTGCCAGCGCACGCTCGCGAGCAGCGCCGGCACTGTCGGCAGGAGCACGGCAGCCGCCAGCAAGCCGCCAAGCAGTCCCCCACCGGCCAGCGCCAGCCACACCGACCCGGCTGCGCGGCGCAGCGGCAGCAGCCTCGCGAGGAGGTAGATGCCGGCGACCAGGGCGGTGTGCAGGACCGTCTCCGGATGGCCGCCGAGAGCCTGGAGACCGACCGCCAGGGCCAACCAGCCGACCCCACGAGCACTCGGCCGGCCAGCCAGCGTCTCGACCGCGAGCAGGACCCAGGGCACCAGGCAGAGGGCGTTGCCCATCGGAAAGAGCAGGTAGCCGACGAGCATCCCAGAGAGCGGGAAGATCAAGCCCGCCGCCAGCGCCGCGGTCCTGCCAACACCCAAGCTCCGGGCCAACGCCCAAGCGCCGAGGCCAGCCACGAGGAACCGCGACCAGGGCAGAACGACGAAGCCGAGAACCGGCGGCAGGAGCGCAAACAGTACGTGGAGCGGGAACAGCGGCGCCCCTTGTCCGTTGCCCCAAAACGTCATGCCTCCGGCCTGGTAGGGGTTCCAGAAGGGCAGCCGGCCCTGTTGCACCTCGCGGGCGAGGTGCAACAGCCAGGGCTGAATCTGGAACGTGATGTCGCGCAGTACTGGATTTCCACGCACTGGATTTCCACGCACTGGATCTCCACTCAACGGATTTCCACCCAACGAGCTGACACCGGGGCTGCCGACCTGGCCAACCCAGGGAGCCAAACGGCTGAGGTCGGCCGCCGGGCTGGGAATGCCGTCTGCCAAGCGCAACGCCGGCCAGAGGAGGAGGGCTCCCACCAGCCCCAGCAGGCACCAGGCGACACCCCACTCCCGACGACGCCAAAGCAGGCCCGCCGCCGACACGACAACCAGGATCGGCAGGGCGGGGTTCACCGCGACCACTCCGCGTTCTGCCCGGGAACCACGGTGATGGGTTCGGAGTAGGCGGTCCAGCCCTCTGCCGCGTCGAAACGGACGGTCATCGCGAAAGACCTGGCGGCGGCGAGGACGTAGCCGCCCCGCGCCGGCACCGGAAATGCCTCGACCCCGTCGTCGACGAGCAGCGTCCAACGGCCGGGCCGATCGGGTCCGAGCTCCCAGCGCAGCGTCCGCTCGTGCCAGCTAAACCGCGCGCTGAGGGGCGCTGCCCGCAGCCGACGGCAATGGTCTGCCGCCGCGGTACGCACCTGGGCTCCGGCTTCGCGCACCGCTCCCGCCTGTCGGTCATACTGCCAGATGCGCCGGCCGGCGTCCCGCCCGCGGCAGACGTAGATCGGGTCCTCGAACCAGCCAGCAGCCGGTCGGCGTTCGACCTCCTCGACGTATCGACGGAGCTCGCCGAGAGCCGCAGGAGCATCGGCCGGAGTCGCCAGCAGGTCACCTGCTTCGAGGGCAAGATAGGCCCGGCCCTCGGCGCTGATGCGTTCGGCTGGGGCGAGGATCGCCGCCCAAGCCGCCGCGTGCGCGAGGCTGGCGAGGGCGATGGAACCCGCCAGCACGGGAATGCGCATCGCACCGAGCTGCGGCCAGAAACGGCCGAGCGCGACACCTCCGGCGATGGCGAGCACCACCCAGGGCACGGCGGCGAATCGGGGCTCGACGGCGGACGCCACCGGCAGGAGCGGCAGGAGCAAGACGGCGACTGACACCGCCAACAGACTGCGCGTCTTCGGCACCAGCCATGCCGCCATCACGGTGGCAGCCGCCTTCGCCGCCAGCAGCCCGCCGGCCAGCCATGGAGCCGTTGCCGTCGCCACGTCGACGAGCCGCCAAGGCAGTCTGAGGGCAAGACCCAGCCAGTCCGCCCGGTCGACCTCGAAGCCATAGCCGCCGAGCCAGACGCCGAGCAGGTAGCGGCGGCCCGCGACGTAGCCAAACAGGGCTACGAGGTGAGGCAGCAGCAGGCGCCGGCGCCGCCGTCCCTCACCCTCGGGCAGCAGGGCGAGGATCAGCGGCAACGGAACGAACACCTCCTTGGCCGCAGCCGCCGCCAAGGCGAGCACGGCGGACGCCCCCGTCCAGCCCCAGCTCGCCGCCGACGAACCTAGCCGCACGGCGCGAACGAAGCAGATCGTCGCTCCGACCGCCAACAGCCCCCCTTCGAGGTAGTGCCGAACCATGAGCTGCGGCGCGAGCGCCGCCACTGGCGGACCGCAGACGGCGACAACGGCCGCCACCAGCGCCGGTTCCCGGGCCACCCACAGCCGGAGCAAGCCAAAGAGGGCCGCCGCGAGGAAGCCTAGGGCCGCCAGCTGGTGGCAGTAGAACCCGTACGGCGAGGCGGTGACCAGACCCCCGGCCAACTCGAGGTCGAGGTCGAGCGAAGCGAACAGCAGCGGCGTCCAGAGCCGGTTCGGTAGCTCACCCCAGGCTGAGGGGTCCAGGAAGTAGGCGGTCCATGGATGGCGACTCACGAACCGCAGCTGAAAAAGGTCGTCGTGACTCCACCAGAGCGCCAATACGTGGCGGTCAAGCATGACGACCGCCGCGGCCAACCCGGCGGCGAGACCCCAATCCAGCAGGCCGAACCCGGCGACACCTGACCGGGGCTCTCGGTTCGCCGCGGCCGCCGCCGGAACGGCCATGTCAGACGTGGTCGTGGGGCTCGCGGAAGATGGTGTCGTGCGGAGCCGAGCGTTCCTCGTCCGGTCGGCCGTTGGTGTAGTAGTAAAACGACACCGACTTGCGGCTACGGCCCGGCGGACAGCTCAGAGGACGCGGATGGCCGTGGAAGGAAAAGTCGGTCGTGCTGAAGACCACGGTGCGGTTAAACAGCGGCAGGATGCGCGCCTCGCAGGCCAACATGTCGCGATCCCAGAGCTCGAGGTGGCCGCCGTAGTCCTCCTGCCAGTCCTGGTTCAGGTAGACGAGCAGGTTCAAGCGCCGATCGAGCTTCATCAGCGGATGCCAGTTGAAGTCGGCGTGGATCTTGAGAAAGCCACCGGGCAGGATCTGATGCGGACCCGCCCCACCGAAGTAGGGGTCGGGGATCAAACCCTCGATGCCAGTGAGCTGTTCGAGAAAACCGAGAACGCGCGGCGTGCTCATCTCGAACAGGAAGCTGCGCAGGCGGGGCGGCAGCATGGTGCGGTACGAGTAGCCGAGCTTCTTCTCGGTGGCGTTCTCGAAGCGCTGCCATTCGATGTCGTGGGGGCCCGGAAAGTCCGCCAGCACCTCCTCGAGCAACGCCGCGTCGAAGAGACCGTCGATCGCGATGTGGGGAAATGGCCGGGCAGTCTGGTAGCGCTCGCGGAGCAGAGCGGGGTCGGCGTGGAGCTCGAGCACAGAGGACCTCCGGAAAGCCAAGGCTGGCGTCAGCGGGGGCCGACTACCTGGGCCGGCGAGCTTATACGAGGGTCGGAGCGACCGTGGTCGCCCAGCGAATGGCCGCCTCGAGCTCGATCCCGACCGCCTCGGGCGCAAAGCGCTCAGCGGCCGCCAGGCCGCTCGCCCGCGCTCGACGCCAACGGCGGCGGTCGGTCAGAAGCTCGGCGGCGGCGGCAGCGAAGGCAAAAGGCTCACCTGGCGGCACCAGGGCCACCGCCAAGGGATCCGCCCCGGCGATCCACTCCGTCGACGGAATGCGCGAGGCAACGGTCGGCACGCCCGAGGCCATCGCCTCGATCAGCGGCAGACCGAAGCCTTCGCCGGGTCGCGACGGCAGGATCAGGAGGTCGGCGTCCCGCAGCACCTGGGCCACGATCTCCGGCGGCACGTTGGCGAGGTAAAGGTCGGGGTCGAGGAGGCGACGCTCGGCCAGCGACAGGGGCAGGATCGACAGCCGCGCGACCTCCGCCTCGATCCCCTGCGACCGCAAGATTTGCACCGCGGCGAGCGCAGTCGGGGTGTCCTTGACCTCGGCCTCGAAGGTGCCAGGGATTACGATCCGGGGCCGTCGCCGCGGACCGAGACGCCACTGCGGGTGGAAGGTGCGGTCGAGCGGCGGCGGCACGACCCTCGCTGGGCGAGCGAAGAGCTCGCTGAGCAACTCGGCCAGGTACGGCGTCACCGCGAGTGCCGGCAGGGGCTGGCGGTAGGCCGCGTCGATCTGCGGGTGCCAGGCCTCGAGGTGCCGTAGGTGGCCCTCGAAGCCCTGGCAGAAGTGAGCAACCGGACCGACGCGGAGCCCTTGCGAGACGGCGATCGTCGTCCAGAAGGTGGCGACCACGAGATCCTGGCTCGGTAGTCCGGGGCCGCTGCCGAGCTCGGCATAGGGAACCGAGCGGGGAAACCAGTCGGGGCGCTGGCCGGCGCCGAGCACGTTGACCTGATGGCCGGCCACGACCAACAGGTGAGCGTGCTGGGCGACGACCTTGTTGCCGCCATTGAGCTCGGGATACGGCAGCACATACGTGACCCTCATCGGCGCGCACTCGCCGGCGACGCAGCAGTCGGCAGCGGCCAACTCGCCCGTTCCCGACCTGCCGGGTCGACCAGGCGCGCGTAGAGGGGACCGGCGACCCGCGCCGTCACCTCTGCGGGCAGCCGCCAGGTGGCCATCAGCTGCGCCGGCGTTGCGGGCGGCACTCGCAGACGCTCGCCGGCGGCAGGCACTCCGCCGGGCTCCGGTGAGACCTCGACCCACCAGTCGCCAGACGGCACACACGCCGTCTCCAACCCGGCCGCGGTCGCGAGAGCGGCATCGGCAGACTCTGGAACCGGCCGGCGCCGGCGCGGCGCTACGCGCCCGCTCAGTTGCTCGAGCCGCGCGGTAGCCGCCTCGCCGTACCAGCGACGCCGATAGCGGCTGGCCGAAGCCGCGAACCAGCGACCTGCCGCCGCCTCCTGCGCCGCGCTCTGGCCGTGAAGGTGGATCACCTCGGCCGCCGGCACGTAGACCGCACCAACCCCGGCCGCGCGCGCCCGCGCCAGCCAGTCGGTCTCCTCGAAGTAGAGCTCGTAGCCCTCGTCGAAGGGGCCCAGGCGCTCCCAGATGGCACGGCGCAAGACCAGCAGCGCTCCCGAGAGGTCGTGGCTCGCCAATGGCGCGACGGCCCGCCAGTGGGCTCTCGCCTGGCGCCGCCAGCGGCGGCGCGCTCGCGCGGCGCTCTCGCCGTCCCCGGTGGCGAGCAGGCGGGCGAGCTCGGCGCTGGGAGATCGGGTCTCGGCCGGCGGCAGCATCAGGCGTCGGCCGCCATCCCAGAAGAAGCGGGGGCCGGCAATCGGGCACGTCTCGAGCGCTCCCAGCAGAGCAGCGGTCGCCCCGGGAAGGACCAGCAGATCCGGGTTGGCGAGGGCGAGCGCCTCCCCTCTCGCGGCACCCAGGCCGACGTTGGCACCCCCCGCGTAACCAAGGTTCGACCCCGGCGTCAGCAGGCGGACCGGCAGTGAGGCCAGGCGCGCCAAACCGGCAGCGTCGTCCCCGTTGTTCACCACCAGCCACTCCACGCCGATGGCGAGCGTGCTGGCGTCACGCTGCCAGCTGGCCAAGGCTGCCTCGAGCAAGGCGGCCGAGCGGTAGTTGACGAAGACGACGGAAAGGTCGACCCGGGTCACGGGTCCAGGTTACCCGCCGGTACGGGCGAAGACGCACTTCCTGCAGATGAAGCTCTCCGGCGCGTCCTCCACGCCGTAGGCCCAGCGCCGATAGCGGGCGAGCTCGGGGCCAGCGAGGACCTCCGCCACGCTCTGGCGCTCGAGGTTGCCGACGACGTAGCGCTCGTCATAGTCCTCGCAGCACAGGACGCATTCGGCCCGGGGTGTGATGTGGAGGTGCTGGAGTGGACGCGAGCCGATGTTCTCGCAGCCGCAGAGACGCCGCGCGGGGTCCATCGCCTTCATGCCGACCGCCAGATAGCCTGCGCGGTCCATCACCTCGAAGTACTTGGCGGTGAAACGGCTGCCCGCGAAGCGCTCGCCGATGGCGGCGAAGTCAGCCTTGTGCCGCTCGTCGCCGGTGCCGAGCACGACGATGTCCATCTGCTCGGCCAGCGGCTGGTCCTTGGCGTAGTCGAGGTGGCGCAGCACCATGTCGAGATGATCGCCGCCGCGGTCCTTGGCGTACTTCTCGCGGTCGAGCGTGGACAGGTTGATCGACAGGAAGCGCAACCCGCCCAGCGCCACCAGGGCGTCGACCCGCGCCGGCGTCAGCCCGGTGCCGTTGGTCAGCACCGCCGGCGGCAGGCCGGCGGCGCGAATCGTCCGCACCTGCTCGACGAAGCGGCGGTCCGCCGTGGGCTCGTTGTAATTGATCATGAACACCGCTTCGATGGTGTCGCGCCAGGCGGCGAGCTCGCCGACGATCCGCTCATAGAGCTCGGTCGCCATGAAATGCGCGCCGCGCGGGTCGACCGAGACCGGGCAGAAGTAGCAGGCCTGGTTGCAGACGGTGTGCGCCTCGAGCGCCACGTACTTGAGGTGGAAGCGGCGGGACAGGTCGTCCTCGGCGGCAACCAGCCAGGCCCCTGACGCCAGCTCGCGCTGCACGCCGGGGGCCAGCAGATGCGCGGCGAGACGGCCGCCCCAGACGGCGTCGAGAGCCGGAAACAGCGGGTCGGGCGCCGCCAGACTGCGGTCGGTGAGGGGGTTGTAGAAGCGGTCACCGCCGTAATGCAGGTAGGGGCTCGCCACCAGCGTCTGGGCGGCGCCCGTGTCGGCGGGCGGCAGGTCGAGGGCAGGGGTCTGGTGGGCGCTCAAACCGGATCTCCAGGCACGTCCCAGGCGTGGGCCAGGGTCAGCAAACCAAAACTGTACTGGGGGTTCTCGACCACGAAGGCCCGCGTCACGATGCGTTGATCGTAAACGTGCACTCCGGCGTGATCAAGCAAGAACACGTAGAGCTTGAAGGCGCCCTTGACCAGCGGCAGGGACGGCACCGTGAGGGTCAGGCGGTAGTTGCGGCGGCCGCTGAGCGCCTTTCGACCGTCGAGATGGGTGGCAAACGCCGTGACCTCGGTCTCGTCGACGCGGTTGAGGCCGACTCCGAGGTGAAACCCTAGGTCCGGGTCGCTGCTCTCCCAGGCCACCTCGACCCGCAGCTCGGCACCCGGGGCGAGGCCCAGGGTACCGTCGGCGCCGGCGACTGCACCGCGGCTGTCGACGGTCACCTGGCGGAGCCGGGCGGGGTGCGCGGCTCCCAGGCGTTCGGGGCTTGCCGTAGTCGGGCTCGCGGTCGACCGCGGGGCCTCCTTGTGCTGCAGGAACTCCTCGTAGGCGCGCACCACCTCGGCGGTGTCGCCGAGCGCCGCTACTTCACCGTGGCGCAGCCACAGGGCGCGGCGACAGAAGGCCGAGACGTAGTACATCGCGTGGGAGCAGAACAGGAGCGTGGTGCCGCCGGCGATGAGCTCCTGCATGCGGTCGACGCAACGCTTGGCGAAGTAGCCGTCGCCGACGGACAGCGCCTCGTCGACGATCAGCACCTCGGGATCCACCTGCGTGGCGATCGCAAAGCCGAGACGCATCGCCATACCCGTGGAGTAGGTCTTCACCGGCTGGTCGATGTAGTCGCCGAGCTCGGAGAACGCGATGATCGCTGGCGCCCGCTCCGCCACCTCTGCTTCCCCGAGCCCGAGCATCGTCGCATTGAGCACGATGTTCTGACGTCCGGTGAAGTCGGGGTGAAACCCCGAGCCGAGCTCCAGGATCGCCGCCACCTTGCCGGCCACGCGCACGCTGCCGGTGGTTGGCCTGGTGATGCCGGTAAGGATCTTGAGCAGGGTGCTCTTGCCGGCACCGTTCTCGCCCACCACGCCGAGCGCCTCACCGCGTGGCAAGGTGAACGAGACGTCGCGCAGGGCGTCGAAGCGGCGGTGATGGGGGCGACGGGTGAGCGCCTCCGCCAACCGCTGCCACGGGTTGTCGAATACGCGGTAGGACTTCGAGAGGCGCTCGGCCTCGACCAGAAACATGGTGCTCAGTGTACGGCGCCAGAGCCGCCGGCGTTGGCCGCCGTCGGCAACCATGCGGCAACCGCGGCGCGGTCGAGGCGCACGACCTCGAACAGCGATGCAACGAGCTCACCGCCGCCCTTCGGGTCCGGCACGCGATACGGGTTCCACAGCTGCCACACGGTCTCGCCCGCCGACGTTACTTCCAGTGCGCGGCCACCCTCCGACTCGGTGATCAGGGTGTTGCCGTTGGGTAGGCGCGCCACCGAGCCGAGGGTCTTCGACCACAGCGCCTGGCCAGCCGTCTGACCTCCGTAGCGCCAGACGACCGCCTGGGTCAGCGGATCGACTTCGAGCACGCGCGAGGTCTCCGCACCCGCTATGTTGTCGAACACCAGGAGCCGCGGACCGGGCAACAGCGTTGGCTGATGCTGCTTGCGCCAGAGCCCGCTCAGCGCCCACACCACACGCTCCTGGTGGGGGTCGATGACCGCCACGGTATCGAGGCCGAGGATGGAGACCAGAAGGTTGCCCTTGGCCAGCGCTGGCAGGCGGTCAGCGCCAGTGCCGTCGAGGAGCTCCAGAGTATTGGTGTGGAAAATGTCGCCCTGCCGGCCGGCCCTGGTGAGCAGCGAGGCGTAGTCGGAGCGCTCGAGCACCGAGAGAATCGACAGCCGACTGCGCACCTTGCCGTCGGGCGTGAGGATGGTGATGAAGTCCTCGAGGATGCCCTGGTCGGGATTGAAGCGAGGAACCACGTGACCGTCGCGGTCGAGGGCAAGGATCGCGCCGTCGTCGGCAACCACCAGGTCGTGATGAATGCCGCCGCGATGGGCCCACTTGACGTTCGACCCGCGATCCAGCTCGATCAGCCCGAGCCCGTCATAGATCGCCAACAATGAACCGTCGGGCAGCAGGGCGACGCGGCGCCAATAGTCGAGCTGCGCCGCGTGCTCGTCGCCCGCGAGCTCCGGCCAGGCGCGAGTCAGCGGACAGCGCCAACGGTGGAGCACCTGGCCATTCATGTCGAGGAGCAGCGCCTCGGCGGCGTGGCCGGAGGTCACCAGGTTGAGCCCCTGCCAGGCGCGGGCGGGATCGTAGTGCTCGACGGTGGGGTGGGTGGTCGCCGGGCGGTAGCCCGCCAGGTACGGGAGTGCACGCAGCTCGCCCTCCGGCGTCGGCGCCGCGGCGGCAGGGGCGCTTCTGCCGGCCGCTTCCGCCGCCGCAGGCACCCGGTCGCCCGCGACCCGGTCGCCCGCGACCCGGTCGCCCACGACCCGGTCGCGCCGCCGCCACTTGCCGCGGTCGGGGCTGGGCGCTTCTCCAGGCGCGCTCTCGGCAGACGAGGCGGCGCGAGGTCCGGCCACCGGCTCGATGGTGGCTCTGCCGTTGCGGACGAGCCACAGGGCGGTGCCCGCAAGGAGCAGCCCACAGCAGGCCGTAGCCACGAGTACGGAACGCGGAGTCATGGGGCGAGAGTCGTTGGGGGGCAGAAACACGGAGGGCTGCCGGAAGCGGCAGCCCTCCACAGCGTCGCAGCGGGGTGATGTTACCGCGGCTGGCCGAGCACGTACGACGGGTCGTTGGTGACCTGACTGACGATCTGCGCGGCGGCGATCAGCTTGCCACCGGTCACCTCCACCTCGACCGTGAAGCCACCGGGCTCGCTGCTACCCGGTAGCGGATGCTGGCTCGGGCTGAGCTGCCGCGTCTGGCCCGCACCGACGGCGAAACTGGTGATCTCGCCGATCACCTGCCCGTTGAGACGGCGGTAGCGCAGCTTGGCGTCCGCCCGTGCCGTGCCCGGATTGAAGACCCAGATCGTCGTGCGGGTCTGCCCAGTCTCCTGCGCCAGGCCGGTGAGAATCACCTTTTTCCCGGCGCCCGCCGCATCGGCCTCGACCACCGCGGGCATGCTCTGACCGTAAGAGTCGCGCACCGGCTTCAACACGTCGTACGTCTCGGCCTGCACCAGGGCACGCCCGGTTCCCAGGCTGCGGGCTCGAATGACGCCGACGCTGCTGCCGAGGCCTGGCCACAGCGAGAGCACGTCGCGGAGGCGCCGGCTCTGCCCCGGCGCGAGCGTGATCGGATCCGGCAGGAGGAAGGAGCCGGCCGCACCGACGTTGGTATAGGAGAGCTCCACGTTGAGCGGCTCGGCCCCCGGGTTGGCGAGCAGCAGGTCGCTCGTCCACTGCGAGCCATTGGGTCCCGGGGTACGGAGGATGCCGAGAACGTACGAGGTTGCATTCCCGGGATCAGCGCTCTGCAGGAACGAGGGGTCCTGCGAGCCGAGGCGCAGATTTGCGCCGTAGGGCAGGAGCAGGGGGCCAGCCGTCTGCTCGATCTCGATCCGGAAATCGGTCTTGCCGCCGGTGCCGAGGCGGGTTCGCAGCTCGTCGGCCTGGAACTGCTTCTGGCCGCGACGGACAACGCCGAGGCCGGTCAGCTCTCCGAGCAGGGCACCGGCGGTGTCGAAGGCGCGCAGGTTGTACTGCGCGCTGTCCTCGCCCGGGTTGGTGAGACCAAAGTAGGCCAGGCGGTCAGCATCGTCGTTCAGCCCCACCAGCGACTGCTTGACCCCCCCGCCGGTCGGCCAGACGTCGACCAGCACGCTGGGGACGAACTGCCCGAACGAGGCGCCGGCGCGGTTGAAGGTCTGGTTGAACGAACCGACCACCGGCGGCGCTCCGCCGGCGCGATCGACTGACAGAGAGAGGAAGCCGGACAGGTTATCGAGCCCAAAGACGTCGTGCAGGGCGTCGCCCACGTGGAGGGTCTCGCCCGGCTGGACGCTGCGGCTCTCGGTCGGCGGGTTGGTCTCCGGCTGGCCGCGGCGACGGAACTCGAGGGTGACGTCCACCGCCGTGGTCCGCGGGTTGAAGATCGAGAGGTCACTGCGCTGATCAAGCGCGCCATCGGTCGTCGCCAGCCACGGCAGGAGGACGCTGAGCGTCTCCGGCCCCTGCCCGGCGGCAACTTCGAAGGCCTTGCTGACACTGTCGCTGCCGCTCGAGTTGGTGACCGTCAAGGAGACGTCGTAGTTACCGACGTCGGCCCAGGCGTGCGAAGGCCGAGCGACGGTGGCGGTCGTGCCGTCGTCGAAGTCCCAGGTCCGGCTGGTCACGCCACCACTCGAGTTGTCGCTGAAGCCGACCGCCAGGAACTGCGTGGCGTGGCAGAGAAGCGTGCGTCCGCTACCGTCGCACAGCGCGTCGGTCGAGTAGCTGGCCGTCGGGGTTGCCAGCCGCACGCTGAAGGTGCGGCTCGCGCTCGAGCTCCCCAGGCTGTTGCCGACCGTCAGCTGGGACGTGAAATCGCCGGCCTGGTAGGCGTGGGTGGCCACCTGCGTGGTCGCCGTCGCGCCATCGCCAAAGGCCCAGGTGCGGGTCGCCACCGAGCCCGTGCTGCTGTCAGTGAAGGTGATGAGCTGGTCGACGGCGGCTTCACAGGCGCTACCGGAGCAGGTGGCGTCGACGGTGAACGCTGCCTGCACCGGCACCGGGCCGTCGTTGCGAACGGCGAACGTGCGCGTGGTGCCCACCGAGCCCATGTCGTTGGCCACCGTCAGGGTCAGGACGAAGTTGTCCTGGCGCGTCCAGGTGTGGCTCACCTGCTGCGCCGACGACGTCGAGCCGTCGCCGAAATTCCAGGTCCTGGTGTCGACCCGTCCCTTCGACTTGTCAGCGAAGTCATAGGCCTGGTTGGTCACGGCGTTGCAGGCCGAGCCGCTGCACGCGGCGGAGGTCTCCAACTGCAGGACCGGCGCTCGCGCCTGGACGATGAAGCTCTTGCTGACGCTGTTGGTGCCGAACCCGTTGCCCACCGTCAGGGTGACGGTGAAGTTGCCCGCCGCGGTCCAGGCATGGCTCGCCTCCTGGGCCGTGCTGGTGCCGCCGTCGCCGAAGCTCCAGGTGCGGCTGAGAACCGTTCCGATGCTCTGGTCGGTAAAGGTGTCAGGCTCGTCACGCCAGGAGTAGCAGGTGCCGAAGCAGACCGCCGAGGTGCCGAAGCGCGCCTGCGGCGGGCCGCCAATGGCGTAGGTCTTGGTCGCGGAGCTCGATCCCGCGGTGTTGCTCACCGTCAGGGTGACGGCAAACGTGCCGCCCGTGGCCCAGGTGTGCGAGACCTGCGCGTTGGCGCTGGTGGCGCCGTCGCCGAAGCTCCACACCCGCTGCGCGACGTAGCCGACGCTGGTGTCGGTGAAGGCCACTGCCTGGCCGGCCGTGCCGGTGCAGCTCGCGCCAGCGCAGGCCGGTGTCGTGCTGAACGAGGCAACGGGAGCGGTGACGGTGCCGTCGATGGCGAAGGTGCGGGTCATCGAAGCGGGGCCGAAGCTATTGGTCGCCGTCAGCTTCATCGGATAGGTGCCCGCCGAGGCATAGGTGTGCAGGACCGACGCGGCCGTGGCGGAGACACCGTCACCGAAGTCCCAGAGCCGGCTGGTCACGTTACCGGTGCTGGTGTCGATGAAGTTGATCGGCGTACCGGCGGTCGCTTGGCAGAGGGGCAAGCCGACGTCGAGGCAGGTCGCGCTGGTGGTGAAGCTCGGCACCGGCAACGCGCCGCCGCTGACCGTCACCGACCGCGTGTTGCTGGCGTCGCAGCCCACCGACGCGCACTTGACCACGGTTAGGGTGACATTGAACGCCCCGCCGGCACTGTAGGTGTGGGCCGCCGCCTGGCCACTACCGGAAGCGCCGTCACCGAAGGTCCAGCTGTAGCCGATGGGCGAACCGGTGGAGCTCGAGCCGTCGAAGCTCACGGACTGGCCGGTGCTCGGACTGGCCGGGCTGTAGCTGAAGCAGGCCTTGAGGTTGCCGTCGCCCGCCGCGCCGCAGGTGGCACCCGTCCCGCCGCTCGAGATGTTGATCGGCAGGGAGCCGGTGGTGCTCGTGCAGCCGGCGTTGGTGGCCGTGATGGTGCGGTTGCCGGTGCTCGCGTAGGTCACCGAAATGGACGACCCCGTCGCGCTCCCGTTGATCGTGCCGCCGCTGCCCACCGACCACGTCCAGGTCGCAACCGGCGTGCAGCCGGAGGCCGAGGCCGAGTACGAGAGGGCGGTGTTCGGCGCCCCGCTGGTCGGGCCGCTGATCGTGATGGTCTTCGTGTTGGCCGTCGAGATGGTGACCGACTTCGTGCCCTGAAGACCTACGCAGCCGGTGTTGGTGGCCACCACCGTCTTGCTGCCGCTGGTGGTCCAGCTGATGCTCACCGAGCTGCCGCTGCCGGTGACCGTGCCGCCGCTACCAGGGCTCCAGGTCCAACCGCCCTCGACCGCCGAGCAGCCGGAGGCCGACGCGCTGTAGCTGAGCGAGGCACCGGTGCTGCCACTGCTCGCGCCCGAGATGCTGATGCTGGCTGGGGTCGGGTCGGTGATCACGATGTTGGCAGCATGCTGGAAGTCGACCGGCGTCTCGCTGTTGCGGATCAGGCGCACCACCGGACGGAAGCTGCCGTTGGCGGTGTAGGTGTGGCTGGCGACCGGCGAGCTCGAGGTCTGGTCGAAGCTGCCGTCACCATTCCAGTCGTACTGAATCGACGTCGGGCTGCCAAGGAACACCGAGGTGAAGCTGACCGCGGTGTTCCGGGAGAAGGCGCAGATGCCGAAGTTGCAGCCGTTGGCCTCCCAGGTGGTGACCGCGAGGGGCTCGACCTGCGTGATGACCACCGTCAGGGCGTTGCTCGTGTAGGGACCGAGATCGACGCAGTTGCGGACCTGGGCGCGCACGTGGCGAGTGCCGATCGACGGGTAGGTATGGTTCGGGTTGGGCCCGGTGGTCGGGTCGTTCGACCACGCGCTCCAACTGGTGGTGTCGACCGAGCCGTCGTCGTCGAAGTCCCAGCGCCACTCGGTCGCTCCAGCGGCGGTCAGGTGGAATTGCACCGTGCCGGCGGTGAAGACGTCGTTGGCCGGGGTGAAGGTGTTGTCGGCGGGCAGGGACGGCAGTGCGTTCAGGGTGATCGCCACCGCGTCGGTGTCGCTGCCGGCGCCGTTCGAGACAATGACATTGCCCGTGTACGCGCCGGCCGGCTGGCCGCTCGTCGTCCAGATGAAGCTCGCGCCATTGCCGGTGGCCACCGTGGCATCACCACTGTTCTTGACCGTCCACGCGTAACCCAGCGTCGGCTGACCGGTCGCCGTGGCGTTCAGGGTCACGGGCTGGCAGACGAGCGCCGGATTCGGGTTGGCGGTCGTCGCGGTGATGTTCGGCAGCGGGTCGATGACGGTGACGTTCTGAGTGATCGAGTCGTTGCCGAAGGTGTTGCCGACATCGAGGCTGACGGCTTTGACGCCGGCGCTCGCGAAGGTGACCGCCTGGCTCGCGCTGCTCGACCCCGCAGGGCTGCCGCCGGGGAAATCCCAGGTGCGGGAGCTGACGATGCCGATCGAGGAGTCCGCAAAGGTCACCGAGGTGCCTGGGTAGATCTCGGTCGGCGTCCAGGTAAACGCGGCCTGTGGCGGGTTGTTCGAAGCGCCATTCCACTGGTGAATATCGCCCATGGTGAGGCCGGCGCGGTAGAGGTACTGGCCGCTGAACTTCGCCATGCGCGAGGACTGAAAGGCCGTGCCCCACAGGGTGTCAGCGTAGTGCCAGGACCAGTAGTTCGCGTTCTTGGCGGCCGTCGGTGGCGGTGCCCCTGGGCCGGTGGGATTGGTGAACGACAGCACCTGGCTCGGGCTGACGTCGCGCGGCGCGGCAGGATTGCTGACGTCGAGGACCGCCTCGTAGTTCGGGGCGATCGCCTCGCCCGAGTGGCACAGATCGTTGTAGCCAACGAAGAGAAACGGGGTCGTACCGCTACGCGAGAAGGTGATCGACTTCCAGTTGTCAGACTCCGGCACCGAAGCCAACGGGTAGGTCGTGAACGGAGCGGGCAGAGCGCCACTGCAGGTGTCGTTCTCCAGGCAGCTGACGTCGTGAATCTCGATGGCGGTGAGCCGGCGCACGGCGAGGTAGACCGAGCCGCCCTGGCTCCACAGCGCCACGCCGGCGGCGAAGGTGCTGAGGTCCCCGCGGATCTTGCGCACCGGTGTGGCCGGCGTGCTGACGTCGTAGATCTCGACGCTCCGCGACTGGAAGAGGCCGGAGCTGCGAGCAACAAAGTGCTTGGCGCCGACGGCCGCCCCGTGCACGTATTGCGACGGCTCTGACGACGTCGCGCCGGCGAGGCGGGCTACGTTACCGAGGTAGACGCCGGGGCAGTTGTTCTCGCCGGTGCTCCGGTTCTCCGAGCATCGGTTGTAGTTGAGCTCCTTCGCCTTGGTCATGTCATACGCGTAGAGGCCGGTCGCCTGATCCGCGGCAAAGGCGTAGGCACGGCCCCCGATCTTCGCCGCGTACACCTGCTGTACATCCTTGGCGCCATGGTCCTGATAGCGGAAGACGGGGGTCGTGAGGCTCGAAAGGTCAACGTAGCCGAAGCCGATCGGGCTCACACCGCCAACCGCGGCGAAGGTGGCGTCACCCTCCGGCGCATCGACCCAATAGACGTACTGATCGATCTCGCTGGCGCCCGGAATCCAGACCGGGAAGCCGCCTGACCAACCGTCGATGGTGGAGCGGGAGACCGGCGCCGCGGGGTTCGAGTTGTCGTAGAACCGCAATCCGCCCCAGAAGCTCGACAGCAACACCGAGCCCTCGATGTCGACGCTCGTCCACTGCAGGTAGCGGGTGTCGGCGCGCTGGTTGCCGTTATAGCTGGTCGAATTCTCGACGATCCGTACCGGCTGGAGCTCCCCCCACAGACTCGCCGGCGGCTCCCAGTTGGGGCACTCGGCGGGAGTGCCGACGCATGAGCACCCCGACTGCGTCGCAGTGGTGCAGATGGACGTCGAGCCCGGCGGCAACGTCTCGCCGCAGCCCTTCGCCTCGAGCGCCGCCGGAGCGAAGCACGGCAAGAGGGCGAGGGCGGCAACGACGAACGAGTGGCGGAGGGAACGGCTGGTCATGGAACGGAATCTCCTGGAAACCGGGGGAATTCGGCAGAGCCGAACGAGCCGGAAGGCCTGCTGGGAGCCGAGCGGAGCGCGGCGGCCGTTTATGCTGCCGCAGCTTAGAGCGGCGCGAGGATTTTGGCAAGACCTCATAGGGCCGCTCCCCCCCGCTCCAGAGCGGGTGCGGGCCGGCAGAGGGCCAGGCTCCTCTCCACCGAACGCAGTCGCCACAGGGCTTCAGCACAAAAAAACGAGCCCGTCCGAAGACGGGCTCGTTGGACCTACGACCTCGTGAGAGGCCTGTTACTGCATCAGGATAAGGCCGCCCGAAACCGTGGCGGTCAGGTTGTCGAGCTGAATCGCGTCGAAACCAACCTCGAAGCGACCCTCGGCCTTCATGTCCGTCGACACCCAGTTCTGCGCGACGCCCGGGTACGGGTCGCCGGAAGCGAGGGTGTGGTTCAGGTTGAGGTAGATCCAACCGAACGGCGCCGGCGGCAGCGGATCGTCACCGAAGTTGCCACCGAGCAGGCTGACGCGCTGGGCCTCGAGCGGGAAGCAAGTGTTGGCACCACCGGTCGGCGGCGACACGTTGTCACCCTGGAAGCACAGGTCGGTCGGGTTCTCGATCTCGTCGAACGCAACCACGTCCGACTGGTTGAGCGGGTACCACGACGGCACCGAGGAGCAGCTGTGCGTGCCGTTCGCGCCGACCGGACGGGTCTTCGAGTCACGCCAGACGATCAGGTCGGTGCCACCGTTGAACGAGCCACCGTTGATGTAGCGGGACGCGAAGGTGCTGGCCAGCGGCTCGCGCTGATCCTGACCGGCAACCGCGTTGTAGCGACCATAGAACGTGTAGTCACCCGCGGCGAAGGCGAACGGGCACTGGCTCGCGCCGTTGCCGACGCTCGGGGCCGAGCAGGCCTCGATGTGAACCAGGGTCTCACCCGAGGCGAAGTTCTCGGCCGAGTTGACGTAGAAGTAGTCGCCCCAGAGGAGGTTGCGGTTGTCGGCCAGGGTGGTGAAGTAGCCGGCGTCCGAGGGGAACGACAGGTTGCACTGGACGACCGAGTCGACCGTGATGTAGCCACGGGCGATGTTGTCGCCATGGTTGGCACCCGAGCAGCCGCCGTACAGCGACGAGAACTGGCCGGTGTGCGACTTGACGATGTGGTCGATCAGAGCGGCCGAGAGGGCGCCCGTCGCCGGGTACGGATTGGCGCAGGGGCCGGTCGAGCCCGGGAAGTTGATGTCCTGGGACAGCACGCCCTGGTTGCTGATGGAGTCGCCCGGATCCGCGCCAGCATCAGCGGTACGCGGCAGGTTGCCGTTGAAGATGTCGCGGATGTTGATGGTCTGGACGTCGTAACCGGTCAGGTAGACGTCGAAGTCGAGGGTCGGAATCGACTGGTCGGTCCAGAACGTGACGTGGGCAACGGCGGCCGAGGCCGAGGCGTTGTTGATCGAGAACAGCGTGGTGATGCCGTCCTGGCTGTCGAGATTGACCTCGAAGTACGGCAGCAGCAGGGTCGCCGCCGGCACGTCGTCGATGGTCCCGATCTCCGCGATCGCCGAGCCACCGAGAGCAACGAGGCTCGTCAGGGCCAGGCAAAGGGCAGTCTTCTTCATGGTGAGAAATCTCCTGAAAACACATCCAAAACCCTACAAGTTGCGTCGCCAAACACACGTTGGCGCCGCCTTGAATCAACACCATGTTCGGGCTGCAGCGAGAACGTCATCACCTCCCAGTGAATTTTTTGAAAGCCGTGAGGCCTTTTCCTGCGAGTGCCTGCGTTGATGAAAGGCCCCGACCGACGGCCAAGGGCCGCATCGGGGCTGCACGTCAGTGAAGACTACCAGCAGTGCGGGCAGCCCTGTCAACACCCGTCTATGGAATGAGGATGAGCCCGCCAGCCGCGGCCGTCAGGGCGGCGTCGAGGGCCACAGCGTCATATCCGACGCCATAGCGCCCTTCCGCCTCGAGCTCGGTGCTCACCCAGGCCTGGGCGACGCCCGGGTACGGATCGCCGGCCGCCAGGGTGTGGTTGAGGTTGAGATAGAGCCATCCCTGGTCATAGGGCGGCGCCAGCGGATCCGAAAGGCCGTTGCCATTGTCCACCGAAATCCACTGCGCCTCGAGCGGGAAGCAAGTGTCCGAGCCACCGGTCGGCGGCGAGACGTTGTCGCCTTGGAAGCACAGGTCGGTCGGATTCTCCTGTTCGTCGAAGGCCACGACATCACCCTGGTTCAGGGGGAACCACGACGGCACGGTCGAGCAACTGTGGGTGCCGTTCGCCGCCGTCGGCCGGGTCTTCGAATCCCGCCAGACCACCAGGGACGTACCGGCCGTGAACGTCGGTCCGTCGAGGAACCGGCTGGCGAACGTGGTGCCCAGGGACTCGCGCTGGTCCTGACCGGCGACCGCATTGTAGCGACCGTAGAAGGTGTAGTCGCCGGCGGCGAACGCGAATGGGCAGAAGCCCGCGCCGTTGCCGACGTAGCCGTCGAAGGACCCGCCGGCACCGCGACTCAGGGGGTTGCAGGCCTCGATGTGCACCAGGGTGTCGCCCTGCGCCAGGTTCTGCTCCGGGTTCACGTAGAAATAGTCGCCCCAGAGGATGTTGCGATTGTCCGCCAGGGTGGTGAAGTAACCGGCGTCCGACGGGAACGAGAGGTTGCAGCTCACCACCGAGTCGACCGTCACGTAGCCACGCGCGACCTGGTCGCCGAAGTTGGCGCCCGAGCAACCGCCATAGAGGGCCGAGAACTGGCCGGTGTGTGACTTGCGCAGGTGGTCGATGAGCGCCGCCGAGAGCGCCCCGGTGACCGGGTAGGGGCTTGCGCAGGGCCCGGTGCTGCCCGGAAAGTTGACGTCCTGGGACAGCACACCCTGGTTGCTGATGGTGTCACCCGGATCCGCACCGGCGTCCGCCGTCCGCGGCAGGATGCCGCGGAAGATGTCGCGCAGGTTGATCGTCTGCACGTCATAGCCGGTCAGGTAGACGTCGAAGTCGAGAGTCGGGATCGACTGGTCGGTCCACAACACGACGTGAGCGACCGCAGCCGAAGCGGAGGCGTTGTTGATCGAGAACAGGGTGGTGTTGCCGTTGTCGCTGTCGAGGTCGACGGCGAAGTACGGCAACAGCAAGGTGGCGGCCGGAACGTTGTCGACGACGCCAATCTCGGCGTGAGCCGCGCCGGCCCCACACGTCAGGACCAGCGCGGTGCCGAGCACCAGTGCGCCCTTGACCTCATTCAGTCTCATGCTGACCTCCTCCGGTCGCTGGCGACCGAGCCAAAAGATATAGCGGGCAAGCTAACAGCCGGCCCTGGAGAAGGTCAAGCCGTGCGTCGGAGCACCGCTTCGCCCCTCACTTGCCGCTGTGCCACGCCCGCAGAGCGCCACCGCTCGGACAGAGCCGCGCGCCCATCGGGTCGTTGCCTTCCCCGGCGAACCCCGAAATGAGCTCGGCACGCCCGTCGCGATCGAGGTCGACCGCACGCAGGCTGTAGCCGCGACACTCGGTGTCGCCGACGCTGAGCTCCTTCGCAAGCTCGTGGGCAAAGCCGCCGTGGCCGTCACCGAGGAAGATCTCGATCTCGCCCTGACCCGTCGCCGCGGCGAGGTCGAGGTGACCGTCGCCGTCGACGTCGCCAGCGCTGAGCGCGTACACGCCGCGGCGATCCTCCACGTTCCACAGCGGGCGCCGCGTCCAGGTGTCGCCTTGATGCAGCAGGAGGTCGACCCCCGAGCGCGCAACGCCAAGCTGGTGCGAAAGGTACCCGACTGCCAGGTCGACATGCCCATCCCCGTCGAAGTCGCCCGCCTCGACCGCCCCCACCGTGGCATCAGGACGGACGCCTGGCAGGACCTCGCGACGAATTCCCCCGTCAGCGGTGCCAAAGGCGATCAGCGCCGAGTAGGCTCCGACGTCGGCCGCGTTGGCGGCGTCGAGGCGGCCATCCTCGTCGAAATCGGCGAGAGCAAGCTGGCTGCCGTAGACGCGCGAGCCCTCCTCGGCCACGGTCTTCCAACTGCCGTCACCCTGGTTGAGAAAGATGCGCAGCCCGCGGGATCCCTCCTGGAAGGGCCGTGGGTTGGTGACGTCCCGGCTGGCGGCAAAGCGCGGGCCCTCGCCAAGAGTGATGAGGTCCGGCCGGCCGTCACCGTTCCAGTCGCCGACCCGCACGGTGCGCGAGGAGTAGGGCGGCGTCTCGCGATCAGCCACCGCGCCCATGAGATCAAGGCCCTGGCTCCAGCTGGTAAAGCCACCAGCTCCGTCGCCCCGAAAGACGGTAATCCCGCGGAGATGAATCCCCAGGGCAAGGTCGAGGTGTCCGTCACCGTCGAAGTCGGCCACCGCGGCATCGCCATAGTCGAGCATCAGCGCCGGGAAGCTAGCCTTCCAGGGTTGCCAGGTCCCATTGCCGTCGCCGCGGAAGATCGTCGGCCGACCGTTCCCCTTGCGGGCGGGTCCGTGAGCGATGTCGAGCTGCCCATCCCCGTCCATGTCGGCCACGCCGAAGCCGTTGCGCCACTGCCCGCGGCGCGGCAGACCACCGTCGTAGTCGGCGAAGGCGAGGCGATCGACGTCAGGAGTGTCGTAGATGAAGTCGCGCGCCGCCGCCGCCCGGGCCTCCGGTGTCGGCGGTTGCCGGCCGGCGACACCGCGGATGTCCTGCGGCCGGTACATCTTCACCATGAAGACGTCGTCGTCGTAGGAGACGACGTCGAAGACCAGCCCGAACGGCAGACGGACCCGGGTCTTCTCGTCGTTCTCCCAACGGTACTGCTGCTCGATGCGCGGCGCCGGCTCGACGAAGTACTCCCGCCCTTGGTCGTCCACCAGCCACTTGCCATCTGGCGGCTCGAGCTTGGGCACGGCCGGCGGTGGCGGTGCGGGCTTGGCCGCCGTCGCCGCCGCGCTCGTGGGCTTGGCGGGAGCGGCCACCGTCGCCGCTGGCGGCACCGAGCCGCCATGGGTACATGCGCCCAGAGCAACCATGCTCACGACTGCAAGGGCAGGGGCGTGGAATGAGGCGAGCTGCGATGGTCGCATCCGAAGAACTCCTGAGAGAGGTCGCCGCCGCTGTCGCATCTCGGCGCCGGCGGGCGCGGAGCGCGCCCAAATGGAAGAATCCTGACTCTGCGAGTATGCCATACCGGCCAATTTGGCCGGCGTTATCAGCGAGCTTTTGCAACCCTCCTGCCAGGCCCGACGAAGAGCATCGAGCGTTGCTTGACAGCGATTTGTGCGCGGCGTAGTCTCGCGCACTGCACGCGTTCCCAATGCTCTCGCGCCATATGACTGTCCCCACCAAGATCCGTCAAATCCAGCTCGTCGGCCGCAAGATCCGGCAGCTCCGCAAAGAGCGGAAGCTGACTCAGACGGAGCTGTCGGCGCGGATCGGAATCCAGCAGTCGGACCTCTCCCGAATGGAAAAGGGCGAGTACCGAGTGAGCCTGGACACACTTTTTCGGATCCTGAGCGAGTTTCAGATCGGCATCGGCGAGTTCTTCGACGAAGTGGCCAAGGAGGCTCTGGGCCCTCGCGACCTGCAGGTGGTACGCGAGTTCCAGTGCCTGCCAACCGAGGCGCAACGCGAGGTCGAGGACTTCATAGCATTCAAGCGCACGCAGCTGCCGCCGTCACGCAAGGACCATCTCCCGCTCCGCGAGGACTCATGACACCCGCGCCACGCGACTCCACCGCCGTCGGATATCGACTCGAGGATCTGCGTCGCCGTGCCTTGGCGGCCGCGGAGGCTGGCGACCTCGAGGTCGCCGCCGCGATCTACGACGAGGCCATTGCGGCCGCCGAAATTCTCGGCAACCGCGATCTCGTCGACTTGGCGCGCTGCAACCGCACGGCGATCGGCCTCGAGCTCGGTGAGCACGAAGGCGCCATGGGAACCCTGCGGCAGATCCTGATGCGGTCGTCCAATCCGCTGGTCGGCTATCTCGCTGCGTACACGGCGGGCCGCGCTCTCGAGCTCGACAAGGACGTCAAGAAGGCTCTCTTCTACGCCCGGATTGCGGCGCAGCGCGCCGCCGATCTCGGCCCGATCGACCGTGCGGCGAGCCACAACCAGATCGGCAACCTGCTGCTGGCCGAGAGCTCCTTCGACATCGCCTGCGGCGAGTACGAGCTCGCGCTCGGCCTGATGCCGGGCGACGATGTCGTCTGGCGGGCACGGATCCTCGACAACCTCGGCTATTGCCGCACGATCCAGGGTCGATTCAGCGAGGCTTTCGCGCTGCTGTACGAGAGCCTCCGCACCCACCGCCGACACGGCAGCGACCGCTACCGGACGTCGACGCACCTCGCCCTCGCCTTCGCGTTTCTGGAGCGCGAGCGTGTGCGGCACGCGCGGCGGCATGCCCGTCAGGCGCTCGCGCTGAGCGAGCGCTTCGGCGACCTCGAGTCGACGAAGAACGCGCTCTACCTGCTCGGCGCCGCCGAACAGGTAGCCGGCAATCGCCTGGCGGCTCACGGCTACTTCCGCCAGCTCGAGCGGTTCTATCCGGACAGCCCCTTCATGGCTGCCTTTCTGCTCGACCTCGACGTCCGCCGCATGATCAATCTCCGCGCCTAGAGGACCCGCCGTGCGCTGCCTGCTCCCAACGACCCTTGCCCTCGGCCTCTGGTGCCTTGGCCCTGCCCTGCCCGCGCAGCAGTCGACGGCGCTCGCTGGGGATGGCACCTGGTACCGCGGGCTGGTGGGCACCTATGCGAGCCTCTTCCCGGGTGGCCACGCAACTGCCCGGCAGAACACGGTGGTCGCAGTCGACGTCACGCGCTCCGACGGCGGGACTGAACGGTTGCTCGTGCCTGGAAGCGAGGGCCCCGGGGCGGATCTGCCGCCTACGCTCTACGTCGACTCCGGCTCCGGCCACCTCTTCGTCCTGTGGAGCACCACGGAGAGCCAGATCTTCTCGACTCTCCAGCTGGTCGAACACGGTGCCCAGGGGTGGAGCGAGCCGGCCGAGCTTTCGGGCAATCCGTTCGCTGCCAAGCAGGGACTGTCGGTGCTAGTCACCCGTGACGCGGGCGACGTGGTCGACGGGAACGGAGCGCCTCAGCGGGTGGCGCGCACCGTCGCGCATGTCGTTTGGTGGGAGGAGGGCGAGGGCCGCGGCAACGTGCTTTACAGCCCTGTCACCAGCCTCGACGGGCGCTACCTCGGCTGGAACCCGGTGATCGACCTGGCTCAGCTCGACGCGGCGATCGGCGGCACCAGCTTGCCGACCTCGCCGCTCTACAGGCAGCCGGCCCTGAGCGCAGGCGCGGACGCCCAGCGCCTGGTGCTCACCTTCCTCAGTCCGCGGACGGGCCGCCTCGTGAGCTTTCAGGTAACGGTCGAGCCGATCGCGCTCCGCCTGTTGGCCGACGCCGTCTATGCCGACACCCTCGAGCTGTTCAGCACCGGCGGCGCGGCAGGGCAGCCCATCGGCGACGACGTCCGGGCGCACATCATTCGCCTTGGCTCGGCGTTTCACGAGAGCGTAATCAGCTATCTGGCTGACGAGGCGGGGCGCTTGGCGAACCAGCTCGCGGTGTCGCAGTCGGGTGAGTCGCCTGCGAGTCTGGCGGGCGAGGTTCGGGCCCACATCATTCGCCTTGGCGTAACCACTCTGGGCAACCAGATTCTACGTGGCACACCCTCCCCGACCTGGGCCATCGAGCCCTCCTCCGCGGAGAACGGGCCCGACGGGTTCTTGGTGCTGGGCGCGGTGCGCACCGGTAACCTCGATCTACCCGCCAACGCCCCGACGAGTGCACCGTTTGTCCTGTCGTCGCCCAGCGGACGCAGCTGCATCCTGGCCTGGGACGGAGGCACTTGGCTGCGTTACACCGTCTCGGCGCCAGAGGGCTGGGGCGAAGAGCGCCAGATCGCGATCAACTCCGTGCTGAGCCGCGAGGCCGCGATCGCACTGCTGGCAGCTGAAGCGCGTTCCCTCGACTGAGGGGCCCTCGACTGAGGAGAAGGCGGGGAAGGTTCCCTTCTACCCCGAAGCAGCCAACCCGTCGGCTACCGGCCGCACGGGCAGTACTTGGGCACCAGCGCTGCGCCACTGGACGGCGATCGACTCGACTCGCTCCGGCTCTGCCAGCACCGCGACGCAACCCCCGCCACCGGCACCGCACGCCTTGCCACCCCAGGCCCCCAGCTCGAGGGCGCTCGTGAGGAGCGTCTCAATAGCCGGTGTCGAAATCTCGGCTGCCAACTGGCGGCGGTAGGACCACTCTCCAGACATCAGCCTGCCGACCGTCGGCAGGTCGCCTGCCTCGAGCGCGGATCCTATCTGCGCGGAGACGGCCGCGATGCCCGCGAAGAGCTCCGCGCTCTGCGGCTCACCGTCCAAGCGCCGGCGAACGACCTGCCAATTGCTGGCCGCGGAAACATGGCTCTGACCGGTGTACGCAACCACCAGGCTGCGGCCGAGGGCGTCGAGATCGGCGATCAGTCGCCGCACGACTTCCCCACCTGGTCGATGTCGAATCTCGAGCGCACCGCCCAAGCAGGCAGCAAACTGGTCCTGGCACCCCGTGGGTCGTGCCATCAGGCGTGCTTCGAGGTCGCGCACCAAGGCGACGATCTCCGTCGCAGTCGGCAGCGGGAGCGCTTTGGAGCGGGCGACCGCCGCCACCAGCGCACAGGCCAGCGCGGAGCTGCCGCCGAGGCCGGCTCCCCGAGGCGAGGCCGTCGACAGGCTGATCGTACTCGGGGGGAGATCCAGGGCGTTCACCACCAGGCCAACGAGCGCAGTCTCCGGGGCGGCCAGGAGGCTCTCTCGCTCGGCCACCTCGGTGCTCCGGCCCTCGTGATCGACACGCCAGCCGTGGCGGCGGCTCTCTATCCGAACATCAGCTGGCAGGTCGACGGCAACGTTGACCGTGCGAGCGTCGTCATGCAACAGCCCAAGAGGCCAGATGTCGAGCGTTCCGCCCGCCAGGTCGACGCGGCACCAGGCTCGCGCATGAACCATCACGATCTCGTGGCGCCACCCGGCCGCGCCTAGCGACGGGCCAGGCTGCCGACGGCGGGGGCCGGCGGAGCCAGGGTAGCGGCTGCCAACTGCGTTGCCGGGGCAGGCAGCACGGGAGCCGCGCCGGTGGCAAGGGCCACGCGCAATGCGTTGCGGGTCTCGAGGAAGGCCGGTAGAGCGGCCGCCGTCAGCGGGGCTGACTGCTCGCGGCCAACGCTCAGCGGGTCGATCCAGTTGCCGCGCCAACGGATGCGGTAGTCCAAGTGGGGTCCGGTCGCCAGGCCGGTTGCGCCCACGTAGCCGATGACCTGGCCCTGCTGCACCGGCGTTCCCGCCCTGACGCCACTGGCGTAGGCGGACAGATGCAGGTAGCTCGTCTCGTACTGATTGGCGTGACGAACGCGAACCGTCTTGCCGCCTCCGTTGTCCCAGCCGACCGACGCGACAACGCCATTGGAGGTCACTCGAACCGGCGTGCCGACCGGGGCTCCGTAGTCGACGCCGTGGTGGGGGCGGTAGACGCCGAGCACCGGGTGGTAGCGGCGATTGCTGAATCCGGACGTGATCCGAGAAAAGGGCAGCGGGCAGCGCAGGAATAGCTTGCGAGTGGGGCGCCCCTGATCGTCGAAGTAACCCTGGTTGCCGAAGCGATAGGCCTCGACTCGGCGCCAGGTCCCGGCCCGCGTCTGGTTGTCGTAGGCCACGGCCAGGACATTGCCCAGGCCAGCCGGACGATCGTCTAGAAAAACCTGCTCGTAGAGGACCTCGAAGCGGTCTCCAAGCCTGAGGTCGCGGTTGAAGTCGAGGTCCCACTCGAGAACGTCCGCCAGGCGATAGGCGAGGGTGCCATCGGCGCCGAGCTCCCGAATCGCGTTCTCGAGTCCGCCGTCGAGGACGCCTCGCAACGTCCGGATCTCCACGCGCCGATCGAAGCGGTCGAGCTCGCCGGACCAGCCGCTCCCATGCCGAACCAGCTCGAACGTGCCCTCGCCGCGGATCGCGAGCTCGAAGCCTGCGAGCCGGCGGCTCTCGTCGAAGTAGGCGGCGTACGCGGTGCCCGGCTGGAGCCGTCGCGGATCCACCACCTTGGCAAACGCGGCGACGGCGGCCTCGGTCTCTTCGCTGGCGAGTCCAAGCTCCCCGAAAATCTCCCCGATCGTCTCCCCGCGCCGGACCGACTTCTGCACCGGCACCACGCCTCGCAGACTGGGGTCGAGGCCGGTGCGGCCGTCGATCACCTCGCGAATCGGCAGGCGCAGTGCAGGGCCTGGCGGCAGTGGCAGGTCGGCGTAAGCCCGCAGTTGATCGGCACCGTCCACCAGACTCAAAGCACAGAGAATCAGGCCAGCGGGAATGGCGAGGCGGACCAACGCATGCGCAGGTGAGTTGCCTACCCTCATCCTAGGACTCCCTCCAGGCGATGCCAGAACGCCTCGGCCGACGCTTGACCGCGGCATGCTAACACAGCAGCTACAGGGAGTTGTCGCGACTCATGCAGAATTGCGCATGAATCGCGGGCGCCAAACGCAGGGCCAGCCTACTGGAGAAGGTCAGCCAGCAGGCTGTCGCCGCCGTCGGCCGGCAGACGCCCCTGGTAGACGGGTCGCCCTTCGACGTAGACCACGAGACCAGGGAGCGTGGCCACCGCATGCGCCTTGGCGAAGGCGCCGTCGCTGTCGAGATAGGTGGCTGCTCGCATCTGCCCTTGGAGGTAGGCGGCAACCTCGGAGCGGTCCTCCTGGAAGTTCACGGTGACCAGACGAGCTCGCCCCCGCCACTTTTCGTCGAGATCGTTGACCCGCTGCACGATGTCGCGGCACTTCGGGGACCAGGAGGCCCAGACGACGAGGACCACCCGTCCCTTCGCAAGGTCGGCGGCGGTGAGGGTGCCGCCGTCGAGGCCCGGTAGCTCGATCTCGCTCTGGGCGACGAGTGGTACGGCAACCAAGACAAGCAACAGGCCGATGAAGGCCCGGAACGAACCGCCGCGCATTGGCCGGGAGGTCATGGTGTCGTGCCCTGTCGATGCGGGAGACTCTTCAGGATGCGGACTCGGAGGCGGGGCGGGGCGGAAAGTCGCAGGCATCGACAACTGGTGCGCACGACCATCACCAGGCGACAGGCCCGGCTGACCTCGCGCTGGCACTCCGGGCAACTCCCGATGTGCGCAGCGAAGCTCGAGCAGAGCTCCTGATCCATCTCGTTGTCAGCGTACAGGAAGAGGATTTGGCGAACGGTCTCGCAGTCCATGGCGCTGCCCCGCTCCGGGCTGGTCTCGGTCGACGTGATCAACCCGTCGGGCCGGGCGGCAAATTCCTGATCGCGGCTCATGACTTGCCCCGCTCGCGCTGCGGGCCGCTGTCCTCGTGGTTGACGCGATCCGCGAGCTTGCGATTGCGCATCTTCACCGGCGCGCCGGAGCGCATGTAGCCGTAGTCGCGGGCGTAGCCAAGCATCGCTTCTTCGAGCAGCTTGCGGCCCCGGTAGAGACGGCTCATGACCGTCCCCACCGGCACTTCCAGAATCTCTGCGATTTCCTTGTAGGAGAATCCCTCGAGGTCCGAGAGGACCACCGCCATGCGGTAGTCGGCGGGAATGCTGTCGAGTGCCCGCTGCACGTCCTCGTCCAGAACGTCCTCGAGGAACTCCTGTTCGGGGTTCTTGATCTGGCCAGCCGCTTCCTCGCTGACCTTGCTCTCGAACGACTCCTCGATGTCGGAGAAGTCGCTCTGCGGCGGCTCGAGCTGGCGCTTGCGGTAGTTGTTGATGAACGTGTTCTTCATGATCTTGAAGAGCCACGCTTTCAGATTGGTGCCCTCTTCGAACTTGTCGTAGTACTTGAAGGCCTTGAGATAGGTCTCCTGGACCAGATCCTCGGCATCCTCGGCGTTGCGCGCCATGCGGTAGGCCGTGTTGTACAGGGCGTCTACGAACGGCATCGCCGCCGCCTCGAAGTCCCAACCGCGACTGGCGAGCTCGGGAGCCGCCTTTGGCACCTGCGCCTGTTCCATGGTCATCAGAATACCCCCGGCGAGAGCTCGAGCACAAATGGTGCCAACTCCGGCCCTCCGCTCGCCCGCATCAAACAGAGACGGCGGGGCGCCCGTGGGGACGACCCGCCGTCTACGTGCCGCAACCGTCGCGGCCGGTCGAGCAAGCGGCTCAGATGATGCCGACACCCTTGAGCGCGATGACCAGCGCGTAGATGACCAACGACTCGATGAACGCGAGACCGATGATCAGGGTGGTGCGGATGTTGCCGGTAGCGCCGGGGTTGCGGGCCATGCCGGAACAGGCGGAGGACACCGCCTTGGCCTGCCCGAGAGCGCCGCCGAACGCCGCAACACCAATGGCGAAGGCCGCCCCGAGGGTGCCGTAGTCCGGCCCGTGGTCGGCCGCACCGGCGGCGCCGGCCTCCTGAGCGAACGCTGGCGCGGCCAGAATGGCGAGCAGCAGCATCGCCAACATGACGAGCTTTGACTTCTGGTTCATGGTCGTACTCTCCTCTCGCAAGAACGGTGCGACGTCGACCGGGAGTGCCTTCCTGGCTTACCGGTTCCCTAGTGTTCGGACGCCTCGGCGCCGGCGATGTACACCGTGGTTAGCATGACGAAGATGAACGTCTGCATCAGTGAAGCAAAAATGCCGAGGGCCATCATCGGCATCGGGATGACGAAGGGAACCAGCGCCATGAAGACGCCGGCGGCCAGATGGTCGCCCATCATGTTGCCGAAGAGGCGCAGGCCAAGAGACAACGCGCGGGCGGTATGACTGATGATCTCGAGCGGCAGGAAGAGCGGGAACATCGCCGGAATCGGCCCGAGGAACTGCTTGAAGTAGGCCAGCCCATGGTGCCGAATGCCGGCCAGGTGGTAGAAGCTCCACGCCGTCAGCGCCAGGGCAAAGGTGGTGTTCGGGTTGCCGGTCGGTGGCTGCAGGAAGAAGAACAGCCCGCAGATGTTCGAGAGGAAGATGAACACCGCGAAGGTGCCCACGAATGGCAGGTAGCGCCGGCCACCACCATGGCCGACGTTGTCCTCGATGAGATCGTAGATCGCCTTGACCACGAGCTCCATGATTTGCTGCAGTTTGCCAGGGTTCTCGAGGCTCAGGCCGCGGCGGAGGGGCACGACCAGCAGGGTGATGACTGCGAGCACGAACAGCGCCATCACCACGTGTTCGGGAATCGCGACGTTCCCGAGGCGCGCTACCAAACCCGTCGCTTGGAGGAACCAGGCCCAGAGCGCGTTGACCGGGCCAAAGAGGATCGAGTGATGCTCAGCCATGCCGATCGTCTCCCACTGTGGCGCGCCAGAGCAGCACGCCAGCTTCGATCATCAGCGCTGCGGGTATCACGGAGATCCCGAGCAGCAGCGCCAGAGTGTCATCCTTACCGAGGAAGAGAAGGGCAGCGCCCAGGCTGCCCATGAGCGTCGCTCGGAGCAGGAAGAGCAGCGTCGCCTGCCACCCCACCCGACCTCGCGGTTGCGCGTACAACAAGCCCACCAGCCCCTGCAGGCTGCGGAAGCCGACGATACTGGCGGCCCCGGCGAGTGTCAAGACGAGCGCGGGCTGACCATGGCCCGCAACGGCGTACGCCAGCGCGCCAGACGTTGCCAGCGCGATTGCCACCCCTTCGACACGCCGTAACTGGCCGAGGTCGGCCAGCGGAGGAGCCTCAGCGAGGACCGGGTCCGGACGCTTGGTCGTCACGGTTGAGCTTCACGGTCATCTTGTACAGGTTGTAGAAACCGGCCACGACACCGAAGGCTCCGCCGACGAGGCCGCCGGTCGCGGCAGACCCGAACAGTCCGCCGAGGAAGCGACCGCCGAGGAAGCCCAGTGCCATTGCTATCGGGAACACAAGGCCCAGTATCGAGTAGTCGAGCATCCGAGTGAGATCGCGGCGGCGGCGCTCACGATCGGGTCGCTCCGGCTCCTGACCGCCAATGCCGATGTTGCTCATGCCGCGAGCTTCCCACGGCAGCGGCTGCGGACCAAGCGGTGCGGCGCGCGGCGCCCTGGCCCGTCGAGCGCGTGCTATCATCCGCGGCCCCAAATGGCTGAGAGAACACCACTTCCGAGCGCCGAGAGGCTCGTGGCCCTGGTCACCCGGATGGCTGGTCAGCCGGTCGGTATGGTCGTCGACTTGGTCGTCGATCGCTTTATCTCGGGCATTCCCAAGCGGATCAGCCGCGAGGCGCCGGTGCTCATCTTGCGGTACGAGGGGGAGCACATCGCACCTGGCGGCGGTGCGAATGCGGTCGCCAACGTCGCCGCCCTCGGCGGTCAGGCGGTGACCGTCGGGGTCGTCGGCGCCGATGCCAGCGGTCGCGACTTGACCGCGGCGCTGGCAGCGTGCGGCGTGGACACTGGTGGGCTGACTGTGCGACCCGGGTTCCGCACCCCGACCAAGACCCGCCTGCTGGCCGGCAGCACGTACTCCGTCCGGCAGCAGGTTGTGCGCTGGGACGTTGAGGATTTTCTGGCACCAGACCCTGCACTCGAGGCAGCATTCGTCGAGCGGCTCGCGGGCATCCCGGGGCTGCGCGTCCTCGTGCTCAGCGACTACGGCTATGGCGCGGTGTCACCGTCTCTCGGCAGCGCTCTTCGGCAGCGCCTCGGGCCTGGAGTCCTGCTGCTCTGCGACAGCCGCTATCGCCTCGGCGAGTTCCGCTGTCTCGACGCCGCGACGCCGAACCAGGAGGAGGCTGAGGCCCTGCTCGGCCACCCCCTGAGCGACGCTCCCGCTGAGCTCGCGGCGGCCGGCTGGCGGCTGGCGGAGTTGCTGGGGACCCGGGTCCTGCTGATTACTCGCGGGAGCCGCGGCATGGCGCTGTTCGTCCAGGAGCACGGAGGAGTGCGGCTGATGGCGCAGATCCCCGTCCACGGCAACGACCAAGTCGCCGATGTGACCGGCGCCGGCGATACGGTGATCGGCGCGTTTGCCTTGGCCCTCGCCGCCGGTGCCACCCCGCTCGAGGCCGCCCTCCTCGCCAACTACGCGGGCGGCATCGTCGTCCGGAAGATGGGAACCGCAGTGTGCACTCCCGGAGAGCTCGCTGCGGCCGTCAGCAGCGACCCCCTGCCGGTTGCGGGAGTCCGATGGGCGCGGTCCTGAGTCTGGACGAGGCATTGGGGGAGGCGGCCGAGCGGCGCGCGCGCGGCGCGCGAATCGCCTTCGCCAACGGACACTTCGACCTCCTGCATGTCGGTCATCTCCGCTATTTGATGGCGGCGCGCGCCGAAGGCGACTGCCTGTTCGTGGCGATCAACGACGACGACTCGGTGGCGCGCCTCAAGGGGCCTGGCAGGCCCGTCGTACCCGCAGCCGAGCGTGCCGAGCTCTTGGCCGCCCTGGCACCGGTAGACGTAGTCGTCGTCTTCTCCGGGGACTCGCCGGCGCCGTTGATCTCCCGTCTACAGCCGGACGTTCACTGCAAGGGGACCGACTACGGCTCCCCGGAGCGTGTGCCCGAGTTTGCCGTCGTCGCCGCCTATGGCGGAGTCACGCGGCTGGTGGGTGATCCCAAGGACCACGCGACCAGCGACCTGATCGGTCGCGTCCGCGCCTTGCCGAGCCTCTGAGGGTTCGATGCGAATCCTGCTGGTGCGCACGAGCGCGCTCGGCGACATCGTGCACGGGCTGCCGATACTGAGGGCGCTGCGCCGGCACTTCCCTGCGGCGAAGATCGGCTGGGTCGTTGACGAGATCTTCGCCCCCCTGCTCTCCGGCCACCGCGACCTCGACCAAGTTCTACCCGTTGCCCTTCGGCGCTGGGGCCGGCATCCGCTTGGCGCTGGTTCAGCTCGCGATGCCACCCAGGGCCTGGCGGCAATACGCCGCTTCGGAGCCGACGTCGCCGTCGACCTGATGGGGAACTTCAAGGCCGGGGCGCTGGCCTGGCTCAGCGGGGCGCCCCGGCGGATCGGCCACACCCGGAGCGAGCGGCGGGAGCCGGCCAGCGCGATGTTCATCAACCAGGCGGTCTGGTCG
>CXWL01006948.1_pt1 | contig 43476 bp, 25 predicted proteins | sample 590931 | NCBI WGS metagenome assembly CXWL01 (sample SAMEA3498368, study PRJEB10139) | groundwater metagenome | biome: water well; material: biofilm material | place: Germany | collected 2015-04-27 | reverse complement strand
GGGCGGGGGTGGCGGCGGCACCGAGGACAACTGCAGCGGTGGCACCGGTGGCTTGGGAAGCCTCGGCGGCGGCGGTGGCGCGGGCAATGTCGGCGGCGGCTCGGTCCTCGGTGGCGGTGGCGGTGCTGCCTGGGGCGGCACCGTCGGCGTCGACTCCGCTGGCTATGGCGGTGCCGGGGGCGTCCAGGGCGGCGGCGGCGGCGGCGCCGGCCTGGGCGGGGCGATCGTCAACCTGGCCGGCAGCGCGACGATCCGCAACAGCACGTTTACTGGCAACCATGCCGAGGGCGCCCTCGGTGGCCAGATTTCCGCGAGCGGCGTGAGCGGAGCCTCGCCGGGCAGCATGGGCGGTGGCCGGGGGGCCGCGATTTTCACCTGGGGTGGCTCGCTGACGGTGGTGGACAGCACCCTGGCGTTCAACCCCTTGTTGGCGGACGCGGGTATCCGCTCGGCCCTGACCCAGGTCTTCGTCGACGGGCCGACGACCATCCAGCGGTCGATCCTCCGCCACGACAACGGGAACGCGTTCTTCTCGTTCGTCGATTGCGACAAGGCCGCCGGCGCCGCGAACCCCACGGTCGGCGATTCGACCGTGCTCGATGGTGCGGGTTGCGGTGTCATCGCCGGCGCTGGCGGCAACTTCGCTGCCGACCCCGAGCTCGCGGCCAGCGCCGACCTCAATGGTGGGCTCACACCGAGCTTCGCCATCACCACCACCAGCCCGGCGTTCAACGCCGCCGGCACCCAGTGCGGCCCGAGTGCCGAAGACCAGCGCGGCAGGCTGCGCCCGAGCACCGCGAGCTACCCATGCGACATGGGCTCGTTCGAAGTCCAGCCGCCGGTGGACGTCGAGCTCCAGGGGCTCACCGGGCCGGCGACGCTCGGCGGCGGCGCCACGGGCGACTATGCGGCGGCGGTCCTCTACGCGGATGCACCCCTGTTCCCGACGCCCGACGCCGGCAACACCTCGCAGCCGACGGTCAACGACATCCAAGTCGAGGTATCGACCTGCCCGGCGGCCACCTTCGGGACGCTGCCGACCGGCGTCACCGGCGATGCGCTCGTCAGCGTCGTCTGCACTCCAGTGACCTTGCCGCCGCTCGCGACGCCGCCTGGTAACCCGTGTAGCACCTTGGCGACGGCGCCAGCGGGTCTCGAGTGCACCTTGCACAAGGGCTCTGGCATCGCGGTCAGCGCGACACCGCTCACTTTGACGGTGCCGGTGGCGATGCCGTCCGGTGCCACCTCGCTCGAGGTCACGGCGCGTGTCACCGGCCACAGCGGCGAAGAGATCGACACCACCGACTGGGGTCCGCTGGCGGTGACCACCGAGATCGACAGCACCCCGCCGGGGTTGACCCTCGAGGGACCGGCCGGCGCCGGGCGGCTGGTTACGGCCGCCGCCACCTTTGGTCTTCGCGGCGCGGCGTCGGACTCCGGCTCGTCGACGGCCGGCGTCCGCCGGGTGCACTGGGTCAACGACACCGACCAGACGAGCGGCGATGCGATCGGCGCCGACGGTGGCGCGGCGGTCACCTTCCTGGCCCCCGAGATCCCGCTCGAGCTCGGCGACAACCACCTGACGGTCACCGCCACCGACAACAGCGGCGGCACGGCCGAAGCCCAGATGGTCGTCACCCGGCTGGCGCCCGAGGCGATCGTCGGCAGCCTGCTCATCGAGGGCACGACCCTCGACACGCCGGCCGCCTTCGCCGCCGGCGTGACCCTGAACGACGCGCCGAGCACGGTCGAAGTGCACCTCGGCACTGCCACCGACAGCGCCGTGCTCGATGCTTCGCGGATCCAGATCCGGCTGAACGGCGTGGTGGTGGCCGAAGGCAGCCCCGCGGCCGGCACGTTCAGCGGCCAGCTCGACGTCGGGCTGCTGCCCAATGCCACCCTGCCCGCGCCGGGGGAGGGCCCGTCCTACGCGCTGACCGTTGGCGTGCTGCTCGACGACGGGCGTCTCGTCGACTGGCCGGTGGCCGTGCCCCTCGGCCTGGCGGATGGCATCACCGGTGTGGCGGCGCAGAACGCGGCCTCCGCCTGGACGGCGCTCGCCGACCTGCCAGCCTTGGCGGCGGGTGAGGCGATCGTCGACCTGGTGGTCGCGGGCGAGCCGCAGGCCGGCGGCAGCCTGTGGGCGGTGTCGTCGACGCCGTTGCGCCAGTCGAAGTTCCGTGGCCCGCCGCTCGTCGATCCAGTCACTCTCGAGAAGCGCTATCCGGTGGCGATCCGCACCGCCGCCGACGTCTCCCACCTCCATCGCTACGCCGCCGGCGCCTGGACCTCCTGGACCCCCGGTCAGCTCGGGCTCAGCGCGCCGAATGTGGCGCTGACGGCGGTGCGCGTCGACGGCAGCGAGCTGTGGATCGGCACCAACCAGGGCCTCGCCCAGCGTCCGACCGCCGATCCAACGGCGGCGGGAGCCTTCTTCGACGGGACCAATGGCCCGGCTGGCAGTTGGGTGACCGGCCTGGCGCTCGATCTCGCCGGCAACCTCTGGGTGGCCCACCGCGGTCTCGCCTACCAGACTCTGCAGAACAACGTCGAGGCGAATCCGAAGTTCTGGAGCGATGCCGCCGGCGTCTCGTGCTGGAGCGGCTCCGCGTGGACCCGCTATCGCGCCGCGCACGGGGCCGACGGGCACACCGACGCGACCGGGTCCTGGCTCGCGGTGGCCGGCCTGCAGGTGAGCGCCGTCGACACCAGCGCCGGCCAGGTGTGGGTAGCTTCGGAGCTCGGGCTGTCGATCCTCGACACTACGGCCAACACCTGGCAGTACGAATCGAGCGCCACCGGCATGCCATTCACCAAGGTTGGCTCGCTGGCGGTGGCGGAGGTGGTGGTCGGGGCGGAGACCCAGACCTGGGCCTGGGTGGGCAGCCCGGTCAAGGGAGCCGCCTTCCTGCGGGTCGCGCCAGGCGGTCAGCGCAGCTGGTCGAGCTATCGCCTGGCGCTGCTCGGCTTGGCCCCAATCGCCAGTGCCGTCGTCCAGGACGTGGCCGTCGATGCCGCGCACGGCGTGGCGTGGATCGCCACCGACCACGGCGTAGCGTCGTTCGACCCGGCCAGCGGCCGGCTGGCGGCCTACGTCGCGGCTGACGAAGCTGGCAGCGGCGCGGGACAGGCCCTGGCCCCTGGGGCCGGCGGTACCACCTGGTCGGCCCTTCGGCAGAGCGCCGGCGGCGCCTGCCGGTTTGCGCGGGTCGACCTCTCGCTCGCCTCTGGCCTCCTCGCGCCGCCCGACGGGTCGCGCCTGGCGACGGCGGGGCACGGTAGCGTGCCGGTCACCCTGTCCTGGGCGGCGGTGGCGGCTGCCAACGGCTACGAGGTCTTCCTCAACGGCCGCCTGGTGGGCCGGGTCTCGGCGCTGTCGCCGACCCCCACCAGCCTCGACCTGACGCTCGCCCCCGGTGACTACTCCTGGACCGTGCGGACGCTGCTCGCCGGCAGCACGCGGGCGAGCGCCAAGTTGGTGCCGCGCCAGCTCACCGTGCTCGACGACACCGGCCCGCTGGACGTCTTCCTGCTCGATCACGCGACCGTTCCGGCACCGCCCGCGACCACCACGCTGAGAGTGCACGACGTACACTGGACGGCGCTCGCCGCGCCGACCCAGAGCACCTTTGCCGCCTTCGCCGACACTGCCGGGATCGTCGAGGGCAGTGACTTGACCGGCGTGGCCGCGGGGACGTTGACCGCGGCGGTGGGCGAGACCGGTGGCAAGAACGACCTCCGTGGTCACTGGAGCCCCCTGGCGGTGCCGGCGGTCACCACCACCGGTGCCTGGCGGATCGACGCGACCAGCGAGAGCCACGGCTACGTCGTCGGCAACACCACCAGCGGTGAGATCACGCTGTGGGATGGCCAGGGGATGGACGTCCCGACAGTCGGCGGCAACCCCTGGGTGGTGGCCAACCTGCTCGACGTCGCCGGACTGGACGGCGAGCGGTTTGCCGTCCTGGCGGGCGGCGGTGCCGGACCGCGCACCGTCTCGGTCTATGCCCGCGACGGCGCCAACGACGATTCGCTCGACGTCGTGGCTCTCGACCTCGATCTCGCGACGGGCCTCGTCGGGGTCGAGCCTGGGGCGCAGAATCTGGCCGGCCAGGCAACCACCGCCAAGGCGATCGCCGGGCTGCCCGGAGGTGGTTTCGCGGTGCTGACCGACGAGGTCGTGCTGACCTGGGATTGGGACGCTGCGAGTCGCACCTATGTCCCGGGCGGGGTGCTCGACGGCAGCTGGAGCGTGCCGCCGGCGACGCTCCACGACCTCGCCGCCGATCCGCGTGGACGGATCGCGGTCTGGCTCGAGTCGGGCGGCCCGCGTCTCGCCGTGGTGGCCGACCTCTGTACCCGTGGCGCCGGGTACCTCGAGCGGCGCAATGGCAACGTGGCAGCGCCGATCGTGCTGTCGTCGGTCACCGCGCCGGTCGCCGTCGCCACCCTGGCGCGACCGGCAGGGCTGTCAGCGGTGCCGGACATTCCGTACCTACCGGCGATCCCGCCGCCGAGCGGCAATGGCTACAGCAGCCGGGCGGCCGGGCCGCTGACCGTCGCCAGCGCTGCCGTCGCCACGCCGGGCAGCGGCACCGCCTTCTCCCTGGCGGCGGCCCCGATCGGGCAGCCGACCTACATCGAGTACTTCCTGACGACGCCGGGCACTCTCGTCTTCGACGGCACGGCCACCTTGAGTGGCAATGGCGCGCTCTACCTCGAGCTCGACGGCGGCGCGCCGGGCTTCGGACTGTTTGCCGACCTGTTCGGGGCGCGGGTGCAGATCGCCGCCGCCGGCTGGACGCTCGACACCGTCAGCGGTGTGATCAGCTCGCCGGTGCCTTTGCCCGCCTTCGCGGGCCTGGGCGACCTCCTGCCGAGCACGATGGCCCTGCTCGGGCTCGCGACCTACCCGACGGTCAGCCGCTCCGGCATTGCCATCAAGGGTGCCCTGCGTTTTCCAGACGGCGCGGGCGGCTACCTGCCGTTCACGGCCAACTTCGATCACCTGTTTCTGGCCGACTTCGACGAGACCTTCGTCGCCACCTTCGGTCAGGCGGGCGTCCCCGGCCTGGGCGCCCCCAACCAGGCTGGCCGCTTCTGGTTCCAGTGGCTGGACGGCGGTCTCGACGCCACGCTGCCCGTGCTGGTGCGCGCCCAGGGTGGGATCAGCACGACACCGGCGACCGCGCTCGCGTTCGACACCGCCCGCGCCGAGCTCTGCGCCGCCGCCGACGGCAACGCGCTTGCCCAGCAGCTGGGCGCCTTCGGCTGCTCGTCCGCGCTCACCCTCGACGTCCAGGACTTCCGCATCACGTCGAGCAACGCCAGCTTCGCCGCCGCCTCCGGCGACGTGCTGGCGGCCTTCCGTATCGAGCTCGCTACCGGCTTCGTAGGGGACAATCCAGCGGCTCCGGGCACCTTCGGCGTCGCCGTGCAGGGCAGCCCGGCGAGCCCCGGCGTCCGTCTAACGGTCAACGGCACTGAGCAGGCACTGAGCGTGCCGGGCGCCTTCCTCGACCACCACGGGCTGACCCTGAGCGGCAGCATCCCGGTGGGTTTCGGCCCGGTCGCTGTGGACCTCGATGGGCTGACGCTACGTTGGTATCCGGCCGGCGACCGCTACTTCTCGCTCGCCGCGCTCGCCGCGCGGCTGGCGCCGCCCGCCGGCAACGCGGAGCTGGTCCTCGAGCTGCGCGACGTCCATGTGCCGTTCGAGTTCTTCCAGCTGCCGCCCGGGAAGTCGCCTACCGTCAGCCAGGCCGTGGTGCGTCTGCGCGACGTCTGCGAGCCCGGGCTTGCCGCCGCGCCGAGTGACGCCTGCGGCTGCGATCCGTGTGCGAGCAGCAGTTGCCCCTTCTCGTGGACCCAGGCCGGCAAGACCGAGAGCGAGTACTTCCGCGCGGCCGCCTGCTCGGCCAGCGGCTTTGCCGTCTCGCAGGAGAGCATCACGCTGCCGCCGTTCACGCTGTGGACGCCCGTGCCGGACGGCGCCGGTGGGCGGGTCTCGTTCCCGTTCCCCGGGGCGACCATCGCCGGTCCGGCTCTCCAGCTCCCCGACAAGAAGCCGCCGCTTTACGGCGTCGACTTCGACTTGAAGGAGATCAGCCTCGGCAGCCTGGCGGTCAAGCCCGGCGCGCCGGCGGAGGACGGCTTCGAGGCCGGGCTCGCCAAGGTCTCGATCCGCGGGGACAACGCCGGTGCGCTGCTCGACGTCGACCTGCGCGGATTCCGGCTGGCGCGCATCGAGGGCGATCCCTCCCGCTTCCGCCTCGGGCTGCGCGAGGGTAGCTTCCGGCGTCACGGTTTCAACCTCAGCGTGCGCGAGTTCGACATCGCGCACCCGATCTGCCAGCCCCTGCGCTCGGTCACCGAGTCCGACCCGGTCTTCGCGTGGAGCGCCTCTGGAATCCCAATCGTGAACCAGCTGAGCGGCGCCGTGCTGATCGACTCGGCGGGGCCGGATCTCGCCCTGGTGTGCCTCAACGCGCCGGAGCGGGTTAAGGTCGGGGCGCTCGAGATCACCAACATTCTGCTGGGCTCGTTCAAACCGCCGATTCCCACCTGGGCGGAGGGCGACGCTGACAACAATACGCGATGGCCCGATCCGTTGGTGTTCGGCGGCCGCGCCAAGTGGGCGCGGGTCGACCCACTCGACGCCCATGCGGTGTTCGACGGCGGCAAGCTCGCCTTCCTGCGCGCCGATGCCACCTTTACCGCCCCCGGTCGGCCGCTGGGGCAGTCGATCTTCCTGCAGCGCATCGCCGGCGAGATGGACCTGCAGAAGTGGGATCTCACCGTGGACGCCGAGTTTTCGGGCGGGCCGCAGGCCAGGATCCCGCTGGTGAGCTCGAGTCGGTTGCTCGCCTTCTACGTCAAGTCACGGGCGGTGCTGTCGAGCCAGGGGTATCTCCACCTCTTCACCAAGGACGGCCTGCGGATGCTGTACTACCCGGGCGTCTTCGACGGCTTCAAGGTCGCCGACGCCGAGCTCATCTTGGGCAAGGTCTACCGCGACGGCATCTTCAAGGGCAATGGGGTCTTCTACACTGGCTACGCGGACCTCTTCGGCGGGGTTCTCCGCGGCACTCAGACGGCCTGGATGTATTTCGAGGAAGCTCCCGTGCCGTCGGTCTTCCGTGGCGACCTCGACGCCCAGTTGCGGGTGCCTGACCCCGTGCCGGTGGTCGGTGGCCTGAGCTTCGGGGGCGTCGGGGTGGGTCTCGAGGGAACGCTCCCGCCGGCGGAGGAGCGCCTGACCCTGCGGGGACGGGTGTACGTCAACACCTACCTGTTCGGCGAGATCGGCGTCAACTTCCGGATCGACGACGGCGGCTTCGGTGTCGACCGCGCGCCGGCAGCGGGCCTGGCCGGCACGCGGGCCGCCGGGGTCGAGGCCGGCGGTCTGCAGCTCTTCACCGACTTTGCCCGACTCCCGGAATCGAGCATCCACAGCCTCACCCAGACCGACTCCACGCGGGTCTTCGCCTTCCAGGTCACGGACGACGTGCCGCTGGCGGTGGCGCGCCTCGATTTCACCGGCATCGCCTCCGGCGACGCCGACGTGGACATCCGCTTCCCAGACGGCACCGTCTACACCGCGAGCAATAGCCGGCCGCTCTACCCGGTCGACCCCAATGCGCCGGCTCCGGTGGCTGGCGAGCTGCCGATCAGCTATCGCAAGCACACCTTCGCCGGCACCCCCGCGGGCCCCGGCGGGCCCGAGCAGCCGGCGCTCGACGAGGTGGTCTACATGTTCGCCGGCCCGCTCGCCTGGCAGCCGGTAGCGGTGGTGGGTGCGGACGGTGTGCCGACCTCGGAGACCACCGACCAGCTGTTGCCGACGCCGGTACCGCACGGCACCTACGAGGTCACGGTGCGGACGGCGGGGCTGGACGACGCTCGTGACACCACCTTCGACCTGCTGCTGGCCAACAACCCGCCGAGCTTCGCATCGCTTGCCGCCAGCGACCTTGGAGGCGGTCAGGAGCGTGTCGACTGGACGGTGGCCGACGCCGACGGCGATCCGGTGACGGTGACCCTGCGCCTGTCGACCTCGCGCACCTTGCCCGAGGACGGCTTCCCGGTCGGCCAGCTCGGAGGCTGGGAACAGAGCGGGGCCAATCTCTCTCGGTCGGTGACGGTTGCGGCCTGCAGCCCGGCGATCCGCGCGCGAGACATTACCGCGCCGCTTCACCTGTTCGCCGGCATCGAGGACGGACGCGATGGCGTGGTCTATCGCTACCTCGACAGCTTCCCGCCCTGTCCGTCGAGTGCGGCGCCGCCGCCGGTTGCCGACGTGGTCGTGCAGCCGGCCGACGGTGCCGTCGAGGTCACCTGGACACCGCTCACCTGGGAACCGCCAGCCGGCAGCCAGCTGGTCAGCTACGCGCTGACGGCGATGGCCGTCGGCCCACCTGGCACCGACGCCGGACAGCCAGTGACGACCGGTGTGCCGCTGCCGCAGCGTACCAGCGACGAGCTGCCGACCAACACCAATGCCGACGACTGGATCCTCACCGAGGTGCACGCCCAGCCGGATGCCGCCCTGGGCGACGCCAACGGCGACGGCGGGGTCAGCGCGAGCGATCAGTTTGCCGAGCTCTACAACGACAGTGGGCACGGACAGGACGTGAGCGGTTGGCAGCTTGCCGTGGCCGGCGGCTCGACAGTGACCCTGCCGGCCGGCACCTATGTCCCGGATCGCTGCGCCCTGGTGGTCTTCGGCGGCAGCTACGAAGGGACCTACGGCAACGCCATCGTGCGCGCCAGCTCGGGGCTCGCGCTGCCGGCAGCCGGCAGCCTCTCGCTGAGCGATCCCACGCCGGACCCCGGGACCGATGCCAGCAGCTGGACGGCGAGTTGGCCGGCGAACGACCACGAGAGCGGCACGCTCGACAACGGGCTCGACGGCAGCTTCGTTCCGCACAGTCAGGTCGAAATCGCCGGCTCCCAGATCTACTCTCCAGGCACGCTGCCCGACGGTGGCGCCTATGTCGGCTGCGCGGCCGTCAGCCAGGGCACGATTCCCGGGTTGACCAACGGCCGCGAGTACCGGGTGACGGTCACCGCCATGGCGGAGCGCGAGGTGGCCGACGCCCTGCCGATCTGCAGCTGCTCGATGCAGCGGACGGCGCTCGAGAACGACGACCGCACCACCTATTGCCATCCGCAGTTCGGGCTGCCGCCGGTCGGTGATCCGGGTCGTCAGGCGGCGGTCGACGCGCTGCCGTTCGATGTCACCGCCAATCCGCTGCCGATCATCTGCGACCAGCCGCGGCGCGAGGGCATCTACGACGAACAGGGGGCCTACCTCGGCTCCCAGACGGCGCTGGTGACCGACGTCGTGGCGGGTATCCCGACGGCGGCTGTCTCGGTCGTCGTCGGCGCCCAGGGAGCCAACAACGCCCCGCGCATCGTCAGCACGCCGACCCACGCGGTCGAGCTCGGCGCGAGCAGCGCTTGGACCTACCTCCTGAAGGCGATCGACAGCGATGGCGACGACTTGCATTTGCTGGTCGACGTCGCCGGCCACGACGCCATCGGTCCGGCGAGCAAGCTGCCGGTCGAGCTGGTGATCTATCGCGCCTCGGACGGCCAGGAGCTGGCGCGGACCAACCCCGCGACCGCTCCGCTCGTCTACGTGCCACCGGCGGGCGAAGACGAGTGGCTGCTCGAGGTGCGCCCGGGCGCCGACCCCGCGGTCGTCGGCTCCTACGCGATCCGGCTTACGGTGGCGGACGATGCCGAGGTCGCTCCCGGTGGCGCCGAGCCCGCCGCTGGCACCACGGACACCCAGAGCTTCTTCCTCGGAGTCGTCCACTTCGCCCAGTCGCGTCACTCGTCGGTGATCACCAGCGTGGCGCCGCGGGTGGCGTACGTCGATCAGGCGTACCGCTATGACCTCGAGGTGACGAACGCGCCGGCCGGCTTTGCGCCGGGCTTCCACCTGGCCAAGGGGCCGCCGGGCATGATGCTCGACGCCGCCACCGGCGTTCTCAGTTGGCTGCCGACGGCTGCAGACGTTGCCACCGGTCCGCACCTGGTGGTGATCGAGGTGTTCGATCCTGAAGGTAATTGTGATTTCGACTGTCTCTTGGCGAGCGAGTCCTTCGCTCTGGAGGTGCAAATGAACCCGCTCGCTGGAGTCTTGGGTGTTGCCGTACTAGCCGTCACCCCGTCCTTTGCCTCGGTGGTTGGACCCGGAGGCACGGTCGCCGTGACTCTGGCGAACCTGGGCGCCGCTGGGACCTCGATTCCTTATCAGCTCACGACGTCCAACGTGGCCATGTTTTCGATTCCTGGTGGGCTTGCCAGCGGCACCGTCAGCGGCCAGCTGACCGTGCCGGTGGTCGTCCAACCCAATCCGGACAAGCTGCCCAGGAGCGGCGAGCTGACCGTCGCCGAAGCCGCCGGGGCCACCAATCTCGTGTTGGCGGCGCCCCAGTCGGTGACGGTCGCGCAGCTCGGCAACCCGGAACAGCAACTCATCGTCACGCCGGCGTCGACCTCGCTGCCGAAGGCTGCTGGGGCCGTCGCCGTTGGCATCCAGAACGGCAACCCGACGCCGGGTCCGATGACCTGGACTGCGACCGTGCAGCAGGGTGTTGGTTTCGCCTCACTGAGCATGGACGCGCAGACCGGTCAGCAGAGCGTGACCTGGACCAACAACACCTCGGAGACCAAGACCTTCCAGGTGGTTTTCCCCGAGAACTTCGTGGCGCAGCGAACGGCGCTGATCCGGGTAACCTCGGGCGACGCGTCCAACTCGCCGGTCGACTTCCAGATCACCCAGAGCGGCAATGCGGCCAACCTGTCGGTGGCCATGGTGGCCGACGTTGCGGTCATCGAGCCGGGGGCCGACGTCACATACACCATCACGGTCGTCAACCTCGACCCGGCCAACAGCGCTGTGGGTGTGCGCGTCGTCGACAGCCTGCCGGCGCAGCTCACCTTCCTCGACACCCTGAGTGTGTTCGGCTTCGGGCCTGGTTGCTTCGAGGGCGCTTCGGGTCACGACACCTGCACGCTGGCGCGCTATCCCACCCAGAGCCCGAGCCCGCTCGCCCCTGGCGAAACGCGGAAGTACCAGCTGCGCGCCCGCGGCAACATCGAGGCGGTGGTGACGACTTTGGTGACGGTGGTGGCCGACACGCCCGACCCGACCTCCGGCAACAACGTCGCCCAGGTGCAGACGACGATCGCCAACGGTGCCGACCTCACGGTCACCAAGACCGACGGGGTGACGACCGAGATCCCCGGCACGACGGCGACCTACACCGTGACCGTCAGCAACGCGGGGCCTGGCCCGGCGAACGGCGCGCTGGTTGAGGACACGCCACCAGCCGGCCTGTCGGGCGTTTCGTTCAGCAGCGTCGCCGCGGGCGGTGCCACCGGCAACGACACCAGTGGCAGCGGCACGATCAACGACACCGTCAACCTGCCGCCGGGCGGCAGCATCACCTACACCCTGACCGGGACGATCGTCAGTACCGCCAGCGGTACCCTGGCCAACACGGCGACGATCACCGTGCCTTTTGGCACCACCGACCCGAACCCCGGCAACAACAGCGCCACGGACAGCGACACCCTGGTGCCGACGGCTGACCTCGAGGTCACCAAGGACGACTCACGGACGACGGTGATTCCTGGTCGCCGCACCACCTACACCATCCTGGTGAGCAACCCCGGCCCGAGCGCGATCGCTGGCGCCACCGTCACCGATCTGCTGCCGACGGCGATTGCCGAGGCGGTGTGGGAGAGCCGAGTGCTCGCCGGCACGGTAACCGGCAACCCACCGCGGGGAACGGGCAGCATCAACCACACTGTTGACTTGTCGGTGGGCGCCCAGCTCGAGTACAGGCTTACGGCGCTGGTCGACGCGGCCGCTTTCGGCGAGCTCGACAACACCGCCAGCGTGGCGGTGCCCGTCGGTTCGGCCGATCCGGTGAGCGGCAACAACTCCGCTACCGACTCCGACAACCTGACTCCGGTCGGCGACCTGGCGATCGACAAGACCGACGGCCTCACCGCAGCGGTGCCCGGCGAGGACGTCACCTACACCGTCACGGTGACCAACCGCAACATCCCCGGCACGCTGTACTTCAGCCGTGACACCACCGGCGTGGGCCAGCTCTACAGGCTCGACGGGACCACCGCCGCCGCGACGCTGGTGGGGCCGTCAGGGGCGACCGGCAGTACCGTCGGTCTGGCGGCGAGCCTGGATGGCGAGATCCTGTTCGGCTCGAAGCCCACCGGGCTGCTCGAGGTGCGCACCGACGGCAGCGGCGCGACCCAGGCGGGCACCGTGGAGAGCGAGGGCCTGGCCTTCGACTCGTCGACCAACACGCTCTACCGCAGCCGGAACGCCGGGTTTGGCACCCTCGACCCGACCACCGGCGCCGTGCTCTCGACGCTGGCCCTGCCGACGCCGATCCTGACCGGCAGCCCCGACATCGAGGGCCTCGACTTCGGCGCCGGCGTCGTCTTTGCCCTGTTGCGCGGTGAGCGCCAGCTCTTCGTCTACGACCCTGGCCTCGGCACCTGGTCGACGCGGGGCGACACCGGCATCCAGTGGCTCTCCGCCGGCCTCGCCTACGACCGCCAGCAGCAGGTGCTGTATGCCAAGCGGGCGGCCGACATGAACCTCTACCGCATCAACCCGGCGAACGGCGCGACGACGGTGGTCGGCAGCACCGGCATGCTCGACGGCGGCGGCCTCGCCTTCGTCGAACCGCCGGCGTACTCGCGGGCGGCCGGCGCGACGATCAGCGACGATTTCCCGGCTGCCCTGCTCAATCCCACCTGGACCTGCGTGCCGTCGCCCGGCTCCGCCTGCAGTGACGGCAGCGGCGACCCGATGAGCACCATGGCGACGGTCGCCGCGGAAGGTCAGGTGGTCTACACCATCACGGCGCATGTCGATCCGTCGGCTCGCGGCCAGTTGCTCAACACCGCGACCGTGACGCCACCGTTCGACTTCACCGACCTGAGCGCGAGCAACGACCTCGAGGCCGATGAAGACAGCCTGACTCCGCAGGTCGACCTGAAGTTGACGGAAACCGAGAGCATCGATCCGGTGGTTGCTGGCTCGGGGGTCGGCAACCTGACGCATCAGGTGACGCTCACCAACCAGACGCCATCGACAGCCACTGGGATCGTGGTGACCGAGACGTTCACGCCGCCCGTGGGCGTGACCGTCGCGTCGGTCACGCCGAGCCTCGGCACCTGGAACGGGGCGGACAGCTGGTCGGTGCCGACCCTGCTGCCGGGCGCCAGTCAGACCCTCACCATCGTCTACACGGTGGGCCCGTCGGCGGCCCAGGCCGCGCAGGTGACCGACAGCGCCACCGTGACCGCGGTCGAGCCGCGGATCAACACCGGCGACGACGCCACCACCATCAGCACCAGCGTCGAGCGGCGGGTCGATCTCGCGGTGAGCCAGGCGGAGTCGCTCGACCCGGTGATCGCCGGCTCGAGCGTAGGGAACCTCACCTACGTGGTGACGGTCCAGAACCTCGGGCCGTCCAATGCCAGTGGCGTGACCCTCAACGAGGCTCTGACCCTGCCTGCGGGGGTCACGGTGAGCTCGGTGACCCCGAGCGTCGGCAGCTACGCGGCGCCAACCTGGACGGTGGGTAACCTCGCCTTCGGCGCCAGCGCCACCCTCACCGTCGTCCTCACCGTCGCGCCGTCGACCGCCCACGGCGCCACGGTGTCCGCCACCGCCAGTGTTGCCACGATCAATGAGATCGAGCTGGTGCCGGAGAACAACTCGGCCAGCGTGTCGACGGGCGTCATCCGGCGCATCGACCTCGGCGTGACGAAGACCGAGTCGATCGACCCGGTGATCGCCGGCTCGGGAGCGGGCAACCTAGTCTACGTCGTCACCCTCACCAACCACGGTCCGTCGGACGCCAGCGGGATCGCGGTCGGTGAGTCGTTCGTGCTGCCGGCGGCGGTGAGCGTCGGCACGGTCACGCCGAGCGTCGGCACCTACGCCGCACCGACCTGGTCGGTGGGCACTCTCGCCGCCGGTGCAAACGCGACGCTATCGGTCGCGATCACCGTCGGCGCCAGCGCCGCGCCGGGGACTGACGTGATCGCGGACACGGCGACCGTTTCGGCGCACAGCGAGGTCGACATCAGCGCGGCCAACGACGCGGTGACCGAGCGCACGTCGATCGGTCGGTGGAGCGACCTCGCGCTGGCCAAGGCCGACGAAGTGGACCCGGTCGACCCGTTCCACTTCGAGCGCTACACCCTGACGGTGAGCAACTTCGGCCCCTCGGATTCCTCGAGCTCGACGGTCGTCGACCAGTTGCCGGTGCAGCTGGCGTTCGACAGCTCGCCGGACGGCTGCACGGCGGTTGGCCAGACGGTGACGTGCCCGATGCCGGCGATCGCCGTCAACGGCAGCGCGCAGGTGGTGTTCGACGCGCTGGTGGTCGGGATCGTGTCCGAGACGGTGGTCAACAGCGCCACGGTGTCGAGCGCGTTCGTCGACCCGCTGCCGGCCAACAACACCGCGACCGAGCAGACCACCATCGACGCCACGCGGCCGCAGGTTGCCCAGGTGGAGTTGCTCGCCTCGACGGGCGCCATTCCCGTTCCCGAGTGCGCCCAGCTGCAAGACCAGGCCGGCCGGATCCGGCTGACCTTCAGCGAACCGATCCTCAATCCGGCGGGTGACACGACGGTGGGTGACGTCACCAACCCGACCAGCTACCTGCTGGTGGAGGCCGGCCTCGATCACGACCTCGACAGCACCTCGTGCACCCGGTCCGGTGACGACGTGGCGATCGCGATCACCAGCGCGCAGTACGACGGCGCTGGCCCGGCGGCGACCTTGCAGCTTGCCCGAACGCTGAACCAGGGGCTCTACCGTCTGATGGCCTGCGGTCTCGAGGACTTGTTGGGCAACGGGCTGCCGAACGGCGAGTTCGACCGTCAGCTCCGCATCGACTTGTCGAACCTCCTGATCAACGGTCACTTCGACTGCGGGTTGCTGCCCTTTGTCGAAAACCCGGTCGGCGACGTCAGCCATGACCCGGCGGATATCGACGGGGCGGCGGTCTCGGGGTCGCTGCACCTGGTCAACGCGGCCGGCGAGGAGCTCATGTCGGCCGAACAGTGCGTCAACTCCTCGGCTCCGTCGCGCAATCGGTTCTCGGCCAGGGTGCGTGCCACCGTCGCCGGCAACGACACCGTGACCCTCGGCGTGACCTGCACGCAGTCTCAAGCCGCCGGCTGTGCGGGGCCGTTCCTCCAAACGGCGACGGTCACCCAGTCGATCGGTACGACCTTCGGCAGCTGGCAGCAGGTTGCCGGACCGCTCAGCCCCGAGGTCTTCACCAGCCCGGCGCTGTCGATGCTCTGCCGCGTCTCGATCCAGGCCCGTCCGGGTCTTGCCGCCGACGTCTTCATCGACGAGTTGGCCTTGGAAGGTAAGCGGATCTTCGCGGACGACTTCGAGGTGGGGAGCACCGGAACGTGGACGGCACATTCGCCCTGAGCCACGACCCGCGGACCGCGGCGATGTAGTGTCGGCCCCGAGCCTCGCCGCGGGGCTCGGGGGGAGGCTCGGTGCCTGGCTGGAAGCTCGAAGCCCTGCTGGCCTTGGCGTTGACCGTTCCGGTCTTGCCGCTGGGGACTCTTGACTTGATCCACGGCGACGGGTTCGAGAGCGGCGACGCCAGCGCCTGGAGCGGGCTCGCTCCCTGCCCCGTGGGCACCGACAGCGACGCAGATCGGCTGGACGACTGCGTCGAGACCCACACCGGGGTGTTCGTCGACAGCGGCGACACCGGCACCGATCCCGCGGATCCGGACAGCGACGCCGATGGCCTCGGCGACGGCGACGAGACCCTGGGCTCGCTGGCCGGACTCGATCTACCGGCGTTTGGCGTCAGCCCGCTGCACCAAGACATCCTGGTCGAGTACGACTGGTTCGACGACGCGCTCGGCTGCGGTGCCCACTCGCACCAGCCTGTGGCGGCGATGGTCGCGCGCGTGACGGCGGCCTTTGCGGCGGCACCGGTCGCCAATCCGGACGGTGTCAGCGGCATCCACGTCGTCCACGACTATGGGCAGGGCGGCGGGCCGTACACCGGCGGCAACTACGTTCCGGATGCCAACGGAGCCCTCGTCGGGCACGTCACCGGCGCCGAGTTCATCGCGATCAAGGCCGCGAATCTTGCTACCGAGCGCGTCGGCGTCTTCCACTACGTGTTGTTGCCGCACCAGTACGACACCAGCGGGAGCTCGGGCGCCTCCGAGCGGCCTGGGGACGACATCATCGTCTCGCTCGGCTGCAGCGGCACCGAGTCCTACACGGCGCAGACCCTGATGCACGAGCTCGGGCACAACCTGAGCCTGCGCCACGGCGGCTTCGAGCACTGCAACTTCAAGCCCAACTACAACTCGATCATGAACTACCGCTACCAGTTCCCCGGCGTCGACAACAACTGCACGCCACCGGGCGACGGCGTGCTCGACTTCTCGCATGGGCAGCGGATCGACCTCGACGAGCTGGACCTCGACGAGAACGTGGGGATCTGCGGCGCATCGCCGTGGAACTGGAATGGCAACGGCGTGTTGGAGAGCTCCGTGTCGGTGGACGTCAACGCCTCGGACATGGCCCAGCCAGCGACCTGCGGCGGCACCTTGACGATGCTCGCCGATTCGAACGACTGGGCCAATCTCGACCTCGCCGCCGTCGCGCTGGCCGGTCGGCACGACGAGGGCTCGGTCGAAGCCGTGGCCTGCGACAGCCGGCCACCGGCGCCGTGACCTGACTCGCTGCGCGAGTGGCAACGGATCCCTCGGCTCGCTGCGCTCGCTCGGGATGACCTGACTCGCTGCGCGAGCGGCAACGGATCCCTCGACTCGCTGCGCTCGCTCGGGATGACCTGACTCGCTGCGCGAGTCAGGTCACTCGCAGCACGACGATGGTGCGGTCGTCGGAGGGCTCGGTGCCGAGGGCGTGGCGGTGGACGACGTCGAGCAGGCCCTGGGCGAGGTCGCGGGCGGAGCGCGCGATGGGCTCGGCGGCGCCGGCGGCGCCCGCCGGGGAATTGGCGCGGGCCAGGCGGGCGAGGGCATCGGCCATGCGCTGGCCGCCGAGCTCGACGCCATGGCGATCGAGGGCCTCCTCGATGCCGTCGGACGCGATGACGACGAGGTCACCTGGCGCGAGGACCACTTCGACGGTGTCGTAGCGACGATCCGCGAGCAGCCCCAGTGGTACCCCACCGACCTCGAGGTTGCGCACGGCATAGCTGCCGTCCGGCTGGCGTTGCAGGTGGAGGGGGTGGGGCAGACCGCCGTTGGCGATCCGTAGGCGGCGGCTGGCCGGGGCGTAGGTGGCGAGCGTCAGCGCGACGAAGCGATTGAGAAACCCGAGGCCGTGCAGGGTGGTGTTGAGGTCGGCAAGCAGGGCCGACGGCAGGACGCCCCCGGGCGCCGCGGCGTGGTGCTGGTGGAGCTCGCGCAGCATCCCGATCGCAAACGAGCCGTAGAGCGCGGCCCCGGTCGACTTGCCGGCGACGTCGCCGACCGCGACGCTGATGGTGGCGGGGTCGTCGGCGCCGCTGCCGGCGGGCAGGAAGTCGTAGAAGTCGCCCCCGAGCTGGCGGGCGGCCTCGTAGGCGACACCTAGCTGGAGCCCGGGCACCCACGGCGTCGACTTCGGCAGCAGCTGGAGCTGGATCTGGCGCGCCGTCTCGAGGTCGGCGGTCAGACGCTCCTCCTCGGCCCGTCGACATTCGTAGAGGCGGGCGTTCTCGAGCGCGATCGCGAGCGAGGCAGCGAGGGTGGTCAGGAGGTGCTCGTGCTCACTGCGGAAGGCGTCGTACTCGGAGCTCTCGAGATCGACGACGCCGAGCAGGCGCCCCTCGAACAGCAGGGGCACCACCAGCTCGGAGTGCACCTCGAGGTCGCTCTGGCAGCGCACGTAGCGCGGGTCGAGAAAGACGTTGGGCACGCGCACCGCCTGGCGCAACGCCGCCGCGGTGCCGCAGAGGCCGACGCCCAGGGGGATGCCCTTGGCCAGGATGCCGGTATGGTCGCAGGGCATGAAGGTGCGTTCGGCCGGCCCCTCGCGGTCGACGGCGACCCAGGGTTCGAGGCGCCCGGTGGCCTCGTTCCAGAACAACACACTGAAGTAGTCGAAGTCGATCAGCGCCTTCAGCCGCTCGCCCACTCGTGACAGGAGGTCGCGCCGGTCGAGGATGCTGCCGAGCTCGCGGGCGACCTCGTGGAGCAGCGAGAGGGTGCGGGTCTGCTGGCGCCCGGCCTGGTGGACCTGCGCCTGTTCGATCGCCGGCCCGAGATGGTCGGCCAGGAACTGCGCGAGCTCCTGGTCCTTGGCGGAGAAGCCGCCGGCGCTCGCGCGCTCGAAATTGAGGACGCCGATCGCCCGCCCGCGGGCGCAAATCGGCACCGCCAGCTCGGAGCGGACGCTCTCGGTGGTCTGGATGTAGGCGGGATCGTGGTGGACGTCGGCAGCGCGGATCGCTTGACCGGTCTTCGCCACCGTGCCGACGATGCCCTGACCGAGGCCGAACCGCCAGTGACTGGCGACCTCGGTGGCCAGGCCGCGATGGGCGGCAAACCGCAGATCGTGGCCCATGGCGTCGAGCAGGAGGATGCCCATGCTCTGGCTGGGCAGCAGGCGGTCGATCACCCCGGCGACGTGGTCGAGCCCGGCGTCGACCTCTTCGGCCAGGGCAAGGCGCTGGAGAGCGTCGAGCAGCTCACCCGTCGTCTCGAGGTCCAGCTCGCGCGGCGCGCGCGACATGGTGGCCTGCACAGTGCTCAGAACCTCGGGCATGGCATCCTCCCTGGTGGTCTCAGAGTTCAACAGGACTGGTCGCACGTTCCTTCCCGTTTTGCCAGCTGGCGGCGAGCTTGGTCCCGTCAGGGCGCGCGGCCGTTCCAGTCAACGAGCGCGCCCGTCTCGACGCCGTCGCACCACAGCGGGCCCGGGCCGTCCGCCAGCTGGCCGCTACCACTCGTCGCGAGACCGGGTGCATAGCCGACGCCGGCGGAGGTGACCTGGCCGCCAAAGACGTCCGTGACCCTGATGTCGAATGGGCCCGGATCGCCGTTGCCGTTGGGCGATTCGAAGAGGAAACGGTTCCAGGTGAGGCGCGGCAGGTCGTGCCAGCCGGGGTTGGCCGAGCTCGCGACCTCGACCCGGGCGACACCATGGCGGTGGTTGCGCACCTGAAGGGCCTGCCACCAGAGGTTGCTGTCGGTGTGCCACTGGAATCCTAGGGCGCCGGCCACTGGACAGGGCACGGTGACCCAGGTGATCGGCACCACGCCGTACGCCGGGTTGGCGATCGCCGCGAAGGCCGGCATCGACAGGTCGAGATGGCCGCGCTCGCCGCACCAACCGGAGCTCGCCGGGCAGAGGTCGACGACGGGCACGACGATGGTGCCGAGCTCGCCCGTGACCTGGACGCAGCGGCCGCAGACGGCGCTCGCCGCGAAGTCCTGCTCGTTGGCGGCGGCGATCATCGCCGTCGCTGGGCTGGCCACCGGCAGGTCGCAGGCGTTGCCGCCGCCCCCGGCGGCGAAGTCGTAGAAGGTCGCGCGCCCGCCGCTCGCCGTCTGGCAGGTGCCCGCCCCGCACACGGCGTCCCCGGGGCCGTGACAGGGAGTGCCAGTGTTCGCGCCGGCGCAGCGGAAGGGCGCCGCGGCGTAGCGGACTTGTCCCGGGCAACTGCCGGCCTGGACTGGTGCCGCCGCCAAAGTCAGTGCTGCCAGGAAGCCCGCTCGGTAACGCGCCTTGGACATGGCGGCAGCGTACTCCATGCGAAAGCGGCGACTACGGCGACGTCGCCGACCAATGGCCGGTGGTCTGGCTCTCGAAGGTGTCGCTGAACAGCGTTCCCGGCCATTCGAACGCGCCGAGATCCAGACTCCCGACGGTGACTCGCAGGCGTCCGGGCGGGCCGTTGGCGACGCTGCGCGGCGGCGGCTCGAGGGTAGGCGGGAACAGCGGGCCCGGGAAGGGGAAGCCGGGCGGACCGGTGGGGGTTGCCGTGCCCTGGTCGATCACGGAGCTGCCGGCGGCGAGCCGGTAGTCGAAGCCGGCACCGTTGGCGAAGCCGGGTTCGGCGCCGGTCAGCGTGCCCGTCCACTGCGTCGGGACGTGGGTCGAGCCGGTCTGCAACCAGTTCTTCAGACCGGCGATCTGTTCGAGGTCGCTCCAGCAGCGCTCGGCGTTGTCGCTGCGGATGATCTGCAGGGCGACCGCGGGCACCGATGCAAAGACATTGTTCGACATCTCGACCGACTGCAGGTAGCCGAAGGGTCGGAAGACGTCCGCGCCAGTGGCGCCGGTGGTGCGCACGAAGGTGTTGTTGACGAAACGGTAACGGCCGCGGGTGCTGTTGGTGCCGCCGTCGTCGCAACGCATGTCGGAGCCGATGCGCACGAAATAGAAATTGCCGTCGATCGCGGCGTGTCCAGGTGGCGCGTAGGCCTTGTGGATCAACACGTTGCCGACGACGTCCGAATCCTCGCGGATGCCGGGCGGCGGTGTCACCGCGCCCTCGTCGGGGCCGATCAGCTCGAGCAGATGGTAGAGCGTGCCCTCGATCCAGTTGTCGTAGATCTCGTTGCGTTCGGCTCGGGTCTTCACCGCGTTGCCGCCGTTCTGATCGTGGACATAGCAGTGCTGCATCCGGAACACCGAGCCGGCGTGCGCATTCTGATCGGTGGTCATGTAGATCGCGTGCTGCGAGCTGCCGTTGCCGGCCCGCGTGATCTCCGAGTATTCGAGCGTCAGCGATCCCGAGTCCTCGTCGGCGCCCAGGATGCCGTGCGCCGCGCAGTCGTGGACGTAGAGGTCGCGCATCACCACGTCGTCCGAGTGGTGGTAGACGCAACGAAAGCTGCCGCCGGTGATCTCGAAGCTCTCGAGCACGAAGTGGTCGGCCTGGATCTCGATGGTGTTGGTGCCGCCCGAGAGGATCGGCCGGGCGCCGGCCACGCGTAGTCCGCGCACGGTGATCGGGTTGCCCGGCGCCCCGCCGGGAGCCGGGAACACCACCGGGTTGTAGGTGGCGTTGCCGTCGACGAGGACGAGGTCTCCGGGGCCGACCAGCGGCGCCACCTGGGTGAGCTGGGTGAACGGCCGCCCGACCGGGCCGACGAGGTAGGTCGTGGCGGCGAGCGGTGCCGTCGAGACCATCAGGCCGACCAGAGCCAGCCAGGGGCGCGCGTTGGGAGTCGTCACTTCTTGAGAAGCGTAGAACCCTGGGCGGTTGATCGTCGTTCCGACCGGTGAGGCTCAGAGGGGCGCGCTGGTGGTCGGATCTCCAGGTTCCTCGCGGGGTCCTGCGTCCCGCTCGAGCCAGGATTCGACCGCGGCGAGCGCCCGTAGATCGGTGAGCACACCGTCGTGACTCGCGCCGTCGACGATCACCAGCTCACCGCTGCTCGCCGGGCGCAGCGCGGCCTCGAAGCGGTCGGCGCGGAAGGCCGCGTCGGCGCTGCCGACCAGCACCAGGAGAGGCTTGCGACCGCGCTCGAGCGCGGCGAGCGCGCGGACGTGATCGGCCGGTGCGTTGCCGACCATCGCGCGGTAGCTGTAGCTGCGCAGGGGAAACTCGACCGGCAGGTTGCAGAACATTGTCCGCAGGCCGTTGAACGCGGTGACGCCGACGCGGTTGAAGAAGGCGAGGGCGAGCGTGCGTGGGACGTGCACCTTGATGAACGTCCGGTCCTCCGGGGTGGCTTCCCAGCGGTTGGTGGGAGAGCTCGGGCCCAGGAGCGGCGCGAAGAGGAGGTAGCCGTCGACCGGCGGCAGGCCGTGGCCGTCGGCCGCTCTTTCGGAATACCGCAGGCTGATGCCGCCGCCCATCGAATGGCCGGCGAGGATCACGCGGTCGCCCGGACGGCGGACGTGGATGTCGGCGATGACGTCGGCGAGGTCGTCTTCGTACTGACCGATGTAGCTGATGTCGCCGGGCGCACCGCCCGAGCCGCCGTGGCCGCGCAGGTCGACGGCGACGACGTTGCCACCGGTGGTCTCGCGCAGCAGTCCGGCGGCGCGGTTCATCATGAAGCCCGAGCTCAGCATGCCGTGGACGAGGACGATCGTCGTCGGCACAGTGCCGGGGTGCTCCTGTGCCGTAAGGGTGACGCCGTCGCGCATGGTGAACGTGCGGTCACCGTGCGCGTAGGGCTGCTCGAAGCTCGCGGCGAAGGCCGCGGTCTCTGCCGGCGTGGCCTCGTAGGGGACAGTGAACCGTGGGTCGCCGAGGAAGAGCATGATCAGGGCGACGGCACACACGATGCCGGTGAGGCCGAGAGCGAGGGCCAGCAGGCGGAGCGGGCTGGGGAGCACGGACATGGAAGACCTCCGGGGAAGGCATGGCCGGGCGAAGCTCGCGCCGGCGGCCGAGTGGGCCGCGGGCGGAGAACCCGACTGGTGAGAACGGTGAGCGACGCCGGTCGGCGTCAGACGAAGTCGGTCTTGCGCGACTGCAGGTAGAACGTCGCGGCGAGCAGGGCGACGACGGCGGCGAGCTCGGCGGTCAGGATGCCGACGGCGGCAGGGCTCCAGACGATGTCCTGCCCCTTCATTGCCTGGCTGATGCTCGGCAGATGGGAAACACCGTAGAGAAAGGCCTGAAAGCCCAGGTTCCCGGCGACGATGGCGCCGATCGTCCAGCCTTGCGACTCGCTCACCAGGGCCACCGCCAGGATCAGGCAGGTGGCGACGAGGATCTCGCCGAGGACCAGAACGGTGAACGGGATCAGGCCGTCGGGGAGCGCGGCGCGGCCGGCGATGACGGCGAGGCTGCCGACCACCAGCACCACCCAGGGAATCAGGAAGATGCCGAGATTGGCGAGGATCTTGGCGGTGGTGTACTCGCGCGGTGAGATCGGTAGCGACATGACGAACGGCAGCGTCTGGTCCTTGCGCTCCTCGACGACGGTGGCCATTGGCAGGTGGATGCCGACCGAGATCAGCACCGTCACCAGCAGCACGCTGCCGGCGAAGAAAGCCCCCTCGCCGCCGCGTCCGATGAGGGCGAGGGCGAGACCGCCGGCCAAGAGATAGGCGGCGATCGGCCAGCGCAGGAAGTACCAGTCCTTGCGGACCAGGAGCCTGACCATCGCGGCGCCGGTGTCGGCGGTCTTCATGCGGCGATCCTCTCTGCGCCGCTGGCTTCGCGTCGGTTTTGGACGTTGATGACGAAGATCTCTTCGAGGGTCAGCGGCTCGATCGTCTGGACGGTGATGCCGATCGCCTGGAACGCCGCGGCAGTGTCGGCGGCGAAGCCGCGGGTGGTGACGGTGCGCAGCCGCCCGTTGCCCGTGGTGGCGACGACTCCCGGCAGGACGGGCAGGGTGACCCCCGGCGGGACGTCGAGGCGGAGACGTCGCCAACGGTCGAGGAAGCTCTCCTTGTCATCGCTTTCGATGATCCGGCCGCGGTCGATGAAGGTGATCTGGTCCGCAACCTGCTCGACGTCGAGAGTGTTCTGCGACGAGAAGAGCACCGTCCGGCGCTCGTCGGCGAGGACCTCCATCAGGGCTCCCAGCACCTCGTGACGGGCCACCGGGTCGAGACCAGTCGTCGGCTCGTCGAGCACCAGCAGTCGTGGCCGGTGGGCGAGGGCGAGCAGCAGGGCGGCCTTCACCCGCTGCCCGTGCGACAGCCCCTTGACCTTCTGATCGCGACGCAAGTCGAACCGGCTCAGCAGGTTGTCGGCATAGGTCGGATCCCAGGTCGGGTACACCGCGCGCATGAAATTCAGGTGCCAGGCGATTGTCGCGGCCTTGTAGAGACGCAGGTCCTCGGAGACGAACCCGATCGCCCGCTTGGCCGCCGCCTGCTGCGCCGGCATGGCATGGCCGAGCACCTCGACGTTGCCACGCGCCTGGTGGACCAGGCCCATGAGGATGCGGATGGTGGTCGACTTGCCGGCGCCGTTGGCGCCGATGAAGCCCATGATGCTGCCGGTCGGCAGCGCGAGGTCGATGTCGTGGAGGGTGAAGTGGGGGTAGTCCTTGCCCACTCCCGCGAAGCGGACGGCGAGGTCAGTCACTGGTTGGGGTCTCCAGGCGCAGCCGGTCGACGGCTCGCCGAAGGCGGAGGTTGAGGTCGTCGGCGGACAGGCCGAGCAGGGAACCGAGGCGGGCGACATGCGCGAGGTGCTGGTCGAGCTCCTGGGCCGAGAGGCGAGCGTGGAGCCCGGTGCTCGGAGCGACGGTGGAGCCCTTGCCGTGCTGCGTCACGATCACGCCTTCGCGCTCGAGCTCGTGGTAGGCGCGCTTGACGGTGATCACGCTGACTCGCAGGTCGGCCGCGAGCTGGCGGATCGACGGAATCTCGAACCCAGCCGGCCAGTCGCCGACGGCCACGCGCTGCCGGATCTGCTCCATGATCTGCAGATACATCGGCCGGCCGTCGGCTTGGGAGATGGTCAAGTCACTGTGCATACCGTGACCGTGAGTATACACAGTTAAGCCGGTTGGTCAACGACGGAATTGGGCTGGTCTGCCGAGGGGCCGCTCGACGGGGGCGCGTCTCGAGCGACGACGAGGCGGCGGTCTCAGCCCTCGCCCGCTCGCTGACGCGGCCGACGTCGGCGCAGCCGGTCGCCCGCGACCCGGTCGCCCGCGACCCGGTCGCCCGCGACCCGGTACTCCGTCGTGGTCTCGTGGACCTCAGTGTCGAGGGTTGCCAGCGCCACCAGCGGCTCCAACGCCCCGACCGGCGAGGCCTCAAAGCCTCGAAGGTCACGGGTGACGATGGCCTCGCAACCCGCGGCCTCCGCCGCCGCTGCAGCCACGCTGTCCTCGAAATCGGCAAGGCCGAGCGAGGCCGCTCGGCGTAGCACGCGCTCGTCCACCGCGGCGACGCCGAAGACGGTCAACAGGTCGGCGACGACACGGCGGGCGTCGACGGGCCCGCGTCGCTTCGCCACCAGGTAGAAGATGGTCGTGAAGCCATGCGCGGGCACGAGACCCTCGGCCTGCCTGCCCTCGATCGCGCTCCACAGCGCTGCCGCCGCGCCCACATGCGGCTCGCGATCCAGCAGCACGTCGAGCAGCACGTTGAGGTCGATGAGGACGCGCTTCACTCGTACTTGCGCTCGAGGTGTCGGAGGTGCTCGTCGGGATCCGCGCCGGCGAGGACACCGCGCAACCGCCGCAACACGGGAGGTTGCTCGACCGTGTCGGCTGGGCGCCGGGTCAACGCGTCGAGGTAGCGCTCGACGAGCGCGGAGATCGACGTGCCGCGTTGCGCGGCGAAACGCTTGGCGCGTTCGACGACCTCCACTTCGACGCTGAGGGTCAGCTTGGCCACGTACGTAGTGTAGTCGAGAATCTCTACGTACCAACAGGCGGCCGACGCGCCCCTTGCCCACGCTTCTGCCGGTGCTGACCGGCATCGCTGGTCCTGCCGGGTCCCCTACGGCTCGCCTTCCACCTCGAGCGAGAACAAGCCCAGGCTGGTCATTGCCCACATGCGGGCGCCGGTCACTCGCTGACGGCGATGCGCCGCACGTTGTCGCCACGGTCGCGTTCGATCCGCAGGAAGCCTGGGTCGATGGCCACGTACTGCGGCGGGGTGCCATCGTCCGCGGCGGCCACCACCAGGGTCAACGTGGTCGTGGCGCCCACGCGGTGGCGGGCGCGCGAGAGCGTCGGCGTTGGCTCCCCGGCTACCCCGGGGTCATCAGCGTACACCGCCAGCTCGAGCTCCTCGTCCATGACCAGGGGCGCCTCCTGCTCGCCACGCCAGTCGCTCTTGGCGGCGGTGATCGTCACCGTCACGTCGAAGCGGCCGTCCGGCCGACGGCGGGCGCGGGCGTCGGCAACGCGCAGGTCGTACAGGACGATGCCGTCCCACCACTGTTCGAGAAGCTCGCGTTCACCAGGAGCCGCCGCCTCCTCGAGGTGGGTGACGAGGTCGCGAGCGGTGGGCGGCGGCTCTTGCTGGGCGTCGGTGATCAGCCGGCGTAGAGCGGCGTGGGTGGCTGTCTCGCCGATCAGGTCGCGCGTCGCGGCCATCACCAGGGCACCCTTGGCGTAGTAGAGGTAGTCCTGATCGGCGACCGCCGACAGCGGGACTTCGTCGCCTCCCGTGCGGCCGCGCAGGTAGCGGTCGAGCTCGAAGGCGAGCAGCCTGGGCACGGCTGACTCGGCATCGAGACTGGCAAGGACGCGCTGCTCGACGTAACGCGCGGGCGTCTCGACGACGGCCGAGGCGCCCGGCTGTACGCGTGGCGAGAGCAGGTGGCCGAACCACTGGTGGGCCACTTCGTGGGCCACCCGCTTGCTCACCACGTCGACCCGCGCGGGGTCGCTCGTGTCGGTCAGGAACCCGCGATCCTCGACCAGGTAGATGGTGCCGGGCATGGCGAAACCGGCGAACTCCCGCCAGCCGGCCGGCAGCTCGACGATGCGTAGCGTGCTGTGGGGGTACGGCCCGAACTGGGCGCCGGCGAGGTCGAGCGTCGCGCCGGCGGCGGCGATCATGCGGTCGATGTTGCGCTCGTGCCCGGGCTGGTGGAAGACCTCGATTGCGACGTCGCCATGCGGCGTCCGGCGGACGGCGTAGCGGGCGGAGGCGATCGCCAGGGTGGGCATCACCCGCTCGGCGCGGTAGACGAAGGTGTGCCGACCGTCGGCCTCCCAGCTTCGCACCAGCTCTCCGGGGGCGAGCGCGATCTGGTCGGCGCTGGTCGACACGGTGGCCTCGCAGCCGACGCGTGTTCCCATCGCATCGGCGAGGCCGGAAGTGGGCGCGTCGAGGGTGGTCAGGCGTGAGCTCGGGCCGAGGCCCTGCCGGCGACGAGCGCGCGGATCCTCGAGCTCGTAGGTGCGGCGGTAGCCGATGGTGGGCAAGAAGAAGCTGCCGAACATGAAACTGCCGTTGCCGACGATGTCGCGGTCGGGGGCGTCGGCGGTGGCGCCCTGGCGATGGACCTCGAGGTCGAAGGTGAGGGCGGTCTGCGCGCCGGGCGCGAGCGGCGGCTCGACGACGAAGGTGCGGACGCCGAAGTCCGGGTCGATCGCCGTCGGCCGGTGGCCGGCGAGCTCGAGGTCGGCGCGGGCGAGATCGCGGCGGACCACCACCCAGACGGTGGCGATCGCCTCGGTGCTGCGGTTTGCCAGGAGGTACTGTCCGCGCACCCGGTAGCGACGCTCCTGCGGGTAAAGGTCGACCGCGGTGGCGACGTCGACCACCGCCGGCTGAGCTAGCGTCTCCAAGTGGCGATAGGCCCGCTCGTAAGCCGCCTTCGAGGCCTCGACCTCGGCGTCCGTGCGATAGAGATTGAGGCGGTTGGTTTGGCGGAAGACGGCTGTCCCGACGCCCAGCCAGGCGAGAGACAGGCCGAGGGCCGAGTAACCAGCGACGCCACGCAGGCGGTACGGGAGCGCGGCGACCCGGGGACCCAGGCGTGGGTCGGTGCCCCGCCGCCAGAGGCAACCCGCGAGCATCGCGAGAAGCCCGGCGAAGGCCCCCCAGTAGGTCATGAACCAGCCGAACGAGAGGGCCTCGGGGCCAAAGCCGGTGATCGCCGAATAGGGCACGCCGGGGGCGGCGGCGTAACGCAGGAGGGGATGCTGCGGGCCACTGGCGGCCCCCAGGTGCCAGACGATGGCGGCCACGACGGTGGCCAGCAGGCCAACGTGGCGGTGGGGAGCCAGGGTTTGCAGGAGGACCGCCAGCACGGCGACGAGCAGCAGCGGCAGGCCCCGGTAGTAAAGGAGCGACGCGTAGAGCGCCGGCTCGAAGTCGGTGACGCCACACGCCACCTGAAAGGCGACGGCCACCGCCACCGCCGTGGCGATCAGGATGCCCAACAAGGCGGTCAGGGCGATGAGCTTGGCGGCGCAGAGGACGCCACTGGCCGCCGGCGTGGCGTCGACGATCTCCGCCATGCCGGTCGTCCGCTCCCGCCACACCAGCTCCGCGGCGTAGTAGGCGACGAGGATCAAGCCGAACAGGGTCAGGGGCTGACCGAGCTCGCCGATCACCAGCCCGGTGGTCGGGACGATCGCGGTGCCGAGCTCGGCGTGACGGAAGGTCTCGAGAAGACTCATGGCGTTGACCCCCACCCAGCCGACGAGCAGGGCGAACAGCGGCCAGCTGTGGAAGGCATGGCGGAGCTCGACGGACGCGGCAGAGCTCAGCGCCCGCCGGCCGGCGCGGTGTCCCTGCGCGGCGGCGGTGGGCAGGTAGAGGCCGCCGCCGCCCGCCTCGGGGGCGGGGTCGATCCCCCCAGCCTGCGCGCCCGCGCGCAGCCGGAACGAGAAGAGGCGATAGGTGAGCGCCAGCACCAGTGCGGCGACCGCCAGCCACAACAGGCGGTTGGCGAGCAGGTGCCCGCTCGCCGAGAGCAGGCGCTCGTTGCGCTCGCCGACCGTCCAGTGGGCGGTCTGCTCGTAGAACGCCGACAGTCCGAAGGGGTCCGCCAGGGCCGCGCGCGCCATCCCCTCGGCGGTCTGCGGCGACGAGGAGGCGAGCAGCGGCGAGCCGGTGTAGAGCGCGCTGACGAAGTAGCCCATGTACAGCACGACGCCGGCGACGTAGCTGGCGATCGTGCTGCGAGAAAGCAGGGCGACGGCGAAGAGCAGCGCGGTGACCAGCAGGAGGTTGGGTGCGATCAGGAGCGCGCAGGGCCAGAGGTAGGCGGCCAGGCGGACCGGTCCGAGCTGGGTAGGGTCGTGGCCGGCGGCGAACGCACCGACGAGAAGGCCGGGGATGCCGCAGGCGAAGGCGGCGCTGGCCGCCGCCAGGGCACCCGCGAGCCGTCCGCCCAGGTAGCTGGCTTTGCTCACGCCGGTGGCGTACACGATCTCGGCCATCCCGTGCTCGCTGTCGCGGAGGGCCGCTTGGCTCGCAAAGAGGGTGACGGCGAAGACCGACAGCAGGCCGAGGAAGCCGATCGACTGCGCGATCGAGTAGGCCGAGTTCACCAGGAGGTCGTTGGGGCCATAGCCCGTCGCGGCCATCACGTAGCCCATGCCGACAAAGAAGGCGACGGCGGCGAGGAAGCTCAGGCGGCTCGTCTGGTAGCGCCATTCGAAACGCCAGGTATCGAGCATGGTCAGGCCGCCGTGGGCAGGTCGAGGGCGGAGAAGTAGACGTCTTCGAGGTCGGGCGCAACCGGCGCGAAGCCCGGCTCCGGCGCCACGTCGGCGAGCACCACGAGCTCGGTGCGGCCGGCGTGCAGCTGGGTCGAGAGGACCCTCAGCTGTCGACGGTAGTCGGCGATGGCCGCGCGCTCGACCGTCTTCTTCCAGACCCGGCCCGCGAGGGTGGCGACCAGGCGATCCGGCTCGCCGGCGAGCAGGACTCGCCCGCCGGCGAGGATGGCCATACGGCTGCAGAGTTGCTGGACGTCGGCCACGATGTGGGTCGACAGGAGGACGATGACCTGCTCGCCGATCTCCGACAACAGGTCGTGAAGGCGGTGCCGTTCCTCGGGGTCGAGCCCGGCAGTGGGCTCGTCGACGATGATCAGGCGAGGGTCGCCGAGGAGGGCCTGCGCGATGCCGAAGCGGCGGCGCATGCCGCCCGAGTAGCTGGAGACCGCTTGCCGACGGTGCGGCCAGAGATTGGTATGGTCGAGGAGGGCCGCCACCTGCTCGCGCCGGGCAGCCCGGTTGGTCATGCCCTTGAGGACCGCAATGTGCTCGAGCAGGTCGGTGGCCGAGATGCCGGGATAGACGCCGACCTCCTGTGGCAGGTAGCCGAGACGCCGCCGGTGGCGCTGCGGGTTGGCGAACGCGTCGTCGCCGTCGAGGAGCACCTGCCCCTGGTCGGGCGGCTGGAGGGTGGCAATGGTGCGCATCAGGGTCGACTTGCCGGCGCCGTTGGGGCCGAGCAGACCGAAGAGCCCGTTGTCGATGGCGAGGTCGATGCCGGCCAGGGCGCGGGTGCCGTTCGGGTAGGTCTTGATGAGGTTGCGAAGCTGCAACATGGAGGTTTCGACTCCCGGGGTTGGATTGGTTCGACTGCGTCCAGACGGACGCGTGGCGAGCGACCATTGCTGTCAACGCGATGGACGCCGGAGCTCGACGGTGGTTGGGAAGCGGCGCGGGGCCGCGGTGGTCAGCTGTCGGGCCGCGGGACGGCGAGGAGGAGACTCAAGGGGACGGGCGGCCCGAGCAGAAGAGCGGCGGCAGTCCAGGCGAGCCGTGAGGTCGGCGAGGGCAGACGGTGGCGCGCCAGCAGCCAGGTGGCGACGGCCGCCGCGACGGCAAGTCCGATGGCGGCGACCAGGATGTCGAACGGTGGCCAGTGGGTCACGGCGTCGCGCGGCGTCTCCGCGCCCTCGTCCCGCCCGCCGATGGATCTCCGCACGAGATCCTCGGCCAGCTGGAGGAGGGGCGAGACCAGGAAGGCGCGGTGGCGCACCCAGCTCGGAGCGCCTGGCGCCAGCGGGCGGTCGCCGACGAGCACGGTTTCGTGGTTGTCGAGCCGGAACAGCACCTGGTGCGCGGCGCTGAAACCGCGCTCGCTGCGGCGTCCGTAGACGAACGACACGACGGACGTCGCGCCGACCCGGGTCGCGAGCGCCCGGTCGAGGTTGGCGACGGCGTCCGGCAGAGTCACCACCGCGAACGGGATCGGAGTGCCGACCGCTGCTGGGTCGAGGAGAGCGCCGGGCGCGAACAGGTACAGAGCGCGATCGGTCAGCGCGAGGTCCAGGCTGGCGCCGCTCACCACCGGGGAGACGAAGCGCTCGCCGTCGGCGAGGACGAAGCGCTGCGTCACCCTCTGCGTGGGACTGTCGAAGCGATACAACGTCTGGGCGGTCAGGAGCTGACGGTCACCGTCGACGGCGGGGACGGCCGGGAAGCGGTCGGGCATGCCGCCTGGCGCGGCCACTCCCGCGGCGCCGAGCCAGCCGGCGGCCTGGCCAGTGCGCAGCCGTTGTCCGGCGAACAGCATGCGGTCGCGGCGGAAGGTCCAGCGAATCTGATGGGCCTGGTCGGCGAGCAGCGCAGGCGGGTCGACGGGCAGCGTCTGCCAGGACGCCGGGAAGCTGGCGCGGGTGGGTGCGATCTCCTGAACGTCGATCTCGGCGACGAGCGCGGCGAGCTCCCGTGTTGCCGCGCTGTCCACCAGCCGGAGCCCGTGCGCGAGGGCTTCGGGGGCGTCGAGGTAGGCGGTCCGCGGGTAGCTGCCGGCGGGAAAGTAGTCGTTCCAGGCGAAGCGCGAAAGGTGTGCCCACCCCGCCTCGCGCCCGGCGACGCCGAGGGAGTAGGCGAGCAGCAGACCGAACGAGAGCAGAACGTAAAGAGTGATCTGGAGGGGCAGGAGGGCGGCGACGACGGCGAGCGGTCTCTGCGGGCTGGTCGCCGGATCGGGCACGAAGACGGCGGCGAGCACCAACGCGAGCCAGAGCAGGGCGAGGCCGAGGGGCACAAAGACCCAGACGCCCAGCTCGGTCGCCAGCAGGAACAGGCCGATGGGCAGGGCCATCGTCATGGCCAGCCAGCGGCGGGCGGTCGCCACCAGGCAGCCCAGGAGGTAGCTGGCGAGGGCCGCGCCGAGTGCGTACGGCGGGAGCAGGAACTGCTGCGGGTCGACGCCCTGCGGGTCGATCGCGGCGAGCAGGCCGAGGGCGAGGAGCAGGGGCAGCGCCACCGCCACCAGCAGCACCAGGGCGCCGGCGGTGAGCAGCGAGATCAGGATCCGCCCTGGCGCAAGTGGGCGATGGAGCAACTGGATCCAGAGGTCTCCGCGCCGCCACACCCCCACCTGGACGAGTCCGAGGGCGAGCCCGCCGAGGACCCAGGCGGCGAGGCCGGCACCGCCGAGCCACGACCCTGGGCCGACGAGCTGGTCGAGGCTCGCGCCGAGGGCCAACAGATGGGCGACGGCGACCACCAGCGCGATCGACCGTAGGCGCGCCAGCTCACTGACGACGAGGCCTGACATCAGCGAACCCCCCAGTCTTCGTTGCCGCCTGCGGCGGCGGGCTGTCCGAGAAATGCCGCCATCGCCCGGTCGAAGCCGAGGGGAAGCCGGGAGACTCCGCGGCCACCTGACGACGCCAGGTGCTGGGCCATCCCGTCGCCCTGGTCGAGCACGACGACCTCGAGGACGCCGTCGAGCGTCCGAGCCTGCAGCAGGCCAGGAAGGCGGCGCACGTCAGCATCCATGGGCCAGGCCTCGACCGCCCAGGCGGAGATCCGCGTCAGGAGCTCGTCGGGCGGTGCGGAGGCGACCACCCGACCATGGCGAAGAATGGTCACGCGGTCGGCGACGCGCTCGACCTCGTCCATTTGGTGCGAGCTGTAGACGACGGTGCCGCGCTCGCGTTCGCCGGCGAAGAGCAAGGAGTCGAGGAAGGCCCGACTGGCGACCACGTCGAGGCCGAGCGTGGGCTCGTCGAGCAGCAGGAGCTCCGGCCCCGGGGCGAGCGCGAGCGCCAGGGCGAGGCCGGCGCGCTCGCCGCGCGACAGCTCGCGCACCGGGCGATCGGCGCGCAGCCGGAACTGGCTCGCCACTTCCCGGAACGTCGGCTCACTCCACCCGGGATGGAGCGTGCGCGTCAGCGCCGCCAGTGTTGCGGCAGTCATCCAGCCGGGGAGGGCGTGGCTTTCCGGCACGAAGCCGATGCGTCCGCGGGTGGCCGGGAGCAGGGCCGTCGAATCGGTGCCGAGGACCCGGCTGCGGCCGGCGGTGGGGGTCAGGAAGCCGAGCAGCAGGCGGTAGAGCGTCGACTTGCCGGCGCCGTTGCGGCCGACGACGGCGTGCACTCCGCCGGCCGGCACCTCCAGGGTGACGGCGTCGAGAACCAGCTGGTCGCCGAAGCGCCGACCGAGGTTTTCAGTCGCAATGACAGGGTCGGCGGTCATGCGGAGGGGTCTCCCGGGTTGTGGGACGTCAGCGCTGCGAGCTCGCGAGCCACCCGGCCCGCGACCTCGTCGGCGGTGTAGCCGAGTGGCAGCACCGCACGCACCAGTTGCTGCACCGCCTCGCCGAGGCGGCGCTCGCGTTCCGGCAGGCTCAAACGCTGGCGCGGCGTGGCGACGAAGAGGCCGACGCCCTTGATGGGCTCGATCACGCCCTCGGCGGCGAGCTCGGCATACGCCTTGGCGACGGTATTGGGGTTGATCGTCAGCTGTTGGCCAAGGGCACGCACGCTCGGCAGACGGCTGCCGGCGACGAGCTCGCCGGTCGCGATCTGGCGCCGAATGCCGTCGACGATCTGGCGGAAGAGCGGCCGCGGATCGCCGGTGACGATCTCGATCATGAGCGGTCGGGCCTCGGGGTCGAGGCGGCGTGTACCATGTGAACTAGTACACTAGGTTCAGGGGCGCCGTGTCAAGCCCCGGGCGGAGCCTCCGGGAGTCGGTGTCTGCGCTACGCAGGCGGGCAGACCGGCGGCCGGTCCACCAGCCACCAGTTGTCGTCGATCACCCAGAGGCCCCCGTTTGCCTCCTCGGCAGGGTTCGCGCCGTCGGGTGCCTCGGCGGGTGACGCGCTGACGGCGCCGGGCTCCGGCCGCTCCGCCTGGTGCCGCGACAGCTGGAATCCCCAGACGGCGACCCACCCTTCGGTGGTCTCCCCGCAGACCACGAGCGTCGCCGCCTGAGCATTGGCGAAGCCGCTGACCAGGCGGGTGCGGAAGGGCCGGGTCTGCTGCCAGGTGGGCAGGTTGACCCAGTCCTCCTCGTTTCCGGGGTCCGGCTTGCTGGCGCCTGGCGACAGCCGGGCTATTGCCTGGCGGTCGCTGGCCAGAAGCGCGGCGTGGTAGCGACGGACGAGCGCCAGCGGTGCGCCGCCGTCGGCGGGCAGAGGCGACCCGTTCGCCGCGGTGACGGTGACGTCGTGGGCGCCAGTGGCGCGCAGTATCGCCGCCGCGTCGTCTCGCTGCTGGTGGATGGCGTCCTCGAGCGCGGTGGTGCCGTAGGTGCGGCTTCGCGCGTCGGCGTCGGCGCCGTGGGCCAGCAGCTTGATGACGTTGTCGAGCTGGTTCGCGCGCACGGACTCCTGGAGCAGGGTGTCGCCCTCGGAGTCGCGGGCGTCGGGGTCCATCCCGGCGTCGATCAGGAAGCCAATCGTCGCCGGGTCGCCGGTGTAGAAGACGACGTGCGAGCCAGTGGCGGCGTCGACCTCATTGACCTCGCGGCCGAGGCGGACGTACCAGGCGAGCCCGGCCAGGTCATTGCTCTGGATCAGGCTGGTCAGGCTCTCCTGCCAACCGCGGTAAGCCGGCACGCGGTGCATCAGGCCGCGCAGCCCGGCCAGGATCGGCCCCCCCAGGAGCAGGAGCCCGACGCAGCCGGCGCCGATCCAGTTGGTGCCTGGGGGTTTCGCGGCGGGCGGCATCGCGGCATGCTACGTCGGTTCCAGCCGCCTGCCGTCGTCGGTGAATCCTCGACGGCCCACCGCGGCCCCAAACCGAGGGAAGCGCCCGCCGCTTCGCCGGCTCACCATTTCAGGAGGTCGCATGCAGATCGAGCTCTCGTTTCCTGGCGGCGTTGCCGTCGATGCCAGCTTTCTCGGCCACACGGTGCATACCGACCAGCCCGTGGCGAGCGGGGGAGTGGACACCGGCCCTTCCCCGTTCGACCTGTTCCTGGCGTCGCTGGCCACCTGCGCCGGCTTCTATGCGCTGCGCTTCTGCCAGCAGCGCGAGCTGTCCACCGACGGCCTCGGGCTCACCCTCGAGACCCATCGCGACCCGGCCACACGCGCGCTGAGCCTCACCATGCGCCTGCGTCTGCCCAACGAGTTTCCCGCGAAGTACCACGAGGCGATCCTGCGGGCTTGCGACCAGTGCGCGGTGAAGAAGGCGCTCGCCGAGCCGCCGGCGATCGAGCTCATGCTCGCCACCGACTGAGCCCCTCGCGACAGGGTTTCGCGACAGGTGCCAGGCGATTGTCTGGCGACGGTTCGTGGCGCAGAATTGGCGCCATGGCCGAGCCTGAGACTCTGGGTCTGGCCGTCTTCGCGACCGCCATTGGCGACTGTGGCATTGCCTGGAGCGCCCGCGGGGTGATTGGCGTCCAACTGCCCGAGGGGTCGCCAGCGGCGACGCGAGCCCGCCTGACGCGCCGCTTTCCCGCCGCCGGCGAGCAGCCCGTGCCGGTGACCATCCGCCCGGCGGTCGACGGCATCGTCGCCCTGCTCCGCGGTGAGCGCGTCAACCTGACCGACGTCGTTGTCGATGACGCGAGCGTGACGCCCTTCGACCGCCGCGTGCACGCCGTCGCCCGCACCATCGAACCCGGCTCGACGCTCACCTACGGCGAGGTCGCGGCGCGGCTGGGCGAGTCGGACGGCGGCTTCGAGCTGGCGCGGGCGGTGGGCCAGGCCTTGGGCCGCAATCCGTTTCCGCTGATCGTGCCCTGCCACCGCGTCCTCGCCGCTGGTGGCAAGGACGGCGGCTTTTCGGCGGCGGGCGGGGTGGCGACCAAACGACTCCTGCTGGCGATCGAGAGCCCGCAGGGCCGCTTGTTCCTCTGACCGCCGGTGGCGCGGCCACGTCGACCGCCTCGCGTGGGGAGGGTGAGACCCACCTATACTCCGCCGCCAGAGGCGCGCTGCGATCGGAGGCGACGAATTGGCGAACACCGCACTGCGAGCTGCCGGCCTGGTTATCCCCCTGCTCGCCGCCTGCCACAGCCTCGGTGGGCCACCTGCCGACATGGCCCCGACTCCGCGGCCGGCCAGCCCGGCGTCGATGGCTGCCGAGGTGAGACGGGAGCTGGGGCACGCCTGGCAGGGTTACACGACCTACGCCTGGGGCCACGACGAGCTGTTGCCGGTCAGCCGCGGCGCGCGTGACTGGCATACCCGCCCGCTGCTGATGACCGAGGTCGATGCCCTCGACACGTTGATCCTCCTGGGCATGACCGACGAGGCGGCGCGTGCCCGCGAACACATCGCCACCCACCTCGAGCTCGATCAGGACAGCGAGGTCAAGGTCTTCGAGATCACCATCCGGGTGCTCGGTGGCCTGCTCTCGTCCTACCAGCTGACCGGGGATGTCCGCTTGCTGCGTCTCGCCGAGAACCTGGGCGACCGCCTCTTGCCGGCCTTCGAGTCACCAACCGGCATGCCCTACGTGTACGTCAACCTGAAGACCGGGAAGACGAGCGGCGCCGAGTCGAACCCGGCCGAGATCGGTACCCTGATCCTCGAATTCGGCACTCTCGCCAAGCTGACGAACCGACCGGTGTTCTATGACAAGGCCAAGAGAGCCCTGGTCGCGCTCTATGAACGGCGCTCGCCGATCGGCCTCGTCGGCCAGGGGATCAACGTCGAGACCGGTACGTGGACCGACCCGACGAGCCACGTCGGCGGGGCGATCGACTCCTACCTCGAGTACCTGTGGAAGTGCGAGCGTCTCTTCGGCGACGCGGAATGCGGCGCGATGTTCCGAACCAGCATTGCCGCCGTCAATCGCTACCTCGCCGACGATGGCCCGGGCGGCCTCTGGTACGGCGAGGCAGACATGAACACGGGTGTCCGTACGACGACGAGCTACGGCGCGTTGCACGCCTTCCTGCCGGCGGTGCTCGCCCTGTCGGGCGACCTCGGCCGCGCCAGACGGCTGCAGGACTCGGGGTTCGCCATGTGGATGGCGCACGGCATCGAGCCCGAGGTGGTCAACTACCGCACCGGTGAGGTGGCCTATCCCGGCTACCAGCTGCGTCCCGAGATCGTCGAGTCCGCGTACACGTTGCACGAGCTCACCAACGACCCGCGCTACCTCGACATGGGCCGCGTCTTCTTGGCCGATCTCGAACGCTACTGCCGCACCGAGGCCGGATACACGGTCTTGAAGAGTGTGGTCACCCACGAGCAGGGCGACCGCATGCACAGTTTCTTCCTGGCCGAGACGCTCAAGTATCTCTACCTGCTGTTTGACCCCTCGCCCCTCGACCTCGAGGCGGTCGTCTTCAACACCGAAGCCCATCCGCTACGACGGACGTGGGTGCCGTGAGTCGAGGAAGCCGTATGCCTGGCCTTCGTTCGTGGTCCCTGGGGCGCCTTGTTGTCCCGGTCCGTGCCCTGGTCTTCGTCGGCCTGACGCTGGCGTCCGCCGCCGCGGCGTCGACGCCTTACGAGGAGGTCGACCCCTTCATCGGCACTGGCGGCGAGGGGCACACCTATCCCGGCGCCACCATGCCATGGGGCATGGTGCAGCTGTCGCCCGACACCGACGTCCGCTTTTTCCGTCAGAGCTTTCCGTGGGCCGCCGGCTACCGCTTCGGTGACCCGACGATCCTCGGCTTCTCGCACACCCACTTCAGCGGCACCGGTCACTCCGACCAGGGCGACATCCTGCTGATGCCGACCGTCGGGCCGCTGCAGATGACACCAGGCACGGCCGAGGATCCCGAAGCTGGCTACCGGTCACGTTTCTCACACGCGACCGAGCATGCCGAGCCCGGCTACTACGCGGTTCATCTCGACGATCCGAACGTCGACGTCGAGCTGACGGCGACGACGCGGGTGGGGGTCCACCGCTATCGGTTTCCGGCGAGCGACGACGCCCACCTGATCCTCGACCTGGTGAGCAGCATCTACGACTACGACGGCAAGGTGCTGTGGAGCTCGCTGCGGGTCGAGAACGACCACCGCGTCACCGGCTGCCGGCAGACCAAGGGCTGGGCGCCCGACCGCACCGTTTGTTTCGCCCTCGAGACGTCGAAGGCGTTTCGTTCCTACGGCATCGTCAATGAGGCCGAGGAAGCGTACAAGGGCTTCGGTAAGAACCGTCAGCCGCAGCTCGCGGGCTGGCCCGAAGCGTTCGGTCGCAAGCTGCGCGCGCACTTCGACTTCGCGACGACGGCCGGCGAGGAGGTCGTGGTCAAGGTGGCGATCTCAGCGGTGAGTGTGGAAGGCGCGAGCAACAATCTGGCGGCGGAGGTTCCGGGTTGGGATTTCGACGCCGTGCGCCGCACGGCCAAGGACGCCTGGAGCGCGGAGCTCTCGCGTGTCGAGGTGGCAGGCGGCGCGCCGGCGGAGCGACGGGCGTTCTACGCCGCGCTGTACCACTCGATGCTCGCGCCGGTGACGTACATGGACGTCGACGGTCGCTACCGCGGGCTCGACGACGTGATTCGCGTCGCCGACAGCTTCACGAATTACCACATCTTTTCGCTGTGGGACACATTTCGCGCCGAGCACCCCTGGCTGACGATCCTTCACCCGAAGCGCGACGCCGACATGATTCGTTCGATGCTCGCGCATCGCCAGCAGAGTGTGCACGGCATCCTGCCGATCTGGTCGTTCGGCTCGCGCGAGACGTGGTGCATGATCGGCTACCACGCGGTGGCGGTGATCGCCGACGCCTTCTTGAAGGGCATTCCCGGCTTCGACGGCGAGGAGGCCCTGGCGGCGATGAAGGCGAGCGCCACCTACGGCCCGTACGACGACCTCGCGGACTACATGGCGCATGGCTACGTGCCGGTCGATCACGAGACCGAGGCCGCGTCGAAGACGCTCGAGTACGCCTACGATGACTGGACCATCGGCCGCATGGCATCGGCGCTCGGTCACGCCGACGACGCGAAGCGCTTCCGCGATCGTGCCAGGAGCTACCAGGCGATCTGGGACAAAGGCACGGGCTTCATGCGCGCCAAGCTCCTCGACGGCAGCTTCCGTCAGCCGTTCGACCCGCTCTACGCCCAGTACGGCAGCGACTACACCGAGGGCAACGCCTGGCAGTACAGCTGGTTCGTGCCCCACGACGTCGCCGGTCTGATCAAGCTGATGGGCGGTTCGAAGCGCTTCGTCTCGCGCCTCGATCAACTGTTCACGCTCGATGCGCCGGCGGAGACGTACGCCCACGTCGAGGACATCGCCGGCCTGATCGGCCAGTACGCCCACGGCAACGAGCCGAGCCAGCACATCGCCTACCTCTACGCCTACGCCGGCCAGCCATGGCGCACCCAGGAGCGCGTCCGACAGGTGGTGACCACGCTCTACGACGACACGCCAGCGGGCATCTCCGGCAACGAGGACTGCGGCCAGATGTCGGCCTGGTACCTGTTCAGCATGCTGGGCTTCTACCCGGTATCTCCGGGCAGCGGCGAGTACGTTATCGGCGCGCCGCAGCTGCCCAAGGTCGTCCTCCACCTCGATGCCCAACGGACCTTCACCGTCGTCGCCGACAACCTGTCGAAACAGAATCTTTACATCCAGTCGGTCAGGTTGAATGGTTCGCGCTACGACAAGGCCTTCCTCCGCCACGCCGACCTCGTCGCCGGCGGCACGCTGACCTTCGAGATGGGCCCCAAGCCCAACCACCGCTGGGCCAGCGCGTCGTCGAGCATGCCGTACTCGCTGAGCAACGAGCGCTGAGCCTCGACGCGGGCATACCCCTCTGAGTCCGATCGGACGGAGTCACGATGCTCGAATTCTTGTCGAAGCCGTGGCCTTGGTACGTGGCCGGACCGTTGATCGGCCTCTTTGTCCCAGCTCTGCTGCTGCTGGGTAATCGCCAGCTCGGGATCTCGAGCAACCTGCGTCACCTGTGTGCAGCCGTGGCACCGGGGAGGGTGGCCTTCTTTCGCTACGACTGGAAGACTGCAGGTCTGTGGAACCTGGCTTTCCTGGCGGGGGGCTTGCTCGGCGGCTTCGTGGGCGGCCGACTGCTCGGCGCTGGCGACGTGGCGATCAGCCCGGAGACGAGGACGGCGCTCGTTGGCCTCGGCCTGCATGACTTTGCCGGCCTCGCGCCGCGCGAGATCTTCAGCTGGTCGAGCTTGCTAACCCTTCGCGGGGCGGCGTCAGTCGTCGGCGGCGGGTTGTTGGTGGGCTTTGGCACCGCCTATGCCGGCGGCTGCACGTCGGGTCACGCGATCTCGGGGCTTGCCGCCTTCGAACGTGCTTCCTTGGTTGCCGTCGCCGGCTTCTTTGCTGGCGGGCTCCTGTGTACGTACTGGCTGCTGCCGCTTCTGTCTTAGGAGCCGTCGCCGTGACCGATCATCCTGACGCGAATCTCTCTGGTCCAGCGCGCCTCCCCGCCGGCTCCGCTGGCGCGGTCAACGTACAGGCTGGGCCGGGACTTCTCTGGTACGTCGTCCTCGGCTGTGCCTTCGGCATCGTGCTCATCAAGTCCGAGGCCGCGTCGTGGTTTCGCATCCAGGAAATGTTTCGGTTCCAGTCGTTCCACATGTACGGAATCATCGTCTCGGCGATCGCCGTGGCGGCGTTGTCGCTGGCCGTCCTCCGGCGTGTGGAAGCGAAGACGATGGCGGGCGAGGCCATTACGATCGAGCCGAAGAAGCTGGGCGCCGGTTACCGGTACTGGATCGGCGGCACCTTGTTCGGCGTGGGATGGGCGCTCACCGGCGCCTGCCCCGGTCCGCTCTTCGCGTTGACCGGCAGTGGCATGACGGTGTACGCGGCGGCGGTTGCCAGCGCCCTGGTTGGAACGTGGCTCTATGGCTACCTACGACCCCATCTGCCGCATTGAGCGCCGGAGGCGGCGCCAGCGCTCTCGCCGCAGGCCGAGCTGCTCAGTCCCCCGTGCCACCTGACTGCGTTCGCCGCTGCCACAGCACGGTGGCGCCCAGGACGAGGAGGCTGCCGAACAGGATCGCCGTCGCCATGACGTTGACCTGCGGCGGGTAGGCGGCGCGCTGGGCGCCGTAGACGTAGAGCGGATAGGTCACCCGGCTGCCGGCGTTGAACATGGTGATGATGAAGTCGTCGAGCGAGAGCGCGAACGACAGCATCGCGGCGGCGGCAATTCCGGGAGCGATGAGGGGCAGGGTCACCTTCCAGATCACCCGTAGGGGCGTGGCGCCGAGGTCCATGGCGGCTTCCTCGAGGCTCCAGTCGAAGCCCCGGAGGCGCGCTTTCACCGTCAGGGCGACGTAGCTCACCTGAAACATGATGTGAGCGATGACGATGGTCGCGAAACCCGAGGCCCGGTCGAGCTGGAGGAACATCGCCAGCAGCGACGAGCCGAGCACGACCTCGGGTGTGGTCAGCGGCAGGACCAGCAGCAGGCCGATGCCTGCGCTGCCGCGAAAGCGATAGCGACAGAGCGCGAGGGCGATCAGCGCGCCGAGCACGGTGGCGACGGCGGTCGAGATGCCGGCCACCAGCAGGCTGAGCTTCATGGCGTCGACGAGGGCCGCGTACCTGAACGGGTCGCGCCAGGCATCGAGGGAGAAGGCCTTCCAGACGAAGTTGAAGCGGCCGTCGGGACGGTTGAAGCTGTAGAGGACGATGACGGCGATCGGGATGAACAGGTAGAGCAGGACGAGGCCGGCAACGACGTCGAGCAGGCGCCCTCGCCAGCGCGACCCCACCTCGCCGAGGCCCTTGCCGGCGGCCATCAGGTGAGCTCCTCGGTGCCGAGGGCGCGGGCGTAGGCGAGGACGCCGACGGTGATGATCGCCATCAACACGAACGACAGCGACGACGCCAGCGGATAGTCGCGCACCTGCAGGAACTGGCCCTGGATCACGCTGCCGATCATCTGCTGGTTGGGGCTGCCCAGAAGCTCGGCGTTGACGAAGTCGCCGGCGGCCGGGATGAAGGTGAGCAGGCTGCCGGCGAAGACGCCGGGCAGCGACAGGGGCAGCACGACGCGCAGGAAGGCGCGCCCGGGGCTGCAGTAGAGGTCGCCCGCCGCCTCGACCAGGCGGCGGTCGATCTTCTCCAGGCTGACGTAGATCGGCAGGACCATGAACGGCAGGAAGTTGTAGGTCAGACCGCCGATCACGGCGACGATCGTGTTGAGGAGGCGGCCGTCGGCCGGCAGCAGTTGGAGGGCCTTGAACGCGGCGACGACGAGGCCGTTGTCGCCGAGGATCGTTTTCCAGGCAAACGTGCGCACCAGAAACGTCGTGAAGAAGGGCAGGATGACCAGGCCGAGCAGGAGGTTCTTGTAGCGGCCGGCGCGAAAGGCCATGACGTAGGCCAGCGGATAGCCCATCGCCAGGGCGCAGAGAGTCGCTGTCAGGGCATAGCCGAAGGACCGCCCGAAATGGCCGCCGTAGGTGCCGAGCGCCCGCAGGTAGACGCTCCACCACGAGCCGTCGCCACCGACCGACGTCTCGGCCAGGGTGGCTATCGGCACGAGGAAGAACAGCGCGAGCCAGAGCACGCCCGGCGCCGCCAGGAGGTAGGGGGCGAGGGGGTTGCGACGGGCACCCCCGGCAGCCGTGCCGGCCATCGGTCGGGCCCTACGTCCCGATGGCGTCCTGGAAGAGCCGGTTGAACTCCTGATCCTCGGCGTCGGAAAGGGCACGGAAGACGTGCAGACGGGCGCGGACATCGGCCGGCGGGTTGACCAGCGGGCTGCTGGCGAGCTCCGGAGCGATCTTCGCGAGCTCCTCGCCCGCGCCCTTGACCGGCGACAGATACGGTGCGCCGGCGACGATCTGGGCCGAGTGCGCGGCGTCGTAGCACCAGTTCAGCCAGGCGTGGGCGGCCGGGATGTTGGTCGCCGTCTTCGGGATCAACATGTTGTCCGAGTAGAGCATCGCGCCTTCCGTCGGCGCGATCCAACGCAGGTCCGGGTTGTCCGCGGCGAGACCCTGGATATCACCCGACCAGGCGATCGCCGCCGCGATGTTGCCCGCCGCGAGGTCGGCGGCATAGTTGTTGCCGGTGAAGGCACGGATGTGCCCGCTCTCGCGCGCCGCCTTGATCTTGGCCGCCGCCGCCTGGACGTCGGCCGCCGTCGCCTGGGAGGGATCCTTGCCGAGGCCGAGCATCACCAGGCCGATGGTGTCGCGCATCTCGGTGAGCATCGTCACCTGGCCCTCGAGCTTGGGGTCGAAGAGATCCTCGATGCTGGTCAGCTCGCGGCCGGTCTTCTTCGGGTTGTAGCCGATCCCCGTCATGCCAGAGACCCACGGCACGCTGAAGCGGCGGCCGGGGTCGAAGCTGACGTCGCGCAGCCCGTCGACCAGGTTGGCCTTGTTCGGGAAGCTCGCGTCGTCGAACGGTGCGCAGTAGCCGAGGGTGATCAGCCGGCCGACCATCCAGTCGGTGAGGATGATGACGTCGCGGTCGATGCTCTGGCCGCGCGCCAGGGGCTCGGCGATCTTGGCGAAGAACTCGTTGTTGTCGTTGATGTCCTCGCTGTACTCGACCTTGATCCCCGTGGCGGCGCTGAAGTCAGGCACCGTTTTGGGGTCGATGTAGAGGGGCCAGTTGGAGATGCGAAGCGTGCCGCTGGCCGCGCCAACGGCCGGGCTGGCGGCAGGTGCGCCGGCGGCGGCGGGGGCGGCGGACTTGTCGCCGCCGCAGGCCGCGAGCAGACCGCTGCCGAGCGTCAATCCGCCGACGGTGAGGGCGGAACGGTTCAGGAACTGCCGGCGGGTGAGGGCCGCGGCGAGAATACGATCAATTTCTGCCTGGCGTTGCCGTGCGTCGTCTGGCTGCGACATGGGTTCCTCGCGGGTCAGTGAGAGGGTGTGGCGGGCAGGAGCCTGGCGGCGTCGGTGTCCCAGCTCACCCAGAAGGTCCCGCCCGGCTCGAGCCCGGGC
>CXWL01003072.1_pt1 | contig 43518 bp, 30 predicted proteins | sample 590931 | NCBI WGS metagenome assembly CXWL01 (sample SAMEA3498368, study PRJEB10139) | groundwater metagenome | biome: water well; material: biofilm material | place: Germany | collected 2015-04-27 | reverse complement strand
CGCCAACGCGGCCGGTGGTGTCGTCCGTCTCGTGACCAACGCCCCGACGCCGTATTGGACCGGCCAGGCCGAAGCCATTGTCGGCGGGGATGCGCTCCTCACCGGCAGCTTTGCCGTCGGCGGGCCGCTGGTGGCGGCGCAGCCGGAGGAGTTGATGCTGCGCGTCGCCGTGCAGCAGGGCACCAGCGACGGCTTCCGTCGCAATCTCACGCTCAATCGCCATACCAACGCGCGCGACGAATTCACCGCCCGGCTGCGCCTGACGTGGAACCCCAACGAGCTTTGGCGCTGGGAAGCCGCCGTCCTCGCGGCCGATTACGCCAATGGCTACGACGAATTCGCCCTCGATAACAACGGCCGCCACACCTTCAGCGACCAGCCCGGTGCCGACACCCAGCAATCGCTGGCCGCCAGTTTGCGCGGCACCTACCGCGGATGGGCCGGCCTGCGATTCACGTCCGTGACCAGCGGCGCCCGCACCCGCTCCCGCTACGCCTATGACGACGACTGGACGGCGGCCTCCTACATGGGCTTCAGCGACCTGCACCGCCTGCGCTGGGTGGTGAACGAGGAACTGCGGCTCGACTCCGAGCCCGGCCCGGTTGCCGGCTGGATCAGCCGCTGGACGCTCGGGGCTTTTTTTTCCGGCATCGATGAAACCACGCGCTACACCAACACGGATCCCGGCAACATTCGCGGCCTGAAGACGGCCTATCATTCCACCAACCCCGCGGTATTTGGCCAGTTCGGCCATGAATTCTCGCCCCGAACCCGCTTGGTGGCCGGCCTGCGTCTTGAGCGGATCGATCTGGACGGCACCGGCACCAAGACACGCTTCCGCGCCAGCTCAGGCACCTTTGATCCGGTCGTGGTTACCCGTCCGTCGTTCCACGACACGCTCGCCGGCGGCAAGATTGCCGTCGAGCACGACGTCAGTGAGCACGAGCTCGCCTTCGTGTCCGTCACGCGCGGCTACAAGGCCGGCGGCATCAACGTTGATGCGCGCATCGATCCGACGGCCGACCCGCTGGCCTACGGCACCGAGGCGCTGTGGAATTACGAGGCTGGTCTGCGCGGCCACTGGCTGGGGCAGAGGCTGACAGGCGAATTCACCGCCTTCTACCTGCAGCGGCGGAATACCCAGGTGCGCGACTCGGCCGGTTTCGGCGGCAACTACCGCTTCTTCACCGCCAATGGGGAATCCTCGCAGGTCTACGGATTGGAAGCCGCCGGGGCCTATGCGCTCACCCGGGATTGGTCGGTGCGCGGTTCCCTGGCGGTGCTCCGCTCCGAACTGGCCCCTTTCACGCTCCCCAACGGCTACAACGGCGGCGGGCGCGACCTTGCGAACACGCCGCACCACGGCTATGCGCTCGGCACGCGCTACGGCGACGACCGCGGACTTTTCGCCAGCGCCGACCTGATCGGCCGGGCGCAGCAATTCGACTCCAACAACCAGAACGAGGCGCGGCGCGCGTTCCAGGTCGTCAACGCCAGTGCGGGCTACGCGTGGAAGCGGTGGACCCTCACGCTCTGGGTGAAAAACCTCCTCGATGAGGCATTCGACAAGCGCGTCTATTTTTTTGGCAACGAGGATCCCGATTACATGCCGGCGCGCTACGAGACCCGCGCCGACCCGCGCCAGATCGGTATGACCGCCGCCTGTCGCTTCTAAAGTCCGGCCGGCCCGTCCCTTCCTTTTTGCCGTCCGCCCGGCCCAAACGATTTGTCAACCATTGGTTGACATCAGCCGAAGCGCTTTGACGGCAAGTTATCCATGGAGGTTCGGCGGACAACGGGCTGCAACCATCGCAATGATCGCGGCGGGACGCGGAGCAGCAGTCCGTTGGCTTTGGCATTGCGGCGGCATCAGGGCCTGCCCAACCTGCGCGCTTCAACCCCGCCGGTCTCTGCCTCTATGAAATCGTTACCCCTCGGTCCGTTTGCCCGTGGTGCCTTGTATCTTGGCCTGGCCTCGCTTTTGCCGGTTTCCGCCTCGGCGGCTTCCCGTGTCGTCACCGCGCCCGTCGAGGGCCTGCGTGAGACCGGTCCGCGCGTGCATGCCCTGGTGGGCGGCCGCATAGTCACCGCCCCGGGTCAGGTCATCGAGCAGGGCACGCTCGTGCTGCGCGACGGCCTCATCGAGTCGGTCGGTGCCGGGGTGACCGTTCCGGCCGGCGCCCGCGTCTGGGATGTCACCGGTCGCACCCTTTACGCGGGGTTCATCGAGAGCAACTCGGCGCTCCATCTGCCCGAGTCATTCAAGCCGGTCCCGCCACGCGCGCCCGACACCCCGCCCGGCGCCGCTCCGGCGGCGGCCCGTGCCGAGCCGGCCCCGGCCACCGGGGCGCGGGCGTGGAATTCACGGGTCATGCCCGAGCGCTCCGCCGCCCTGGCGCTGACCGCCGACCCGAAGGCCGCCGAAAAACTGCGCGGACTGGGCTTCACGCTGGCCAACACCGCGCCGGCGCGCGGCATGTTCCGGGGCCGCAGCGCGCTCGTGAGCACCGGCACCGCGAATCTCAATGCCGGCGTGGTCCGCGCCGACACCGCCCAGGAAGTCGCGTTCGAGTTTGGTTCGTTCCTTGACCGCACCTACCCGACATCGCTCATGGGCGCGGTCGCCTTGGTGCGCCAGACCTTGCTTGACGCGCAATGGTATGCCGCCACGCAGGCGGCCTACGCCGCCGGGGCCGGCGCGGGGCAGGAGCGGCCTGAGGCCAACGATTCGCTCGCCGCGCTCGGCCCGTTGGTCCGGGGCGAGCAGCTGATGATGTTCGAGCTGGTGGACGAGCTCGATGTGGCGCGCGTGCTGAAGCTGGGCGAAGAGTTCAAGCTGCGGGTCGCCTTCCGCGGCGCGGGCACGGAATACCGCGTGCGGGACCTGCTCGCCAAGGCGAAGACGCCCGTCGTGCTGGCGTTGGATTTTCCCGACGTGCCCGAAGTCGAGATGCCGGACAAGGCGGTCGAGGTGCCGCTGCACGACCTGCAGCAGTGGGAGACGGCGCCCGCCAACGCCGCGCGGCTCGCCGCGGCCGGCGTGCCGGTCGCTTTCACCAGCGCGAAACTGAAAAAACCGGAGACGGAGTTCTGGCCGCGCCTGCGCAAGACCGTGACCCGCGGGCTCGCCGCCGAGCGCGCGCTGGCCGCCCTGACCACCACGCCCGCCGCCTTGCTCGGTGTCGCCGCCACGCACGGCACGTTGGAAAAGGGGAAGACGGCCAACGTCGTCGTGGCGAACGGTGATCTCTTCAAGTCCGAGGACGCCGTTATCGAGCTCCTGTGGGTGGACGGCGAGCCGTTCGAGCTGGATGACTGGCAGCGGCTGGACGCGCGCGGCACGTGGAAATTCACCTGGAGCGGCCCGCCGGGGCCCGGCGAGATCGTCATTGGTGGCGCCAAGCCGAACCGCCTGAAGGCGAAGGCAGGGGACAGGGACATCGCAGCGAGCCTGCCCGACAGGAACACCGTGCTGTTATTCCTGCCGGCCGAGCTTTTCAGCGCGACCGACGGCACCGTGCGGCTGGTTGCCGGCGGCAAGGGCGACCAGCTCACTGGCACGGGCGAGTTGCCCGACGGCACCCCCCTGCGCTGGACCGCCCGGCGCACAGCTCCCGCGAAACCGGAGCCCGCCGCCAACGGGAAACCGGCCGCAGGGGAGAAATTCCTCGCCACCACCGATGTCTATCCGGCCGGTGCCTACGGCCGCAAAAACCTTCCGGCCCAACCTGACCACGTCCTGATCAAAAATGGCACCATCTGGACCAGTGGCTCCGCCGGCATCATCGAGGGCGGCGATATCCTGGTCACGCGCGGGAAAATCGAGCAAGTGGGCCGGGCTCTCACCGCACCCGCGGGCGCGGTGGTCATTGATGCGACGGGGCAGCACGTGACCGCCGGCCTGATCGACTGCCACTCGCACACCGCCTTGAGCCGCGGGGTCAACGAGGGGGCCAGCTCCGTCACCGTCGAGGTGCGCGTGGCCGACGTCATTGATCCCACCGACATCGGCATCTACCGCGAACTCGCCGGCGGCCTCACCACTGCCAACGTCCTGCACGGCTCCGCCAACGCGATGGGCGGGCAAAACCAGGTCATCAAGCTCCGCTGGGGCGCGGGGGCCGAGGACATGAAATTTGCCGGCGCGAGACCAGGCGTGAAGTTCGCCCTCGGGGAAAACGTCGTGCGCGCCAACGCCACCGGGCCGCGCACCCGTTATCCGATGAGCCGCATGGGCGTGCCGGAAATCATGCTCGATACCTTCAACCGGGCGCGCGAATACGGTCACGCCTGGACCGCCTTCCGCGCGGGCCAGACGCTGTTGCCGCCCCGCCGCGACCTCCGGCTCGAGGTCGCCCTGGAAATCCTGAACGGCGAGCGTCTGGTGCACATCCACTCCTACCGGCAGGACGAGATCCTCGCCTTCATCCGGCTCGCCGAGCAGTTGCAGCTGAAGGTTGCGACCTTCCAGCATATTCTCGAGGGTTACAAGGTCGCGCCCGAAATCGCCAAACTTGGCGCGGGCGGTTCGTCGTTCTCCGACTGGTGGGCCTACAAATCCGAGGTGCTCGACGCCATCCCCTACAACGGCGCGCTGATGAACGCCGCTGGGGTGGTGGTGTCGTTTAATTCCGACAGCGACGAGCTCGCCCGCCGGCTCAACACCGAGGCCGCCAAGGCCGTCAAATACGGCGGCGTCTCCCCGGCCGAGGCCTGGAAGTTCGTCACCCTCAACCCGGCGAAACAACTGCAGATCGACGATCGCGTCGGTTCGCTGGAACCGGGCAAGGACGCCGACTTTGTCCTCTGGAACGCGCATCCGCTCTCGACCAGGGCGCGGCCCAACCAGACCTGGATCGACGGCCGCCGCTACTTTGACCGCGACGAGGACAAGCTCCTGCGCGCCGCGGCCACCGCCGAACGCGCGGCCCTCCTCCAAAAAGCCCTCGTTGAGCGGCAGAAGATTCTGGCCCGGGGCGGAGGCGGGGGTGGGGACGGACCGCCGGCGGAGCCGGCCTACCCGATGGCACAGTCGGACGAGCATGACGAATTCCGCGCCATCTACCACCACGGCGGCAACCTCCACACCTGCTCGCTCGAGGACGGAGGTCACCAATGAAAACCCGCATCCCGGTTCTTTTCGCGGTTGCCGCCCTTGCCGCCGCCTCGACCATCACTCCCGCCAAGCGCCCGGCCACGCCCGTTTTGCTCAAGGGCGGCGAGGTCCACACCGTCAGCGGCGCCGTGCTGCCGAAGACCGACGTGCTGCTCGCCGACGGCAGGATCGCCGCGATCGGCGCGGGGTTGAAGGCGCCCGCCGGGGCCCAGTTGATCGATGTCGCCGGCAAGCGCGTTTACCCGGGCCTGTTCTCCGCCCACACGACCATCGGGCTCGAGGAGATCAGCGCCGTGCGCGCGACGGTCGACACCACCGAGGTCGGCGTGATCAATCCCAATGCCCGCGCCCTGGTCGCCGTGAACCCCGACAGCGAGTTGATCCCGGTCACCCGCGCCAACGGCGTGCTCACTGTCCACACGGCTCCGACGGCGCAAAGTGACGGGCAGTCCGCACCCGGCCTCATCGCCGGCACCTCCGCGCTGCTCCGGCTCGACGGCTGGACCTGGGAGGACATGACGCTGCGCGCCGCCGTAGGCATCCATGTTTACTGGCCCTCGCTGGTGGCGGCGCCTCGGCGCGGCACCGTCGCCGTGGACGACCGGCAGAAAAAATATGACGAGCAGCTGAAGCTGCTGCGCACCGCGTTCGCAGCAGCCCGCGCCTACGCCCAGGCGCGCGACGTGGCCGGCGGCCGGCCGGTCGAGACCGACCTCCGTTGGGAAGCCATGCGCCCGGCCCTGCGCGGCGACCAGCCCGTCTTCGTCCACGCCGATTCACTCCACCAGATCAGTGCGGCGCTCGATTGGGCGCGGGAGCAGAACCTGCGGCTGATCCTCGTCGGCGCCTACGACGCCTGGCGTGTCGCCGAACGGCTGCAGGCCCAGGACGTGGCCGTGATCATCAACGGCACGCAGAAATTGCCCGTCCGCCGCGACGATGGTTATGACGACATCTATGCCAACGCCGGCAAACTGTCCGCCGCGGGGGTGCGGTTCTGCATCGCCAGTTCTCTCGGGACGGCCGGCGGGGCCGCGAACGCCCGCAACCTGCCCTACGAGGCGGCCATGGCCGCGGCCTTCGGCTTGCCGGCCGGGGAGGCGCTGAAAGCCATCACGCTTTATCCCGCGCAGATCCTCGGCGTCGGCGGCGAACTCGGCTCCATCGAGGTAGGCAAGCGCGCGACGTTGATCGTGACCGACGGCGACCCGCTGGAGATTCCCACGCAAGTGTCGCTCGCCTTCATCGACGGCGCCTCGATCCAGCTCCACAGCCGCCACACGCAGCTCTACGACAAATACCGCCAGCGCTACGGGAAGTGACGCGCACCCCGGCTCAGCCTTGGTTCGACGCGCCCTGCCGCCGGAGCAGATACATCGGCGTGGTCTCGAAATTCTTCGCCGTGCTGAGGTGGCCCACGTATTCGGGCGTCACGCCGCATTCCGGATCGAGCCGGAGCAGGGCCGCGAACGCGGCCGTCACATAGACCTCGCCCGTGGGCGTGCGGGGCTCGATGCGCGCGGCCCGGGTGAGNNGTGGTGAGGAAAAGCTTGATGTGCTCGTCGCGCAGCCGGCTGAAACCCTTGAAGTCGCCGAACAGCACCGAGCGGATGACGCGCTTGGAGGTCAGGCCGAAGGGCGAGGTGGTCTGGCCCACCCGGGTCGAATTGATCTTGATGATCTCGGTCGTGCCGCCGGCGTGCCGCCACTGGCTGATGTCATGGGCGGTGCCGCCGGTCTCGGCGCCCATTTCGCCGTCAAAGACAGCCAGCTGCCAGGTGCGCGCGTCGATGCTGGCGGCCCGGTTCATCGCCTGACCCATGGCGATGCGGGCGGCGTAGGCGAAGAGCACGGCGTCGCCGCTGTAGGCGCTGTCGCTGGCGATCGTGACCGAGGTCGCCGCGGTGAGGCAGCGCCGGAAACGGTCCGTCCATTCCGGGCCGCCCGGGGCCACGCTGATCTCCACGAATTCCTCGATGTCGAACGGCAGCACCAGGTGCAGCTCGGCCCCGAGCTCCAGCGCGATCTCGGCGATGATGATGTCGGCGCCGCAGGCCAGCGAGCCGTGGGCGAAACCGACCGGCCGCGCCCGCAGGCGCTCGCGCACCTTTTCCGCCACCCCCGCCTGCTGGGCCTGCGGGAACCGGGAGGGGGTTCCGGACGGTGCGGTCATGTGCCCGCAGAAATGCAACACATCCGGCTGCGCCAGCACCTCGACAATGGGCGCGGGGTCGACGCCGGTGGCCTGGCAGAGGTGGCGGAGCTGGCGGCGGGTGGTGGCATGGGGTCCGAAATCGTCCTTGTGACCGATGGCGGCATTCCCCAGCGCCGCCATCGCGCCGGTAGTGTCGCCGAGGACCAGCAGGGCCTCCGCCCGGGTGGCCCAGGCCCAGTAGTGGTTGGCATCCTTGGCATCCGACAGGGCGGCCAATTCCTTCGCGACAATTTCCAGCACATCGCGGGCCACTTGGTGCGCGCGCCCGGTCTGCCCCGCGATCCGCCACATGGTCGCGGCGTTCACGCCGGCATAGGANNTGGTCGGCCGGCAGGAGGGAGGTCAGGCTGGCCGCCTCCGCCAGCGCCCGGCGCGAGCTGCCGGATCGTGCCAGGGCCAGCACCTGCAGATAACGGATTTCCGCCAGGGCGACCGGGCTGAGGGCGGGTTGAAAATCATGCCCCTCCGCTTCTTCCGCCACATCGTAGGCGGCGAGATACTCGCCCCGGCGGATCAGGCCGCGGATCGCGCCGATCGCCTCGGAACCGCTGATGGTCAGGTTCACGGAAAATTTCGCGGAGGGGGTGGAAGGGGGCATCTGGCCTTACTGGATTTAAAACGGGTGCCAGCATGGGTTTGGGCTGGCAAGGCCTAAGCATTCTCGGCATGTATTGCCGCGCTATTATGCCGGACAACACACCTGCATCAGGCGCCGTCTTTTTGAGCTATGCCCGCGAGGACACGGATGCCGCACGCCGGATCGCCGATGCGTTGCGCAGTTCCGGCATCGAGGCGTGGTTCGACCAGGCCGAATTGCGCGGGGGCGATGCCTGGGATGCGAAACTCCGGACGCAGATCCGCACCTGCACCCTGTTTCTCCCGGTGATCTCCGCGACGACGCAGACGCGCCAGGAAGGTTATTTCCGCCGTGAGTGGAAGCTCGCCGTGGAGCGCACCAACGACATGGCGGCAGGCGTGGCCTTCATTGTCCCGGTGGTGATCGATGACACCGCCGAGACGCAGGCGCTCGTGCCCGACGAGTTCATGCGCGTGCAATGGACCCGCCTGCCCGGCGCTCTGCCCACGCCACAGTTCGTCGAACAGATGAAAGGCCTCCTCGGCAGCCGCCGCAAACCGGCGCTCAAGCCCGACCTGCCCCGGCCCCCGACCCTGCCGCCGGACTTCAAGCTCGCCGCGCGGGCCAAGGCCGCTGCGGCCGCTGCTGATCCCGCCCCGGCGAGATCCAAACCCGCCGTCCCCGGCTGGATGTGGGCCGTGGCGGCCACCGTGATTGTCACGGTGGGTGTGGGCATCGTAGTCCTGCGCAAACCGGTCGCGCCCGCCGTGCCACCTCCGGTCGTCGCGGAGATCAAGCCGGCGGCCCCGGCCGCGATTTCCGCGCAGTCGGTGGCCGTGCTGGCCTTCGCCAACCTCAGCGACGACAAGGGGAGTGAGTATTTCTCCGATGGCATCAGCGAAGAGCTGCTCAACGTGCTGGCCAAGGTGCCGGGGCTGAAAGTCGCGGCCCGCACTTCGGCGTTTTATTTCAAAGGCAAAAATGTGCCGATCCCCGAGATCGCGCAACAACTTGGCGTGGCCTACGTCGTCGAGGGCAGTGTGCAGCGCGCGGGCGACCGCGTGAAGATCACGGCCCAGCTCATCAAGGCCGCTGATGGTTTCCACCTCTGGAGCGACACCTACACGCGCGACATGAAGGACATCTTCGCCGTGCAGGATGAGATAGCGGGGAAGATCGCGGCCTCCTTGACCGACAAGCTCGGGATGACTTTGCCGGCGTCGGCCAAGACCACGCCCGAAGCCTACACGCTTTATTTGCAGGCGCGGGCCACGCTGGCGAAGCGCGGCGTCGGCAAACTCCAGGAAGCGGTCCGGCTGTTTGAGTCGGTCGTGGCTCTGGACCCGAATTACCTGCCCGCCCGATCGGGGCTGGCCATCACGCTGTCGCTCATCCCCGCCTGGAGCCGTTCACTTGCCTTCGGTGAGAACGAGAAAAGCCTGGAGGTCGCCCGTCGCGAGGCCCGATTCGTGATCGAAAGCGACCCCGGCAATGCCGAGGCGTGGTCCGCGCTGGGCTACATTTACGGGATTTATGATTGGCGTTGGGCAGAGGCCGGGGAGGCCGTCGCCCGTTCGCTGACGCTGGCGCCGAATGACGCGGAAATCGTAAACTTCGCGGGTGACCATTACCGCATTGTCCTCGCCGACCCGCAGGTGGTCGAGACGGAGAAACGGGCGGTGGAGTTGAATCCGCTGCAGTCGATCAACCACACGGACCTCAACTTTTGTTATCTGGCCCTGCGCCAATACGAGCTCGCCCTCGCGCCGGCGCGAACGGCCATTTCCCTGACGCCGCAACTGGTGGAAAATTATGATGGACTGGTCCGGGCTTACGGCCCTCTCAAGCGTTTCGATGAAATGCGCGCCGCCCTCGCCGCCGCGCGGCGCGTCGCCCCGCCCAAATCGGCCATCCTCGCCAACATGGAGATATTGGCCGCGATCTTTGAAAACCGGACGGCCGACGCCTTGCGCCTCGTGGAGGAATTCCTGCCTTATGTCGAAAAGGAGGGATATTCCCCGGCCGAATATGGCTATCACCTCCTGCTGCTCGGCCAGCCAGAGAAAGCGGTTTATTGGCTGAAGCTGGGAATCCAAGGGCACGATGCCAGTATGGTCAGCCCGGAGATAGTCGACCTCACGGTGATCGCCGCCCATCCCCTGACGCGGAGCCTGCTCGACGAACCGGGGCTGAAGGAACTGGTGGAAATCCGCGCCCGCAACGCCCGCGCCGCCAAAGCGCGCTAATGCAGCGCAACGCGAACACTCAACGCCCAATGAACAACCCCAACCAATGCTTTTACCACGGATAGCACGGATGAATACGGATCAAGATCGGTTTCTATCCGAGTCATCCAGTTTTATCCGTGGTTAAAAATGTTCTGTCGCTTAACTTCCCATGACTTCATTAAATTCCAACTCCCCGGAACCCAACTTGAGTGTTAAGAGTTCAACGTTAAACGTTGAGCGTTCCATCCCGGATGGGACAGCCTTCCATGACGACGTGTGGGAGGACCTGCTCAACTACATCGAGGAAAAGCGCGTCATCCCCATCGTCGGTCCCGAACTCCTCCAGATCGAGACCGAGACCGGACCGCGCCTGCTCCTCGAATGGCTCGCGGAAAAACTGGCCGCCCGCCTCAACGTCGATCTCGCGCCGCTGGCGAAGCCCCTGCTCCTCAATGACGTGGTGTGCGCCTACCTCGCCAACCACGGCCGCCGTGAGGAGGCCTACACCCGCCTGCGCACCATCATGCGCGAATCCAACTTCGCTCCGCCGCTGCCGCTGCGGCAGCTCGCCGAGATCACGGATTTCAACCTCTACGTCTCGATGACGTTTGACCCGCTGCTGGAGCAGGCGATCAACGCCGTCCGTTTTGGCGGCGCGGCCAACAGCGAGGTCATCGCCTACGCCCCCAACCGCGTGGCCGACCTGCCGGTCGAGCGCGACGATCTGCAGCGCCCCGTCGTCTACCATCTCCTCGGCCGCCTCTCGGCCTCGCCGACCTACGTCATTTCCGACGAGGACATGCTGGAGTTCGTCTGCGCGCTGCAGAGCGAGCACCTGACGCCGGAAAAACTTTTCCACGCCCTCGAGCACAACCACCTGCTCGTGATCGGCAGCGATTTCTCCAACTGGCTGGCGCGGCTCTTCCTCCGCATGACCAAGCGCCGCCGCCTCTCCGACCCGCGCGACGTGGGCGAGATTTTGGCCGACAGCCACAGCCTGAAGGACGTGCGGCTCGTGTCCTTCCTGCAGCAGGTCAGCGTGCGCACGCGGATGTTTTCCGGCGCCACGGAATTTGTCGCCGAGCTGCACCGCCGCTGGATGGCGCGCCGCGTCGCCGCCGCACCCGCCGGGGTCGCCGGCCCGAGCCGCTTCCTGGCGCCGGCCCGCGAGATGCCGGAGAACGCCGTCTTCATCAGCTATGCCCGCGAGGACCTGCCCGCCGTGCAGAAGCTCAAGGCCGGCCTCGACGCCGCCGGCATCATCACCTGGTTCGACATGGAGCGGCTCGAGGGCGGCGACGACTACGATCTCAAGATCCGCAACAACATCGCGCGCTGCTCCTTCTTTCTGCCCGTCGTCTCCGCCACCACGCAGCGGCGGCACGAGGGTTTTTTCCGGCGCGAGTGGAGCTATGCCGTGGACCGCACGCGCGGCATGGCCGACGGCGCCGTGTTTATCCTGCCCGTCTGTATCGACGACACGGCCGAGGCCGGTGCGGTCGTGCCCGAGAAGTTCAGGGCCGTGCATATCAGCCGGCTGCCCGGGGGCGAGCCCCCGCCGGAATTCGTCGCCCGCCTCCAACAATTCTTCCACGCCCGCCGCGCATGAAAACCACCCCTGTTTCCACCGCGCCGGTCGCCACCGTCGACGAGCAGAATCCCTGGCTCGGCCTCGTCTCGTTCACCGAGGAGACGCGCAGCTATTTCCACGGCCGCGAGGAGGAGGGCGCCGAGCTCGGCCGCCGCGTGCAGCGCAAGCTGCTCACCATCCTCTTCGGCCAGTCGGGCCTCGGCAAAACTTCGATCCTGCAGGCCGGCCTCGTGCCGCGCCTCCGCCCCGAGGGGTTCTGTCCGGTTTACGTGCGGCTCGACTACGACCCGCATTCGCCGCCGCCGGCGGAGCAGATCAAGCGCGCCGTCTTCCGCGCCACCGCGGCCGCCGGCTCGTGGACGCAGAGCGGCACGGCCGTCGCCGGCGAGACGCTGTGGGAATTCCTCCACCACCGCGACGACGTGCTCAAGGACGCCGCCGGCCGCGTCCTGACGCCCATCCTCATCTTTGACCAGTTCGAGGAAATCTTCACGCTTGCGCAGTCCGACGACGCCGGGCGGAAACGCGCGCAGGAATTCCTCGCCGACCTCGCCGACCTCGTCGAGAACCGCCCGCCCGTGGCGCTGGAGGCCCGGATCGACCGCGACGAGGCCGATGCCGCCAAGTTCGATTTCGCCCGCGCCGACTACCGCATCCTGATTTCGTTGCGCGAGGATTACCTGGCGCACCTCGAGGGCCTGAAGGGCCGGATGCCCTCCGTCACGCAGAACCGCATGCGCCTCGCGCGCATGACCGGTCCGCAGGCCGTGGCCGCCGTGCGCGCGCCCGCGCCGCACCTCGTGGGCGAGGCCGTGGCCGAAGCCGTCGTNNGCCAATCTTCTGGAAGGCTCGCGCGACAACATCCTCTCCGAATTCTACCAGCGCGCCCTGAAGGACCAGCCACCGGGCGTGCGGACTTTCATCGAGGACGTGATGCTGACCGACTCCGGCTTCCGCGAGAGCGTGGCCGAGGAGCGCGTCCGCAAGGGTTTCGTCGCCGCCGGTGCCGCCGAGGGCGCGCTCGCCCTGCTGGTGGATCGCCGGTTGCTGCGCGTCGAGGACCGCCTCGACCAGCGGCGCGTGGAGATCACGCACGACGTCCTGTGCAGCGTCATCGGCGCCAGCCGCAACGCGCGGCGCGAGCGCGAGGCGCTCGAGGAATCGAAACGCCAGCTCGCCGCCCAGCGCGAGCGCGAGGCCGCCACCCGCCGCGCCCTCTCCCGCGCCCGGCGCATCGCGGCCGTTGCGGTCGTCATCATGCTCGCCGCCGTCGGCAGCGCGGTCTTCGGCTGGATCAACCTGCGCCGGGCCCGCGCGGCCGACGCCGAGGCCCAGGCCGCCCGCCGGCTGACCGAGCTTGCCCGCGGCGAGGCCGAGAAGCTGGTCGGCTTCCTGCTCGAGGATTTCTACGAGGAGCTCAAGCCGACGGGCCGGGTCGAGATCGTCAGCAAGCTGGCGGACAAGGCCGTGGCCTATTACGATGGCCTGCCGCCGGAGCTGATCAACACCCAGACCAAGCTCTACCGCGGCCTCGCGCTGACCCGCAAGGCGAGCGCCCTCACCGTCAGCGGCAAGCTGGCGGAGGCCAAGGGTGTGGCCGCCCAGGCGCGAAAAATCTTCGAGGAACTGCGGGCCGCCGGCGACCAGAGCGACGAGGTCATCGTCGGGTTCGGTCTCACCGCCTACTCCACGGTGGCCATGGGCATCGCCAGTTTCGACCGGGTCGAGGTCGAGCAGGCGGTCAACCTGCTGCGACCCTTGATCGCCTCGGGCCGGGCCAGTCGGGCCGCCCGCCTGACGCAGGCCGATCTCCTGCAATACCTCGCCCACTCGCGGCCGGATGCGGCCGAGGGCATCGCGCTCTGCGAGGAGTCGCGCAAGATCCTCGCCGACATGGGTGCGCTGAACCTGTCGGACCTCACGGCCGCGTCCATCTATGGCGATGTGACCGACTCGCAGTCCCGCATGGCGCAGCGCCTGGGCCGGACCGACGAGGCCGAGCAGTTGTCCCTGATCGTGGTCGACACCGCGGAGAAGGTGCTGGAGCAGCGTCCGGGCGACCTGCGCGCCATGATGAACCGCTATTACGCGGCCAACATGCTCGGCACCGTCGCCATGGACCGTGACGACTTCTCCAAGGCCGAGGTGAGCTTCGCCAGATCGGCGGACGCCGCCCGCAATTACACGCTCTTCAATCCGGTCGACAGTGTGAGCTGGAACCTCCTCATTACCAGCGGGCGCGACCTCGCGGGGGCCTATCTTGAGCAGGGCCGGGTGGCCGATGCGGAGCGCATCCTGCGCCAGACCGCGGCGCTCGAACACGATCCCCGCAACAAGACGGGTGCGGATGCGGGCGTTTTCTGGGCCTGGCGCATGCTTGCGGGCATCTCGGCGCAGCAGGGAAACCTCGGAACGGCCCGGACGGCCATCAGGCAGATGCGCGAAGTGGCGCCCTTGGTCATCAAGGACCGCAACCTCGACCAAGCCATGGCGGAAGTCACGGGGGTGGTCATGGACATGGCCGAATGCGACATTCTGGCGGCTGAGGGCGACCATGCGGCGATCCGGGCGCGCGCGGCCGACGTCATCGGGCGGCTCGGCAAGATCAAGACCGACAACGGCCGCACCGTTGATATCCGTGATGAGAACCTGCGCCGCACCCGCATCCTGCTGACCGAATCGGCCCTGCGCCTCGGCAATTTCGAGGAGGCGGTGACCCTGGCCCGGCAGGCCGTCGAGCAACCGATCACCAACCGGGTCGACAAGCTAGCCTTTGAGGAGATCCAGGCCCGTGCCAAGGTCCGGCTCGGCCAAGCCCTGCTCGGTGCCGACAAGCCGGCGGAGGCGCTGGTCCCGCTCAGGGAGGCATTGACCTATTACCGCGGCCGGCAGGCCAGGGGCGCCGTCGGCACGAACTTCCGGCAGGATTTCGCCCGGGTCCTCTACCATCTCGCCCGGGCCCAGTCTGCCGATGCGGGCGGCCGCACCCAGGCGCTCGCGCTGCTCAACGAGGCGATGACCGTGCTGGGCGGGCTGACGATCGAAGCCCAGCAGCTCCGGAACAACAAGGAGCTGCTCAAGTGGGTCTCGAACGCGCGCCGCGAAGCCCGGGCGGGGGAGTGAGCGGCAGAACAAACGTTCAACGCTCAACTTTAAACGTCGAACGCCCAATGACTGAATCGATCTGCAAACTCCGGAGACCGAGGCATTGAGTGTTGGAAGTTCAGCGTTAAACGTTGAGCGTTCCGCGCCTCGCGGTGCGGTCTTCCTCAGCTATGCGTCCCAGGACGCGGAGGCGGCCAAGCGCATTTGCGACGCTTTGCGCGCCGCCGGCGTCGAGGTGTGGTTTGATGCCGAGGGCGGGCTCGAGCATGGCGACGAGTGGGATGCGAAGATCCGCCGCCAGATCAAGGAGTGCGTGCTCTTCATCGCCGTCATCTCGGCCAACACGCAGGCGAGGGAAGAGGGCTATTTCCGCATCGAGTGGGATCTCGCCGCCGAGCGCGCCCGCGGCATCGCGTCGGGCGTCGCCTTCATCCTGCCCATCGTGATCGACGATACGCGCGAGCCCGATGCGCTCGTGCCCGACCGTTTTCGCAAGGTGCAATGGACGCGCCTGCCCGCCGGCGAGCTGACGCCCGAGGTTAAGACCCGTTTCCTCAAGCTCTGGTCGCATCGCACGGGCGTCTTGAACCACCAGGCGGAACGCAGCCCCGGCTTCGAGCCCCGGCCGGAACCGCCCGTCCGGTCGCACGCCGGCATTTATGCACTGGCGGCCGCCGTCGTGGTGGCCGCGGCGGTAGGCGGCTGGTTCATGTTGAAACCCCGGGCCGATTCCGCGGGCGCCGCCGGGCCGGCCGCGAGTCCACCGGGCAAACTGTCCGAAGCCCGCCAGCTCGCGGCCAAGGCGCAGCTGCTGTTCGAGAAGGTGGACTCGACGCAGGACGATTTCACGGCGGCGGAGGGCTTGATGCAACGTGCGGTGGCCCTCGACCCGGCCGACGGGCTGGTCCTGGCGATTTATTCGCGACTGAACACTGGCTTTAATATGCGTGGTTTCGACCACTCGGCGGCCCGGGTGGAGGAGGCGCGCAGCCAGATGGAGCGGGCCATGCTGCTGGCCCCGGAAGAGCCGGAGGTCTGGCTGGCCCGCGGGTCGTATCTGCGCCGGACAGACGGCAACCGCGCCGAGGCGGAACAGGCCCTGCGCCAGGCCCTGGCCCTGGCCCCGCAGGATACCCGGCCATGGTTCGATCTGGCTTGGGCGGTCGCCGGGCCGGGCAAGGACGAGGAGGTCTTCGCGTTGTTGGAAAAATCCATCGATCCTGCGCGACCCGGCAGCGGCGCGCTGGCACGCTACAATCAGTTCAACCTGCGCTTCGGCGCCCGCCGCTTTGCCCAGGCCGACGCCTTGGCGCGGGCGGCGGTCGCCGAATTGCCCGCGACCAATTTCGTGACTGGTCTGGCGCGCCACGAAATCACCTGGAAGGGAGACGCCGCGGCGGCCGTGGCCGCTATAGAGCAGATGTCGCCGGAGCGGTTGAAAGAACCGCGCGCCGTTTATTCTCTGGCCTATGCCCGGCTGCTGGCCCGCGAGCCGGCGGAGGCCCTCAAGGTGCTGCGACGGCTGCCGAATGATTTCATTGCAGACAGTTACTATACCGGCCCGAAAGGTTACTGGGAGGGACGGGCCCAGCACCAGTTGGGCAATGCCGAGGCGGCGAGAGTCGCGTGGGAAGCGGCGCTGACGGTCAGCCGGCGCGAGGGAACCGGACGGTCCGGGCGCGGGCTGCTCATGCAGGCGGAACTGCTTGCCTCGCTGGGCCGGGAGGAGGAGGCGTTGCGCACGGTGCTCGCTTATGAACAGGCGGGTGGCACGCGGGGCATCTCCCGCCACAGCTCATGGATTTATTCCGCGGCGAAAGTGCACGCGGTGCTGGGCCGGGTGGAGGAGGCGCTGCCGTTGTTGGAAGCGCATCTCGTCGACATGGAAAATATCTGGCCGCTGACGCCCGCGTTGCTGCGCCTCGACCCGCTGTGGGACAAAATCCGCGGCGACCCGCGGTTCCAGAAGCTGCTGGCGGACACCGAAGCGGCACAAATCGTCGCCCTGCCTTCCAGAGTCTGGCCGAAAGATCCGGAGCTGAAGCGCGCGGTTGCGCCGCTCGACCGGCTGGATGCGATTCCCGAGGATTTCCGGCTGGCCGAGGAGATCGCCCAGCCGGTCCTCGACAAATCGCCGACCGATCCAGAGACCGTGACGGTCATGGCCCGCGTGCACAGCATGTGGCTGCTGCGCGGGTGGGATCGCAGCACCGCCCGTTACCAGAAGGCCAAGAGCACCGCCGAGCGCGCCCTCCAGCTCGCACCCGACGAACCTGAGGCGCTGGCAGCCCTGGCGACCTACCTCTATACCCGGGGCAGCGAGAACCAACGGGCGCTCGACCTCGCGCAGCGGTCCGTCGATCTCGCGCCCCAGGAATCCCGCTTCCACCGCCTGCGCGACAACTGCCTTTTCGCCCTGAACTTCAACCCCACGGACGTCTTCACGGATCTGGGCGTGGAACGCCAGAACGCCGCCGTCGAGCGGGCGCTCGCCTCGGCCCGCCGCACGGTGGAACTTTTCCCCCAGGACGCCCTGGTGCGCTACGAGCTGGCCCGCCATTACCGCGACCTCGGCCGCTGGGCCGAGTTCGAACAGGCGACCGATGCCACCCTCGCGCTCGCCCCGGTCGCCAATGCCATCGTCTGGAAGGCCCGCGCCCGCTTCGGCCTGCACGGCGACCTCGCCGGCATGAAAGCCCTGCTCGACCGGGTGCCGCCCCGGGTGCGCGGCATCGAACGCACCGTATTCAGCTACTTCCTCTATTCGGCTTTCACCGGCGACACGCGTGAGGGGCTCGACGCGCTGAACGGCATGCCCGAGAGCTGGATGATCGACTTCGACTACCGCGGGCCGAAGGCGCTGCCCGTCGGCGCCCTGCTCGAATTGCAGGGCAAGAAAGAACTCGCTCGGCTCCAATACGAGGCGGCGCTGGCGGAACTGCAGCGCGCCCGCGGCGCCAACCCCGTCGACGTCCAGACCTATCTGATCGAGGCCTGGATCCAACACGGTCTGGGGCGGGGCGATGAGGCCCGCGCCGCGTTGCGCATCTTCAACGAATCGGTGCCGCGGCCCTATAACGTGAGCCCGATCGGAACCTGGTGGTTCCAGCCCATCGCGGCGAATCTCCTGATGGGTGAGTGGTCTACGGCCCTCACCCTGATGCGCGAGGCAGCCGCAAGCCTCGCGGATGGCCGCGCCTTCCTCCTCCGCCGCCTGGCGATGGACCGCCGCCTGGCCCCGTTCCGCGACGACCCCGAAATTACCGCCCTGCTTGCCGAGCCGGAGGCGAAGAAATGAACTGGCCGGAAGAAATCGACGCCTTGCGGGCGGCGCCGAAGCATCACCGGCTGTTGTTCGAGAACGACCGTGTCCGGGTGCTCGATACGCGCATTGTGCCGGGCGACACGGTGCCGCTGCACACGCATTACTGGCCGGCGGTGCACCAGATCGTAAGTTGGAGCGATTTCGTCCGCCGCGATGCGGACGGCAAGGTGACGGCGGACACTCGCGGGAAGCCGGCGCCGACCACTCTGCCGGCCGTGCTGTGGGGTGAGCCGCTGCCGCCGCACACGCTGGAAAACGTCGGCTCCGCCGAGCTGCACGTCATCAGCACCGAGCTGAAGGACGGGAGAAACACTCAACGCCCAACGCTTAACGTTTAACACTCAATGGCCGACCAGACGGCAGGAGCCTTGGCTGCTTGAGCGTTAAGAGTTCGGCGTTAAAAGTTAAATGTTCCGGCGCAGCCGGTCAGAGTTCCGCGGCGATCTCGGCGACCTGGCGCTCGGAGGTGACGCCGCTGTCGGGCGGGAAGTGCTTCAGCCCGTCGGCGCGCAGCGCGGGGGCGTGGTCGCGGATGTAGGCGTCGTAGGCCTTGCGCGAGGGGAACACGTATTGCGTCTCGACGATGGCGGGCGCGGCGTCGTTGTGAGGCGGTCCCGCCGTTCCGGCCTTCCTGTTGCTGGCTGCTGCCAGCCCGGGATCAGTCGCGCAGCCTTCGCTGCGGCTGAGCTGGCCGGCCGGTGTTTGTCCGGACCGGTCGTCCGGCAAAGGCAGCACGATGCGAGCGGAAGTGGCGCCGCCTTTCATGACCTCGATGATGTGGTTGGGCGAGAGCCAGGCGAGAAAGCGGCCGCGGACTTGGATATTCGGACATGTCGTCCGGACAGTATACAAGATGGAGGGCATAAGGGGACGGTGACCTGCCTACGCTTTCGAATTTAGAAAGCTACGGCAAGGCTCGTCCTGCGGCTTAGCCGCAGGCGAGGAGGATGCGAGGCGGGGGCCCTATTTGCTGGCGGGCATCGCTTCCGGCACCGTGCCGGCCTTGATGAGGACCATCTTGGCGGGGTTGAGGTGCTTCTTGATGGCACCGTTGACCTGGTCGAGGCTGAGGGCGCTGACGCGGCGGGGATACTCGTCGAGCCAGCCGACATCCAGGCCGCGATGGACGGCGTTGAGCAGGCTGCCGGCGATGCCGCCGGTGGTGGCGAGGCCGACCTTGAAGGAGCCGGTCATGTTGGTCTTGCGGCTGGCGAGTTCCTGGGCGGTGACACCTTCGCGATACCAGAGATCCAATTGATGGCGGGTCGAGGCGAGCCCCTTGTCCAGCAGGGCCGGGGCGAAAGTGGCCGTGATGCGGAAGTCGCCGTGGTTGAAGGTGTCGCCGGCGACGGAGGAGCTGATGCCATAGGTGAGCCCCTCCTTGTCCCGCACATTGCCCAGCAAGCGGCTGGTGAAACCGCTCCCGAGGATGGCGGTGCCGGCGCGCAAGGCGACGGTGTCGGGATCGCTGTATTTCAGGCCGATGGGCTGGCCGAAGACGATGCTGACGCTCGGCTTGTCGGCCATGAACACAGATTGTTCCTTCGGGACGTCGAGGTTGGCGAGGCCGGGGGCGGGCGGCAGGGTCGTGCCGCCGGTCCAGCCGGTGAAGGCCTGGGTGACGGCCGCTTGCAGGGCGGGAATGTCGAGGTCGCCGACGGCGATGATGGTCAGCTTGCCCGGGCCATAGTGTTTGGCGTGAAACGCCTTCACTTCGTCGAGCGTGGCGGTCTCGATGGCGGCGAGTATTTCCTTGGGCGGTGTCTCGTAGTTTGGGTGGCCGGGCGCATAGACCGCGCGGGTGTAGGCGTCGGTGGAGCGAAAGTCCGGGCTCTCCATCTGGCGCTGGATGCCGCCGGCAAGCTGTTTCTTGGCCTTGGCGAATTCCTCGGGGGAAAAGGCGGGCGTGCGGAGCTGCTCCGCCAGCAGGGAGATGACCAGCCCGGCGTCTTTCCGCAGGCACTGGCCGGCAAAGGTGGCCATGTGGCTGTCGACCGAGAAATCAAGCGTGGCGCCGACGGCCTCGAGTTTTTGGGCCAGGGCAAATTTGTCCTGCAAAGTCGTGCCGCGGTCGAGCATCATGCCGCAGAGGGTGGCGACGGCGGGATTGCCGGCGGCGCTGAAAACATCGCCGGCGGGGAGCGAGCCGCGGAGGGTGACGACATTTTTCACGCCGGTGGGGTAGGCGATGAGATCGACACCGCCGACGCGGGTGCGGACGGCGTTTTGCGCCATCTGCGCGCAAACAACGGAGGACCCGCCTACGCACAGAAGTGCTACGGCGAGGCGGGGCAGAAGACTGAGAAGAACTGACAGAAGGGGGAGGCGTTTCATGGCGGGGAAGGATTATTTGTTGGCGGTTTCGGCGGGCACGACGGGCACGAACCAGCCGGTGCTGCTCTGGTCCTCGACCAGGTATTTGTTGGCGACGCGCTTCACGTCGGCCGCCGTGACCTCCTTGATGCGGTCATCGAAGGTGTAATAGGAGGTCCAGTCCCCGGCGGCGATGGCCTCGTTCAGGCCCGAGGCGATGGCGAAGGAGCCGTCGCGGCCAAAGGCGGACTGGGCAAGATATTTGGTGATGGCGGTGGTGACCTCCAAGTCGGTGACGCCGCCCGTCTTGAGTTCCTCGATGCCGGCGAAGGCGGCTTTCTCCACCTCGTCGTGCTTGGCCCCCGGGGCCATGGCGGCGAAGGTGATGTGGAGCGAGGGGTCGTGGAAGAACCCGGTGAAGGCCTGCACGCTGGTGGTGAGGCTCTGGTCGGTGAGTCTTTTGTAGAGGCGGCTGTTGTTCCCGTCGGTGAGAATGGCGCTCAGGATGGTGAGGGCGGGAAAATCCGGATGGAGGGCGGCGGGGATCTTGTGGCCGAGGGCGACGACGCCGAGCTGGCCGGCTTTTTTCACGATCAGGCGGCGCGGGCCGGTTTGCTCCGGCTCCTCGGTATACATCTCCGGGATGGGGCGCGGGGATTTCGGGATGGCGCCGTAGTGCTGCTTGATCAGGGCGAGAGCCTGAGCGGGGGCGAAATCGCCGATGACGGACACGGTGGCGTTGTCAGGCCAGTAGAAAGTGTCGTAGAACTCGCGGAGTTTTTCGATGGAGACCTTCTCGATGTCGGAGCGCCAGCCGATGGTGCTGTGGTGGTAGGGATGCGCGACGAAGGCGGCGTGGAAGAGCTCCTTGATGAGGAGCTGGAAGGGGTTGTTTTCGCCGCGCTCGAACTCGTTGCGGACGACGGTCATCTCGGGACGGCGGTCCTCCTCGCGCAGGAGGAGGCCGCGCATGCGGTCGGCCTCCATCTCCACGACCATGGGCAGGTGCTCGCTGCCGAAGGTCTCGTAGTAGTTGGTGCGGTCGAGCCAGGTGGTGGCGTTGTTGGTGGCGCCGATGGGGTCGAGGATCTGGTCGACCTTGTTGCCCTTCTCCTTGTTGAAATTGGCCGAGCCCTTGAACATCAGGTGCTCGAGCAGGTGGGTGGCGCCGGTGGTGCCGGTGACCTCGTTGCGGGAGCCGACGCGGTAGGTGACCTGGAAGGTCACGACCGGGGCGGAGCGCTCGGGCAGAAGGAGAACCTGGAGGCCGTTGGATTCGAGGCGGTATTCATCAATACCGCCGAGGGACTTGACGTGACTGAAGCCCTCGACCGACGCGGGCGCTGCGGACAGCCTGTTCGACAGGCTCAAGGCAGGCGTCAGGGTCGATGCGAGGAGCGCGACTAACACGAAGGGACGTTTCATCATAAACATAGGGGGAGGGAGCCACCAAGCTACCACAGCGTCCCGTTTCTGCCAATAAGGCAAAAGGCGGAAGCGACTGGCGACCCACTGGCTGAGCCGGGCTGCTTCCCAACAAAGACCAGTTGCAGGGTGGCTCGTAAGGGCGCGCATCATGGGAACGTGCCGGTGGCCCGTTACCCGGCCAAAATCTTTTCCCGGAGGTGCGTGCAGCGCAGCTTCGACTCCGCGTTGCGCACGGCCATGCCGTAGGCGGCGGGCTCGCCGACGATGAACACCTTCTTCCGGCCGCGGGTAATGGCGGTGTAGATGAGGTTGCGCTGGAGCATGACGAAGTGGGCCTTGAGCAGCACGACGATCACCACGGGGTATTCCGAGCCCTGGCTTTTATGAATGCTGACCGCGTAGGCGAGCGCGAGATCGCCGAACTCGCCGCGCTCGAAGGTGTGCTTCGCGCCGTCGAAGTCGGCCGTCAGCGTGCCTTTCACGCCGTCGATGGAGAGCACCTGGCCGATGTCGCCGTTGAAGAGGTCCTTGTCATAGTTGTTGCGCAACTGGATGAGCTTGTCGCCCGGGCGGAACTCGCCGCTGACGGTCTTGAGGCCCGGGTGGCGCGAGTTGAGCGCGGCTTGGAGGGCGGTATTGAGGTTGGCGACGCCGGCCACGCCCTTGTGCATCGGGGCCAACACCTGCACGTCGGCCACCGGGTCGAGCCACTTGAAGTGATGCGGAATGAACTCCGTGCAGAGCTCGGTGACCTTCGCGAGGCAGTCCTCGGACGAGGACGCGGCGATGAAGCTGAGATCGCTCCACGCCTGCGCCTGGGCGACCTCGCTGACGACGGGTGGCGGGGAACTCTCGCCGCCGTTGATGGCGTGGGCGACGCTGACGATGAGGCTCTGGTCCTTCTGGCGATAGACAACGGCGAGGCGCGTGACGGGGATTTTTTCTGTCGCGATCAAGTCCTTGAGCACGTTGCCCGCGCCGACGCTCGGCAACTGGTCGGTGTCGCCGACGAGCAGCAAATGGGCGCGGACCGGCACGGCCGACAGCAGCGCCGCGGCGAGGCGGGAGTCGAGCATCGAGGCCTCGTCCACGATGAGGAAATCGGTGGCGAGTGGCGCCGACTCATTCACGGTGAAGCCCATCTTCGTGCCCTCGAACTTGAGCAGGCGGTGGATGGTGGAGGCGTAGCCGCCGGTGGTCTCGGCCAGGCGCTGGGCGGCGCGGCCCGTGGGCGCGGCGAGGTGCACGCGGGCCTTCTTCGCCTTCAGGATTTCGACGAGCGCGCGCAAGATCGTGGTTTTCCCCGTTCCCGGTCCGCCGGTGAGGATGCTGAATTTGTGGGAGAGGGCGTGGCTGAGCGCCGCGCGTTGAAGGGCGTGGAACTCGAAGCCGGCTTTTCCCTGCGCCCAGGTGATGGCGGCCCCGACCTTGATGGCCGGCAGGCCGGAAGCGGCCGAGTTGAGCCGCTGCACGACCTCGGCAATCTTCTGCTCGGCGCGGTCGTTTTGCGGGAGCTGGATAAAGCCGTTTTCCTGCCCGACGAGGCTTTTCTCCTTCAGCAAGGCGGCGATGCGGGCCGTGACCAATTCGGAATTGGTTTCGAGCAGTTGCGCCGTGTAGTCGCGAAGTTCGGCTTCCGGGTAGGCGGTGTGGCCCTCCTCCTGCAGCGTCTCAAGAGCGTAGATGAGGCCGGCGTCGAGGCGAGGCGGGGCGTCGTTGGCGTAACCAAGATTGATGGCAATGCGGTCGGCGGTCTTGAAACCGATACCGTCGATCTCGCGGGCGACGCGATAGGGCTCGCCGGTGATGACCTGCTTGGCCGCCGGGCCGTATTGGTTGACCAGCTTCACGCACTGCGAGGTGGTGACGCCGTAGGTCTGGAGGAAGATGTGGACCTCGCGCAGGGTTTTCTGCTCCTCCCAAGCCGTCTTGATGGCGGTGGCGCGGACCTTGCCGATGCCCTCGACCCGGCGGAGCTTGCCCGACTCCTCGCTCAGGACGCGGAATGTGTCGGTGCCGAACTTGTCTACGATCTTGTTCGCGTAAACCTTGCCGATGCCCGGCACGAGGCCGCTGCCGAGGTATTTGCGGATGCCGTAGACCGAGGAGGGCAGTTCCGATTTGTGCGTGGCAATCTTGAACTGGGCGCCGTGCTGGGCGTGCTTGGTCCACTCGCCGGTGAGCTGGAGGGTCTCGCCGCATTGCACACCCGGCAGCGCGCCGACGATCGTCACGCGGTCCTCGGCGGATTGCGCGGTCTCGGGGCGCAACTCGGCGATGGTGTAGTGGTTCTCCTCGTTGAAGAAGATGATGCGCTCGAGGACGCCGGTGAGGGAGATGGGAGCAGAAGCAGCCACGGGGTTCACGAATAGGCAGGGCAAAACGAAAGGGAAGAGCGAAGCAGGCCGGGTGACCGCTGATCTCGGTTCCGGCCCGCTGGTCATTTTTTCATTCCCGCCCCTCCAGCGGCCGGCAAGCTCAACGCACACAACCGGCCATCCTTAACCCCTGACGATATGAAAAGAATATTTGTAGTCCTGTTTGCCATCTCGTGTGCCGCCAGTGTCACCCTGACCGGCTTGGCGCAAACCCCGCCTGCCGCCGCTTCCACCCCGGTTCCCCCGGCCTCGGCCGCCAAGCTATCCCCCGAGGAAATCGCCACCGAGCGCGAGAAATACATGAAGGAAGTGCTGGCCGCCATCGCGGGCCATGAAAAGGAACCCGCCGAAACGGTGTTCAAGAACATCCAGCATTTCAAAGGCGTGCCGGCCGGCCGGATTCCGATGATCATGAACATGGGCTTTGCCCGGTCCCTGGGCGTGAGTTGCACGCACTGCCACGTGCCGGGCGAATGGGACAAGGAGGACAAACCGGAAAAACAAATCGCCCGCGAGATGGCGGCGATGGCCAACCAGATCAGCCGGGAATTGCTGCCGGCGATCAAAAACCTCGACAGCAAGCAGCCGACGGTGAACTGCACGACTTGCCATCGCGGAGAGATCAAACCGGCGCTGAACCTGGCCGGTGCCGGCGGGCCACCCCGGCCGGTGGCGCCACCGGCCAAAGCGCCCTGATCCCGGGTGGATTTCACGCCCGGGGTGGTGGCGGAAGATTGCACGTTGCGTTTGCGACGCCACAGCGGCTGACTGGTGGCATGAAACTGGCGGCAGATATCTTGGTCGTTCTGGTGGCGTTGCTCCACGTCTACTTTCTTGTGCTCGAGATGTTCCTGTGGACGAAGCCATACGGGCTGCGGACATTCAAGCTGACGCCGGAGAAAGCGGAGACGACCAAATCGCTCGCCGCAAACCAAGGACTCTACAATGGCTTCCTCGCCGCCGGGCTGGGGTGGGGGCTGCTGGCGGGCGCGGATGGCCACGCGATCAAAGTGTTTTTCCTCTCGTGCGTGATCATTGCGGGCGTCTTCGGAGCCGCTACGGCCAACCGAAAGATCCTCTGGGTGCAGGCGGTGCCCGGCGCGATCGCGCTAGGCCTGGTGTGTCTGGCTAGCCAGTGAGCGGCCGACTGCGGCCAAATCAGGAAATATCGCCGTGGCCCCGGCCGCGCGCAGTTCCTCCGCCGTGTGCGTGCCGGTGGTCACGCCATAAAACTCCCAGCCGGCGTTGCGGGCGGTGGCGACATCATAGGGTGAATCGCCGACCAGGCAGGTCGTGGCCGTGTCGGCTTGGAGTTGGCTCAGGGCGTGGTGCGCAAACCGTGGGTCGGGCTTGAGCCACGCGGTATCGTGCGCGCCAAAAATACCCGCGAGGTGCGGGGTGAGGCCGAGATGGGCGCACAAGCGACGGGAGGAATCACCGCGTTTGTTGGTAAGGACGGCGCAGCGGGCGCCGGCGGCGCGCAGGGCGAGGAGCAGTTCGCGGGCACCGGGCATCAGTTCGGCATCAGCGAGCATGGTGGCGTCCCAGTGGGCGCAATAGATGGGCAGGGCTTCCCGGACCCGATCCGGGCCCGCCAGCCGCGCGAGGGCGGCCTCCAGTCCGGCCCCGACCGCGGCGTGGACCTGGGCCATCGTCGGCCGGGGCAGGCCGAGTTGGCGCAGGGTGTGCGTGTGGCAGCGGTGGATGGCCTTGAAGTGGTCGACCAACGTGCCGTCGAGGTCAAAGAGGACGGTGTGGTGGCGCATCGAAAACGGGAAGGGAAGCCACGAAACAACTGAAAGACACGAAAATAAGGGAACAGAAAATTCTCGTGCCGGTTGAACGGGGAGTTGAAGATATGGTCATGAGTCAAACCGGAGCCCCCGCCAGCGCCGATACCACGTTGGAAGGCGACACGCTGACCGTTCGGGTGGGGGGCGACTGGCGGATCACCGAAAAACGTCCGGACTGGCTGGATACCATGGCCGGCCAGGGGCCGAAGCACATCCGCCTGACCGTGCATCGGCTGGGCAGCTGGGACAGTTCGCTCCCGCTTTTTCTGCACGAGGCGCGGAGCTGGAGTGAGTCGCATGGGATCACCCTCTCCAGCGAGGGTCTGCCGGCCGGGGCGGATTTGCTCGCCCGTCTGCTCGCCCAGAAACCCGCGCGGCCGACCAATCCCCCGGGGTTGCCCAATCTGGTCACCGCCTTGGGCGCGGCCACGGTCAATCTCTGGGTGGAAATCAAGGACCTGGCCAACCTCGTCGGCGAATGCGCCTACAGCGTCGGGCGTTTTTTCCGCGGCCAGGCGCAGTTCCGCTGGCGCGATTGTTTTTCCGAGATGCAGCAATGCGGCGCGATGGCGCTGCCCATCGTGGGTCTCATCAGCTTTCTGGTCGGCGTCACGCTCGCCTACACGGGCGCGATTGTGGTGCGGCAATACGGCGGCGACATCTGGATCGCGGACATGGTGGGCCTGGCGGTGGTGCGGGAGATGGGGCCGATGATGGCCGCCATCGTGCTGGCCGGCCGGACGGGCGCGGCCTATGCCGCGACCCTCGGCAGCATGAAGGCCAACGAGGAAATCGACGCGCTCACCACGGTGGGTGTCTCCCCGATCGACTTTCTGGTCATGCCGCGGATAGTGGCGCTGTTCTGCATGATGCCCTTCCTGGCGCTCTATTCGGACGCGCTTGGCATCCTCGGCGGCATGGCGATTGCCGCCGCCCCTCCGCTCAACATCCCGTCGACCCTCTACTGGGCGGAGATGCAGACGATCGTCGACCTGTCGGATATCAACACCGGGGTGATCAAGGCGGCCAGCTTCGGCCTGCTCATCGGACTGGCCGCCTGCTGGCGCGGCCTCCAGGCGGAGCGCAGCGCGGCCGGCGCCGGCCAGGCGGCCACCGCGGCCGTGGTGACGAGCACCCTGCTCATCATCGTGGCGGACTCCATCTTCGCCGTCGCCTTCAACATCCTCGGCTGGTGAACATCCCATGACTCCCCACGGCTCCCCTCCCGGCAACCCGTTCGCCATCGAGGTCACCAACCTCGAATGCCGTTACGGCGAACGCGTGGTGCTGGCCAATGTGTCCTTCACCGTGACGCCGGGAGAGATCTTCTTCGTCATCGGGGGCAACGGCTGTGGCAAAAGCACGCTGTTGCGCCACATGATCGGCCTGAAACAACCCGGGCAGGGCGAAGTGAAGTATTTCGGGTGTGATTTCACCCACGCGGATCACGCCGGGCGCCAGGAGCTGCTGCGCACCTTCGGCGTGCTCTACCAGAACGGCGCGTTGTGGAGCTCCATGACGCTGGCCGAGAACGTCGGCCTGCCGCTCGAACTCTACACCGGACTCGACCGCCAGGAGCGCGCCCGGATCGTGGCCCTCAAACTCGCCCAGGTCGGCCTGGCCGGCTACCAGGATTACTACCCGGTCGAGCTGAGCGGCGGCATGAAACGGCGCGCCGGCCTGGCCCGCGCACTGGCCCTGGATCCGGCCATCGTGTTCTTCGATGAACCGTCCGCCGGGCTGGATCCGATCACTTCGCTCAAACTTGACGAGCTGATCCGGCAGATTCGTGACACGCTGGGCACAACCATTGTCGTCATCTCGCACGAGCTGGCCAGTATCTTCGACATCGCCGACCGGGTGGTGATGATCGATCCCGGCGCCCGGGGTATCATCGCCGAAGGCGAGCCCAAGCAGTTGCGCGACTCCAGCCCGGACCCCCGCGTGCGGGACTTTTTGAATAGACGCGGGGAGCCGGTTGGGCAACAAGAGGGGGCGAACCCGTGAAAACCAAAATCAGCCCCGCGACGGTCGGCATGTTTATCCTGGGTGCCCTGGGGCTCTTCGTCGTGGGCTTCCTCTCCTTTGGCGGCTCCAACATCTTCGTCAAGCCCTCGCGTTTTCTCATCTATTTCGAGGAGTCCGTGAGCGGACTCGATCCCGGAGCACCGCTGAAGTTCAACGGTGTGCGCATCGGCCGCGTCGCGGCGGTCAACGTCCGCTACGATCAGGGCACCCGCAAGGCGCTGGTCCAGACCGTCTGCGAAATCAACCGCAACGTGCTGACCGACCGCTCGGGCGTCATGATCGACCTCACCCAGCCGATGGAATTGCAGGGACTCATCGACCGCGGCCTGCGCGCCCGGCTCAACCTCACCGGCATCACCGGCCTGTTGTTCGTCGAGCTCGATTTCGAGGATGTGCGCAAATATCCCGCCGACCCGCGCTTCATGACCGAGCCCCTGCCGGTCGTCCCCTCCATCACCTCGCCCATCTCCGAAGTGCAGCAAAGCATCGTCGAGATCGTGGCCAACCTCAAACAGGTGGACTTCGCCGGGCTGTCGCAGCAGGTGAAGACGCTGCTGACCACCACCAACGAAAAAGTGTCCGCGCTCGACGTGAAGGTCCTCGGTGAGAAGGTCGGCGCGGCGGCCGACGCCGTCACGACGTTCGTCAACTCTCCCGAGGCCCGGCAGACTTTCCTCAACCTGAACGCCGCCCTCACCGACCTCCGCGTGGTGCTGGCCCGGATCGACGGCAACGTGGGACCAATCAGCGACGAACTGAAAAAGACGCTCGCCGACGCGCAGGTGGCGCTGAAGGCGCTCGAGTCCACCGCCGCCACCACGCAGCGCTTCGTCACCGCGCAGGGCAACGTGGGCGACGAGGTCACGGCGGCGCTGCGCCAGCTGGCCGATGCGGCCGCCGCCCTCGAGCGGTTGTCCGACACGCTCACGCGCAACCCGAGTTCGCTTATCGTCGGCAAAAAGAAACCCGGTCCGCCATGAAATCACATTCCCAGCTTCGGTCTTCCGTCCTCCTCGCCTGCGGCCAGGCCGCAGGACGAGCCCTGCGTAGCTCCGCTCTGTGGGGCGCAGCAGGGTGCTTGCTACTCACCGCCGGCTGCAACCTCCCCTCGCCGCAGGCCGACACGGTGCGTTATTTCACGCTCAGCAATCCGGTCGCGCCCACGGGCGACGGCGCGACGGTGCGGACGGTGCAGCTCGCCGGCCACCTGCGCGGTCGCACGATGGCGGTGCGGATCGCGCCCCACGAGGTCATCTACAATGAAGACGTGCGCTGGGCCGAGCCGCTGGACGACGCCATCACCCAGTTGCTCCGCGCCCGCGTGGGTCCCACGGGGGCCGGCCACACGATCACTGTGCAGCTCTCACGCTGCGAACTCGTCCGCGCCGAGAACAACAGCGTCCAGCTCGCCGCGACCTACACCGTCACATCCGCCGCCGGCGCGGTGAAACACGACGCCTTCACCGCGAGCCTGCGCACGTGGGACGGCCAGGACTATGGAACACTGGTCGGCTTGATCCGCGACGCGGTCAATGAATTGGGTGACGCGCTGGCGGCGGCGGTCGGCGGGAAATAGTCCGGGTTTGCTCCGCCGGCATGTCACCCGTCGAATCCAAGCTTCGCGACCTGTTGGAACTGGCGCAGGTGGTCCTTGATGATTTGCCGATGGGCCTGCTGATCCTCTCTTCCCACGGCACGCCCTTGTGGTTCAACCGGGAGGCGGAGGTGGTCTGCACCGTGTGGAACCGCACGCCGCTGCGGCGCGACGCCCTCCCGCTCAAGCGCACGGAGTTCGCCATGCCGCCGGTGCTCTGGTCGGCCTGCCAGACCCTGCTGGCGGCGGACAACCCGGCGGGGCCGGCCCCGGAGCCCTGCATCATCAACGAGCCCGAACGCGGCCTGCACGCCGTCATCCGGCTGCAGCGTCGGGCCGGCCGGACCGGGCCCCCGGCCTGTTATCTCCAGCTCGACTACCGCCGCCCCCGCGGCGACCGCGACCGCCCGATTTCTCCCGGCGCGCTCAGCCTGCTGTCGCGCCTGACCTTCCGCGAACGCGAGGTGGCCCTGCGGGTCCGCGACGGACTCACCACCGAGGAGATCGCCCGCGAAATGCGCCGCAGCAAGCTGACGATCAAGACGCAGCTCGCCGGCATCTTCAAGAAACTCGGTGTGTCCAACCGCTCGCGCGTGACGGCGATGCTGAACCGCTGAGTGCGTGGCGAAAGAGGGGGTGCGATGTCCGGCCACCGTGGGTTCGGTTGATGTCAACTATTAGTTGACATCAACACAGGGGAGCGGCGGCGGCGGGACTGGATTTAAACCGGCGAGGGGGCGCGGAACCGCAGGGCTTACTTCAGCGCGGCGGCGAGGCGGGCGAGGGCGGTGGTGACGTTCTCGCGGGAGTTGAAGGCGCTGAGGCGCGCGTGGCCTTCGCCGCACCGGCCGAAGCCGGCGCCGGGCGTGCAGACCACCTGCGCCCTGGTCAGGAGCAGGTCGAAGAATTCCCACGAGTCCCGGCCGGTGTTGATCCAGATGTAGGGCGCATTGTCGCCGCCGATGCAGCTCATCCCCAGCTGGGCCACGGCTTCGCGGATGAGCCTGGCGTTGCCGAGATAGAAATCGGTGAGGGCGCGCGTCTGCTGCCGGCCCTCGGGCGTGTAGACGGAGAGGGCGGCCTTCTGCACGGGGTAGGCGACGCCGTTGAACTTCGTCGTGTGGCGGCGGTTCCAGAGCGCATGCACGGAATGCTCTTTACCGGCGGCGTCGTGAGCCCGGAGGTTTTTGGGCACGACCGTATAGGCACAGCGCAGGCCGGTGAAGCCGGCGAGCTTTGAGTAACTGCGGAACTCGATGGCGACTTCGCGCGCGCCCTCGATCTCGTAGATGGAGCGGGGGATGCCCGGCGTGCGGATGTAGGACTCGTAGGCGGCGTCGTAGAGGATGATCGCGCGGTGCTGTCTGGCGTAGGCAACCCAGGCCGCGAGCTGGGCCTTGGTGGCGACGGCGCCGGTCGGGTTGTTGGGGAAGCAGAGGTAGATGAGGTCGGCGGGGGTCGCGGGTGGCGCGGGCACATAACCGGTGGCGGCGGTGGAATCGAGGTAGGTGATGCCGGAATAGCGGCCGTCCACGCTGGCGCCGGTGCGGCCGGCCATGACGTTGGTGTCCACGTAGACCGGGTAGACCGGGTCGGGGATGGCGAGCCGGGTGTCGGCGGCGAAGATTTCCTGGATGTTGGCAATGTCGCACTTCGAGCCGTCGCTGATGAACACCTCGTCGGGCTCGACCTTGGCGCCGAGGGCGGCGTAGTCATGCTGTGCGATGGCTTCACGCAGGAACGCGTAGCCCTCGCCGGGACCGTAGCCCTTGAAGGTGGCGCGGTGCGCCAGCTCGTCGGTGGCGGCGTGCAGCGCCGCGACGCAGACGGGCGGCAGCGGCTCGGTGACATCGCCGATCCCGAGGCGGATGACGGGTTTGGCGGGATTCGCCGCGACGTAGGCGTTCACCCGCTTGGCGATGTCGGCGAAAAGATAAGAGGCCTTGAGCTTGGAATAATTCTCGTTGGGGCGAATCATGGGAGAAAAAGTGGCGGGTAGCGATTAGCGCGTAGTGAGTAGCGGGGAGGAGGCGACCCGCCTACGCCCTGTCGGGCTACGGCGAGGCTCGTCCCCGGCATTGTTGCCGAGGCGAGGAGGCTTGATAAAGCTAACCGCTTCCGGATAGTTCAAGCCCGTTCCGGCTATGCAAAAAATCGACAAAATCAACGCCATGCGGACTGCGGCGGCGGGGTTGCGCCAGGGTGGCCGGCGCGTCGCCCTGGTGCCGACCGCGGGGGCGTTGCATGCCGGGCACGCCAGCCTCATCCGGTTGGCGCGGGAAACCGGGGCCGTCGTGGTGGTGTCGGCCTTTGTCAACCCGCTCCAGTTCGGCCCGAGTGAAGATTTCGCCAAGTATCCCCGCAGCCCGTCGGCGGACGTGCAGTTTTGCGAGAAGGAAAACGCCGACGTGCTGTTCGCCCCACCGGTCGAGGAGATGTATCCCCGCGGATTTTCGACGCATTTGCAGGAGGAGGCCGTCAGCAAGCCCCTGTGCGGCATATCGCGCCCGGCGCTCTTCCGGGGCATGCTCACCTGCTGGATCAAGCTGTGCAACATCGTGCAGCCCGACACGGTCGTGATGGGCGAAAGGGATGCCCAGCAAGTCGCCGTGGTCCGCAAGGCCGCGGCGGACCTGCTGCTGCCAATCGAAATCCTCACGGGCCCGGCCGTGCGCGATGCCGACGGCCTGATGCTAAGCGCGCGCAACAGTTATCTGACACCATCACAGCGCGAGGAGGCGCTGGCGGTCTTTGCGACCCTGCGCCGCGTGAAGGAAATGGTGGATGCGGGAGTAAAAAGCGCCGACCGGCTCGTCGCCGAGGCCACCCATCTGATCGCGATCAAGCGGCGGTTGCGGGTGATCTACATTTCCGTGGTCGACCGGAGCACGATGGAGCAATTGCGCGAGGTTGTGCCCGGCCAAGGCCTGCTCGCGATCTCCTACTGGGTGGATGAGGTGCGGCTGACCGACAGCATGCCGTTGTGAGCGAGCGAACGGGCTGTGAATAACTTGTCAGCCATCTTGAACTGTCCCTCCGATAGAAGCGGGTTCCGGGTTTTGTGAACAGTCCGTGAGAATCAGGGCGTGGAGGCGGTTGGGGGCGGCCTATCTCGCAAAGCCACCGCTGCGTCGCGGGGCGGCCTGCGAGTTGCCTGCGCAAATCAGACACACAAGGCGCTGATTTCAAAAGGATAAGGCCGTTTGCCCGGCGGACTTGAGACATAACGAAGTGAAGCGCAATCCGGTTGGCGCAATAAAGCAGGGCAGGGGTGCCTGGATTACAGTGCGGAGGGCTTGGTCGAGCGGAGCGCCACTTCCCGGGCGCCGGGTCAGGGACAGATGCGTGTGAATGAAAGCGGTGAAACCACCGGGGCATACACGGGGCGCACGTGACTGCGGGATTGTATTTTCGCTGCAACTTTGGGACGACAGAGGCGTCGTGAGTGCCACTCTTCCTGCCAATCCCCGTGTTGCGATCATCGGGGCCGGCGCGCTCGGCTGTTATTATGGCGCGCGACTGGCCAGGGCCGGCAATGACGTTCATTTTCTCGTCCGCGGCGGCCGGGCCGCCATCATGGCGCGCGGGATCCGCGTCAAGACACCGACGGAACGATTTCACCTCAAAAAAGCGCAGACCTACGCCACCACGGGAGACATCGGCCCGTGTGATCTGGTCATCGTCAGCGTCAAAGCCACCGCGAACGCCGCGCTCGCGAAGCTGCTGCCGCCGCTGCTGGGTCCAGGCACGCTGGTGCTCACCCTCCAGAACGGCCTCGGGGTCGAAGAACCCGTGGCCGAGGTGGTGGGAGCCGACCGCGTGCTCGGCGCCATCTGCTTTGTCGGGGTCATGCGCCGCGCCCCCGGCGTGGTGCACTGCTCCTTCCCCGGGCTGATTCTGCTCGGGGAATTCGGCCGGCCGGCCCAGCCGCGCACGCGCGAGCTCGCCCAGCTTTTTGAATCCGCCGGCGTGAAATGCGAGGCGCAGGACAACCTGGAGGAGATGCGCTGGAAGAAACTTGTCTGGAACGTGCCGTTCAACGGCCTGGCCATCGCGGCGGGCGGGGTCACCACCGATGTCCTCATGGCCGACGAGGGGCTGCGCACGCTGGCCCGGCGTCTGATGGAGGAGATCCTCGAGGCCGCGGCCAAGTTCGGCCACGCCATCCCGCGCAGTTTCATGGACCTCCAGTTCGAGCGGACGGCGGCACTCGGCAAATACGAACCGTCGAGCCTGATTGATTACCGCGAGGGGCGGGCGATCGAGTTGGAGGAAATCTGGGGCGAGCCCGTGCGTCGCGCCAAGTCCGTCGGCGTGCCGGTGCCGCGCCTGGAGATGCTTTACTGGCTCATCAAGCGGCAGCTGGCGGCGCGCGACAAGGTGCCGAAGCGCCGGTGAGTGGCTTGGGGTGGAGCGCGGCCTTCGGACGCGCTTAAACCCGTCCGGAGACCGGGTTCACCTTCCATCCCAAGGCTTGATGCCCGGCGCGCCCGCTCCCAATGTGGACCATGCAAAAAGACCATGCGATTCGCGAGCTGACGGTTCGGAGCGTCATCCTCGGCGGCGTCATCACGCTGCTGTTCACCGCCGCCAACGTTTATCTGGGACTGAAGGTCGGCATCACTTTCGCCACTTCGATCCCGGCGGCGGTCATCTCGATGGCCCTCCTGCGCCTGGTCGGGAATTCCAACATCCTGGAAAACAACATTGTCCAGACGATCGCCTCGGCGGCGGGCACGCTGGCCGCGATCATCTTCGTGCTGCCCGGGCTCATCATGGTCGGCTGGTGGCAGGGGTTCCCTTACTGGATCACCGTGGCGGTCTGCGCGATCGGCGGCACGCTGGGCGTGATGTTCTCCGTGCCGCTACGCCGCGCGCTGGTGACAGGTTCCGATTTGCCTTACCCGGAAGGCGTCGCCGCGGCCGAGGTGCTGAAGGTTGGCTTCGGTTCCGCCGAGGGCAAGGAGGAGAATGCCAGGGGCCTGCGCATGATCATCGTGGGTTCACTGATTTCGGCGGGTTACGCGCTGCTCGCGGCGATGCGCTTGGCGGCGGGCGAGGTCGCCCATGCTTTCCGGGTCGGATCGGGCGCCACGGCCGCCTCGACCAGCCTGTCGATGGCGCTGATTGGTGTCGGTCATCTGGTCGGCTTGTCCGTCGGCGTGGCGATGACCGTCGGCATGCTCATCGCGTGGGCCGGCTTGGTGCCGGTGCTGACCGCCCTGCACGGGGTGGGCGAGAATGTCGCCGGGGTCGTGAACACCACCTTTCGCAGCGAGGTGCGCTTCATCGGCGCGGGCGTGATCGGCGTCGCGGCGATCTGGAGCCTGTTCCGCATCATCGGCCCCATCGTGCGCGGCATCCGGGCGGCGGCGGCGGCATCCAAGGCCCGTTCGGCCGGATCCGAGCTGACGCTGACCGAGCGCGACCTGCCCATCGGCATCGTGGGCGGCACCATCATCGGATTGCTGGTGCCGATCGCCGGCCTGCTCTGGGTCTTCAGTTCCGGCACCGCCATCGCCCCGGGCATCGGGCCGGTCATCCTCGGCACGCTGGTCTATGTCGTCCTGATCGGGGCCATCATCGCGGCGGTCTGCGGCTACATGGCCGGACTGATCGGCGCCTCGAACAGCCCGGTCTCGGGCGTGGGTATTCTCGCCGTGCTCGGCGCGTCGGTGCTGCTCGTGATGATCTATGGTCATGGGGGCGACCCGATGCAGACGAAAGCGCTGGTGGCCTACGCTCTCTTCTCCACCGGCATCGTGTTTTCCATTGCGACGATTTCGAACGACAACCTGCAGGATCTGAAGACCGGGCAACTGGTGGGCGCGACGCCCTGGCGGCAGCAATTGGCGCTGATTTACGGTGTCATTTTCGGCTCGCTGGTGATTCCGCCCGTGCTCGACCTGCTGAACAAGGCCTTCGGTTTCGCCGGCGCGCCCGGGGCGGGGGAGCATGCGCTGGCCGCGCCGCAGGCGGCGCTCATCTCCGCGCTGGCCAAGGGCGTGATCGGCGGTGACATCAGTTGGAACCTCATCGGCTGGGGCGCGCTGCTCGGCGTCGGCACGATTATCCTCGACGAGGTGTTGCGCAAGACGGGCAAGATGCGGCTGCCGCCGCTGTGTGTCGGCATGGGCATCTACCTGCCGATGTCGCTGACCCTGCTGATTCCCGTCGGCGCCGTGATCGGGCATTACTATGAGAAGTGGGCTGGCGGTCAAAAGAGCCCGGACTTCGCCAAACGCATGGGCGTGCTGGCGGCCACCGGCCTCATCGTGGGCGAGAGCCTCTTCGGCGTGGCGTTCGCCGGTGTCGTCGCGGCGGCAGGCACCGACACACCGCTGGCGGTCGTGGGGAACAGTTTCGAGAAACCCGGCATCATCATCGGCTTGCTGCTGTTCAGCGGTGCCATCACCGCGCTCTACCGTTATTCCCGCCGCACCTGCCAGGCCGCCTGAGCCCGGCACCGCGGCGGATTATTCCTCGCCGTCGAAGTAGTCGACCTCGGTGAGGCGGAAATAACGCCGGGGCCGCAGGTCGGCCCATTTCTTCGAATCAGGATAAAAACAGCCGTCCACCGGCGGATTGTCGGCGATGATGTAGAACACCAGCTCGCGCCGGCCGGTGTTGATGATCTGGTGCGCCTCGCCGGGCGGATGCATGAACGCGTCGCCCGTCTTCACCTTGTGCCGTTTTCGGCCGGCCCGCACGGTGCCGCTGCCGCTGACGATGACGAACATCTCCCATTCGGTTGTGTGCGAGTGGAACGGGCAGGCGGCCTTGCCGGGCGGCAACCTCACCAGCTCAAGGTTGAATGGGTGGCCACGCTTGGGCCAGCCACGGCGCACGTCGCCGATGGCACCGGAGATGTCCTTGCCGTATTGCTCGAACTTGCCCTTGGGCGATTTCCAGTGCTCCCACTTCAGTTTGGCGATGTTGGCTTTTTTCATAAGGAATTCGTAACCGCGGATTTCGCGGATGATCACGGATTAATGCTATCGAGTCAGTCGGATGGAGTCTCCAGCAACGGGACCGAAGCAGTTAACCGCTAATTGACGCTAATCTTCGCTAATGGAAAACCCAAAACCCTGCGTGTGCCTCCCTTTATTAGCGTCAATTAGCGCAGATTAGCGGTTAAAATCAGGGTTCGCTCATAACCGGGTTGGTCAGCGTGCCGACGCGCTCAATCTCGACGGAGATCGTGTCGCCGGCCTTCAGCCACACCGGCGGCTTCCGGGCGAAACCGACGCCCTCGGGCGTGCCGGTGAGGATGAGCGTGCCGGCGGGCAGCGTCTTGTCGGCGCTCAGGAATTCGATGATCGCCGGCACGTCGAAGATCATGTCGGCCGTGTTCGAGTCCTGCATGACCGCGCCGTTGAGGAGGGAGCGGATGCGCAACGCGTTGGGATTCGGGATCTCGTCCTTGGTCACGAGCACCGGGCCGAGCGGACAGAAGGTATCGAAGCTTTTCGCGTGGTTCCACTGGCCACCGCCCCAATCGCGCTGCCAATCGCGCGCGCTGACATCATTGGCGCAGGTGTAGCCGAGGACAAAGTCGATGGCATTGGCGCGGGTGGCGTTGCGGCATTCCCGGCCGAGCACGATGGCCAGCTCGGCCTCGTAGTCCACCTTGAGGCTCGGCTGCTTGGCCGGCAGGCGGATCGGGTCGCCGGGGTTTTGCACGGTGCCGGGCAGCTTCATGAACCACATCGGGCGCTCCGGTGGCGGCTTGCCGCCCTCGGCGGCGTGTTTGGCGTAGTTGAGGCCGATGCAGATGATCGTCGTTGGGGCGATGGGCGCGAGCAGCTTGCCAGGTTTGACCGTCTGGTCGGTCACGCGCCAACTGTTGAAAATATCACCCTCGATGGCGCGCGCGGAGCCGTCGGTTTGAAGCGCCGCATACGCGGGGCCGGTCGGGGTGAGGTGGCGGAGGATTTTCATGGATCAGGTTTGCGCCGGTTCTGCATACGCCTCCATGCCCACACACGAGCACACCAGGTTCCGGTCGCCGTAGACATTGTCCACGCGGCCGGTGGCGGGCCAGAATTTTGCGACGCGCGACCACCGGTCGGGAAACGCGGCCACTTCGCGGGAATAGGGATGCGCCCAATCTGTCGCGGTCACGGCCGCCGCCGTGTGCGGCGCGTGCTTGAGCGGGTTGTTGAGCTTATCACTCTCGCCGCTGGCGACCGCCGCCATCTCGCCGTGGATGGCGATGAGCGCGTCGCAGAAGCGGTCAAGCTCGGTCTTGGTCTCGCTTTCGGTGGGCTCGATCATGAGCGTGCCGGGGACGGGGAAGGACATCGTGGGGGCATGATAGCCGTAATCCATCAGGCGCTTCGCCACGTCCTCGACCTCGAGGCCGTGCTTCTTCCACGGGCGGAATTCAAGGATGCATTCGTGGGCGACGAGCCCGCTGCCGCCCTTGTAGAGCACCGGGAAGAAGTTCTCGAGGCGCTTGGCGATGTAGTTGGCGTTGAGAATGGCGAATTGGGTGGCCCGCGTCAGGCCGGCGGGGCCCATCAGGCGGATGAACATCCACGTGATGACGAGGATGCTCGCGCTGCCCCACGGGGCGGCGGAGACGGCGCCCATGTGGTGGCCGCCGCTGTCATGATGGAGCGGGACCACGGCGTGGCTCGGCAGGAACTCCACGAGGTGCTTCGCGACGCCGATGGGGCCCATGCCGGGACCGCCGCCGCCGTGCGGGATGCAGAAGGTCTTGTGCAGATTCAGGTGGCAGACATCGGCGCCGATGTGGCCGGGCGAAGTGAGGCCGACCTGCGCGTTCATGTTCGCGCCGTCCATGTAAACCTGCCCGCCGTGCTGGTGGATGACTTTGCAGATCGTTTTGATCGAAGTCTCGAACACACCGTGGGTGGACGGATAGGTCACCATGAGTGCGGCGAGGTTGGCGCTGTGCTCCGCGGCCTTGGCCTTGAGGTCGGCGACGTCGATGTTGCCGTGGGCGTCGCACGCGACGGGGACGACCTTGAAGTTGCACATCGCGGCGCTGGCGGGATTGGTGCCGTGCGCGCTGGCGGGGATGAGGCAAATGTCGCGGTGGCCTTCGCCGCGCGACTTGTGATAGGCGCGGATGACGAGCAGCCCGGCGTATTCACCCTGCGAGCCGGCGTTGGGCTGGAGCGACACGGCGGCGAAACCGGTGATCTCGCGGAGCCATTTTTCGAGCTGGGCAAACATTTTTGCGTAGCCCCTGGTCTGGTCGGCGGGGGCGAAGGGATGCAGGCGGCCGAACTCCGGCCAGGTCACGGGGAACATTTCGCTCGTGGCGTTGAGCTTCATCGTGCACGAGCCGAGCGAGATCATCGAGTGGCAGAGCGAGAGGTCCTTGGCCTCGAGCCGGCGGATGTAGCGCAGCATCTCGTGCTCGGTGTGGTATTTGTTGAAGACGGAAGCCGTCAGGAACGGCGACGTCCGCGCCAGCCCGGACGGGAGATCGGCGGTGTCCCGTTGCGGCGTGCCCGTCGCCCGGGATGCGTCCGCAGAACTCGCGCGCCATTCGTCACGATTCTGCGGCGCAAGGTCAGAGGACAGATCCAGCGAGCCGCCGAAAAGAGAGGCGAGAGCAGCGACTTCCTCGATCGTCGTCGTCTCGTCAAGCGAGAGGCCTACCATGGAGGCGTTTACGGCGCGAAGATTGATTTTCTTGGCAACCGCCGCGGCGTGGACCTTGGCGGCGTCGATGCCGGAGACGGTCAGGGTGTCGAACACCGGCTCCGCGTTGACCTTGGCGCCGGCGGCCTTGAGCCCGTCGGCGAGCAGCTGGGTGAGCAGACGCGTGCGCTGCGCGATCCGCTTCAGACCCTCGGGGCCGTGATAGACGGCATACATCGAGGCCATGACGGCGAGCAGCACCTGTGCGGTGCAGATGTTGGACGTAGCCTTGTCGCGTCGTATGTGCTGCTCGCGCGTGCCGAGGGCGAGGCGCAGGGCCGGGTTGCCGTGCACATCCTTTGACACACCGACCAAACGGCCGGGCATCTGGCGCTTGAATTCGTCCTTCGTCGCAAGAAAACCCGCGTGCGGGCCGCCGAAGCCCATCGGCACGCCGAAGCGCTGCGCGGAGCCGACGGCGACATCGGCGCCGAATTCGCCCGGGGCGCGCAACAGCGTGAGCGCAAGCAGGTCGGTCGCCACGACGCACAGTGCGCCAGCGGCATGGGCCTTTTCGAAAAACGTGGCGAAGTCATGGATGCTGCCCGTTGTGTTGGGGTATTGCACGAGGACGCCGAAGACCTTGCCCGCAAAATCGTATTCGCGGTGGTCGCCGGTCACGACGGAGACTTTGAACGGCTGGGCGCGGGTGCGGACGATGTCGATGGTCTGCGGGTGACATTTGTCCGACACGAAGAACACGGAGGCGTCGTGGCTGTCGCCGAGTTTCACGCGGTGGGCGAGCATCATGGCCTCCGCGGCGGCGGTGCCCTCGTCGAGCATCGAGGCGTTGGCGATCTGCAGGCCGGTCAGGTCGGTGACGAGGGTCTGGAAATTGAGCAGCGCCTCGAGCCGGCCCTGGGAAATCTCGGCCTGATACGGGGTGTAGGCGGTATACCAGCCGGGGTTTTCCAGGATGTTGCGCTGGATGACGCCCGGCGTGGCACAGTCGTGGTAACCCATGCCGATGTAGCTGCGGAAAATCTTGTTCTTTGACGCGATGGCGCGGAGCTCGGCGAGGGCCGTGGTCTCGCCGGCGGCGGCCGGCAGGCGCAACGGACGCTTCAACCGGATGTTGGCCGGCACGGCGGCATCGGCCAGGGCATCGACAGAGTCAAAGCCGACGATCTGGAGCATGTCGGCAACGTCGGCCGCGGGCGAGCCGGTGTGGCGGCGTTCAAAGGTGTCGAGAGGGGCGAGCAAATCGCGGGGCGAATCCATGGGCGGACGGTAGGCGAGGCCGGAAGTGGCGCAACTGAGATTTCAGAGGAGCGGGGAGCAATTAAGCATTGTTTCGGCGAGTAAAGCCGTACTGCTTTCGCCTATGCACCGGACGCCGGATTTTCGCACCCGACAGGCCCGCGCCGCTTTCATCGGCCAGTGGCTGGAGGAACTTTATCCGGAGACGCCCATCCCGCTGGATCACAAGGACCCTTATACGCTCCTCGTGGCGGTGCTGCTCTCGGCCCAATGCACCGACAAGCGCGTCAACCTCGTCACGCCATCGCTCTGGGCGCTCGCCGATAATCCCGCCGCCATGGCCCGCGTGCCGGTGGCCAAGATCCAGGCCGTCATCCGGCCGTGCGGGCTGGCGCCGCAGAAAGCCAAAGCGATCAGCGGGCTCTCGCGACTCATTAGGGAGCGGCATGACGGTGAGGTGCCGCGGACTTTTGTGGAGCTGGAGGCGTTGCCCGGGGTGGGGCACAAGACCGCTTCGGTGGTGATGAGCCAGGCGTTTGGCGTGCCGGCCTTTCCGGTGGACACGCACATCCACCGGCTGGCCCAGCGCTGGAAGCTGACCAACGGCCGCAATGTCGAGCAGACCGAGCGCGACCTGAAGAAGCTTTTTCCGTCCGAGTCGTGGAACAAGCTGCACTTGCGGATGATTTTCTACGGCCGGGAGCACTGCACGGCTCGCGGCTGTGACGGCACGGCCTGCGAGATCTGCCGGATGTTGTTTCCGGGGCGGAAATCCCGCAAATAAAACAGGGTTGATTCGCATCCGGTGGCTGTTAACCGTCGGCCCCTCTTTTCGGACGCTTAGCTCAGTTGGTTAGAGCACCTGCTTCACACGCAGGGGGTCACTGGTTCGAGTCCAGTAGCGTCCACCATCCTTCGCTTCTGCGGAGCTACAGGATGGCCGGCCAGTCTCCCCCGCGACATCCCCACCCATGAATCGTCTGCTGTTGGTCCTCCTATCGCCGCTGAGCGCGCTGGCTACGCCCGCCTACGACCTGATGCTGTATAACGGCAACATCTACACGGGAGACGAGCAACGGCCCAAGGCCGAGGTCGTGATGGTGCGAGATGGACGCATCACTTATGTGGGGACGAACGAGGAGGCGGATCGGTTGCCGGCCGGGCCACAGCGTTCCATTGACCTGAAGGGAGCGACCGTTGTCCCCGGGCTGAACGACGCGCATCTGCATCTCGCCGGCATCGGATTCCGCGAATTGAGCTTTGATCTGGAGGGCACCAAGGGCGTGACCGACTTAAAGGAAAAACTCCGGGCGCGGATTGCGCAGGAAGGGACGAAAAAATGGATCATGGGCCGCGGCTGGATCGAGACGCATTGGACTCCGGCCGAATTTCCCACGGCGCGCGAACTGGATGAAGCTTCGCCCGGCAATCCGGTGGCGTTGACGCGGGCCGACGGGCACGCGCTGGTGGCGAACAGCCTGGCCCTGAAGCTGGCCCGCATCGACCGGAGCACGCCTGACCCGACGGGCGGGAAAATCCTGCGTTATCCCGATTCGGGTGAAGCTACCGGCATGTTGATTGACGAGGCCCAGGCCTTGGTGGAGCGGCTGCTGCCCCAGCCAACCGCGATGGAAACAGAACGCGCCCTGATCGTCGCGGCCCGGCGGGAGATCTCCCTGGGTTGGACGGCCGTGCAGATCGCCGGGCACAGCTACGAGGAGGCCGAGTTGGTGCGCCGGCTGGTGAAGGAGGGAAAGATCAAGTTGCGCATCTACGATGCGGTGAGCGCCCCCGGGGCTGACGCCGAGCAGTTGATGGCCCACGGCCCGGTGCTCGGAGAGAGCGACGGTCGCTATACCCGCCGCGGGGTGAAACTCTACATCGACGGCGCGCTCGGGTCGCGCGGGGCGGCGCTGCTGGCGCCCTATGCCGATTCGCCCGACAACACCGGCCTGCTCATGAAAAGAGAAGATGAGCTGCGTCCGTTTCTCGAGGACGCGCTGCGGCGGGGCATCCAGGTGCAGACCCACGCCATCGGCGATCGGGGCAACCACCTGATGCTGGATTTGTATGAGAAAGCGCTGGCCGCCGTGCCCACCGGGGAGCGCAAGGTGGTCCAGCCGCGTTGGCGGATCGAGCATGCGCAGATCATCGATCCGGCCGACATGCCGCGCTTTGGCCGGCTGGGCGTGATCGCCTCGATGCAACCGTCGCACGCGATCGGGGATTTGTTTTTTGCGCCGAAACGCCTGGGGCCGGCCCGGCTGGCGGGGGCCTATCCCTGGCAGTCGCTGTTGCAATCGGGCGCGGTCATCGCCGCCGGTTCGGATGCGCCGGTGGAACGCGGCGAACCGATGATCGAGTTCTATGCCGCCGTGGCACGGCGTTCACTGGATGGTTTTGCCAACGAGGACTGGCATGGCGAACAGCGCATGACCCGCGCCCAGGCCTTGCGGGCCCTGACCAGGGACGCAGCCTATGCCGCGTTTGAAGAAAACGAGCGCGGGACCATTGCGGTGGGCCAGCGGGCGGATTTTACCGTTCTATCGGCCGATATCATGCAGATACCGGAGGCTGAGATTCTTCAGACCAAATGCCTGATGACCATCGTGGGCGGCGAGGTCATTTATGAAGCGGCCGGGCCCTAGGGCGTGTTTTCAAACCTGGTGGAACATAGTTCCGAAGCGGTATCTGATGTGGGCTGATGTTGCTTACCAATCGGATGGAGTAGCCGGAGCCACTTTGGCGGCGGTTTATAAAATTGGAATCTGAGCGACAGTGAGGATGCTTTCATGGCGAGCGGCGCTGTGCGACCGGGTGGAGGGCTGTGCACCAGTCATCAGACGGTAGGGGCGGCTATGGGGCAGTTGCCGCTGGAGCCGCCGCCAGGGTGAATGGCGCCGTGAGCGTGGCGGTGGAATCGCCACCGACATAGACATCAAACTCGCC
>CXWL01017252.1_pt1 | contig 43560 bp, 35 predicted proteins | sample 590931 | NCBI WGS metagenome assembly CXWL01 (sample SAMEA3498368, study PRJEB10139) | groundwater metagenome | biome: water well; material: biofilm material | place: Germany | collected 2015-04-27 | reverse complement strand
TGTTCGCGATCATCCACAGGTCGTCTTTGGAGTCGAACACCGGCTTGATCCCGCCCTTCCAGATTTGCAGGAAGGGATTCGAACACGAGCCGGTGATCTCCAGGTCTTCGAACTCAACCCAACTATTGGCGGGCAGCCCGAAGTCCGCGTACTGCACGCTGGCCGTCATCACGATGTCCTGCGAGATGATCATCTCGATGTTTGGGTTGACGTTCTTGAACATCTCGTAAGCGTGCTTGGCGTTGTTGAATAAATTGACGTTGGTGAAGTGCAGCGACTTGGTCGGCGTGGGCATGTGCGTCTTGCCCGTGAACACTTTGCGGCCGGCGCCGGGAGTCTCCACGATGAGCGGCCTGTCGCCGTGATTCCAATACGCAGGCTCTTCGTCTTTGGCGTAGCCGTGCGCGTGGATGTCCCGACCGTGCGCGGCTTCATCGAGGTTCGGTTCGAACGGATCCTCCGCGACCCAGCCCTTGAAGCCCGGGCCGGTGAGCTTGCTGCCCTGAAACAGGGCGGCCTTGTAGTTGCCCGCCCAGCCGTGAACGCCCGCGCCCGGTTTGCCAATGTTTCCGGTGAGCATCATGGGCAGGTACGCGGCGCGGTTGGCCTCGGTGGCATGGAACCAGTGATTGATGCCTTCACCTTGATGAATGGCCACCGGCCCGCCGTTTTTCGTGGTTTCCCAAATGTCGCGGGCCAGCCGCTCGATCATCGCCTTCGGCGAGTGGGTGATGTCCGCCACCGTGTCTGCGTCATAGTCTTTGAGGTGGATTTGGTAGAGCGACCACAGTGTGGTGACTTCGACTTCTTTGCCGTCAACCAGCTTGATGGTCCACTTGCCATCAAGCATCGGATCGACGCCGAGCGCCACCATTCGCCCGCCGACATCATCTCGTGTCAGGGCCGCCGGTGCATCTTTTTTTGCATCCCAAACAACTCGGTCGCCGAGCTTGGCATACTGCTCGTCGGTCAGACCCTGCACCTTGAAGCTAGGGCCGTCCTTGGCCAGACCGTTCTTGTAATTGGGAATGACTTCGTTGGCACGAAGTCGTTTCAGATTGTCGGTACGAACCAGTAGCGGGAAGTCGGTGAATTGCTTCACGAATTTTTCGTCGTACCACTCGTTGTCCAGCATCACGCGAGTGACGCCCAACCACAGCGCCGCATCCGTGGCCGGCCGGATCGGAATCCAGTAATCCGATTTCGTGCTCGGAGCACCATACTCCGGCGCGATCACCACAATGCGCCCGCCGCGCTCCATGCACTCGATGAACCAATGCGAATCCGGCAGCTTGTTCTCCACCAGATTCTTGCCGTTCATGATGATCAGTTTGCTGAAACGCAGGTCGTTGAAATCGCAATCTGAATTCTGCAAACCATGCACCCACGGTTGTCCCGGCGTTTGATCCCCGTGCCAGGTGTAGTTGCTCCAGTTGCGTCCGCCCTTGGCCTTGTCCGGACCCACCTTGCGAATGTGAGCGTCCAGCATGGCCATCGAGTTGTTGAGCCGATACAGCCCGTATTTGCCCATCACGCCGAGCAGCCCCATGCCGCCGCGCATCTTGAACGTCCGCGTTCCCGCGCCGCCCATCTCCGAAATCATTTCTTCCGGATAGCCTTGAGCACGCAGGCGCTTGGCCCCTTCCTCTCCGGAATATCTCTTGCCGATGGAGACGTATCCCTTGGCGATGTATTTCAGGGCATCTTTCCACTCGATCTTGAGATGCACGTCGCTGCCACGGCTGTCGAATTTATACTTCGTCTTGTTTTCGGCGGTCAGTTCCGGGAATCCGTCATCGGCCCATTCCTTCCACCCCTTGCGAATGATGGGGTGCTTGAGTCGATAGGGGCCGTACACGATGCGATGGAACGTGTAGCCTTTCGCGCATTGCCGCGGGTTCCAGTTCGGCGTCGCCTTGTTACCATACAGGTCGCTGTAGTTCTGATAGTTGTACTGCGTGCCCATCCGTGTGATCACGCCGTTACGCACGTACGCAAGTACCCGGCACGCGTGCGTGTCGTTGGGCGAACATACCCAGTCAAACACGCTGTCGTAACGGTATTGATCGCGATAAATTTTTTCCCACTCCCGCGCCGGATAGAACGCTAGCGGGTTCACGATATCGGGTCTGAAGGCCAGCGAATGCAGCGGCCAGCCCAATAGCGTTCCCACTCCTGCAACAACGCCACCGGTCCTTAAAAAGTCGCGCCTTGTCCAACCGTTTACGGGCTCCACCATGGGTCGCATCTCCACGTGATAAGTGTCGCTTGTTATTCAATCACCAGTTTTTGCCAGATACTGATGTTCTTTTTCCCGTCACGATCTCCGGCGCCGCCTTCCCAAATTGCGAACGAAACGGGCAAGTAGTCGCCTGGACGGAACGCCCGCTCGTCTTCGCCCGTATGTTCCTGGCAATGCGGAACCTCCAACGTGCGCTGCATCTGCGCGTACCAAACTCCGCGTTCATACACGGCCTTTCCGCGCACGAACTGAACGGCAGAAGGCTTGCCCGACAGCGTTCCAGCTCCGCGCGCCGACAAGCACTCCACAGGCGTGGTGAGGTTCGGGTCAGCCACAAGATTGCCCGCGCCCCAGGCAGTCACAAACTCCGGTCGGTGAGCAGAAAGTGCTCCATGTTCCGGATCCACCGCCTGCATGTCTGCACGAGCGAACGCAGGTTCGGGGTAGTAATCCACGACTCGGTCCGGATAGGCCGTGTCCACGTCACGGTAGCTGTTCAGGATGTTGGCCTGTCGATCCGCCTTCCACATCCAGATGTTCACACCGCCACTGGCCGTCTTGTCACCCATGTAAAACGGCGGATCGCTGGACATGGAGAACTGCACGGCCACTGCGTCGCGGAACTCGTTGTGCCGCACGGCAGAATCATCACCCGTTGGGTCAAGCCACGAAAATCGAAGAGCCAACTCCGACCCATCATGCAAGGCCTGCACTACAAGGCCTTCGACTCGCCGCTCTGTCCACCAGAGGGGGGTCAGCGCGACATACAGCGGCCTGGCCTGCGACCATGTGGAGTCCATCGGTTCTGTTGGCAGTTTCGCAACCCGTGGCGCAGCAAAGGTTCCCTGGCCTAACTGGGCACGCTCCTGCGCCCCGGCTCGCGCCAACGACTGAACGTAATGAATCAAGTCCCAGATATCGTCATTGGAATAATTGCCCTCCGATGCCGGCATGGGAGTCCCCTTGAGGCCCTTGACGATACGAACGTAAAGTTGATGCCCGTCGCTTCCTCCTTTGAAAATGCCACTTACGAAGCTGCGTGGCGGAACCGGATATCCCTCCGCATCGAACTTAACCGCGTCGGCCACCGGCTGACCGTCTGCTCCGTGACAGCTCGCACATCCCTCCACATATAACCGCCGACCATTGAACCAGCGGATGTCGTTTTGAACCGGCTCGGCTGGAACCACGACCGGAGAGTTCGGAGTGATGCGAGGCTGAACATAGGATTCGAGGCCAGCGGCTTCCAATTCGCCCTTGACTACCATTGCCTGAGCGCTTTCGCGCACGGCTTTGGCCCGAATGTCGCGAACGTATGTGGCCAGCGCCTGAAGATCCGAAAGAGGAAGGTGTCCCCAAGGGGGCATGGCTGACCCGGGCATTCCCCGACTGATTGTCCGGATCAAGTCTTCGTCGGAAGGCACTTGGTTCTGTGTGGTGGCAAGCTTGAAGTTCCCCTGTTGAAAGTTCCGCGGGCGGGGATTCATCAGGTACGCGAATTTGCCTGCACCGTCGCCCGCGTCTCCGTGGCAAACCGCACATTGTTTCGCGAACAACTCCTGTCCTCGGGACCAAAGCGGGGGTGTTGCAGTCTCGGGGCGATTTGGTTCCTTGGGATCAGGCAAAGCCCCTGCGCCCGGTGTTGCCAACGCCTGTTTCGATTTGGTCCCAGTGGGTTGAGTCGTCTTCTGATTGTCGACTCCGGGAACCACGGCCATCGCGCTTGCGGCGAGCAGGAAAAAACCGCACGAACAAGCCATTGTTGATCTCGATCGAGCCAACTTGTTTACCGCGACGTGCAATCTCATGGCGCGCTCCTATTTCTTCCGGCTACCGTTTCCACACTCAGCCTCTTTGGCTGCGACATCTTCCAACGTTGTCTCTTCCAGGAACTGCGAGAAAGCAGCGTTGACTTCCTTCCACCGCGCGTGGGCAGCACAGGGATCTTTATCGCTGCAAATGATGTTTCCGAATGGGCAGGTCTTGCGATTTGCGCTGATCGGTTCAAACGGCGCAATGACGTCACTCAGATGGATCTTCCTGGCGGGACGTGTCATTTGAAAACCGCCACTCTTGCCTCGCGTTCCCTCGAGGAGACCGGCACGCACCAAGTCAGCAAGGATGGCGGAAAGATACTTGCGGGGAATGGTGGCTTCCTGTGCGATCCGCAGGCCAGAAACGGGCCAATCGTCACGAAACCGTGCGAGGTAGATCATCGCGCGAAGAGCGTGTTCACTGGTTAATGAGAGCATTCTCTTACCCTAGTGGTTGCCCATATCGCCATAAATTTATGGCGATATATCGATCTGTCAAGCCCGTTCCTGTGAAAATTTCTTGCTTATCGGAGCGACAGCACTTCATCGATCCGCTTTGCGTCGTTGGGCTGTGCGTAAACCGAAGGAAGAATACCAACGAGACAACGGCGAGACCGACGATCGAAAAGAAGAGAATTCTAGAGGCTCGCTTTTTCATTTGCCCACCGTATGAAGGTCCCGATTAGGGAACAAGTCGCTTGCCTATTCGTTGGCCGCGTCAAGCAGTTGACTCAACAGATCTGCATAATTCGCGGGATCGGACAAGTCGTGTACCGTCAGGTTGAAGGCGCCCAGGTGCTCATTGCCGGGTCCGAGGATGACCACGTCGCGATATTCGACCTGCCAAAGCGTCCAAACGTCTTCGCCGGCAATCGGCTGTAACCAGGGCAGCACGCGATCGGCTGTCATTTCGTCGTTGGCGGATTCCAAGCCGACGTCGTTGATACCCAGAATTTGAATCGGTCGCAGTGTCTGCTGCGAGCTAATGTCGGCCTGCATCTGATTGAGGAAGCCAAACTGGCCTCGGCAATAACCTCACGTCGAGCGACCGAAGTACCACACCGAGATCTGTCCCAAGTACTCGCGGGGCGAGACGGCCTCCTGATAACGGGCAGAGTTGGCATTGACATCGGTCAAAGAAAAATCCGGCAGCGCATCGTTGCTGGGTTGAGGCGTCATCGGTGAACCGGATCCGTCCGCGCCGCTGGTGTCGGACGACTCGTCATTGTCAGGTTCGCTAATCTGAGTGTTCACGCTGCAGCCAATCAGTGAACCCAAGGCAACGATCAGAAACACCGGAGTACAGAACCGTCGGTTGATTGCCACCATCGTTCCTTTCAATCATCGTTGATGCGCGTCCCAAAACGCACAGCGCCAGCTGAATTCGAATTCAACGTACGCCGGTCCCTTCATCTTCAGAAACACAGCATGAGGATTGTAATGCCCTGGACGGGCAGCACGCTATCGCAGGAATTCCACCAGCCGCTCGTCCTTGTTCATCCGGTCGGGCCTCGTGTCGGCTTTCCATGCATCAATCGTTTCAGCAAATAGACGCAGCGCGCTGCTCATTCGAACCGAGAGCCGCCAACCTGGGTGACCGTTCGATCGTTTACTGAGCGGGCCAACGTGTTCGATCAACCCGAGACTTGTCAGTTTGGCGCGCGTGCGCTCGAGCGTGCGCCGTGAAATACTGTACTTTTGCTCCAGGGGACGCAGCAGTCGAATAGGTCCTGCGGAATTCTTGAGATGTAGAAGTATCCGAGCAGCCGCATGCTGCTGGTTTTTGTTGCCCGGGACGATCACTTTCGCAATGTCTGTGATGTCATCAATTTCACGAATGTGCCGATGTCGGAAATCGATTTTGTTGTACTCGGCCATCGTTAGGCACCAGGTGAATGCTCATCGTTAGGACTTGAAACCTGAGAATTCGAATCGTAGTCCGTGTTTCGTCGGAAAGCCTCAGCCGATTGAGGGCTGGATGTCTCGAGTTCCTTTCGTAATGCATATCGCTCCTTACTGATCCGAATGGCGTTTTCACGGAGCTGGGTCCCAAAAGTCTGTTCTATGAAGAGAATGCTCGTAAAGGCCGAAACGTAGATATCATTATATATACGCCAGAAGCGCCAGCGCACCCCTTGCCGAGTCATGCGGAACGCCCGATAAACCTTGTCGCCGTACGTGCCGCGGAGGACCATGTAGCTGGGCGGGCCAGTCTTCACATCAACCCATAAATCCTTCGACTCCATCAGCCTCTTCAAGGTCTCCAGGAATGTCTTGTCCTTCTCGGTTAGTTTCACATTGCATCACCATCACATCAGAGCCCTCCTGCCATGCCAGCAGGAGGCCTTCGTGCATTAAAAAAACGATCGCGATAAAGCGCCAGATTCGGTCACAGCGCGAGTCTTCCTCCATAGGCGGTATCTCATCGATGGAGAGTGGATTCAAGCCAATATGAGCTTGTACGTGCGCCTGGTAGCGCCGCAAATCAAAGCCAGCGGCTTCCACTGCGAACATGTCGAGCCCCCTGAATTCTCCCGACAGGCCATCCAGCGCATCGAGCAATCCCGGCGAGCTAGACAAGTCCAGCGGCAACGGGGTAAGGACGCTCGATCGACTTTCTGCCAGCATGGCTCGTACCCTGTCCAATTGTTCCCGGGCGCGCTCTCGATGCACGATCATTTTCTGGCGGAAGTATTCGGCATCGAATACCAGTCCGTCGAAAACAAAATGAGATACAATCTCGGTCTGGCATTCGGCGCATTCGTAGCGACGCACTCGCAAGCGCGGGTGTCCGACACGCTGCGGAAGGGGCAGGATCCCGCTACGGCGGGACTTGCCGCCGACGATACGCAGCGTGGCCTGCCGCCAATCGATGTCCGGCAGGCAGAGCTTCACGACATCGCTGACACGCAGGCCCAAGTCGACCATGCACAGTGCCATGGCATAGTCGCGCCGCCCGGTGGCGGTGCTTCGATCAAACGAGTTCAGAAACTGCCGCAGCTCCTGCTCGCTCATTACCTTGGGGAAGCTGCTCAACTCCCAGCGCGGGACACTCGGAACTGCCTGGACCAAGCGGCCATCGCACCAGCCCTTCCACTGTAGAAACCGGAGGAAGCAGCGGAGCGACGAACCAGCCGTCTGCGCCGTGGCCGGGCTGCAACGCGCCGCGTAGTCGGCCACAAAGCCCATGGGATCCGTGGGGCCAAGCCGATGGAAATCGACCGGCCTGCGGCCGAACTTCGCGGCGAGGAACTCTCGCGCGTAGCGACGCCGGTAAAGGCGCGTCGCCGCCGACAGACCGCAGGCATCGCGCATGTACTGATCGAATAGCTGAATGAAGGTCTCGATGGACGTGATGGCAGCTGCTGTGCCCGAGCCTTTACCTCGGCGCGCGGCAACGAGCCGCAGCAGATGCTTCAACGCGGCGCGGACTGGGATCCGATGAGACGAACGCAAATTCCGACATCGACAGCGGGGCAGGTGTTCATCAAGGAATCTGCGGACCAGTGGTTCGTCGATTGGCCTGGATCGCCCAACCCGGCCCAACCACCGACCAAAATGCTCCGCTGCTTGCAGATATTGTTGAATGGTGCCATGGCAGTATCCACTCTCAAGTAGGTGCGCCGTCAACTGCTCCAGTTCGAATCCCAGCGGGTTGGCTCGAATGCGTTCGCGGACCCGCGCGCAACGGAAACAGTGGCTCAACATCGATGCCTCCATTCTGGCCTTCTGGCCGAAAGAAAGGCATCGAGATTATGCGGAGTTCAAGAACCAACGGCATTGGCCGGATCCCTGCCCGGCAGACCGCTTTTTCGCATGTGGTGTGCCCGACTCCGCATAATCGTTGGCTCCGCATAATTGCGGTTATGCTGAGCTTTGCATAATCGTAAGAACTGGATCTTCTGCGGTTCCGACAACGGCGGGAACACGGGCGCGGTTCTCTTCAGTCTCATCGCCACCTGTCGGCGGCACCGCGTCGATCCGTTCGCCTACTTGCGCGACGTGCTCACCCGCCTGCCGGCCACACCGCTCAATGAACTCAACCGGTTCCTGCCTGACCGCTGGTCGACAACCAACTGATCCGAAGACAACCACGATTCCCTATCCCCCACGAATGCTGTCACCACATGCACTTCGCCGGACGGATACTAACGATTGACCAAGCAGCGTAAAGAAAAACCCTTCATGTCCCGAGAATTGAACCCTGAGATTCAGTGTCCCGAGGAAGCACCATCCAGGCGTACTCGCCATTCATGAGCTTTGACACCGTAGCCATTCTCTGGCTCTGCCAATTCCCAGGCCCCGTAGAGTTCAACCAGGCCACTCAGCACGTCGGTGCGGTCCCGGTCGGTCGCGCCCTTCGCCTCCCACAGAATTGCGTGTGCTTCGCTCAGATTGGCATCAGCGGCGCGGTATTCTCGGGTCGCCACCCGTGCGCGCCCCAGTGCCGTGAGGAAGCGCCCAAGGCGAACGGCGTTGCCGCCTGTGAACGCCTGACGCACCGCCGGCTCGGCGGGGGCCAGTAATTCAATAGCCTCAGTTGGTTTGCCCTGCGTCTGAAGCAAGGCACCCATATTCCCGATCGCGATGAGTGTGTCGGGATGTTCGTCACCCAGTATCCGGCACCGCCCTTCCAATGCCTCGCGTATATACAGCTCGGCTTCCGCGAGCCTGCCCTCAGCTTGCAGAAGAGAGCCTAAGTTGTTCAGTGCGCGGAGCGTAATGGGGTTCGCGTCACCCAGCACACGACGAGACGAATCCATGGCTTCGAAGAGGTACGGCTCCGCTTCCGACAGTTTGTCCAAAGCCTGAAGCAACACACCCATGTTGCCGATCGTCATTAATGTGTCGGGGTGCTCGTCGCCCAACACACGGCGGTGTTTCTCCAAAGACTCGCGGCAGTACGTTTCGGACTCCGACAGTCTGCCTTGGGACCGGAGAACTACGGCCATGTTGTCCATCGCGCGGAGAGTGTCGTGGTGTTCCTCGCCCAGTACGTGGCGTGATACGTCGATCGCCTCGCGAAAGTACGGCTCGGCTTCCGACACCTTACCCTGGGCGTAAAACAAGGCGCCCATGTTGTTGATCGCGACAAGCGTATTGAGATTTTCATCCCCCATGACCCGGCGGAGCATCTCCAGTGCTTCATGGAGGAAGCTTTCAGCCTCCGTCAGCTTGCCTTGGGCTTGCAGCAGATAGCCCATGTTATTGATCGAGCCCAGCGTATCGGGGTGCGCGGCACCCAACACCCGTCGGCGCTTTTCCAATGCCTCGCGGTAGTATAGTTCGGCCTCATCGAGCTTCCCTTGCGCCTGCAATAATAAGCCCATGTAGTTCATGGAGGTGAGCGTGTCGGGGTGCTCATCGCCCAGTACCCGGCGGCCCCCATCGAGCGCCTCGCGAAGGTAGCGCTCGGCTTCTTCCAGTTTGCCCTGGTTCTGAAGTAAAAAGCCCAAGTTGCATATCGAAATGAGTGTGTCCTGGTGGTTATCGCCCAATTTGCGGCGGCGAATCGCCACAGCCTCCTCTTGCGGCCCGGTGGCTGCCTCGACGAGTCCCAGCGAGTATAGCGTGTCCGCCGGAGTCTGCAGCAGCCGCGCCTTCACCAGAGGCTGGGCCGTGAATTGCCCGTCAATTGCCGCCAGCGCCGGATGGAAGAAGTTTTCCTCCAGCGATTCCAGGGCGATATCGGTAAAGTCGCTTCCTGCGATGAGCTCTTCCAGCGCCGCGACACGGGCTTCCACCTTTTCCGGCGTCAGCTTGGAGCGCTCAGCGGCTGCCCGCGCCTTTTCGAGCACGTCTGCACGAAGCCTCACGCCCATGGTTCGGGCGTCTATGTCCGATAGCTGTGCTTCCTGAAATTTCGCGACCTGCTCGAGTTCGTCCGCCCGCACCTTGGCTTCGACTTCGGCCTTCTGGGCGCGTGTCCGCGCGGTCTCGGCGGCCATGCGCTGCCGGGTGGCGCTGAGGCCAAACGCGACGGACACACCTGCAGCGATAATCAACGTCGAAGTGACTACCGTGCCGGCGAGCACGACTCCGCGATTTCGGCGGACGAATTTGCGGAGTTTGTATCCCTGACTTGGGGGAGTTGCCAGGACCGGCTGGTCGGCCAAATAGCGTCCGACGTCATCCGCCAGTGCGCTGGCCGTCGCATAGCGCCGCTGGCGATCCTTTTCCAGGCACTTCATGACGATCCAATCAAGATCGCCGCGGAGCGCCTTTGTCAGCATCGAAGGTTCTGAGTGCCGACATCGTGCGATTTCCATGGCCGATGAATCACCTGCCACGAACGTAGGTGTGCGGAATCGACCCTCTGTCGACGACGCCAGCGTCGCAAGTCGAAGGCTGGGACGTTGCGGTTCCTCCTCACGGATAAGCCGCTGAATCTCTGCAAGCGGCGTGGAGCGAAGCCGGCCATGTTCGAGCGGCGTACTTCCCGCGAGCAGCTCGTACAACATTACTCCCAACGAATAAACGTCGCTTCGCGTATCGATGTCCACGCCGGACACCTCGGCTTGCTCCGGACTCATGTATTCCGGCGTGCCGATAAGTTGATGCATCTCCGTGAACAACGTCTTGTCCGTAAGTCGCCCTTCTATCGCCTTGGCGATGCCGAAGTCGATCACTTTCGGGAGAGGTGCCCCATCGGCGACGGTCACCAGGACATTCGATGGCTTGAGATCGCGATGAATGATCCCCTTTTGGTGGGCATGCTGCACCGCGTTGCATACATCGCGGAATACCTCCAGACGTTGCCGCAGCGGAAGACGCTCGCGGTCGCAATACCGGGTGGCCGGCTCTCCGCGAACCAATTCCATTACGAAATAAGGCCGGCCGGTTTCTGTTGCGCCCCCGTCCAGGACACGCGCAATGTTCGGATGGTCCATCAGGGCAAGTGCCTGCCGCTCGGCCTCAAACCGAGCGATCACCTGTTTGGTGTCCATGCCCGCCTTAATAATCTTCAGAGCTACGCGGCGATGAACAGGCTCAGTCTGCTCAGCCATGAAGACCGAGCCAAAACCTCCTTCGCCAATGAGTTGTAGAAGTTTGTAGCGGCCGATCTTTCCGCCTGGAGATTCGTTGCGGCGACTTTTCGTAGAAGTATCTGTGAACCCTGCGCCAGTAGGCGAACTCATGAAGGCTGAATCATCGAGAGTGTGAAGCAGCTCGAGCGCTTCCGCTGCAATCTCGGCGTTACCGCCGGCGGTGGATTCAATGAACGTTTTGCGCCGCGATGGGTCCAGGCGGGCCGCCTGGGCGAGCAAGTCTTTTACGCGCTCACGATCGATCGGGTTCACGTCTTTTGCTCCATGCGATCGCTGCCCTGCATGTATCTCAAAAGCCAGGCGCGTGCGTAACGCCATTCACGATCCACAGTGCTGGGCGCAAGGGTCCGTGACAGTTCCGGCGGGCTTTTTGGAGGTAGGATGGGAGGCTGTGGAGTCGGCCAAGGATGGAGGACCTGGATGGATGGGGGTGGCTTTATGGAGGAAGCGGATCATGGCGGCACGGACGACACGTCAGGAAGCTCGGGCGCGGATTCTCGCGACGTTTCAGGCGCAGTTGGATCGAATGATTCCGGAGGACGAGAGCGTTCCGCTCCAAGGGGCGACGTTCGCCGATTTCGAGGATCAAGCGGAGGCTTTGGCGCAGACGGCCTTGCCGGTGGTTCTGGAGGAGCGTTCGGCCTTGGAATCCAACGCTCAGGTGGAGGCCGCGGGGCGCTGTCCGCGCTGTGGTTGCGCGGAAGCGTATTTGGAGAAAGAGGTGACGCAGCCGGAGGTGCGGTCGCCCCATGGGGTGGTGGTTCTCACCAAGCAGCACGCGCGCTGCCGCTCCTGTGGCGGTTCTTTTTCCCCCTCAGGTTCGTGACTGGGGGTTGCCGGCGGAAGTTCCGCTGACGCCGCGGGCGGCGCGGCGCATCGCGCGGGAAGGGACGTTGCACTCCTTCGACCAAGCCGCGCTGGCGCTGAATGAGGATTGGGGCACGCATCTGGACGGGAAGCAGATGCAGCGCTGGTCGGAGGCGATCGGTCGCATGGTGGTGAGGGAACGAGAACAGGAAGTGCAGGCGTTCGAACAGGGCCGCCGACCGCCATCACCGGCCAACGCCCCGGCGCTCTTGGTGATCGGCATGGACGGCGGTCGGGTGCAAACCCGCGAAAAACAAGGGGAAAACGGGAGTCGCTGGCGTGAGGACAAGGTGAGCGCGATTACCTCGTATCTGCCCGGCGATGGCACGCCGGACCATCCGCCGACGCCGCTGGTGACCACGTATGTGGCCACGATGGAGAAGACCGAGGCGTTTGGGAAGTTGGTGCATGTGGAGGCGGAACGGCGTGGGATGCGCCAAGCCGCCACGGTGTTGGTGATGGGCGACGGGGGGAACTGGATTGATCCGCTGAGCGCGCGGGAACGTCTGCACGATCGACGGATCGTGGACTACTACCATGCCGCGGAACACTTGTTCGAGGCGGCGCGTGCGGCGCTGGGGAAGGACACCCCTGAGTCGTGGGCGTTGGCTGGGCAACTGAAGGACGCGTTGTGGGATGGACAGTTGAACGAGGTGATTGCGATCTTGAAGACGCATGCGGAGCGACTCGGCGCGCCGCAGGTGGGTGATGGACCGGATCATCCGCGCCGCGTGCTGGCCACCAACGTCGGCTACTTCGAGGCGCATCGCTACCACATGGACTATCCCACGTTCCGGCGGAAGGGTTGGCCGATCGGATCAGGCGTCACGGAATCGGCCGTCAAACAGTTCAACAAACGCGTGAAGGGTAGCGAACAGTTCTGGAGTCTGTCGGGCGTCGAGTCGATCCTGTCGCTTCGCGCTCTATGGCTCTCGCAGGACGGTCGGTGGGAACGGTATTGGAACACCCGACCGGCCTATTCCAAGGCCGCCTAAACTGTCACGGACCCTGGGCGCAACGTTGAGTGCCGCGGCGGTCTCGTCGATCGAAAGTCCGGTGTAGAATCGCAAATGGATCACGCTCGCTGCACGTGGGTCCTCTTTCCGAAGCGCTTCAATGGCGGCGTCAATTGCCAAGGCATCGCCCAGGGTCTCTTCATGCGCAAGGTCCGCGACGTTGGCGATTTCTCGCTTGCGGGTGCCGCCGCGTTTCTTGGCTCCGACGCGCCTTGCATGCTCAATCAGGATTCGGCGCATGGCTTCCGCGGCCGCTCCGTAAAAATGGGCACGGCAGTCCCATCCCACGTTGCTGCTACCAACCAGGCGCATATACGCCTCGTGAACCAACGCGGTGGCCTGAAGCGTGTGCTCAGTACGTTCGCAGGCCATGTGCCGTTCGGCCATGTCGCGGAGTGAGCGATAGACCAACGGAAGGAGATCGCGGGCCGCGCCTGCCCTGCCTGCGGCCGCGTCCGTAAGCAAACGCGTAACCGCGCCGGACACTTCGCCTTCTCCGGCTGGTTTTGTTTCCTGGCCCGTCATCCTGTTCATCCATAGGTCAAATGCGTCAAGACCAGTCATGCAGCGTCATGACGAATTGAAAGAGCGCATCGTGGCCGCCCTTGGTCCGTCCATACGATTCCTTTCACGGATTCTAATCGTTTTTTTCGTTTTGTGACGCCCGGCATCGTCCGAGTACGCATTTGGAGGTGTCGGGAAGGCCCGATCAGGGGCCCTTAACCATGAAACGCACCGTCATCGGGATCGTGTTTGATCGTTGATGCGATGCACTTGAAAGGCGGTCATACCATGAAAAACACACTCGTTGGGACGTTGGCTGTCGCCAACATTGCCTTGTTTACCGCATTATTTACGAAAGTGGCCCTCGCTCAGAGTACTGCCATAAGCCACCAGGGGCGGTTGGAGGAGGTGAGGGTGTCGGCCAAAGGCACGCCAACGAATGTGGCGGCCGCCAGCTCCGCGAAGCTTTTCGTCAGCAAAACCGCGCACGTCAATGGGCAGGATGTCTGCGGTGTGATTCGTATGACCAATATCGGATGGGGTCCGGCCATCATCGTCGGCATAGCGGATTCGTTGGAGGTGCGTTTTTACAGCAATATCCCACCTTCTCCGCTTCCGGTCGGATCGAGTCCGAATTGGTTTCGAGTTGCGACTATTCCCATCCAGTCGCCCGGAACCATCGCACCATTTGCGACGGCTTCCATCAACTATTGCTTCTCGCTTTGCCAGGCCGCAGATCACCCCGGCGCAAACTCCATGCGTAACGCCATCAGTGTCAGCGTCGCGAATCCTCCCGGAAATCCTCGAACTGTTGTAGCTCTATCGAACAGCTTCCCGCCACCCGTGCTCGACTGCCAGGCCTGCTGCCTGACGAATGGGTCATGTGTCGATGCCGTATCGGCACGATGCATAACGGCCGGCGGTCTGCCGCGAGGAACGGGCACCGATTGCGCCTCGACGGAATGTACACAAGCCTGCTGTCTCCGCAGTGGTTCATGTCAGAACAAGACGCTGAACGCTTGTGAGGCAGATGATGGTGAGGTCCTAGGACTCGGGACCGACTGCGCCACGACTACCATCACTTGCCGCGGTGCATGTTGTATTCCGCTCGGATGTATTGATGGACTCACCGCGGGCGATTGCGAGTTTTACGCACCAGGACCGGGCACTTACCTAGGAAACGACACGGCCTGCGAGACAGAGTTCGACGCGTGTCCTACCGGAGCCTGTTGCTCGGATGGGACCTGCATAGAGACCTATCCTTTGGGTGGGGACGAACTCCATCTTGACCAGTCCGGTTGCGAAGGGGCGCTCGTAGGCGGCCACTATCTCGGGGACGGCGAGACCTGCGGCACCACCACCTGTCGCGGTGCATGTTGTATTCCGCTCGGATGTATTGATGGACTCACCGCGGGCGATTGCGAGTTTTACGCACCAGGACCGGGCACTTACCTGGGCAACGACACGGCCTGCGAGACAGAGTTCGACGCGTGTCCTACCGGAGCCTGTTGCTCGGATGGGACCTGCATAGAGACCTATCCTTTGGGTGGGGACGAACTCCATCTTGACCAGTCCGGTTGCGAAGGGGCGCTCGTAGGCGGCCACTATCTCGGGGACGGCGAGACCTGCACTCCCACCAGTTGCAACGAGGCGTGCTGCTTCAGCGATGGCGGATGCGACGACCTACTTCCAGGAGACTGCACGGGTAACCCGCAGGGCCCGGGAACCGCGTGCTCAGATCTGTTCATATGTCAGGTCTCTGCCCCTTGATGGGCCGCGATAGTGGTAGGGAAGGCTCTGCTGTCGTCCATTCACGTTGGTTTTCGGCGGGCGAAGCACGCCCTATGGGTAACCTTGAAAGGAAATCGAATATGAAACGTACATTGTTTAGCAAATTGGCATACACAACTTCGTTGTTAACCGTATCGTTTGCAGGCAGGGCATTTGGGCAAGACACGACTTTTACCTACCAGGGGCGGCTTGAAGCCGCCAACGTTCCGGCCAACTTCGACCACGGATTCCTGGTCCGGCTGTTTGATGCGGAGGGCGGCGGAAATCAAATTGGCTCGACCGTCTGCAAGGAATTTGTAGAAGTGGTCAATGGGCTTTTCACGCTGGAGCTCGATTTTGGATCGGCTGTCGGCTCTGAGTCACCGCGATTTCTCGATATTCAAGTCAAGGAAAACGGCAACTGCAGCGACACCAGCGGCTACACACAGCTCCTGCCGCGCCAACGGCTCACGGCCACGCCCAGGGCAGTGCATGCCCTCGGATGCGTGGAGGCCGAGTCGGCCAGCTTTGCCACCCTGGCTACTGCCGCCCGCAGACTCGATGCCCCTGATGGATCGCCCACCAATGCCGTGTTCGTGGACAACGCCGGAAAGGTCGGCATCGGCACGACCGCACCGACCCACACCGTGCACATCGCCGCTGCCGAGCCCACGCTGACTCTCCAGGATAAGGACTCCACCACGCAGCAGGCCGGCTACATCAGCTACCGCGACTCCGGCAACGTCGAACGGGCCTGGGTCGGCTACGGCACGGCCGGCAGCCCGCATTTCTCTATCGTCAACGCTCGCACCGGAGGGAACATTGAGCTGACGCCTTTCGGAGGGGGCAAAGTCACCATAGGTTCTCATTTCGCCACTGCGGGTGATGAGAACCTGCGCATCATTCGCGGGACCGTAAACGCAAATGGAACGCTCAATCGCGGCTTAGGATTCACGGTTGCAAAAGCAGGAACGGGAGACTACCTGATTACTTTTGTGCCGCCGTTTTCTGACGCCCCAAGCATGACCGCAAGTTGGGAGTTTTCGCTCAATACCAGCCCCCTGGTCGTATCGGTTGACAATGTGACCGTAAGTACGGCCCGCGTCGTAAGTCAATTCGATCTTGATAGCTTTTTTGATCAACCGTTTCATTTCATCGCCATTGGCCCGCGTTGATTTCGTGCAATTTCATTTGTGAAGGAGTCAAACCTATGAAGTATTCAAATTCACATCTGGCAGCCATCATCGCGGCAATGGCTATTGTCTCCATCGCCGGCGAACCGCTCAGCATACCCTGGTACACCATCGACGGCGGCGGCGCGACGCGCAGCACGGGCGACGACTTCGTCCTGTCCGGCACGATCGGTCAGCCCGACGCCGGAGTCATGGAGGGCGGCGATTTCAAACTTACCGGCGGCTTCTGGTTCGAAACTCCGCCCGGCGACTGCAACGCCAACGGAATCGCCGATCTGGGTGACCACGAAGAATTTGTGGATTGCATGACCACCCCCGCCGACATTGGCCCCAGCCCCGGATGCGAATGTTATGACGTTGACGGAAATGAGAAGATTGATCTCGCCGATTTCGCACAAAATCAAGTGAGCTTCATTGGCAATTGAAAGCGTACAAGTAGTCGTTGTTAGCGAAAAAGGAAAACGGACATGAAAAACCGAAATACCGAAAACTCGTCTATGGGATTAGCGTGGTCGTTTGCCTGGGCAGTGATGCTGATTGGCTCATCGGTAGAGGCCGGTGGGGGAGCGAACGGCGACGCCTGCTGCCTGCCGAACGGCAGCTGCGCCGTGATGACGCAGACTTCATGCCTCCTCTCCGGCGGAACATATCTTCCAAATCAGCCCAACTGCACGGCGGGTGTCTGCAATGGCGCCTGCTGTCTGCCCAATTTCACCTGCACAGTGACCAACCGGGGCACTTGCACCGCATCGAGCGGGGTGTTCCGCGGTGTAGGAACGCCCTGCCAATCGAACACCTGTTTCGGGGCATGCTGCTTTCCTGACGGGCAGTGCCAGACGTCCATCGAACCGGGCGTGTGCATCAGCGCGAACGGTGAATTTCGCGGGGCGGGGAGTACCTGCGCCCAGCCTTGCGGCGGCGCGTGCTGCATGATCAACGGGCAATGCCGATTGTCGAGCGCATCGACCTGCGACAGTCCGAAGATATTCCATGGACTAAACACTTCATGCGCCAATGTCGATTGCGCCGGCGCCTGCTGCCTACCCAATGGCAACTGCGGGCTGAGCGGCGAGGTCGGTTGCGTGGAAACCCTGGGTGGAGAATTCCTGGGGCTCAATGTGGACTGTGCAGGAACAGAATGCGCGGGGGCGTGCTGTCTGCCTGACAAGGGCTGTGTCGAGACAGGTTCCGGGAATTGCGGCCAGATGGACGGGGCGTTCCAGGGACGCGAAACCGTCTGCGGAGATGACTGCCCGATAAGAATGCCCACGGCCTTCACCTATCAAGGCCAGCTCACGCAGGGCGGCGTCCCCCTGAACGACTTCATCGACGCCCGCTTCTCTTTGTGGCTCAGTCCCGACGGAGTCGATCCGGCCAATCAGATCGGCAGCACGTTGCAGGTGGATTCGATCGAAGTTGTAAATGGTCTGTTTCAGACAGAGATCGACTTCGGTCAGGACGCGTTCAACGGAAATGCCCGCTGGCTGCAGATCGAACTTCGCGACTCGGGTTCGCCCGATCCATTCACGGTTCTCCTCCCACGCGTGTCCCTGAACCCCGCACCCTACGCATTGCAGACCCGGGGGATTGTTGTCCGCGACAACGGCAAGGTCGGGATCGGAACGAAAGAGCCCAATGCGGGCCTGCACATCAAGAAAGAAGCTGTTTCGCCGGGCGGCACACTAGCCCTGGAGGGGGATACGCACGCCTACCTGTCGTTCTTTCCCGATGGCGTGGCGGTCGGGAGAAAGGGCTATTTCGGCTTCGCGACGCCAACGACCGGCGACATTACCATCGGAAATGAAGTAACTAACGGGCGTATCAAATTCGCCACCTCCAGCGGCACGGTCCTCGCAACCGGCGGCGAAGAAAACCTGCGAATTATTCGGGGGATCGTCAGCGGTAATGGCAGCATTCTCGGTGGGCTTGGTTATACAGTCACGCGAACCGGCGTTGGTCGCTATGTTGTTTCATTTGACACGCCGTTTACGGGCCGTCCCGCCGTGACCTCAACCTTGGAATGTGCCCTCCATTGTTTTGTGAACCTCGAGAACGTCTCCACCAGTGGCTTTAATTTCTATACGACGCACTACGTTGGCGGTAACGAGTTCAACTGGGAATACCAGGATCTTGATTTCCATTTTATCGCCATCGGCACGCGCTGATTTGAAAACTCAGTTGTATGAAGGAGAGGTTTATGGATATTCGATCCCAAGCTGATGTGTTTGCGTCGAATGTGCGGCAGTGCGTCGGCCAACATCGGAAGCTACCCGTCCTGTTACGCCAAATCGTTGTCGCCGCCATTTTTGTTGCCCCATGTAGCGCCCTCGCCCAAAGCGGAGGATGGTACGAACTCACCAAGAGCACCATTAACGGCAGCGGGGCAACTGGAACTGGCGGGGACTACCAAGTCGCCGGAACCGTTGGCCAGCACAGCGCAGCCGACCTGGCCGGGGGAACTTATTCTCTCAAGGGAGGGTTCTGGTCGCCCGCGGTCGCGACGCCACAGTCGCCCACCGCAGATCCCAGCGGTCTTGCGAAGACGCGGTTCATCTCGTTTTCCATTCCACAAGCGCCCGGAGGGGCCCAGACGGCTTTGCGAGTCCGCCTGGTTTCGCTTCACCACGTTGTGCCGCCATACACCGGTGGGCCGTCTATCCCGTTCACGAGTATGGAGGGACAGGTTCGTTGGGTCGGACCGCCGGTTCAATTTGGCGAATCAACCTCGAATCCGACTCCGTTTTATGCATCTTCCTTGCAGTGCACGCCTCACTATCGAGATTGGAGTACCGTTGGATTGCTGCACGTGACGGGCAGTGCAATCGTGCCAAATTCGATATACGAAGTCGAGAACGTGAGCGCAGCGTGTGTCGGAATGGAAGCAAGCTGCACGGGAGTATCCGCTCGGATTTCTGTCAGTACGACGCGGTGGGCCGACGTGGAGGCACCATACAATCCGCCGAGTGCGACGGTACAGCCGGACGTGGGCGACATTTCCGCATTGGTGAATAAATTCCGCAGTGCGCCGGGAGCGCCGATCAAGGCGCGGGCATTGCTGACGGGTGAAGATGGACTCGGAAATGTCAACATCGGACCGGACCTGAGCTTTGGTCACATCGCCGCCTGCGTGGATGCATTTCGAGGCAAACCATACCCATTCACGATCGCTGCGTGTCCCTGATTTCCCTGTCCATCTCGAAATCGTCATCGGGCCTGATTTGGGCACGACAACGTCAGATGGGTTACCGCAAGTTGTTACGCCAGCACGGTGGCTTTCCGCATCCGATGGGCAATTGTCACTTCGCGAACATGGCGCTAAGCGGTACGGCCCAGCGATTGGGTCCAAAAGGCACGACACTCGTCCCTTGGTACAGTACAACTCCCGCAAGGAGTCGTTTGCCAACGGTGTCCGCAAGATCGTTGATCCCCTTGAAATCATCGCCGCTCAGCTTGACCGCGGCCTTAACCTCGATACCAACGATCCCTCCACCGCGGCGCTCCAGCACAAAATCCACTTCTCGCCCACTGGCTGTCCGGTAGTAGTAGATCGACGGCTGGGTCCGGCTCCACGTGATTTGTTTGCGCAGCTCCTGGCACACAAACGCTTCCAACGCCCGTCCCAGATTAGAAGAAGGGTCCGCGAGCTGATCCGCACTCAACCCCAACAAGTGCGACAAAAAACCTGTGTCATTGAGATAGACTTTCGGCGCTTTGATGAGTCGCTTGCGGACGTTGCCGGACCAAGCGTACAAGGGTTGATATAAATGCGTAGCCTGGAGCAGAGTCAGATACCGTCTGGTTGTCGGCAGCGAGAATCCTGCGTCGCGAGAGAGCTCGGCGGAATTGAGCAACCCTCCGGATTGCGCCGCAAGGAAGGAGAGCATCCGCGGCAGAACCGCCAGGCCTTCGATATCCGCCATGGCCCGCACGTCACGCTGGAGAATCGTGGTGATGTACGAAGAGAACCACGCGCGGCGCCGTTCTGCGTCCGATCGCTGCGTGACCTCGGGATAGCCGCCGATCACGATCCGATTGACGATTTCTTTCCGGGACAGATTCGGGGCCGCCACAGGGTCGGCTCCTCCGCGATCAAAAAGACGATCGATGAAGCCCTCGCGAACTCCGCGAAGCTCTCCCACGGAAAACGGCCAGAGGTTCAAGATTTCCATTCGACCTGCGAGTGACTCCGAAATCTTGGGGAGGAACAAAACGTTTGCGGAGCCGGTGAGCAAAAACCGGCCAGGAGTGCGTCGGCGATCGACTTCGACCTTGATAGCCCTGAATATGTCGGGCACGAGTTGTACTTCGTCGATGACCACCGGGCCTGAGGTGGCCTGGATGAACGCGTCCGGGTCGGCTGTGGCCGCCGCCAACACGCCGGCGTCATCCATCGTGAAGTAGGCAGCCTTTCGTATGCGTTCGGACAAGAACCGAACCAGCGTGCTCTTTCCGCTTTGACGAGGCCCCTGCAGCAAAACAACAGGAGTGTCGCTCAACGCGGACACGAGGGCATTTTTAACGTTTCGTTCGATCATCGCCGAACCTCTCCGACAATCATCGGATAATAGACCACCAAACGTTATTTTATCATATACGGGTTGATTATCAAGCACGATCCGACTGACGGTGGGCCTCATGCATGTGTCCATTGGCATTGGGTTCCGCGGTGGGCTGAGCCGAGTCGAGAGTCAGGACGGCGCGATCTCAGCCGATCAGACCATTAGAGGTTCGTTTTTGGTATCGGATTGACACGTTCGCCACGGGTCTCTGCACAACGATGCCGAAGCGGAACAGACCGGCGTCAAGGATGTTCACCACGCCGTCTCCGTTGAGGTCAACATCGGTTGAGTTCTTGTGAGCGTTAACCGGCGTTCCGAGCAATTGGCGAATCACTGATCGTTGTGAAGCGGTCGTCTCCCTCTGTCGATCAGCCGTGTCCGGGTGAGCCGCGTTCGCCATGCCCGACACGACGACGGCGGCGAACAAAGCGACCAACTTTGGCGGAACACGATTCATCGGTATTCACCCTATCGCGGACAATCTTCAAGGCAGATACATGGGGACAACGGAATCGACAATTCACCCGACAAGTCCATCACCGCATTGCTGACGTTAATGCGAAACAAATTGCAATGTGCATACGTCGGAATAAAAAAGAAGTCCAAGGTGTCGGAGTAAATGCCGGAGCCTTGAAACGTCGGAACGATTACGTTGTCATTCGAGTCGAGCAGCCAACAGGATCGTTCGTTGCCTTTATAAGCGTCGATGGTTTGGTCAAACAGGATTGTTAGCGTGTCGAACCCCCCAAAGTCGCCGTCCGCATAAAAGCCAATAGCTGCGGGAGGCGTCCCATCGACTTTGGCGAGTTCTCGCCCTACAGCATCGCTCACAATCATCGCGTCAGCGGCATCTACGCAGCCGTCCCCGTTCAGGTCTGCGTCAGGATCGAACGCGGGCTCACCATCGCAGAGACCGATCGAGTCATTCACCACCGCCGTATCCGTCTCGTCTACAATTCCATCACGAGTCGCGTCTCCTTAAAGAACGTGAATCCGAAAAACCGCTTGTCCACCATTATGCCCATCGCCGGAAGAAAGCGAAGCGTTTTGCGGGTTGAAGATTTCGCCGTCCAACGGTCGTCCTGACAAGTCCTCGATCAAATAGTCCAGCACCAAAGTGACTCGATCATCCCGGATCGGCGGATCGAATGCGATGGTCAGCAAATCCGAACCTGCATTGTAGGAATGCGTGAACTCCTCCACCCGGTTGTCGCCGATCCCACGACTCACCAGCCACACGATGATCGCCTCGCGGGGGACGATCACCGGCTCGGAGATTCCCACCTCGACATGCGTGAGTCCGACATCATCGACTATCCACTCCCCTGGCGTCGGCCAGAAGCGAACAATCCGGGGCGGCCCCACTCCGAACCCGAACCGCCTCTGAAACGCGGCCACATCGTGCAGGTCGATCCGCTCATCTGAATTGAAATCACCCGTCACACACGACGGATCAATGGCTCCGGCATTCGGTCCCTCGACACAACCCACAAAAGACGCTGCATCGGGTAGGCTGACTTCGTCGTCGTTATTGAGATCACCAGGCAGGGCCGACGCGAGAGAGGCGGCGCCCAGCGTTATGGCAAGAAGCCAACCCAAGATGCGACAAGCGAACAGGCGAGATATGGAAGAGACGGCGTTGTCTGCAAAGAGTGCGTGCCGAGGGTTTCCACAACGTGGCTTCATTCCCCGATCCTCTGCTGTGCGCTAAATGTGCCGGCACCCGATCCATCCGCCAAATCCAGGTGATCTACATCATAGGTTTTCGCCGTTAATTTGCAAGATTGCTGTTATCAATACTCACGTCTATTTGGCGCGTCGGCGATGCACCCAAATAGCCCTCCGGAATCCCCCTGGGAGTGAGTAAACGGACGCGGCAATCATTAACCGACAGGAACACTTGAGGAGCTCTCGCGCTTCGGCAGCCGCCCAGCTCGAATGGCTGGCATTCAAAAAGCAGCGCTGCGGTGCATTCGTATCCGTGGCTCAATACTCGAATAGGTGAGTTCATCTTGGAGCTAGGCTGGACTGGCGGTCCCCCAACGGGGATTGACTGACGCACCCCCGCGTCGCACAACGCCGTAGGCAATCAGGCAGACAACGATCAAGATCGCACACATGCTGATGCTCGCCGTCCAAGCCCTCGAACTGACGTTCATCGGTGTCGTGTTCAGAACCGTGGCAACAAAAATCGCGACCACGATGGCCAGCAGTCCATAACGAACCATAACCCACACGGAGACGACTACCCCGCCGAGCCCCATCGCCAACCACGCGGTATACATATGCGCCCCTCGCGGAACGACAATAGGAGCCAGAAGGAGCGCACAAACAACGGCCGCCCATGCTGGGTGGCGAATCCAGGTGTGGACAACAACCAGAAGCAGCAAAAAAAGAAGGCCATAGATGAGCGCTTGCTCCGCACACCCGAAGTAGCTTGCCAGCGCCGAAGCGAACCCGTGCAGCTTTTCGGCAATTCGCTCGCCGCCGAACATAGGTCGTAAGTTCAGACCACATGCGTTTACGATTGCTCTCTCCGCGGCAGCCACGAAGGCCCACCAACAACCGACGCACACGCCGACCAAGGAATGAAATCGGACATCGGGATCGCCGAACCGGCGCAGCAGCAAACGGTTCCACGTGACAAGCAGATGCGGCCAAAGGCGTCGAGCGTACGCATCGACCGCCAGATAAAATACGCCGAGAAGACCCGCAATTCCGACCGCGCGCACGACGGCCATACAGAGTCGCGAAAGACCGTCATAGAAAGTCGCCGAGCTTCCCAGTCGAAGAGCGGCAGCAATAATCTCCACCAGCACGACCACGACGGCAAGCCGGACGGCGCCGTGGTAGTCAACCCTGGCGGCCCGGAGCTTCAAGATTCCGAAGGGAACCGCGACGGCCAGAAGCAATAGGAAGAGTGCTCGTTGCGCGGTGATCACGACGCCTCGCAGCGACGTGACGGCGGCCGTTTCACCTGCCGCGCCAAGCGGTTGTTCATTGGGTCGCGTTCCGGCGGCGAAGAACGCGGGACCACGGCGCGACGCACAGCCCACGAGAACGGACGCTGGATGATTGGGCTCCGCGTTTTGGGAAAGGTCTGAGAACGTACAAGCTTGGACATCGGTCGCAGGTCGCTCGTTCTTACCCAGAGCATCAACGCGATCGGCCTCAATCCCGGCGGCGTGTATCAGCCCCTTCCAGACTCTGTTCACTTGATCGACATCCACGGTGTTCGATTCCCTCCCCGCAGTGCCGGGAGCGATTCCGAGCAGAATCAGGCGACCCGCTTTGTCGAATAGGACCGCCCGCGAATCTGCTCCTGCAAGTGGCGGGTCCCAAGGAACTACGTACCCGGCGCGCCAAAACACATTCTCCAGGGTGGCAGAGACGAGGGGGCAATCGCTCTGGCGGTAAAAGAAGCACGGCTCAGCGGGCGTAGTCGGAACAACGCTGATCGCGATGTCCTCACCAGCAAACGCACGTGTCATCGGCTGCCAGGCATCTTCGGTCGCACAATAGCCGAAGGCCTCATGAGCATCTGGAATGGCGAGACCCACCGTTTCAAGGACGCGGCGAGCGCGTTCCACAAGCGCGGCCGGAGGGCTCGTCCCCAAGTCGTCCCATTGGATCGGATAAACAGACCGGAGAATCACGAGCGAAGTCAGAAACAGCATACCGGCGACAATCAACCACATTAGGTTCTTGAGACCGCCTCTTCTCGCAGGGGCTGCGGCGATGAGGTCCGGCGAAGGAGTCACGTCCGACGCCAGAGCCACACGCAACACATCCGTTCCCGGAAGCGCAGCCGCGACGTGGAGGGCTGACCGTGGCCGTTGTTCGGGGTTCTTCTCGAGACACCTGTTCACGACCTCTTCGATCCCTTCCGGCAGATCCTTGACGATCTCGGACAAGGGGCGGGGCGTGGCGTTTTCGTGAAGTTGAAGGTACTCGGCGAGGGAGCTTGCCTGGAAAGCCGGGCACCCCGAGAACAACTCGTACAAGACAAGTCCTAACGCGTACAGGTCACTTTGCAAGGTGACGTCTCGACCGGTGATTTGTTCCGGTGCCATGTAGGCGGGCGTACCAGCGCGAATTTCTCCCGTGGCGATGTGACCCGAAAGCCCCGCGATGCCGAAATCGGTGATTCGCGCGTTGCCCTCGCCGTCAAGCATGATGTTGGCCGGCTTCAGATCGCGATGGAGAACGCCGGCGCGGTGCGCAGCGGCCAATCCGGCACAAACCTGTCTCGCAATATCCACCGCCTTCTCGCCTAAGAGTCGGCCAATACGCCGCAAGAGCCTGGCCAGATCCTCCCCGGGCACAAACTCCATGGTGATGAAGTGCTCCCCATCTGCTTCTCCGATATCATGAACGCGACAAACATTGGCGTGCGTTACGGTTCGTGCGAGTCGTGCCTCATTGTGGAAACGGGCAAGCCATGCGGGATTCGTTGCAACCGCCGGGGGAAGGAACTTGAGGGCCACGGCTTGGCTGAGCGTTAAGTCATCGGCCCGGTACACGATCCCCATCCCGCCGGCACCCAATCGTGACACGATCCGGTAGCGGCCCGCGATCATCGTCCCAGGCGGTCGCTCTTGTGTCGCGTCGTCGATCGGATTCCAGCTCGGGATGGATTGGAGGGGCGTTGCCTGCGTCTCCTCGGAGTTTCGCCTATCGAGATCCACGACCGCGGCGACGCGCCGCCATCCGTCGGTTGGCGGCGCTGGAGGAGGGGCTTGTCTGGACGATTCCGCGGTTTGCTGGGCCAGGAGCGCTTCAACTTCAGGACGAAGGGATGGATCATCGGCGCATGCGTTTTCCAGCCAGGGACCGCGCTCGCCCGTCGGTATTTCGATGGCCGCGAGGAACAGTTGCTTGACGCGCGCGTGGCGGTCCGTGGTCATCGTTCAGCCGTTCCCGAAAGACGGTTCTTCAACCAAGCTTTGGCGTGGGTCCATTCGCCTTCGACTTTACGTTTTGAAACGCCTTGCATCTGTGCCACCTCGTCGACGGTCAGGCCGCCAAAGAAACGCAACTCGACGATGCAGGCCTGCTGAGGATCCAGTGCCGCTAGCTCGTTGAGGGCGTCACTCATGTCCATGAAATTGATCTGGCCGGCGCTGTGCCCGAGAAGGTCGTCTTGCAGTTGCAGGCGTTGCCAATCGCGACCGCGCTTGGCTCGTCCTCTGGTTCGCGCGTAGTCGATAAGAACGCGCCGCATCATGGCCGCGCCGACTGCAAAAAAATGAGTCTTACCCTGCCAGTTCACGCGCGACTGGTCTACAAGGCGTAAGTAGGCTTCGTGGACCAACGCGGTAGGCTGAAGTGTGTGACCTTTACGCTCACCCTTCAAGAAACGATCGGCGAGGGAATGCAGTTCTTCATAAACTAGGGGCATGAGCTGCTTGGCCAGCATGTTCGCGTCGACTTCGCCGACCTGCGAGAGAAGTTCGGTCACATTTCCTGACGGTTTGCTCATGAACTCGACCGAAGACCGACGCGGAACCGCACCGAAGTCACGCCTGACGCACCGGCTACGGATGATGGGCTGCCTAATGATTACGCGAACGCACGAATCCAGCTCGGTCAGAGTGGATGATACGGGGGATGTGCTCTTGTACGCAACGGAGCGGTGCCGCTCCCGGACGCCGCTTAGGTCCTGACGCGTCAGAAATGAAAAGTGAGGCGTGTGACCGCCTGGCCCCGCACAAGCGACGCGGTCGCGGACGAAGTGGTTGCGGAGTTTGGCGAGCGGTGTCGCGTTATTCTCTGGGTGGACCTGAAAAATGTTGGAGACGAGCAATGTTGCACGCAGAAGACACGATAGAGCGTTGGTTGGAGATGGAGCGGGCAGAGCATGAATACCGCCGCTGGGCCGCGTTCTTCTATCCGCTTATAGACAGGCCGGAGCAGGCCCAATTGCTATATGAGGTTGGCTTGAGTGTGGTTCGTCGTCAGATTCAAGCGGGAGCCGAGGCGCGAACGGCAGTTGAACGGATTCTGCGCCCGTCGCTCGACCGGTAGCGTTGTCGCTTCCACGTTGCCGATCGCGGCGCGGAAGAGCGATGAGCCGTTTCTGACAAAGCGAGTTGCCTGCTCATTTCCGCATCGATTCCTTCTTTTCCGTCCAACACCTCCCTCGTGAGCGCCGGCAGTGGCCCTGTTGCCTCAAACGACCATACAAATCGTCGTGTTTTCGCGGTTGTCGAGGACAAAGGTGCCGTAACGGACTGTGAATTGAATGCTGATCCAAGGACCGCAGACGCTCGGATTCTTAGTATAGCACCCCACCGGAGGTGTGCAGAAAACGTCGAGGACCGCACCATTGATGCGTCAGTCTCAGATTCTCGGTCCATTTTTTCTTGCGGACTCCATCTGAACCTATCGCGTTTCCCTTATGCCGGGCAGCCCATACGTCGGCTGAGATGGTGCCAAGTGAAATTGCCTGGCATGTCGCCAGGCACGCCGAACCAGTACGACATGCGGTACCCGGACATGGAGAATCACGATGAATTCAGTGAAACGAGTCTTGGCCTTTCTGGGCGGCGGGCTTTGCCTGCTGGCCGGTGGCTGCCCGCTCACCACCCTGTTGGGCGGGTAAGGAAGCCCGGTAGGGTGCGGCGGCACTTGCGCAAAGGAGGGCGCAGGTGCCGCTTCCGTCAACGCTGGACGACGAGATCATTGTCCGCCGCCCAATATCGGGGGTGCCCCCGACCGTCATTCAGCAGTTTCTCAGTTTTGGTAAGGGCGGGCCATTTACTGGACTTGCAAAGGAGAATCAAGATGTTTGCTTCGATGTTTGCGACGATCCGTGAAACCCTTATGGGTTTGTTCACGCAGCAAATTGTTGACGTGATCAGCAGCCTCTTCGGTGGGCTGCACGGGTAGTTGGGGGATTGCAGTGCGCGGTGGGGACCGCGAGGGAGCGCTCAGTTGGAACGCGCATGGTGGAAGGCGCGCGGTTTCAGTTGGGCGCTCCCGTCTTGCGTGCTTTATTATTGGATCGTAGCTTTGCCATTAATGGTCCTAACTATACAATGTCCCGTCTCTCGCGCAAGAGCGGCGATGGGGTACGAGAACGACCCCGATTGAGGTCCGCTCGCCGACGGCGTCAAAGGTGAGGTCGATCCGCCCGCGGTCGGACCAGCGACAAAAGAGGATGAAGCCATGTTTTGCAAACCGATCGGCCTACTCGCCCTGTTTACGCTTCCATGAGCGTGTCCGTGTCAAGGGCGGGATGTTCATTCGGATGATGTCCAAGCTTCCATTCGTACTCACCCTTGAGAAGCCCATAGGCCGATCCCGTCGGGGGCACATGAGACTCGTTCGAGGTAGGCCCATTCTTGGGGGACGGTCTTTCCAGACCAAGCGTAATGCCCGGGCTCTACCCAAACATCATCCCATCCACTTGACCCAGCCACTCCTCGACTCGCCGACGAGTCGATCCTTGTCTATTCTTTCTCCATCCAACGGTTGCGAGCCGAGGCCAAGGCAGCTGGCGATGCGCCCATGCTGGGGCATTGTGTGAACCACGTGAGTCGATAGAATTGCGGTGGGTCGCGACACGCTAGCCGCCGATGATCCGACCCATAGTGTGATACGGGCACGATGGGGTGCGGTTTACCACCTACGGAACAACTTTCATGAAAACTCTAAACTCGTGGTCAGTAGTTCTTGTCTTGGCGACGCTTTTCTGCGCGGGTGCCGGATTCGCGCAAGCACCGAATTCCGGCCCAAGGGACGGAGCGTCAGCCGCACCGCCCGAAAAATCGGGCGCCTCCGAGAAACCGGCCTTCAAGCAAGAGGAGCTGGAGCAAATGTTGGCGCCGATTGCGCTATACCCCGATTCTCTGATTGCTCAGATTTTCATGGCCTCGACGTATCCGCTTGAAGTGGTCGAGGCCGAACGTTGGGTCAAGAAAAATAAAGACCTAAAGGGGAATTCGCTCACGGCGGCGCTGGAGAAGGAGGATTGGGATCCCAGCGTCAAGTCTCTGGTGAACTTTCCCCAGGTCTTGACCATGATGAGTGAGCAGCTTGAATGGACGCGGAACCTGGGCGATGCATTCATCGCGCAGCAAAAGCAGGTGATGGATACGGTGCAGAAGCTCCGCGCCAAGGCCAAGAGCGCGGGTAACCTGGAAACGAGCAAGGAACAGACAATCATTGTCAAGGAAGAAGCAAAAACCCAGGTGATCGTGATTGAATCGCCCTCCCCGCAGGTCATCTACGTACCCACGTATAATCCGACCGTGGTGTACGGCACCTGGGCGTACCCCGCCTACCCGCCCCGTGTGTATTACCCGCCGGGCTACGTGGCCGGAGTGGCCGCGGTTTCGTTCGGTGTAGGCGTGGCGTGCGGCGCGAGCTGGGGCTACGCCTGGGGCGGGTGCAATTGGGGACACGGCGACGTCGATATTGACGTGAACCGAAACGTCTTTGCCAACAACAATATCAATCGCTCGCAGTACAATACGAATATTCAGAACACGAACATCAACAATCGAAACACCAACATCAATAATCAGAACGCCAACATCAGCAATCGAAACGCTCAGGGCGGCGGCAACAGTTGGCAGCATGATCCCGCCCACCGCAAAGGGGCGTCCTACCGAGACGCAGGCACTTCTCAGAAATTCGGCGGCAATCAGTCGACGCAAACCGCACAGGCCCGCGACTCGTATCGCGGCCGGGCTGAAACCGGGCGGCAGGACCTCGCTCAAGGCGGAGCGGACCAGTTCAAGGGCGGCCAAACCCCTTCGCGCGGCGGACAAGATCGAGCCGCAAACCGGCCGGAGGCAAAGGCGAGCGGAACGGCCAGTCGAGAGAACCGCGCAGGTTCCGGCGCTCAAACCCGTGGTGGATCAACTGCGCAAAATCGGGGCGGGTCGGGCGGAGGTGGCGCATTCGGAGACGTGGATCGCGGCCGCAGCGCGACGCAGACCCAAAGCAATCGAGGCCAGTCGAGCCGCGCGAGTTCAAATCGATCGGGCGGCGGATCAAGTTCCGGCGGCGCTCGTAGCGGTGGCGGTGGAGGTGGTTCGCGTGGCGGAGGTGGTGGTGGCGGTCGCCGTCGCTAATGCTGGTGAATCGATTCCGACCGAGCCGTTCGGCAAAAACGCATTTCCAGAAAATCGAGAGTGGAGCATAATTAGATGAACATTGTCAGGGCAGTACGAAAGTCAACTCTTTTGGCCGGCCGCGATTGGTCCGCGTTGGCGGCCCTTACTCTGCTTTGGGTATGCGCATCAGGATGCACCGCCACCCGGCAGAGTAAGTTTCCCTCTCCCGATGAAGCCACTCAGGTTCTGGTCGCCTCGTTGCGCCCCATGGATTCCGTGCGGCTCAGAGAAGTTCTCGGCCCGGAGGGTGACGAGATCATTTCTTCAGGGGACGAAGTCGCTGACCGGGAAGGCATCGAGAGGTTTCTCAAGGCCTATGACGAAAAGCATGAACTCGTTGCCGAACCCGACGGCCGAGTGACCCTTGAAGTGGGTCAGGATGGTTGGCCCATGCCGATCCCCCTGGTGCAGAAGCGGGGAGCCTGGCGATTCGATACGCGATCCGGCAAGGATGAAATTCTCAACCGCCGCATCGGCCGCAACGAATTGGCCACCATTCAGGTGTGTATGGCGATCGTCGATGCTCAGCGGGAATACGCCACGCTGGACTCCGACGGCGATGGTTTGCGCGCGTACGCCCAGAAGTTCCTGAGCGATGCGGGCGGGAAGAACGGACTCTTTTGGAAAACTGGCGAAAACGAGCCGCCCAGCCCTCTGGGGCCTCTGGTCGCGACCGCCAGCGAAGAGGGTTACAGTTCCGTCCGAACTGAAGCAGGCGAATCTCAGGCGTACCACGGCTACTACTATCGTATGCTCACGTCCCAGGGTTCGAACGCAGCCGGTGGCCAACGAGATTACATTTTGAACGGCAATATGACCGAGGGCTTTGCCGCCGTCGCGTGGCCGGCCGAGTACGGCAACTCCGGAGTGATGACCTTCCTCGTCAATCATAACGGCGTCGTGTTCCAGCGGGACCTGGGCCGCAAAACGGACCGCACCGCCAAAGCGATGCGCGCATTCGATCCCGACGAAAGTTGGGAGGTCGTGGTTGAGTAGCAATTGGTTGTCGTGCAGGCGGCGCCCGGAAGCTAACGCGAGTCTTATTGGCTCTCGGCAAACCCGGATTCTTAACGTAGTGGGTCTGCCGGCAAGAGACCATTAATGTTTTGAAGGAACTGTACAGGAAAGGAACCATTGAATGACTCAATTCAAGTTTCGATTTGTGGAACGCCTCTTTTTGCACAAGCATCGTCACGTCGCATTCTGCTGGTTCGTGTCCATGGCAGCGCCGTGCGCGCTGTTAGGCTGCGCGTCCACGCCGGCGCAGACTCGAACCGGCTTTATCAGCGATTATGGCCGTCTGCAGAAGGCCGAGTCCGGTGCGATGCGCTACCTCTCGCCGGAGCTGCGCGAATACAAGCGATACATGGTCAATCCGGTGGAATTGCGCATCCAGCGGGATGTTCTGGATCCGAATGAACGAGCCGAAGTCGCGACCTACATGCGCGATGCGCTGACTCGAATCTTGAAGGCTCAGGGTTTCGATCTCACCAGCCAGCCAGGCGTCGGAGTCGCAACGGTTCGGGTGGCCATTACGGATATTCAACTATCGAAGTGGTATCTCAACCTTCACCCGGCCAGTAAGGCGACAGGGGCCGGCTCCGGCGGCGCGTCCATGGAGGCCGAAGTGATCGACTCGGTGACCGGCAAGCAGCTGGCTGCCGTGGTCCAGGCCGGACACGGCAACCAGTTTGAGCTGGACACGTTCTCGAAGCTCGATGACGTCAAGGACGTCATTGACAAATGGGCGGACGCCGCCGCCGCGAGACTTAAAGAAATGCGTGAAGCGCGATGATTTCATGATTGGTTGCACGGCGCAATCCATGAGGCTTTTTGCGCGCACTCCATTTCACACGGAGTTCTCATCGAAACGGAACAAATGAAAAAATCCCCACGTCTTCAGCGCGTTGTGCTGGCGTTTGCTTTCGCCACGACGGGACAGTTCGTCATGGCCGCCCTGTTGTCCGACACGAAGTGGGTCGATTCGGCGCAAGCCCCTCCTCCCGAAAAAAAGGATTGCTGCAGCAAGGTCCCGTCGCGCGCAGCGGTCCTTTTCGCGCAGGCAGCGGCCGTTTCCTCGCAATCTGCCGTAGGTAGTAACAAGGCCGGTGACACAAATGACAGATCTTTGCCCACTGCGGACCGACTGTCGAAACCCGGACCGGAGGGCATGGTCTGGATTCCCGGCGGGGAGTTCACCATGGGCGGCGTGGTTGGAGACCCCGATGCAAAACCGGACGAGTTCCCCGCGCATCGCGTCCGGGTGGATGGCTTCTGGATGGACCAGACGGAGGTAACGGTCGGACAGTTCAAGAAGTTCGTCGCGGCGACTAGCTACGTGACCACTTCAGAAAGAAAACCGGAATGGGAGGAGCTGAAAAAGCAACTCCCGCCCGAAACGCCCAAGCCGGACGATTCCTTGCTGGTGGCCGGCTCGATGGTTTTCGCGCCGACTCCCGGCCCGGTGCCCCTGACGGACTGGCAGCAGTGGTGGTCGTGGGTTCCCGGCGCGGATTGGAAACACCCGCTGGGGCCGCGAAGCGCTATCGACAAGAGCACCGAATACGACAATCACCCTGTCGTTCACGTTTCGTGGGACGATGCCGTTGCCTATTGCAAGTGGGCCGGAAAGCGTCTGCCAACCGAGGCGGAATGGGAGTTCGCCTGCCGCGGCGGCGAGGAAGGCAAGCGTTTCATCTGGGGCGATGACGCTCCATCGGACACAAACATCAAGGCCAATCTTTGGCAGGGTGCCTTCCCGTATGAGAAGAGACCGACCGACGGCTTCCTCCTCGCCGCTCCGGTGAAGTCGTTTCCGCCGAACCGCTACGGACTGTATGACATCATCGGCAATGTGTGGGAATGGTGCGACGACTGGTATCGTGCAGACCTCTACAAGTCTCGCGCCGAAAAGAGCGGCGTGACGGTGAACCCTCAGGGACCGGGTGAACCACTTGATCCGGAAGCGCCGTTCACGCCCAAGCGCATCAACCGCGGCGGCTCATTCCTTTGCAACGCGTACTACTGCGCCAGCTATCGTCCCTCGGCGCGTATGCGTACTTCGCCCGACACCGGGCAGAATCACCTTGGATTTCGATGCGTGATGACGCAACAGGCGTGGGAGAAGCAATCAAAGAAGCGCGCGGCCGCAGAGGATCGCACCGTTCCCGAGAAGAGTCAGAAACCCTAGTCAATCCCGAAACAGAGAGGATCATCCGATGAATCATTTGGAACGCAGACGCGCATGTTCTCATTTGGAATTCTTACCGCGCCGAATCGCGCCAGCCGTTGTCGGGCTCCCAGCGTGGCTGATCGCCATTATGAAAACCAAAAACAAACAAATCCTCCTCGCCGCCGCGCTCGTTTGCGCGCTGACGCTGACGAACGCACAGGCGCAATCCACCGACACCCGCGTCGGCAAGCTGATTTTTGAGAACGGCTTCCCGTCCGACGCCACTGTTTCCCGACTCTACGACGAGATGGACTTCCAGCGGGCTTGCCAGGCGTACCTGTGGGCTCTGCCCGCAGTCGGGTTCCACGCCCTGCACCTGGCACAGCGGGACACAGTGGGCGTGAAGGACGGCGACATCTGTCTCTACGTCGATCTCAAGGACAAGGCGGGGATGCTCACGCCCAACATCACGACCGTCTACGCCTTCTCCTTCTGGAACCTGAAAGACCAGGGACCCCTCGTGGTCGAGGTGCCTGCGGGCATGACCGCCGGGGGCGTGCTGGACATCTGGCAGCGGCCCATCACCGACTTGGGCATGGTGGGGCCGGACAAGGGCGAGGGGGCCAAGTTTCTGATCCTCCCGCCGGGACACGCCGACGTAAAGGCGGACGGCTACCACGTCTTCCGCTCACCAACCTATCAGCTCTGGTTCGCCACGCGCGGCCTTAGCCCCGACCCGAAGGAGGCGCGCGCCACGCTCGAAAAGCATCAGCTCTATTCCTGGGATCAGCGCGACAAGCCACCCGCGACGAAGCTCACGTCCGTAGGCGGCAAGGCGTGGTCATCAGCCCAGCCCACCGACCTGAAGTACTGGAACTACCTCGCGGAGGTCCTCGCGTCCGAGCCTGTCGAGGCGCGCGACGGCTACCTCATGGCGATGCTCGCGCCCTTGGGGATCGAGAAGGGCAAAAAGTTCAGCCCGGATGACCGGCTCAAGAAGATCCTCACTGAAGCGGCCATGGTCGGGGACGCGATGTCCCGCACGATCGCCTACGCCAAGCGTGTCCCCGGCGCGGAAGTCTGGCCCGGCAAGCGCTGGGAGTATGCCCTCATGGTGGAGGTCAACCAGCAGGGAAAGGACTTCCCGCAACTCGAAGAGCGGGCTTCGTGGTTCTACGAGGCCATCGGAAACACCCAGGCGATGCAAGGCAAGACCCTCGGCGCCGGGCAACTCTACCTCGAAACCAACAAGGACAAGGACGGCGGCTGGCTCGACGGCGGCAAGCCCTACCACCTGCACGTCCCGGCCAATGTCCCCGCCAAGCAGTTCTGGTCGATCACGCTCTACGACAACCTCACCCGCGGCCCGGTCATGACCGACCAGGGTTCCTCGGACCTCTCCTCGCGCCAGGAGCTTGAGAAGAACGCCGACGGCTCTGTGGATCTGTACTTCGGCCCCACCAAGCCTAAGGGCGCGAACAAGAACTGGGTGAAGACCAACACCGGCAAGGGCTGGTTCCCGTACTTCCGCTTCTATGGGCCGCTGGAAGCCTTCTTCGACAAGTCGTGGCAACTGCAGGACATTGAACTGATGAAGTGAACAACACCCGCCACCGCTTGACCGCGGCGTGGCGGAGTCTTCCGTTCGGATTCAACAAGAAAGGACACGATGATGAAACGCAGCAAAGCACTCTTCGCCGTACTTGGCCTTGGCCTGGTAGCGGCCCTCGCACCCACCGTACTCGCGCAGGAGGTCCTGCCCCGGCCCGATCAGCCGTTCAAGGGCAAGATCGGGCGCACGGCCAAGGAGTCCACGCCGGACTTCCCCACGACCGTCGAAGCGCCCAAGGGCGCGCCCAACGTCCTGCTCATCCTCACCGATGACGTGGGCTTCGGCGCATCGTCCACGTTCGGCGGGCCGATTCCGACGCCGACGATGGAGCGGCTGGCCAAGAACGGGCTTCGCTACAACCAGTTTCACACAACGGCGCTTTGTTCGCCGACGCGCGCCGCACTGCTCAGCGGACGCAACCATCACAGCGTCAACACCGGCGTCATCATGGAATTGGGCACGGGCTTCCCCGGCTACAATTCACTGATGTCGAAGAGCAACGGGACGTTCGCCGAAATCCTCAAGCAGAACGGCTATAACACGTCCTGGTACGGCAAGAACCACAACGTGCCCGACTGGCAGACCAGCCAGGCCGGGCCGTTCGACCTTTGGCCCACGGGGCTGGGCTTTGAATACTTCTACGGCTTCATTGGCGGCGACACGAGCCAGTGGAATCCGGCGCTCTTCGAGAACACCAAGCCCATCGAGCCGCCGCATGACGCGAAGGATTACTTCTTCGACAAGGACATGGCCGACCACTGCATTAACTGGATTCGGATGCAGCACGCGACCGCGCCGGGCAAGCCCTTCCTCGCCTACTACGCGCCCGGCACGGCCCACGCCCCGCACCACGCCCCAAAAGACTGGATCGCCAGGTTCAAGGGCAAGTTCGACCAGGGCTGGGACAAAGTACGCGAGGAAACATTTGCACGTCAGAAGGCGGCAGGCATCATCCCGGCGAACGCGAAACTGACCGAACGCTCCGCCGGCATTCCCGCGTGGGAGAGCCTGGATGCCGACCAGAAAAAGGTCTTCGCCCACATGATGGAGGTCTACGCCGCGGCCCTATCGCACTGCGACAACCAGATGGGCCGCATCCTCGACGCCATCGAATCGCAGGGCGAACTCGACAACACACTGGTGATATACATCCAGGGCGACAACGGAGCCAGCGCCGAAGGCGGCATGCAGGGCCTGCTCAACGAGATGACGGTCTTCAATGCGATCCCTGAAGACATGAAGGAAGTTATCCGCCGTATGGATGAACTCGGCGGTCCGACCACGTTCAATCACTACCCGGTCGGTTGGGCGCACGCCATGGACACGCCCTTCCAGTGGGCCAAGCAGATTGCCTCGCACTTCGGCGGCACGCGCAACGGACTCGTCATCTCCTGGCCTAAGCGTATCAAGCAGACCGGCGGAGTTCGTTCGCAGTTCTGCTCGGTCATCGACATCATGCCGACGATCCTCGATGCCGTGGGCGTGCCCGCGCCCACGAGCATCAACGGCATCGCGCAGAAGCCCATCGAAGGCACGAGCCTAGTCTATACATTCGATGATGCGAAGGCGCCGTCGAAGCACACAACGCAGTATTTCGAGATGTTTGGCAACCAGGCCATTTATCACGATGGTTGGGTGGCCGCGACGACACCGGGAGTTGCTCCTTGGGACACCGGTGCTGAGGCAGAAGGGCGATTGCCTTCCGTCCTCGACTATAAGTGGGAACTCTACAACGTCAGCGAGGACTTCTCCGAGGCGAACAACCTCGCGGGCAAAGAGCCTGTCAAGCTCAAGGAACTCCAGGACCTGTTCTGGAAGGAAGCCGAGAAATACCACGTGCTGCCGATCGAGAACAGCAGAATTAACCGCTTCGATGTGAACCTCCGGCCCAGCCTGACCCGCGGGCGGGACGAGTTCACCTATTACTCCGGGCTGGTGCGCATCCCGGAGGGCGCCGCGCCGGACACCAAGAACAAGTCCTATCAAATCAAGGCCGAGGTGGAGGTTCCCGTCGGCGGCGCGGAAGGAATGTTGCTCACCCACGGAGGGCGTTTCAGCGGTTGGGGGCTTTACGTGCTCAAGGGCAAGCCGGTCTTTCACTACAACCTGGCTGGCGTTGCCCACTACAACATCGCCGGCAACGACGCCCTGACCCCCGGCAAGCATACTGTTCTCTTCGACTTCAAGTACGACGGCGGAGGCCTCGGCAAAGGCGGGGTGGGAACGCTGCAAGTGGACGGCAGGACCGTGGCCACCGGCCGCGTAGAACGCACGTTGCCTTTTCGCCTCTCGCTCGATGAGACGCTGGATTGCGGCGAAGACACCGGCACGCCCGTCAGCGAGGACTACCACGTGCCCTTCAAGTTCACCGGCGAGATCGAGAAGGTCGTGATTGACCTGACGCCGGAGAAACTGACTGCGGCAGACCAGCAGAAGTTGAAGCAAGGAAAAATCGCCATCGGTGTGTCCGAGTGAATGAGCGCTCAGTTGTCGGGACTCGGCGGGGCGAATTCTGTCGACCGACCCAGGCTGGAATGAAAACCATAATGAGACGAACTGGTCTCCATTCGCTCGCCCTCAGCGTTGCGGCGGTGCTTGGTGCCGTCTCAGCCGCATGCGGCCAGCCCGCGGCGCAGGCGCAGCCGGTTCCAACGGCGGTCACGCACACGGATCAAGAGGCCGGGGAGTACACCGGCTCGACAAGCTGCCGTGAGTGCCATGAGGGCTTCTACAAAAAGTGGTCGACGTCACGGCACGGCCTGGCGATGCAGCCGTTTTCGACGGACTTCGCGCTTGGCCAACTCAAACCACATGCGGAACCGATTACCATCCGCGGGCGATCGTACCAGGCCCGCGTGGAGATGGGCGAGGGCTGGGTCGTCGAACGCACCGCAGAAGGGGAGACGAAAAAATACCCGATGCAGCACGCGCTCGGCGGGAAGACCGTCTACTACTTTCTCACGCACCTCGAGCGCGGGAGGCTGCAGGTGCTGCCGCTGGCCTACGACGTTCGTCGTCAGGAGTGGTTCGACACAACCGGCAGCGCGGCACGAGGGCTCACGCACTTCGAGGACGAAGTGCTCGACTGGCGGGCGCCGCAGCTTACCTTCAACACGTCCTGTTACGGCTGTCACGTAAGCCAGCTCTCCGCCAATTACGATCCGGAGTCCGATTCGTATCACTCGACGTGGACCGAACCGGGGATCAACTGCGAGACCTGCCACGCGTCCGCCGTCGAACACGTACGACTGTTTCGCGGGCTGCCGGCCGGTGCGAAGCCGGACGACATCAAGATCATCATCACCAAAGACTTTTCGGTCGAGCAGACCAATGCCCTGTGTGCACCATGCCACGCCAAAATGGTCGCCCTCGCGCCGACTTTTCGACCTGGCGACCGGTTCTTCGACAACTACGACCTGGTCGGCCCCGAGCACAGCGATTATTATCCCGACGCGCGAGACCTGGGCGAAAACTATACCTACACGTCGTGGCGCATAAGCCCTTGTGCGAAATCCGGACAGCTCAGTTGCATAAAGTGCCACACATCCAGCGGCCGCTACCGTTTCACGGAAGATCCCGACCGGGCCTGTTCCGGTTGTCATCAGGCTCACGTCGACAACGTGACGGCGCATACACACCACAAACCCGACAGCGCAGGAAGCCGGTGCGTTGCCTGCCACATGCCCACGACCGAGTTTGCGCGCATGACGCGCAGCGACCATTCCATGCGCGCGCCGACACCCGCAACGACTATGGCCTACAAGTCGCCGAACGCTTGCAACCAGTGCCATGCGGACAAGGATGCCGCGTGGGCGGACAAGCAGGTGCGCGCCTGGTGGTCGCGCGATTACCAGGCGCCGGTGCTGCGCGTCGCAGGTCTGGTGGACGCGGCGCGGAAGGGCAACTGGGATCGGCTGCCTGAGATTCTCTCCTATCTAACGAGCGCCGACCGCAACGAAGTCTTCGCCACGGCGCTCATTCGCCTGCTGGCGGGTTGTGAGGATCAGCGGAAATGGCCCGCGCTTTTGGAGGCCTTGAAGGATTCTTCCCCGCTGGTCCGCGCGGCCGCCGCGGGAGCTCTGGACCATTTTCCTACGCGCGAAGCGCTGACGGCGCTGCTGGCGGCGACGCGCGACGAATATCGGCTGGTGCGCGTGCGCGCCGCGGCGTCGCTGGCGGGCGTTCCCCGCGAATCGTTGAGCGACGCGCAGCGCACGGACCTGCAACGCGCCACCGACGAGTTTCTCGTCGTGGTGCAAGCGCGGCCGGACGACTCCGCATCGCACCACAATCTGGGAAACTTTTACATGGAGCTGGGAGAGCTGGACCGTGCCGTGGCCAGTTTTGAGCGGGCGTTCAAGTTGCTGCCCGACAACGCTGCGTCTTTGGTAAATGCTTCGATCGCGTACAACTTGGCCGGCCAAAACGAGAAGGCGCACGACTGCCTGCGCCGCGCCCTGAAGGCCGACCCGAAGAACGCCGCCGCCAACCTGAACCTCGGGCTTCTGCTCGGCGAGATGGGCCGCCCGGACGAAGCCCAGACCCCGTTTCGAGCGGCGTTCAAGAGTGACCCGCAATCGGCAACCGCCGCCTACAACCTCGGCGTGCTTCTCGTCGGAGACCGGCCCGCGGAAGCCATCGAGTGGTGCCGGACGGCGTACACCTTGCGGCCCAAGGAGCCCAAGTACGCGTATACGCTGGCGTTCTTTTTGCACGGTCATGGAAACCGCGATGAAGCGATCGCGCTTTTGAAGACCGTGACCGACGCCCGCGTGCCCTACATCGATGCCTTCGCCTTTTTGGGTCGAATCTATGAGGAAGGCGGTTTCACCGACCAAGCGGTCGCGCTCTATCGGCTCGGGGCGTCCGTCGAAGAGTTCCCCCCGGCCGCCCGCGAGCGGTTCCTGCTCCGCGCCGAGGCGATGTCCAAGCGGTAGCGGAAACGAGTGACGGCGAGTGCAAGAGCCGTATAATGCTCCCTCGTCAAAGGTGTAAGTATTCTCCGTTTTGAGAAAGGAAACAAAGATGATGATCTCGCGACTCAGGCCATGGCAGGTTTTTACGTTGTGCGCGGCGACCTCCGCTTTTCTGTCGTCTGTTGTCACCGCCCAGGCCCCGGCCACTCCCGCCAAGGGTGACAAGAAACCCAACATCCTCATCATCTGGGGAGATGACATCGGCCTTTGGAACGTCAGCGCCTACAACCAGGGCATGATGGGCTACAAGACGCCGAACATTGACCGCATCGCCAAGGAGGGTGTGTTGTTCACCGACTGGTACGGGCAGCAAAGCTGTACCGCGGGCCGCGCCGCGTTCCTCACTGGCCAGGTCGGCTTCCGCACCGGACTGCTCAAGGTCGGCCTTCCCGGGGCAAAGGAGGGGCTGCAAGCGCGAGACGTCACCCTGGCGCAGTTGCTCAAAGCGCAGGGCTATATGACCGCCCAGTTTGGCAAGAACCATCTCGGCGACCTCGACGAACACCTGCCCACCGCGCATGGTTTCGACGAGTTCATGGGCTCGCTCTACCACCTCAACGCCGAGGAGGAGTTCGAGAATCCCGACTACTTTAAAGACCCGGCGATGATCAAGAAGTTCCAGACTCGCGGCGTGCTCCACACCTGGGCCAACCCCGACGGCACCCAGAAGATCGAGAGCACCGGCCCGCTCGGCAAGAAGCGGATGGAGACCATCGACGAGGAGATCACCAAGGCCTCGCTCGACTACCTCGAGAAGGCCAAGAAGGATGGCAAGCCCTTTTTCCTCTGGTGGAACTCCACCCGCATGCACATTCACACTCACCTCAAAAAAGAGAGCGAAGGCAAGACCGGCCTGGGCATCTACCCCGACGGCATGATCGAGCACGACGCGATGGTCGGCCAGCTCCTTGACAAGCTCAAGGAACTCGGCCTCGAAGAGAACACGATTGTCATGTACTCCACGGACAACGGCGCGGAGGTCGCCAGTTGGCCTGATGGAGGAACGACTCCGTTCCGAGGTGAAAAGAACACCAACTGGGAGGGCGGCTACCGCGTACCATGCGTCATCCGCTGGCCCGGCGTCATCAAGCCCGGCACGATTCTCAACGACGTTTTCGCCCACGAGGACATGCTGCCAACACTTTTAGCCGCCGCCGGTGTTCCGGATGCCAAGGAGCAGTTGCTCAAGGGCATGAAGGTCGGAGACAAGACCTTCAAGGTGCACCTCGACGGCTACAACATCACCGACGCGCTGGCGGGCAAATCGGCCAGCCCGCGCAAGGAGTTCTTCTATTTCAACGATGACGGGTCGCTGGTTGCATTGCGCGCCAATCAATGGAAGATCGTTTTCGCGGAACAACGCGCCCACGGTTTCGACGTATGGCAGGAGCCGTTCGTTCCGTTGCGCGTTCCCAGAATCTTCAACATCCGCACGGACCCGTTCGAACACGCCGAGCAAAGCTGGGAATACTGGCGATGGAGGGCGGACCGCCTCTTCCTGCTCGTGCCGGCGCAGGAGTATATTGGGAAGTTCCTAGCCACGTTTAAGGAATTCCCACCAAGCCAGAAAGTCGGCAGTTTCAGCCTTGACCAGGTGCTGGATTCGCTACAACAGAGTGGCGGCAACTGACGCCGCGCGGAATGAACTGCTGGATTTGTGCATCGGGCCGCATCCGTCCAAACTCGATGCGGCCTGTTGATTCCAACAACAAGCCAATGGAGTTGATCCATGATGTTTTTGACTGTCCTCCTGAGTTTCCTGGGCGGAGTCGTGACGGTGGTTTATCTTGAAATCCAAGGGCTGGAAGCCCTGCTGTTGCCGGTGCGAAACTTGCTCTCGGTGTTTTCGCCAAGCGGGTGAAATGACATCCGCGCGACGATTATCCAGCCCTTTCGAACAAAGTCAGGTCGGTCAGCATGCCGATCCGATCAAGAGCGTCGACTCCAACGGCGCGCTGCGGCTTGCCCTGCAGAGGTGCGAGACGGGTCGGCTGGTGCTGTTGCTGGGGCTTCTCGGCGCGAGTCTGGTTCTTGCCTCACTACGCCATGTCGCAGGTGGCAAGGCGATGCAGGGACAAATGTTCGTGCTGGCGCTCGTTCTGATTGGGCTGTCCAGTCTCTATGCCATCGCGCTGCTGATTGTCGCCCGCCGTGCAAGCCAGCGTGGGTATGCGTTGCCAACGTGGGTCTGGGCGGTCAGCCTGGTCTTGGAGTGCTCCATTCCCACTGCCGGAATCCTGTTACTACAGAACAGTGGGCGCGTCTCGCGGCTTGAGGCACTCACGGCTCCCGCCGTGCTCATGTACGGTGCAATCATCGCTCTCTCGATCCTGCGCGTGCGCCCCTGGCTGTGCCTGCTGGCCGGACTGGTGGCGGCCGTCGGGCATGCGGGCCTTTTCGCTCGTGCGGCGGCGGAGTCCACGACACCGCTCGGATCCGGCGAGTACCCGTACTACCTCAGCTACTCCGTCAACCTGCTCATCACGGGCGCGGCCGCGGCAATGGTTGCTGGTGCGGTACGAGGCTATTTTCTCTCCTCGCTGCGTGAGGCCGACGCGCGGGCCGAACTCGCGGGAGTGCGAAAAAGCCTGGAGATTGCCCGCCAGATTCAGCAGTCGCTGCTCCCACGGGAGGGGATCCATGTCGCCGGCTACGAGGTGGCCGCGTGGAATCGGTCCGCTGACGAAACAGGCGGCGATTATTACGACTGGTTCCGGATTCCCGATGGGCGAATGGCCGTGGTGATCGCGGATGTGACCGGTCACGGGGTGGGCCCGGCCATGCTCATGGCCGTATGTCGCGCCTACGCGCGGGCCAGTGTTCCCAACATGGACCCGTTGCGGGCCGCGATTGTGCAGCTCAATCGGCTCGTGAGCCATGATTTTGGCGATGGTCGCTTCGTCACTTTCGCGGTAGCGCTCTTGAGTCCGGATCACGACGAGATCGAGTTGCTCTCGGCCGGGCACGGGCCGACCCTGGTGTGCCGCAGGTCCGGCGGCGCAATCGAGACGTTCGATGGCGATGGACTTCCGTTGGGCATCATGCCGGAAGCGGACTTCACGGAACCGCGGAAAATCCGCATGGAGCGGGGTGATGCTTTGCTCCTTGTCACCGATGGATTCATGGAAGCGCACAACGCTGCCGGCGATCTCTTCGGAATCTCCCGCCTGTCCGACTCGCTTGCTGCGAACGCGGAAGCGCCGATCACCGAGATTGTGAACCAAATGGACTCCGAGGTCCGCTCCTTTGCCGGCACGCAGCCGCAAGCCGACGACATGACCGCGGTTATCATCCGGCGGACGGCGTAACCGAATGGTGGACCAGTAGGGAAGGGCTGCGAACGATGAAACGAAAAGAGCTACTGACACTATCGTTTGCGGTCACTTTTGTGGCGGCCATCGGTTTCCTCCCGCGCGAAGGGCGTTGCGCCGATTCGCCGGTGCCTCTTCCACCCGCGCCGCTGCGTCCCGGCGCAGAGTCCGGCCCGACCAAAATCTCAGTCGGCGTGTGGGTGGGAGACATATCCCAGATCGATAGCGTATCGCAAACATTTTCCGCCAATTTGTTGCTTGTGCTACGCTGGCAGGACACTCAGCTCGCCCATGCCGAACCCGGCGTCAAACGATACGAACTCGACGAAATCTGGCACCCTCTCTATGTC